>WNFG01005033.1_pt1 | contig 11124 bp, 10 predicted proteins | sample 5400431 | NCBI WGS metagenome assembly WNFG01 (sample SAMN13153346, study PRJNA577476) | soil metagenome | isolation source: 120 cm saprolite under Douglas fir tree site 2 hole 3 replicate 2 | place: USA:California | collected 2015-04-18
TTGTCGCGTTCTCAATCGCGCACTGGCGAGGGCTCGCTTCGCAACGTGAACCGTCCGAGGCCGGACGATATCTATCCGCGAATTCAGCTCGTGACGACAGGGTTTTTGTCTGGGGCCAGGAGCCGAAGATCTATCTCGACGCTCGACGGCGTCCTGCTTCGCGTTACATCACGACGTTTCCACTCACCGGTTATGTATTCGGTGGACCGCTCCCCGGCTTGGAGACTCACAATCGCATTCTGCCGGGTGCGTGGAGGAACCTCGAGCAAGATTTCAGGAAGCACCGCCCCATTTACATCGTGGACGTGCAGTCTGATCCCGGTGCGCAGTATCCGGTGCGGGACTTCCCGATTCTGGCCAGATTGCTGGCGGAACAATACCGCCAGGTGGCGCGAACGGACGAAGGTGTGATTTATCGAGTACGCTAGACTTCGGCGGCGGCGAGGAATTTTAACTTCGAAAATGGATCTTCCCCTAGGCATTTCAACCTTGCAGAACACCGATCGGTGGATCGGTGTTCCGCTTTGCGCAATTTTGACGTTCCTCAAGAAAATCCTTAATTCCAAACGTCCGACTGGACCGCGCCAACCCCGCCGGATTCTTTTCGTGAAGTTCGCCGAGCAGGGCTCCACGGTTCTCGCTTATCCCGCAATCCTCCGCGCCACGGAAATGGTCGGACGCGAGAACGTCTACTTCGTCGTGTTCGAAGACAACCGGTTCATCCTCGACGTAATGGAAATCATTTCCGAGGAAAATGTGATTACGATCCCGACCAACAGTCCGTTGGCGCTCGCGCTCGGCGCACTGCGCGCCGTGGCTCGGGCTAGAAAGCTCGACATCGATGCGGCGATTGACATGGAATTTCTAGCGCGCTTTTCCGCGATACTGACGTTCATGACCGGCGCGAGGTCACGCGTCGGCTTTCATACTTTTTTTGGCGATGGCCCGTATCGCGGCAACCTGATGACGCATCGGCTTTTGTACAATCCCCATCTTCACACCAGCCAGATGTTCGACGCGATGGTCGAAGCGCTGACGCGCGATCCTGCGATGTTGCCGACATTCAACTTTACGCCCGCTGCGAATCAGATATTTGCAAAATTTCGGCCGTACCCATGGGAGGTTGCAGAAATTAATGCCCTGCTACAGCGCGAAAATCCTAAGCTCGATTCGGCGCCGCTTATCTTGCTGAATCCGAACGCAGGCGATCTGCTGCCGCTTCGGCGTTGGCCGCCGCTGCGTTATATCGAACTCGCGCGGCGACTGCTGGAACGTTACCCAGACCTGTTCATCGGATTTACCGGTGCACCCGTGGAAGCCGCTGCGATTAATCAGCTTGCGTGCGACGTGGGTTCAAGCCGCGTCATTCCGCTTGCCGGAAAAACGACTCTGCGGCAGGTGCTCGTGCTCTACACGCGAAGTAAAATTCTGGTGACCAGCGACAGTGGCCCGGCTCATTTCGCCTCAATGACGCCGATTCATGTTGTGACGTTGTTCGGCCCCGAGACACCCGCCCTGTTTGCCGCGCGCTCGCCGAATGCGAGTGTGCTGTGGACCGGCATCGCGTGCAGCCCGTGCGTGAACGCCTACAACAACCGGCAGTCGGTTTGTCGCAACAATCTCTGCATGCAGGCGATCACCGTTGACCAGGTTCTTGAAAAAGTTACGCGCATCTACGATTCTCCTGAGAGCGGCGCACTCGAAAATTCGTTGCGATCTTATCTCTGCTGTTGAAAAAAATGGACGAAGTGCTGCGAATCATCGAAGACACGATGGCGCAGCGCGGGTTTCCTCGAGAACTGAGTCACATGATCAACCGCTTTCTCGAGGCGATTGGCGCAACCAGATATCAGACCTATCGGATTGATGAGCGGCACTCAAACTTTTAGTCGAAAGCGTGTGAGCGTCGAGGCCGGACCGTTACGCAGCGTCGTGATTCTCGCCGACGAGAGCGCGAATTGGAAAATCGCGGGACTGCGGCAACTGGATCGACTTGCGTTCGCCCTTAAGGAATTTCTCAGATCGGAACCAAAAACTCGATCGCCGAAAATCTATATCTTTTGGCGACCTGATATTTCATCCGAGCAACGGTGGGTCCCGCGTCGTTGCGAACTGAAGGGTTTGGAGATGAAGAACGATCTTAGTGAATTGATGCTCGAGGCTAGCCCAATCGATCTGGTGTTGAGCACTCGATTGTTTCTGACGCGAAATTCAGTTGGACAGTTGTTCGAAGGAACTCGAGCCAGTTCGCCTCACGCAACCGGTCAGACTCACAATGAATTCTGGCAGGCGTGCCAAGAGGCATTTCGTTCTCGAGAGCCCGCTGAACGCGCGGGACGTGGATGGAAATACATCGCGAATCGTAAAGATATTTCTCGCTGCGAAAAATTGTTCCTGCGCGACATCGGAAAGTCTCAGGACGGGCTCATCTCCCGGTTTATCAACCGGCCAATGTCGCGTCCGGTAACTCGTCTTCTGCTCAGACTCCCAATCACGCCTAGTGCGTGGACGTTGATGATCCTTGTTTTGCCTATCGCCGGAGCTTTTGCGTTAATGCGGGGCGATTACTGGGGGTTTGTGATGGGAATGATTCTGTATCAAATCTACAGCGTCCTGGATGGTTGTGACGGTGAGATCGCACGTGCCAAGTATCTCGAATCTGACGGCGGCAGGCGGCTCGATAATTTGTGTGACCACGCCGCCAATCTCCTCATGGTGGTTTGCCTGGGCATAGGACTCTTTCACGACCACACGATCGCAGATGCAGCTCGTAGATTTTATCTCATCCAAGGGATCGTCGCCGCGATTTTGATCGCCGTTAATGATGCGCTGCTCGTCGCGTCAGACTCTGATGCGGATGCGAAATCGAGTCTGCTCGGTGGTACGCTCTACCCTCGGCATCGGGAACTGATAAGGAGGTCCGGCATTTTATTTCTCGGAGAGAAAACCAGTTGGTGGCTCGTTCAAATGACCAAGCGTGATGTGGCTTTATTTGTCTTTGTCATTTTGGCAATCATTTCGCGTCCGCAATGGATCCTCCATTTGCTTTCCGTGTTCGCACTCATCAGTCTAGGGCTCGCCGGCAAGGCGCTCATCAGCCTTCGAACTGAACGCAGCCGTTTCGCTTCGTCGCGCGCGCGTTAGCAATTCCTCCTCGGCGTGAGCTAGCATTGCGTCCGTATCGATGTCTTGCCACCAGGCGTCGCCGATATCGATTGCGCGAACTTTGTTCTCCGCGGCCATAAGGCGGACGCCGTCGGCCAGGCTGCAATCGCCCTCGCGGCACGCGAATTTGAGGTAGGTAAAAATTTCGGCCGGACAGAGGAAGACGCCAGTATCAATCGCGTCGTAAGTCGCGAGATCCTTGCCGATGGCGACTACGTATTTGTCGTTAGTCTGAACTTTCATCGCATCTTCCAAATCGAAAATGGAGTTGAGCTTTCTATCGATCGCCAGATTGAGGAGATCGCGATCGGCTTGCTGCAGAAGCACGTTCACCACCGCATATTCGAAAAGGTGGTCCGCCATCAGGAGTAGAAACGGTGCGGTGACATGTTCCTCCGTGCTCAAAAGAGAAACACCATTTTGTTTTTGCCAGTGCGGATTTTCGATTGGATGCAATCGCATCGGCTCGGAAATAAGCGGCTCTAGCCCGACAATGAGGTGTTCACTCTCAGCACCGACGACCGCGTGCAAATTTTGAATCCCGGCGTGCGCAAGGCAATCGAGCACGTAGGAAATCAGCGGCCGCTGCAAGACTGGAACGAGGGGCTTCGGCACAACCTCGCCGGACGCGCGCAGGCGCGAGCCCGCTCCGGCCATGAGAATAACGGCATCAGTTATTTTCAGCATTCGTTAGGCTGTAGTCCCCAATCAGATCCCGTAATATTTCTTCAGTCCCCAAAGCCTCACGCGCTGCGATAAGAATCGAAAGACTAACGGCGCGATTTTGGATTGGAAGAAATCGCCAACCGTGATGCGCGGCGACGGATTGCTTTGACTAATTAACTTTAGAACGTGGGCTGCGACTAGTTCTGGCTCCGGCGCGGCGCGCATGTTTCGATCCACCGCCTGCCAGGCCTTCGCAACGCGTGCATCTTCTGTTACATGCTTGCTCGCGGAGTCATTGAAGTTCGTGCGAATGTCGCCGGGTTGTAGATCGATGATGCGGAAACGGGCGTTTTGTGATTCGAGTTGGATGGACATTGTGTAGGATGCGAGCGCGGCCTTCGCTGCATTGTAGGCGGCCATGAATGGCACTGGCAGACGAGAGGCGAGTGATGTGACATTAATGATGAGACCGCTTTCTTGATCTCGCATTGATTTCAATGCCAGGCGTATTAGTTCGATCTGCGCAAAGAAAAGGACCTGAAACTGATTTGCCAATTCTCGCTGCGAAAGCAATTCCGCGGGACCGAAATGACCGCTCCCCGCGTTGTTAATCAAGACGTCAAAACGCCCGGCTGCTTGCAGCGCAGTATCGAATCCCTCGCTAACGGATTGCCGATCCGCCAGGTCCAACTTGACCGCATGCAATCGCGGCAATACGAGAACACGATTGACGTCTCGCGAAGTGCCCCATACTTCATGACCGCGCGCGGCGAGCATTTTTGCGATCGCCAACCCGATTCCAGAGCTTGCGCCGGTAAGGAAAATTTTTTTCACAGCGTGCGCGTTCGCTCTAGCTGATAAAGCGCAGCATTGCGCTGTTTCAGTTCGATCAGTAAGGAACGGTGAAACTGCGCGACTGGCACAAGTTGCCATCCTGGCGGCAAGGCGTGCGCGGCATCGTCCGTGTAAATCGCTTTTGCTTTTGCGAGAAGTTCCGGGTCAAAGTGCGAACTGCACCGAGTCCCATTGGTCCAGAGCCGGACTGCGCGTAAAAAAATAGAGGCAAATACGAATACGAAGAGAAACGCGGCCCGCCATCGATAAGCATCAGCCGTGCGTGTGATCGACTCTGCTCCGTTCGTTACCGCACTCATCCTGTGGACGGATGCGCGCGCGGAGCAGTGCGTGTCACGGCGCATGAGGAGTGAAACACCACCGCCCCATTAACCATGAGTTTTTACAGCCGTTCTACAGGTGTAGTCAACGCGGTGAAGATACGGAATCTCTCCGCGCTCTTGGAAAAATTCGTCAACGGCTTTCCGCGCACCCTGCCAATGACCGTAGTCATCTAAAATTAAGATGCCGCCTATCTCAAGAACTGGAAAAAGGTGAATCAATTCGTGCTTTGTGGACTCGTACCAATCCGTATCCAGCCGCAATAACGAGAGTCGCGAGGGCATCCGACTCGGAAGTGTCTGCTCCACCTTTCCTTTCACAAAGTGAATCTTATCATGCGGATAGTCGGTGGAGAAAATATTCCGCTCTACTTCTTCGAGGGTAGCGTGGCACCAAATGCCGGTAGCGGGTGGTGTTCGTTCCAGTTCTGATCGGGCAGTTCGGCCGTCGAATGTTCTATCGTAATCCGTGGGCTCACTCATCCCTTCGAAAGTGTCGTAGAGCCACAGCTCGCGAGTAACGTCGCCACGCGCGAGAAGAGCGAGAGCAACGGCCATCATACTGCCCCCCCTCCAGACACCGCACTCGGCGATGTCGCCCACTAGTTTATTCTCCGAAATGTAATCAACAGCGTTTATGAGCGAGACGATCCGTTCATCGGTTGCCATCGTAAAGGGCTTCACGCCTTCGACGATCTGCCTTCGCTCGAACGAGAGGTCTTGGAAGCGAGCGTCATCCAGCTGCGGTGCATTAAGCGCCGTATCAAGGCCCAGGCTGCGCATCAGTCCTTTGACTAAATCTTTCACAAATTTCTCACGCCTGCGGCCACATTCATGAACGCGATTCGCCCCTCCAGCAATCATCAAAAATTCTTCACGTTCGCAAGTCGAACGCGCCGCGATCTGAACAACTTCGCGGTGCATGGAATAATGGAGTTGCGGTGCGGAACCCGCTATACTCGCGCCGCATGTTCCAGAGGATACAACGCTGGGCTAGATTGAGTTTCGGCCGGACCTCGTCCGAAGATCAACGAGGCCGCCGGTCGCAAAGTGTCGTGCGCGGCGCCGCCACCGCCCTCGTCGGCCGTGGACTAGCTCTCGTCGTTGGCATCGTCTCGGTGCCACTTACCGTCGGGTATCTGGGCGGCGAACGCTATGGCGTTTGGGTGACGATCAGCGGCTTTCTCGCCTTTCTCAGTTTCGCTGATTTCGGAGTGGCGAACAGCCTAACGAATGCGCTCGGCAAGGCCTACGGTGATGGTCAGCGGGAGGTCGCGCGCCGCTACGTCTCGTCGGCGTTTTGCCTTCTTTGCGTGATCGCGCTGGTCCTCCTCACCGTTGGCAGTGTGTTCGTGCCTCATTTGCCTGCGCTCATTTTTCCGCACGCACAATCAGGTTTGGTTCGGAAGGAAATCGCGCCTGCGCTCATGATCGCGTTTACGATTTTCGCTTTGAATTTCCCTCTGCTCGTGACAAATCGCGTGCTCGCGGCCTATCAAGAAAGTGCCTTGGCGAATCTCTGGGCGATGGCAGGAAACGGAGCGAATCTCGTCGCGATTCTTGTCGTAATTTGGTGTCGCGGCGGTCTGCCGTGGCTTGTATTCGGGTGCGCGGGCCTCGGTCTGTTAACGAATTTGACCTGCACGTTCTGGCTGTTCGCATTTTGGAAGCCATGGCTGCGGCCGAACCGCGCCGCATTGGACTCTGCGGTAACCACAGACCTCTTCTCGAACGGGTGGAAGTTTCTCGTGGTTGGCGTCGGCTGGATGATTAACTCGCAGACCGATAATCTCATCATCGCGCACTATCTCGGCGCGAGCCAGGTGACACCTTACAGCGTCACATTCCAGTTGTTTGCCAACGCGACGTTGCTACAGACGCTTCTCATGCCCTCCCTTTGGCCCGCCTATACCGAAGCATACGCGCGTAAGGATTTTGTTTGGATTCGCAGAACTTTTCGATCGAATTTTATCATCACTCTTGTCTCGACGGGGTTGTTCGTTTTGGTGCTCATTCCTTTCGGTACCACCATTATTCGAGTTTGGGCGGGGACGACCGCCGTTCCGCCTTTCGCGTTACTTCTCTGGATGGGTCTCTGGAGTATCATGCTGTCTAATCTCTACGCGTTCGGATGCTTGCTTAACGCTTTAGGACGGCTGCGAACAATGATGGTCTGTTCGACCCTCACCGCTGTCATTAATGTCTTCCTCAGTATCTTGCTTGTCCGCCGCTTTGGGATTTGCGGAGTCATTGCGGCGACGGTCATCGCCTTCCTGATTGCAGACTACTTGCCGATTGGGACGCGGATCCTTTTTCTGCTGCATGAGTTCGGCGCAGACGAGCCACGAGTGGTGGACGCTAAGAGCGTCGCGGCAATCTGATGTGTGACCTAGCATGAAAGCGTCACGGTTAGCGGCGAGAATTGCGAAATCTTTGGTTCCGGCTGGTTTAATGAAACTGTATTTGGAGACTCGATACAGCCGCGAAACGGGACGGAGGGGTGCACTTTTCAAACTTCAACCGCGTTTGATTACCGAAATATTTCCCGGGATAGGAAGCATCTCAGCCAGGCTAAGCATTGCCCATATCCCTGAGCGCCCGGACATGGTCATGCCGCTCAAGGAAACTCTCGCGATCGCCACGATTTGTCAGTGGCTGCAGCCGCAACGGGCCTTTGAAATCGGGACTTATACCGGAACTACTACCCTCGCGATTGCGATGAACTCTCACGCGGATGCGGAGGTATTCACGCTCGATCTACCACCGCGGCAGGCGGCGCAATTTCTATCCGACCATCACGTCGGCGCGGCCTATCGGGCAACTGCTGCAGGGAAAAATGTAAAGCAGCTCTACGGCGATTCCAAGACCTTCGACTTCCATCCATATTACACGAAGATGGATCTGGTGCTGGTAGACGGGAACCATGATTGCGAGGTCGTAAAGCTTGATTCTGAAAATGCGCTGAAAATGATCAGACCAGCTGGAGTAATCATTTGGGATGATTATCTGTGGGATAAAAAATATCCCGAATGCGCTGGAGTGACGCGATGTCTCGATGAGCTTGTGAGAGAATACGACATCGCCAACATCGCGGGTACGCGCTTGGCAGTCTGTCGCCGATAATTGCCGACGAATGCGCATCCTCCTTTTGTCGAATTTTTATCCGCCGCATTTTATCGGCGGCTACGAGCTCGGGTGCCGCGAAGTTGTCGAGGGACTCAGGGCCCGTGGTTACGAACTACTGGTGGTGACAAGTACCTATGGTGTAAGCGCGGAAACGGCCCCTGAACCGGGCGTACTTCGCCGCTTGTATCTTCGAAATTCTCCCGGCGATCCGCCTCGGAATTTTCGAGCCATCGGCGAGCACAACCTGAAGGAATTCCGAACTGCAGTTTCCAACTTTCACCCTGACATCATTTATGCCTGGAATCTGGATTCGCTTGGCGCCCCCTTGATCGACGAAATCGAAACCGGCAGAAGGCCACAAGCTTACTATGTCTCCGACCTTTGGATGCTGGGGGCGACGGGCAGAGTACCGCCATGGCTCGAATGCAAACCGAAGCGCCAATTTCAGCGGCAGATAGATGCAATCTTCTTGCGTGCATTTTTGCGTTTATCTGGCAACCAAATGCCGCGGAAGTTCACGAATCTGCAATGCTGTAGTCGTTTCGTTTTTGACAAGATCAATTCGCTGGATGCGGCTCAGGGTGATTGCGAAGTGATTTATTGGGGTGTTCGGCTGGAAAAATTCGCAAGCTCAACTCATCGACGGGAAAATCCATTTCGCCTTCTCTACGTCGGCCAACTGGAACGGCACAAAGGCGTGCATACCGCGGTGCGTGCTTTTTCGATTATCCAGCAAGAGATTCCAGCCGCGAGACTCACGATTGTGGGTGGATCACTGGACGGATTCTACGGCAAAGAGCTGCGCCAGCTCGCGCGCAGAGGGACTGGTTCAACTGCGATTTCGTTTCGAGGCAGAGTGGCCCCTCGCGAACTGCGCGACATCTTCAGCGAGCATGACATCCTCTTGTTCCCATCCGAATGGGATGAACCGTTCGCGCTCACTCCGCTCGAAGCGATGGCCGCGGGATTGGCTGTGGTAGCGACTTCCACAGGTGGGAGCGCGGAGATCTTCGAGAACGGCGTCAACTCCCTGATTTTCAGGGCGGGTGATTACGAGGATTGTGCCAGGCAAACCGTGCGCCTCCTCAAAGAACCCGATCTTTTCAAGCGTATGGTCTGCGTGGGGCACAAAGAAGTGACCGAAAAATTCACGCTCGACGGCATGCTCGACCGGATCGAGCGGCACTTGATGCGAATCGTGCAGATGAAGCAGAACTTGGAAGTCGTCTCATAGATGTCACGTGATGATTGCAAGAGGGTTCCGTCCGTTAGCGATAGCAATAGTCAGCGCAGTGAGTTTGTCGGCGATTCAATTGCTCCGCGTTTGTAGCTTGCGCCGGCGACAGGGCGCGTTTATTCGCCGCACGCTCGCCAGTTCCAACGGTCGCGATGACCGCCGCGTCATCGTGTCACTTTCCACGCTTCCTGGTCGGATCGCGAATCTCGAGCCGACGCTTCATTGCCTGCTCGATCAAAGCCGACCGCCGGATGAGATCGTTCTCGCGCTGCCCGAATTCTCCGTGCGGCAAAAGCGTCGCTACACTGTTCCAAAATATCTAGCCGGATTTTCGCAACTGCGCATCTTGCCATGCGCCACCGATTGGGGCCCGGCGACAAAATTTATTCCTGCGATTCAGGTGGAACTCGCAGCCGGTCGAGCAGACACCCTTATCATGGTGGTGGACGACGATCGTGTTTACCCGCGCGACGCGATTGAAACTTATCTGCACTACAGCTCGCAATTGCCGGATGCAGCCCTTTGTTTTCGGGGCGGAGCGATGCCGCGCAGTTTCGATTGGCGCGATTCGAAATTGTTTTTCGCGAACAAACTACGCGAGCCTCGTGCGGTTGCGGTCATGACCGGTTGTGGAAGTTACCTGGTGCAACCGCGTTTTTTTGACTCATCGCTTTGGGATTACTCTGGTGCGCCGCCCGGTGCATTTTATATGGATGACATGTGGATCAGCGGCTGGCTCGACCGCCGCGGGGTGGAGAAATTTATCGTGCCCGCGTCGGCTATGATGCGCAGCGTTATTCGTCAATTCGGGACAATGAATTTGCACCACGTGCCGAACGGCCGGCGGCAAAACAACAACGAAACGATTGCCTTCTTCCGATCGAGTTGGAACGTCTTCCCGGCGCGCAAAACGTGATTTATCTCGACGTCACCAGTTCCTGCAAATCGGCGAAGAACACCGGTATGCAACGAACGACGAGGCGGATCTTTTTAGAACTGGGGAAGCGTGTGCCAGTAAGACCGATCTGCTGGAATACGACCGGCAATCGCTATCATTACTTGGAACGCCGCGAACTCGAAATCCTCGAAGCGCCGTTCCTCGCTCTGCCACAAGCGACCGCCAGACCCGACTGGCGTGGCGAGCACTTCCTCGCGGAGCTGCATCGTCTTGTTTTTAGAAAAACTGTGCGGCTCGAGCATGAACTCAAAGCAGGTGACGTCTTGTTGATCCCTGATATCTATCGCGACGGACGGATGAAAAAATTGCCCGAGCTAATCGCGACGACCGGCGCGCGCAGTGTGGCAATTTTTCACGACGCAGCGGCATTGCGGCTGCCGAGATTGTCCGCGAGCGCACGCGTGCGTTTCCAAAATTACATCAGGTCATTGGCGACATTCGATCTCGTGATCTGCATCTCGCAAGAGTCGCGTGATGATCTTCGAAATCGCTGGCGCGAGTATGGAACCAAGCCAACTATAACGGCGGTGGAACCATGGCCGATCGACTTCGACGAGGCGGAGCGCGATGGTCAAAAGGGAAGCTCGCATGCGGTTCTACTTTCGGTTGGCTCGTTCGAGCCGCGCAAAAATCACATCACTTTACTTCGCGCCGCGGAAAAATTGTGGAAAGAGGGTTTCAAGTTTGAGCTCCAACTCATCGGGCGAAGCACTGGTTACTACGGACCTACTGTTACTTCCGAACTGAAGCGTCTGCAAAAGCGTAGACGATCGATTCGATGGCTGCGGCACGTTAAT
>WNFG01005036.1_pt1 | contig 11118 bp, 4 predicted proteins | sample 5400431 | NCBI WGS metagenome assembly WNFG01 (sample SAMN13153346, study PRJNA577476) | soil metagenome | isolation source: 120 cm saprolite under Douglas fir tree site 2 hole 3 replicate 2 | place: USA:California | collected 2015-04-18
TCGAAGAAGACCGACTGCCACACATCATTGAAATTGTTGATGCCGGTGTTCTGCCCCCCAAATGTGATCATCGTGTTGGTGGCGGAATCAAGCGCTGCGGAGTGCCGAATTCGCGGCCCTGGACCCAGCACCGTCAAAGTCGGAGACGCAACCGCGTTCATCCCAGTGCCCGTCAAGCTCACCGTTTCTGGACTGTCGCTGGCGTTGTCGGTAAACGTGATCGTTCCGTTCCGCGTGCCCGTGGTCGTGGGCGCGAAGGTTACGCTGACGCTGCAATTCGCTCCGGCCGCCACGCTGCTGCCGCAGGTATTGGTTTGCGCGTAGTCACCTGTGGCCGTGATTGACGTGATGCTCAGTGAGGAATTTCCAGTGTTGGTCAGGGTTACGTTTTGCGGCGAACTAGTCGTGCCCACCGTCTGACTACTGAAGGTCAATGTAGTGGGAGAGAGGCTCACGAGAGGAGCTAATCCCGTCCCCGTCAGAGTCACCGCCTGAGGGCTTCCGCTGGCATTGTCTGAAATGCTGACCGATCCTGTCCGCGTACCCTCCGCTGTCGGCGTGAAGGTCACCGTGATGGTGCAGCTTGCATTAATTGCCACGCTGCTGCCGCAGGTGTTGGTTTGTGCAAAGTCGCCGCTCGCCGCGATGGTGTTGATGGTCAAGGTCGCGGTACCGGTATTCTTGAGCGTCACTTTCTGCGAAGCACTAGTGGTGCCGACCTGCTGGCCGCTGAACGTTAGACTGCTGGGCGTGAGCTTTACGAAAGGTGCGATCCCAGTTCCGGTCAGGCTGACAGTCTGCGGACTTCCGGCCGCATTGTCGGTGATGCTAACATTCGCAGTTCTTGTTCCTTTTGCCGTAGGCGTGAAGGTGACGGTAATAGTGCAACTCGCGCCCGCCGCAACCGTTTTTCCACAGTTATTTGTCTGCGCATAGTCTCTGACATTGGCGCCGGTGATGTTGATTTTAGTGATGCTCAGGCTGGCGGTCCCGGTATTGGTCAGGGTCACATTCTGCGGTGAGCTGGTCGTGCCGACCAACTGGCTGGCAAACGTCAGGCTCGTGGGCGACAGCGTGACGATTGGGCTTTGCGCGTAGCCGATCCCCAGAAATACTCCAAAAAAGACGACACCGCGCACGAGGCCTTCCAGGCAGGCGAACCTGTAGAAGACCATTCGACCACACGTCCGCGAAGACATAAAGAGTGGAGTGTCCTCTGCGGAAGATACGCTGTCAAGATGAAGGATTTAGCACATTGCGCTGTGACCGGATCTCCGCTGCGCCGCCGGGAGAGTATGCAAATTTCATCATCTTGACGGATTACCGGCTCCGACATAGTCTGCCTGCACGCAGCGCTGAGATGCTGCCGTTTCATCTCCCCCCCAGGAACGCCTACTCTCGAACACCCGGAGCTATCTTGTGTTTTTGCGACTCGGAGCGGTTAACATGAGCCGTCTTAAATCTTGGCGCGGCATAGCGCTGGTTTCGTTTTTCCTGGGCACGTGGCTGCTGTTGCCCGCTTCCGCGCAGAAATGGAATAAGTATAGTCCGGGAACGCGCAGCCAGGCCTCCGCTATCTTCGATTCCTCGACCAACCAGATGATCGTGTTCGCGGGTCAGCACGCGCCCACAAACATCGACTTCAACGAGACCTGGTCGGTAAAGAATGTAATACCTTCGTCCACACCGACCTTTCAAAACCTTCAATGGACAAAAGTCTCCACCACCGGCAGGCCCCCTAGCGTGCGTTTCGGACACACCGCGGTCTACAACTCCAGTTCGAATCGGATGATCGTATTCGGCGGCGGAACGGGCTTTCCCGGCCCGTGTGTTAACGACCTGTGGGTGCTGAAACGACCCAACTTAGTCGGAGGCGGCGCGGCGTGGATACAACTCACACCAACCGGAACCTTGCCTGGCGTGCGAGAGGGTCACACCACGGTCTATGACGCCGCTTCCAACACCATGATCGTGTTCGGCGGCACGGATTGCGCCGGAAACTTCTACAGCGATCTGTGGATATTGAGCAATGCGGACGGAACCACCGGTACACCCAACTGGACGCTGGCCGCGCCCCTTGGCGTGGGACCAAGCGCACGCTCTCAAGCCACTGCAGTCTATGACTCCACGAATAACGTGATGACGGTTTTTGCCGGCGGCACTGTTTCCACTACCGCTTTTAATGATGTATTTACTCTCTCGAATGCAAACGGGTTAACCGGGGTTCCCACCTGGACACAAATGGTGCCTGCCGGAACTCCACCCTCCGCCCGCAGCGGTCAAAGCGCAATCTATGACTCGGCCAACAACCGCATGGTCATTCATGGCGGCATAAGCATCAGGGGAGCGGTGCAGAGCGACACTTGGATTCTCAGCGGCGCCAATGGTATCGGAACGACTCCCACATGGACTAAATTGAATCCGACTGCGGCTGGCCCTTCTCGTAGAAGTCACACTGCTATCTACGATCCGGTATCGAACGAAATGGTCATTTTCGGCGGCTCGAGCCAGCTTCCCCAGGTTTTCACCGACGATCACGTTCTGATTCTGACGAAGGCCAACGGACTACCGTAAGGAGAAGGGATGCAAGGCTTGAAGACTTTCTTTCACGTGGCAGTTGCTGCCTGGTTGGCGTTGCTGCTGACCGGTATTGCCCAGGCACAGACATGGTCGCAGGACGGTCCGGTGCCTCGCTTTCACCAGGCGGCGATTTACGATTCAGTCACCGACAACATGATCGTGTTCGGCGGAGCGCAAGGCGGCACGCTTGGACCTCTGAATGATGTTTGGGAAGAAGCCGGCGTCGTCACTGCTGGACAACAGACCGTCGTTGGGTTGAACTGGATCCAGCTCTTCCCCACGGGAACAGCACCGTCAGCGCGTTTTGGCCACAGCGGAATCTACGACTCAGGAAGCAATCGCATGATCGTTTTCGGTGGCGGCACCAGTGCAACGACCTGCCTGAACGATCTGTGGGCGCTCGATGGCGCAAATGCGGCCACTGGCACGCAAACTTGGCTCAGCCTGACCGCTTCGGGTACTGCTCCTGCCGCTAGGTTGAATCACAGTGCGGTCTACGATCCCACCACCAACAGCATGATTATTTTTGGCGGGTCCAATTGCGCGTCCGGTTTCCTTTCGGATGTGTGGGTACTCAGCAATGCAAATGGCGGAGGTGGAACTCCGGCTTGGACACAGCTGTCTCCCACAGGCGCTGGGCCCTCGGCTCGTGAAAACAGCAGCGCCATCTATGATTCGGTGAACAACGTCCTCACCATATACGCTGGCGACGCCGGTGGCACCGGCCTCTCCGATGTTTGGACTCTTTCCCGCGCCAATGGTCAAGGCGGGACTCCGCAGTGGACGCAGTTGGTGCCCACCGGACCTGGGCCTATCGCTCGCACTGGCCAAAGTGCAATCTACGACGCCACCAACAACCGAATGATTGTTTTCGGCGGAATCAATTCCGTGACCGGTACGCATTATCTCGGCGATACGTGGATTCTCACCTTCGCCAATGGCCTGGGCGGCGCTCCTGCCTGGATTTCCGAGAAGGTTACGGGGACTGCTCCGCTCCGCCGATTCCATTCCGCTTTCTATAGCTCTACGTTCAATTCCATGCTTGTTTTTGGCGGGGATAGCCAGATCACACAGTCGCCGCCTGATGACAGAGTATTCATCCTCTCGAAAGCAAATGGATTGTGACGAATTGGGATGGACACTAGCGCCCAATACTGCGTTCAAGGTCGGCTGCAGCCGAGGAGCACTCCCTGCACTAAGCTTCTGAAACACAGCCTGGTCTTGTCTCTCATCTGTGTTTCCGGTGCGGCGCAGGCCCCGGCACAAGATATTACTCAGATCAAGCACATCGTTTTCATCATTAAAGAGAATCGCACCTTCGACAACTATTTCGGCACCTTCCCGGGCGCTAATGGAGCGACTCAGGGCACCATTTCCACCGGCCAGGTGATCCCGCTGGGCCACACTCCGGATCGCGTTCGCGATATGGGACACACGTATCAGAATGCCGCCACCTCCATGAACGGCGGCAAGATGGACAAGTTCGACGTGGGAGTGGCGTACTGCAACGAGGGCGGCGATTACATGTGCCTGTCGCAGCTCCAGCAGTCTGACATTCCGAACTATTGGACCTACGCGCAGACCTTCGCACTCGCCGACAATATGTTCTCCTCGCTCGAAGGTCCAAGTTACCCGAACCACCTCTACACTGTGGCGGCGCAAAGTGGAGGTGCGATCAACAATCCCAACGACCCCACCAACCCTCCGGCTCCCAGCTGGGGTTGTGACATGAGTTCCGGCAGCACGGTACAGGTCATGGACACCTCGGGCAACATCACGAGCCAGTTCCCGTGTTTCGATTTCCGGACCCTTGCCGACAGCCTGCAGGACGCCGGCGTTTCCTGGGGATACTATGCTCCCGGCAAAGGACAGGTCGGCTACATATGGTCGGCCTTGAATGCGATCAATCACATCCGCAACGGCCCTCTTTGGACGAGCAACGTGTTTCCCGATACCCAATTTATTCAGGACGCGCAGAGTGGAAATTTACCGGCTGTGAGCTGGTTGGTAACGGGAAACAACAGCGAGCATCCGCCTTCCAGCACCTGCCAGGGAGAAAACTGGACCGTGCAGCAGATCAACGCGATAATGAGCGGTCCGCTCTGGAATTCGACCGCGATATTTGTGACCTGGGACGATTTCGGTGGCTTCTACGACCATGTTCCGCCGCCGAGCCTAGACATTTATGGTCTGGGTCCGCGCGTGCCGCTGCTCATCATTTCTCCGTATGCCAAGCCCGGGTACATTTCCCACATGCAGTACGAGTTTGCCTCGGTATTGAAGACCATTGAAACACGCTTCGGCATCGCCGCTCTGAGCTCGCGCGATGCGCAAGCCAATGACACGCTGGACAGCTTCAACTTCACCCAGGCCCCGCTTCCGCCGCTGAATCTTTCGCAACGCACCTGTCCGCTGGGACCAATATTCGCCTACGGAGGGCAGCGAGTCGGATTCGGCAACGTGGTGATTGGCACCACCAGTTCATCCATTACCCGCACCGCAAGCAACAGCGGCGATACCACGCTGGAGATCACCAGTGTGGTGGCGAGCAACAATTTCGCGCAGACCAACACCTGCGGAACGTCGCTTACCCCCAAGGGAAAATGCACCTTCACCTTCACGTTCTCGCCGACACACACGGGTTCCTACACCGGTACCGTCACCATTACAGATAGCGCCACCACGAATCCGAATCAATACCAGCTGACCGGAACCGGCCTCGCGGCCCTGGCCACAACTCCCAACAAGTTGACCTTCGCGAGTCAGAAAGTGGGAACGACCAGCAATCCTCAAACCGTGACGGTCACCAACAATCAAACGACAACAGTCACGATCTCTTCCATTACGATCACCGGCGACTTTGCACAAACCAATACTTGCGGAACTTCGCTGGCCGCCGGTGCGAGCTGCACGATGTCCGTGACTTTCAGTCCCACGAAGACGGGTACTCGCAGGGGCACGATCACAATCACGGACACCGCCTACGGGAGTCCACAAACGGTTAGTCTGACCGGCACGGGCAGTTGAGAATCCTAATCATGAATCTGCAACTGGGTGAACGCGCGGACCAGAGTCCGTTCCAACAGAACGTTATCGCCAGGCTTGGCATTCGCCGCTTTCCAAGAACTGGCTGGATCTTGGCGGTGTTGGCGGGATTGGTTTTGAGTTTCGGGATTGGTCCGAGAAATCGGGGGAAAGTCTCTGCCGCTTCATCGGCCGCGGGCTCGTCCCGTGGAGCAAACTCTCATGCAAAATCAGAGACCCCATCTAGCTCCAGCGTCGCGGCGCGAGATCAGATGCTCCGCAGCTACGGCAATCTTCCTCTGAGCTTTGAAGTAAACCGTGGCCAGACCGATCCGCAGGTAAAGTTTCTCTCCCGTGGCGCCGGCTATACGCTTTTCCTCACTGAGAATGAAGCCGTCCTGACACTGCCAGACCTAAAGGCAAAAGACAAAGAGCCCGCAGCTCCACTTCACCCAAACTACGCAACCGGGAATAGCAACGGTTCTGCCCTTCGCATGAAGCTGTTGGGCGCGAACACGCGCGCCGCGATCAGCGGCGTGGATGAACTGCCGGGCAAGACCGATTATTTCCGTGGCCGCGATCCCCAGCGCTGGCAGACCAACGTCGCCAATTACGGCAAAGTACGCTACCGCGATGTCTATCCCGGCGTGGACCTTGTCTATTACGGCCGCCAGGGCCAACTGGAGTACGACTTCATCGTGGTACCAGGAGCGGATCCGCAAGCGATTGCCCTGAGCTTCGCGGGAGCGCGCAGGGTAGCGATCGATCACCAAACCGGCGATTTAGTTTTGCAGGCGGGCCGGCACGAAGTTCGCTTTCACCAGCCCGTGGCATATCAAGCCGGAGCGAGCAGCGATGAAAAGCATCTCATCGATGCCCATTACGTTCTAACCGCGAACAGCCAAATCACTTTTCAGATCGCACCGTACGATCACGCCAAAGCGTTAGTGATCGATCCCACACTGAGCTACTCGACCTATCTCGGTGGCAGCAGCAACGACTACGGGACCAGCATCGCCGCAGACGCTGCGGGCAATGCTTACATAGTTGGATATACGAACTCGCTCACATTCCCCGTCACCAGCGGAGCCTTCCAGACTAGTTGCAACGGAGGCTGTAGCGGAACGACTGTCGACACCTTTGTCACGAAGCTCGATCCCAGCGGCTCGACACTTCTCTATTCCACTTATTTGGGAGGCGGTGCGAACGACTACGGAAATAGCATCGCCGTGGACGCTGCCGGCGATGCGTTCGTGGTAGGCCAAACCTTTTCGTCCGACTTCCCCGTTACGTCCGGAGCCTTCCAGACCGCTTGCGGTGGTGGCAGTTGCGCGAGCGGTGACGCTTTCATAACCAAGTTGAATTCCACCGGCTCAGCCCTCGTCTACTCCACTTACCTCGGCGGGAGCGCCCTTAACCAGGGCAACGGGATAGCTATCGATGCCGCTGGCAATGCCTACGTGGTCGGCACCACGCAGTCCTCCGACTTTCCCACTACGCCTGGTGTTGTTCAACCCACCTGCAATTGTTCCGGACATACTGACGTCTACGTGACGAAACTGAATGCCAGCGGTTCGGGCCTGGTTTATTCAACGTTCTTGGGTGGAACCCGCGATGACATCGGCTACGCCATTGCCTTGAACTCTGCTACCAACAACGTCTTTGTGACGGGCTATACCCGGTCGACGGATTTTCCGACTACGCCGGGCGCCTTCCAGACCCTCATCTCGGCGCCGATTGCGGCCTTTGTGACCCAACTGAATTCCACTGCGTCCGCATTGGTCTACTCGACCTATCTCGGTGGCAAAACGACCGCGACAACTCCTTGCGAAACCTGCGCGTCAGGCATCACGGTCGATAGTGGTGGCAACGCCTACGTGTCTGGCTTAACGGCCGAGTCAAATTTCCCGACGACTGCAGGAGCTTTCCAAACCGTGTTCAAGAGTGCCTCGAACGGACACGACGCCTTTGTTACCAAGCTCAATCCCGCAGGCACTGCCCTCGTTTTTTCAACCTACATCGGCGGCACTGGGGATGATGGGGCCACCGGAATGGCGGTGGACGCATCCGGCAACGTCTGGCTCAAGGGCAACACGAAATCAACAGACTTCCCCGTTACGACGGGCTCTTTCCAAACCACCTCCGGCGGAAATTTTGACGCCTGGATCGCCGAACTGAGCTCCACCGGTTCGACGCTGCTTTACTCTACGTACTTAGGCGGTTCCGGTATTGAGTTCGGCGGAGCCACGCGGATGCTCGCGTTGGACAGTCAAGTTCCGCCAAACGTATACGTAACCGGCTACACCAATTCGACCAACTTTCCGATCGCAGCGGGAGCCTTCCAAAGTACTCAGGCGGGTGCCAACGACGTCTTCGTAAGCAAGTTCGCTCCGAGCCCGAATGTTGGACTGTCGCCGTCCAGTCTTAATTTCGGGAACCAGAACGTCGGCACCACCAGTAATCCGCAAACGGTGACCGTAACCAATACGGGCAACACAGACCTGAACGTCACAGCTGTGAGCGTCACGGGAACCAATAGTGCTGACTTCAACCAGACCAACACCTGCACCAGCGCAGTTGCACCCCAGGCGACCTGTACGATCACGGTGACGTTCACGCCCTCAATCAGCGGGACCGAAACTGCCAATGTAACCATTGCCGACAATGCTCCCAACAGCGCGCAAGTGTTTTCGCTGACGGGCATAGGCATCGGGCAGGGCCCGGCGGTAAGCCTCTCTCCGACCAGCCTGACGTTCCCCACCACTCTCGTCCGCAGCACCAGCTCCCCTCAAAACGTAACGCTCACGAACATCGGCAACCAAACGCTCCAGATCACCAGCATCACGACCAGCGGAGATTTCAGCCAGACCAACACTTGCGGCTCCAGCGTACTAGCCGGCGCAAATTGCACGATCAGTGTCACGTTCAAACCGTCCAAGACGAGTACCCAAACGGCCGCCATTACCGTCACCGACAACGCGCCCGGCAGCCCGCAGACCGCAACCCTCACCGGAACCGGAACGTTTGTGCAGCTCTCGTCGTCCAGCCTTAGTTTCGGAAACGTGAAGGTAGGCTCCTCCAGCACACCGCAAACCGTTACGCTGACCAACACCAGCGTGCAGGCCATGACCGTGAAGTCGATCACCGTCACGGGGACCAATGCCAGAGACTTCTCCCAAACCAACACCTGCGGGACCAGCGTGGCGACGGGAGCAAGCTGCTCGATCACGGTCACTTTCAAGCCGACGGCACTTGGCTCGCGGACAGCAAATGTGTCGATCTCAGACACTGGCGGCGGCAGCCCGCAACTGGTGACCTTGGCGGGGACGGGCACTTGAGAAGCTTCTCTGGGCAGCGCCGTGAGCCTTTGCGACTGTTCCAGGTCGTTTAATGAGTATGCAGAAATATTCATCCTTGACCAAATGCGGAGGGGTCGTCAGCATAGCCGGAGCCGCTGTCGCAGAAGAGCGGAGCACAGGCCGCCCGTGGCTATCCCCCTGCCTCAAACCCGCGACGGTCGTCACCAGATTTATTAAAGAGAAAATCTAATGATGAAGTTTGATCTACTTGGCCCCCGCTGCGAGAGTCTGCACAAACGCAGCCAACTACCCAACCTTGGAATTCGCGCCTTTGTCCTGATCTTTGCATTGTCGGTTGGATTGATCCTGGTGGGAGAATTCGGCAACGGACTGATCCCGATCACTTCCGCGGCAGAGCCTGGCGTCTCCAGTCCAGAACTTGGACGCAACTCCGCAAACAGCCCTTCCATCGGGGCGATTCCGCGCACAGCCCCCGGAAACTATGGCCAGTTGCCGATGAGCTTTGAGCCCAACGCCGGCCAGACCGATGCGCGCGTGCAATTTCTCTCCCGTGGCAAGGGCTATACCCTCTTCCTCACGGAGCATGAGGCCGTCCTTTCTTTGCAGGACTTAAACGGAGCGCCAAAGGCCGCCGAAAATCTCAGACTGTCGCCGAAGCACGATCCGCGAAGCGCGGCTGTGCTTCGCATGGAACTCATGAATGCGAACACGCACGCCGCGATCAGCGGCGTGGATGAACTGCCGGGTAAGACCAACTATTTTCGCGGTAGTGATCGCAAGCTGTGGCAGACCAATGTCGCCACCTATGGCAAAGTACGCTACAGCGAAGTCTATCCCGGCGTCGATCTGGTCTATTACGGCCAACAGGGACAACTGGAGTACGACTTCATCGTGGCGCCAGGAGCGGATCCACAAGCGATTGCCTTGAGCTTCGCGGGAACTCGCAAGGTAGCAATCGATCACCAAACCGGCGATTTAGTGCTGCAGGCGGGCCGACACGAAGTTCGCTTTCACCAGCCGGTGGTTTACCAAACCGGCGCAAGCAGCGATGAAAAGCATTTCGTCGACGCTCATTACGCCCTCACCGCCAACAACCAGATCACTTTTCAAATCGCGCCCTACGATCACAGCAAAGCGTTAGTGATCGATCCCACGCTGAGTTATTCGACGTACCTGGGCAGCACAATCAACGATTATGGCAACGCCATCGCGGTAGACGCCGCTGGCAATGCGTACGTGGTTGGCTACACCAGTTCGCTCACATTTCCGGTCACCAGCGGTGCTTTTCAGACGACCTGTGGGGGCGGATGCCCGACTGGCACCTTTGACGCCTTCGTCTCCAAACTCAATCCCACCGGCACGGCCCTGGTCTACTCGACTTATCTCGGAGGCAGCGGCAAAGAATTCGGAAACGGCATCGCTGTGGACGCAGCGGGCGACGTCTACATTGTGGGTCAAACTTTTTCGTCGGACTTCCCCGTCACCGCAGGCGCCTTCAAGACCACTTGCGGCACCGTCTGTTCGGTCGGTCAGGCCTTTGTAACCGAGTTGGACCCTACAGGCTCAACGCTGCTCTACTCGACCTATCTTGGCGGAAGCACTCAAAGTCAAGGCAACGCCATCGTTCTGGATAGCGCCGGCGACGCCTATGTAACGGGTTTCACCCGCGCGCTCGATTTTCCGATCACGCCGGGCGTGGTGCAGAGCGTCTGCGGCTCATGCTCGAAGTCCTTTGTGGATGTCTTCGTAACCGAGTTTAATCCCACGGGCACCGCCTTGATCTACTCCACCTATCTCGGCGGAAAGAATGCCGACGTGGGCTACGCCATCGCCTTGGATTCATCCAACAACGTCTACGTGACCGGATACACTTTTTCAACCAACTTTCCAACCACTGCCGGAGCGTTCCAAACCACGATTGGGGCGCAGACTTCTGCTTTTGTGAGCAAACTGAATTCAACAGCCACCGCGCTGGTCTATTCCACTTACCTCGGCGGAAACGCCACAGGCACGAATGCATGTGCCGCGTGCGGTTCCGGCATCGCCGTCGACAGCGCGGGCAATGCCTACGTAGCGGGCTTGACCTGGGAAACAAACTTCCCGACCACGGCTGGAGCCTACCAGCCGGGCTATGCCGGCGGTTTCCACGACGCCTTCATAACCAAACTGAATCCGACCGGCGCCGGACTGGTTT
>WNFG01005038.1_pt1 | contig 11117 bp, 11 predicted proteins | sample 5400431 | NCBI WGS metagenome assembly WNFG01 (sample SAMN13153346, study PRJNA577476) | soil metagenome | isolation source: 120 cm saprolite under Douglas fir tree site 2 hole 3 replicate 2 | place: USA:California | collected 2015-04-18
GGGTTGCGCGTCATCCAACCAGAATAGCTCGCAAGCTTCACTAGATGGTGCAATATCCCGGCACCGGGCTTCTCGGAACCTAGCAAGAGCTTTCCCTCTGCAGGCATGTCATTGCCGCATCCTGGCCGTCTGCGGTTGCGGTATTATTCCGGAACATGGAAGGACTGCGGATCTCGCATTACCGCATCCTGCGCCGTTTGGGCTCGGGCGGCATGGGTGAAGTCTATGCTGCAGAGGATGAGCGACTGCGGCGCGACGTAGCGATCAAATTCATTTCTCACGACAAGGCGGCGGATGAAAAAGCCCGACAACGCTTCGAACGGGAAGCGCGCGCAGCCTCTGCGCTGAATCACCCCAATATCTGCACAATTTTTGAAGTGAATGAACATGAAGGACAGCCATTCCTGGTGATGGAGTTGCTCGATGGTCAAGACCTGAGGCAAATCTGTGCCGCTGGGCCCGTAGGGATTTCAAGTCTTTTGAAATGGAGCGTCGAAATAACAGACGCCCTCGCGGCGGCGCACACTCGGGGAATCGTCCACCGCGATATCAAGCCCGGCAATGTCTTTATCACAACACGCGGTGATGCTAAGGTGTTGGATTTTGGATTGGCAAAACTGCCGGAGCCCCACAGTCTGGAAGACGCTGAAACGGTTAGCTTCGCCGCGACCGCGGCTGGGTCAATAATGGGAACCATAGCCTACATGTCGCCTGAGCAGGCACGAGGAGAGGCCCTCGATCCCCGCACGGACTTGTTCTCCACGGGCACTGTTCTTTACGAAATGGCCAGCGGTAAGCGCGCCTTCGATGGACCCACTTCGGCTGTGATCTTCAATTCCATCCTAACGGCCTCGCCAACGCCAATCTCACGAATTCGCGGCGATGTTCCACCGGAGCTAGAGGATATTATTAACAAAGCGCTGCAAAAGGACCGCCAGGCACGCTATCAGAGTGCCGCCGAAATAAATGCCGACCTGAAGCGCCTGCAACGTAGGTTGGAGTCGGGTACGCTGGAGCCAACGGCGTTAAGCAGGGCTGCACGCAGAAAACTGTCGGCCTTGTGGATTAGCGTCGCGCTCACGCTAGTGATTCTCTTGGGCGAACTGGGATGGCTTCTCAAAAGACCAAAAGCGCAAAGCCCCCAGCTAATGTCGCATCGTACAACCGTCGCAGTCCTTCCTTTTCAAAATACCAGCGCGGACAACCATCTCGACTATCTGAGCACGGCGCTGCCGGACGAAGTCATAACAACACTCAGTTATGCACCCACGTTGAGCGTCCGGCCTTTTAGCATGTCTCAGCGTTTCACAGCTCAGAACTTTGACCCCCTTCAGGCCGGTCAACAACTGAAGGTCACTGACGTAGTCACTGGCCACTTTCTACTTCGCGCGGACCACGTCGGCGTGACCCTCGAGGCGATGGATGTCGCAAAAGATGAAGTCACCTGGCGTGGGTCGCTCGATGTCGACAGCAAAGACATGCTCGCCTTACGGAAGGAAATGACCACCCTGTTGCAGAAAGGACTCCTGCCCTCGCTAGGTGTTTCAAACGTAGAATTGTCGGTCACGAAACCCAAGAGCCAGGACGCTTATGAGCTCTACTTGCGCAGCCAGGACAGCGTTTACTGGAGCATGGCGCGCAACAAAGACGCAATCACTCTTCTCGAAAAGTCAGTCGAGTTGGATCCAGGGTATGCCCCAGCATGGCTGGCGCTGGGCCTTCATTATTCCAATGAAGCGGATTTTGCCAGTGGTGGCGAGCAAATGCAAACCAAGACGATTGCCGCGCTCGAACGAGCGAACCAACTCGATTCCGGTCTATTGCTTCCTTCGATCGAGCTGATCGAGCGTGAGGCTTTCTATGGAGATGTCTCCGCGAGCTTTGCGCGAGTCAGGGAGGCGGCTCGAAGATGGCCGCGTCGTGCCGAAGTTCACCTTGCGTTTTCTGGGGTACTACGGGCGGCCGGCGCCCTTGAGCAAGCCGCGCGGGAATGCGAGGCTACGCACCAGCTCGACCCCGAGCTCCCCACTGGCCCTTGCTATGTGCTCTACATACACATGGGAGACCTAGCCAAAGCACGCCAGGAAATCGAACGTTCGCCGGGAGAGTTCAGCACGATGATGTTGGGTCAGGTGCTTGTGCGTGAGGGAAAGGTGAAAGAAGCGCTGCCAAAACTGAAAATGATACCTGGCGGCAAGAATTTTGAACTGCTCAGGGACTGCTGGCCCGATTCGTCTACCTCCAAGTGTGTCCAGACCGCAAGAGAGTCAGAAGCTGATTTCCGCGTTATCCCGTTTACCGATGCTTGGTATTTCGGGGCCGCGATGCAGGCGTTTGTGGGAAAGAAGGACGCCGCGGTGCGTTTGCTCTGGGCGGCCTCCGAACATGGTCTTTGTGTTTCCCCATCTGTAGACCGAGATCCATTATTCGACAAAATCCGGAACTCGGCGGAATTCAGAGCGGTACGTCAGGCTGGCATCGAATGCCAGAAGAAGTTCGCTCCCTACGCCAGAATGCAAATTCAATAGCAACCAGCGCATGTCTAGCTGCCATCTCGGCATTGGGCTCAGATTCCACACGACAAACGGAGCTGTGGGAAGCGTAAGATGAGTTCTGGACGAGTCGTCGGCAAACAAGAAGTAATTCCGTTCTTTCCGGCGCGGTAGGCCGTTCAGGGCTCGTACAGTAGCATCAAGTTGTTGAGAAGCGAACTCCGTATTCCAAAAGGTACTGAATTGTCTTCAGAAAATGTGCTACGCTCCATCGCTTGCTTCCAACAATGCGCAAGACCGCATGTTCATTGACTCCAGCGAGGTATAGCAGCATGTCACTGCTCTCTGGCGTGCGATGAGCATGACGTTGCCAAAGCTGTACGTGTGAAACTTTGCCATTGCTCCGAGGTATGCGGTTAGGACTTCACTGTGCCCTGACTCCAAGGCTGCGACGAGGAAATCCACAGCCTCTTTGGTTCGTGTGTTGACTTCTTCTAATTTCATTGTTTTGCCACTCCGGTCATCCCGAGAATCAGCGTGTGCGCGACTTCGCCGTTATGCAGGTTCAAGAAGTATGGCGTGCTGTTGTCGGTTTCTAGCGCAGCCAGATACTCCGTACCGAGATGCTCGTTCGTCTTTTCTCCGGCAAGGATCGTAAACAGAAACGATAGGTCGGCGTAATTTGTGTTCAGCAGATACAGCCTGCGGAGGTTCAGTGCATAGTTTCCCGGAACGGCGGCGAAATAGGCATTCAGTTGGTTGTAAGTTTCCGCAAACAGATTGCCGTCCGCGTTGGTGAAGACGCCAGTGAACTCGGCTACGAGCTGATCGAGTTCCGTTCGCGACCTGCCATACAGGACAATCGTGAGCGAGAAATCACCAAGCGATTGACCGTCGCCGAGCGCCCGCAGGCAATCCCCAAGATTTTCAATATCGGCCTGCTTGGACTCGTCCACGAGCACATCCCGTGGGTTCGTTTTTGTGGCATCGTTGCCCATCTGAGAGACAAATCCCGTCTTCGACATATTGAAGTGGCGGCGACGCTTGTTCACTTCTTTGCGCGCTTTGTCCGCGGGGAGCGGCGTCCATTCCGTGACAACATAGAAGTTGGCTGGAATCTTCAGCAGCGCGTCCAGCACGAGGGGGCGGGTCTCCGTGATGGCCTCCTTCATCGTGAGCACACGGACGGTGTGATCGCCGACCCGAAGATGATCGCGTTCCCCTTCGATGTTGGAGTTCGCCACCTGATAATCGAGAAACTGTCCGGACTGCGGCCTGCCCGCAACGCGCCAGTCGTCATAATTCAGCAAGCGGCGGAAAAACCTGAACTGGCCCTGCTGGTTCAGGATCTCGATTTGCATGAAGTCTGCTAGTTGGCGAGCGAATGCCTGCACGTGCTGGTCGAGCCGTCGAAGGTCGTGCTCGATATGCGTACGCAACAGCGTCTTCATGCTGTCGTTGGTGAACTGCGATTTGAGTGCAGTAATCGCGCCCTCTGGATCGCGAATGAGGCGAGCGAGCGCCGTGCCCACGCCGGTCTTCGATCTGGCGCCTTCGAGCAGCACGCAATAGAAGATTTCAACTTGATAAAGATTGTCCCGCTTGGCTTCAAAGAAGTTCCGCCTCTGGTCGATCGCTGCTTCGACAATGGGTTCGTCATATTTTGCGAACGGGATGTCCGGGCGGTTCGATTTGAAGAGGTATTGATAAACGTGGAAGCCTGGGTCAAACGCTTTCAGCGCGGCTTCCAATCGTTTCACCGCGTACTCCTGCTCCGAATGGTCCAGACTCTCGTGGTCCACCCCGGAAATACTCATAACCATGCCCAAGTCCCCGCTCTTGGTAAGGAATGCCGTCTCATTCCAGAAACCGTACAGGTTGATGTGGTCACTGAGAGCCGCACTCTCTTTCCACGGCTTGATCACCTTGTCGAGGCGCAGCATCAGACCACCTCCACACGGGGCACTTGCTGTTTGGCGGCGTCATAGCGCAGCTTGTAGCGTTCGGACTTTGCCAGAATGCGAAGGAATGCCGGATCGCTGTTTGTTACCCAATGACCAAAGGCAAAACCTCCGATGAAGACAGCGATGCCAGCAAGAATGGAATTGAAGGGATTGAAGGCTCCTACCGCGCCGACGCAGACGAGGTAGAACAGCGTGCGCTCCACGCCCAGGTAGGTAAGAGGCTTATGCAGGCTCTTGAAGACTCGATTTGTCCGATGCTTGTGCTGTGATTTGTCTGGCATAAGGCCTCGTGTAAGGGTCAGTTGAAGACTTCGGGTAAGACGCCTATACGCTCCAGAGCCAACTCAGGACATTCACCGCAAGCACCGCAATGCCCGTTCCGGCGGCAACTCCGGCCAGCGCCTTTTTTGCGCCGGGTTCGCCGTGCGCGAAACCGTAGCCGCCGATCACGATTGCAACCAGACTTGCAACCTTCGCAATGGTGCCGGTGAAAAGGCTCTGTATCGCGTTAAAGCCGGTGTCGAACGGTGAACCCTGCGCCAGGGCGGCCAGAGGCATGACGAAGAGCAGGGCGAGAAGAGCAGCGGTTGGACGCGCCCACTTCAACCGAAGAGGGCACTCGATTTGTCGGATGAAACGGGCTGAGAACCAGCGCGGCATATGCACCTCCAGCAGCTCGTAAAGCGACTGTCTGTGGCGCAAAACTAACCGCACTTAATGGCGAAGTCCAACGACTTCTCGTCACTGTGTTATTCCTGGGAGGAATAACAGCGGAATACTGGAGCGATTTGGTTGGTGGTCTTGTCCGAGATTGGCTGATGATTACTCCGTTTAGCCGACGCGTCAGGAACTGCTCAATTCTTGGACAGAAGCGCGTTTGTGAGGAGCAATATTTTCGGACTGAGATTTCGTTTGTCCCCGGCCCTCAAATGCGAGGTGCAGAGGGCACCTCATCTTGGTTTGGAAGATCGCGGAGGCTTGAGCCACCCGCCCTATACTTGACTGTGTAAGAGGACTCCATGAAGAAGATGGACTACGCCATTGGATTCCAAGCCGGACGTGCGGGACAGAAATGGACGGCCACGGCCTTGACGGATCGAGCGAAAGAGCGGACGCCGGAACCCGTGACGTTCGCGGGCCGCCCAGAAGCATTGACGTTCCTGAAGGACTCGCAAGCTGAAGGCTACCGATTTTCCGGTGCGGAATTTGTTGACCCGGAGCAGAGGCTAGTCAAGAATCGCTACTTCGTCATTGGCGGCGACGGACAGCTTACGCTCTCAGGTGAGGACAATGGCCCACGCAATACGGTTTGGGAAATTGGAGACGTGATGCCCGGACGCGACAGGAGCATGGGAACCGAGGCTGTCATTGAAAACATTCTTCAAGGACCAGGAGTCCGAGAAAGATTTGGATGCGACCTCGCGTTTCTCCTTCGGCTACACGTGGCCGCGCCAGGGAATCTCGCTATGCTGTCGATACCGCCTTTCGACCCGGCGAAGCCCTGTCCATGCGGTCTCCACGGGAAGTCATACGGTGACTGCTGCAAGGATAAAGGCATACACGCTCTCGGGAACGAGATGCTGCGGGGAACGGCTCCAAGAATGGTGCCGGGCGCTCTATCGCAAATTCAGTCCAGCATGGTCAAGGATGATACCCGGTTTCGCATAGTCTGGAACAAAGTCTGGCACTACCCACAGCAGGAAACATTCCATCAGTTCCTTGATGCGCTTGTGGTCGCGACACTCGGCAAGGAATGGTTTGAAGAGCAGCTTCTACTTCCACTCAAGAATCAGAACGCGATTGTGAAATGGCGCACGGCGATGGTTGAGCTGCTTCGCAGGCCGGGAGACGCAAAGGATGGTGTTAGCACTGGCCATACTCTCACTGGCCCGGCAAAAGCCTACCAGTGTTTTGGCTACGATTTGTATTGGCTACAGTTGGTTCACAAGCTGCCTGATTCCGTCATCGAGAGATTGAAGGATTTTCGAGCCTTTCAGGGCGCGCGCTATGAGGTTCTAATCGCTGCCATTTTCGCGCGTGCTGGTTTTGAGGTTGAATGGATCGACGACAACAAGGCGCCCGGCAAGCACCCAGAATTTATCGCAACCCACAAAGTTTCGGGGAAGAAAGTTGGAGTGGAAACGAAGAGCCGGCAACGCCCCGGAGCAATGAACTACATCCGTACGGTCTCGCCCGAAACACATCTCAAAGGCGACGTTTTTGACCTCTATGAGAAAGCGATAAAGCAAGCGCCCGACGGTGACGTACCGTTCCTGATTTTCATTGACGCCAATGTTCCCGACAGTCCACAGAAGGGGGGTTTCCGTCATACTCGGATATCCCTGTCGATACGGTTCCTTGGATGAAGGAGATTCGTGACCGTCTCGTCGAGATTTGGAACGCTGCCACTGAGCCTACGCCTGAGAGCGCAGTTCTGATTACAAACTTTGCGTTTTACTACGGCGACAACGATAGTCCTTCTCCTACCGGGATGGGCGCGTTCTTTCCGTCGCTGAAACCACGAGCGTCGATCCTTGGCGATCCGATGATTGGTGACCCCATATATTGCTTACAGACTTACGATACCGTTCCACGACAGATATAGAACGCGGGCGGGCGGCCTGCTCCTGGCCTCCATGAGGCTCTTGGATTTGGGCTACCCGGCACACGAATCGGTAATGACAAGTCGGCTTGTGAAAAGCGCTGTTCGCGCCCGTTGCCGATTGCGGGGACATCATAGGCCACTCGAAGTGACGTTTCCTTGTGCGTGTAGGGCAACTCGAAAACCGGTGGCTCTGCAACGTCCGCTCCAAGTCCGCGAAGCGATTTCCTCGACGATGACGAATCGGCGTGGTGCCGTCTGAAATTCCCGGTGGGAATATCTCACGGACGAAAAGTCATTGGACGCAACAGCAGAAATGAATCATCTTGGTCAACATCGCCAGTCCCATACGGACTTAACCAGCCGAGGGCGACAGTAGTGGGCTCTGAACACCAACGCTGTCGAGAAGGCTCAGACGTAATTGCAATGTCGAGCCACGAGCGTGCAGCCCACGGAAAGAAGCTCTGGAGCCGTTATGCCAGCCCATCCGGTTCTTGTCTCACCTCTACCGACTGTCCGTCAACCCGAGCCATTCGTTAATGCTGATACAGCCGCTGCCTTTGTCGGTGTTACACGCCGCACTTTGCTTCAGAAGGTTCGAGCAGGCAGGATTCCTGGGCATCCCCTGGATTGTGGCGCGAAGAAAAAAGAATGGCGATTCAAACTCTCGGAGCTAGACCGTTATCTTTGCTCTGCGATAAACTCCGTTTTGCAGCCACCTGAGCCAGCAAACAGGAGGATTTGATGGCCAGGTATCAGAATGGCTCTGTTCGGAGCGAACAGAGATCAGATGGTTCAACGTGGGTCTATCGCTTCCAGATAACGCGATCCGATGGAAAGAGAGTCGAACACAAGACAGTACTTGGTCTCGTGAGCGATATCGGTCCGAGCGAGAAGGATGCGTGGCAGGAAGTGGATCGGCAGCGTCTCAGGGAAAACGCTAACCAATATCAGCCCTTCCGAGGGAACCCAACGACGTATGGGCAGCTCTGTCAGCATTACATTCAAAACGAGCTGCAGGAAGATCAGTCAGAGGCAACAATCGAGAAGGCGTACACAACTTCAGAGACCTACAAGCGGATTCTCAACAAGAAAGTGATTCCTCGCTTCGGCAGGAAGTCACCCTTGGCAATCGAGCCGCTAGAAGTCGAGAAGTGGTTGAGGGAACTGAAGAAAGCGGAGAGTCTGGAAAACCCCACTCTGGACAAAATCCGACGGGTGATGAATTTGGTCTACAAACACGGGCAACGTTATGGGCTTATTCCTCGCGATGAGTCGGCTAATCCCATGAATTGGGTCCGTCAGAAGACGACAAGCAACTACACGGCAGTGATCATGAATCCACAGCAGGCGTTCGAGATTTTGCTGAATATCCCAGAGCCGCGGCGCACTCTAGTTCTTACAGACGCGGCGACAGCTCTGCGAGTATCGGAGATTCTCGGACTGATGTGGATGGATCTGGATTTTTCGGATCAGGTCATCGAAGTGAAGCGCGCTTACGTCTGGGCCCAATTCAAAGTACCCAAGTCCAAGGCCTCGAAGGCACCCGTACCCATGCACCCCGTGCTGGCCGGTTTCTTGATGGCGTGGAGGGAGAGAACTCCTCATGGGAAGGATGACGATTACGTCTTCCCGAGCTTCCGACTTAAGGGCAAGAAGCCGTTGTCGGCTTCAATCATGGTGCAGAAGTATCTGCGCCCTGCTGCTGTTAAGGCCGGCGTCATCAAAGAGGACCAGCGAGTTCGGTTCGGCTTCCACAACTTCCGGCATTCTCTGGCTTCTTCGCTAGTGAAGCTGAAGTGTGATCCGAAGACGGTGCAGGGCATTCTGCGTCACGAGGATGTTAGGACGACAATGCAACTGTATGCGCAGTCCGACCAGGAATCGAGGCTCGAAGCACAGGGCAAGTTCTTGGCACTCCTACTCGGAGACAAGGCTCACCTGCTCACGGAGACGATCCAGTGATTCTATCTTGGGCTGAACCTTGGGCTGAAGAAAGTGGGCGAAAACGCCCAAGTCCTTTGGAATGATGGTGGCCAGGGACGGAGTTGAACCGCCGACGCCAGCCTTTTCAGGGCTGCGTACTACCAGCTTATCCCCATCATTTTTCAACAACTTAACTTCGCAGAGTGGCCCCAGTTTTGTGACCATTCTGTGACCAGCGCCGATGTTCGCCTAGCGTCGGCTCGGAAACGAAGCGTCAAGAATTCGAGAATGTCTTGAGACCCGCTTGTTTTGACAGCGAGGCCCTCCAATCTCTTCTCTTCTCTTCTCTTGTCTTGTATTTTCTTCCCGTCGGGCCCCGAACCACGGATGACGGCCGATCAGAACGCTGGAGCCTGCTTGTAGCCGTGATCAGGAGAGTTACTTACAATATGTCGGCATATGAATATAACTGCCGACTTTACGTAAAATTGAAAACCCGCTTCGCCCTTGACGTAACGCCCAGCGTGCCGATAAGAAGCTAATCGCGCTGATTTCGGATGGCCCGTCGCTCAGACGCTATGCGCGCAGGAGGGGTTCAGGTAAACCCATAGGACGTTATAATGTCGTCATGTCAGCTGCGCATGACTCTCTTCTCTATGCACGCGTCGAAACAGTCCTCACTGGCGAGATTACCGATGGAGACCTGAAGGTCGGCGACCAACTGCCGACCGAAGACAGCCTCATTGCGCGATTCGGGGTCAGTCGCATCACCGTCCGTCGCGCTGTTCAGAATCTTGTGAGCCGAGGTCTCGTCGAGATTCGTCGCGGCAAGGGCACATTCGTCGCTGCGCCAAAGATCATACAGGACCTTAAAGAGCTGAGTGGATTTGTAGAAGATATGCACGCAGTTGGCCGCAAGCCAACGGCCCGCGTAATCGGTAAGGAAATTGTGGCTGCCAACGCGACCGTGGCGCGCCAACTTGCGCTGACAAGGGGCGAGCGCGTCGTCAGAATTCGTCGCGTGCGCCTGGCAGACGGCGTTCCGCTCTCCTTCGACGAGACCTATCTGCCCTTGGAGATCGGCAAGAAGATCATCACCAACAATCTGAAGGTCGAGCCCATTTTTTCGCTCCTTGAACGCAAATACGATGTTCCGCTGATCGAGGCGGAGTACAAATTGGACGCAGTGGCCGCTGAGAACGAGGTTGCCAGGGCGCTAAAAGTGAAACCACGGAGCCCGATTTTTCGCATTGAACGAACTTCCTACTCGACAAGCAGCCGTCCAGTCGATTACGAGACGCTGCACTACCGGGGAGATCTCGTCCAATTCGTCACACGCCTTGTCCGCAAGACTTCTCGCTGAAAATCTGCGATGCCCTGCGTGGCGTCTGAAAGCGGCTTTCATTTCTTCCTGAAATAGTTGTCGATCGCCATCGGCCCAGAACCACCGAATACGAGCGCCGCAAGGCACGCAAGATAGAGCAGATCAAGCTCGTAGCCCGGCGGCCCGAACTGGGCCCGGCCGGACGTCACACTCAGCAGCTTGATCGAGCTGAACCCGTAGGGGAGATGGACAGTTAGCATCGCTACGAAGAGAACCGCAGCCATCGGCAGACTTACAAGTGGGACGAAAGCTCCGAGCAGGACGGCGAGACCGCCGATGAGTTCGGTCAGAATGGTGAGCCATGCCATGAGATGAGGCGCGGGCACGCCCATCGTATGCAGGATGGCGGCGAAGGCTTCAGGCCCTCTGGACAGTTTCGCGAAGCCATGCTCCATGAAGCCATAGCCAACAATCAACCGTAGCGGAATAGGAGCCCATACAGCTAGCGAAGGTCTTGCCAAGAATGCAAGACATCTGCTTAAGAATACAAAACGGCTGCTGCCTGCGCGTTCCAAAGATTGAGTAAGTTGGTGCATATTGAAAAAGCCTCTCTATTTCCTGATCGTTGTCGAATGCGCGAAGCGGCAAGAGCGAACTTCGAACGCCTTCATTTTTTCACTCATTATGATGTTATAATGTCACGAAAGGTTACAGAATCTTGAGAACCCTTTTGCCTACATCCCGCTCTCGGGACTTGGGATGCCGCGGGATGAAAGATACCCAGCAGGGACCTTCTTTTAAGGCAGCGC
>WNFG01005039.1_pt1 | contig 11117 bp, 10 predicted proteins | sample 5400431 | NCBI WGS metagenome assembly WNFG01 (sample SAMN13153346, study PRJNA577476) | soil metagenome | isolation source: 120 cm saprolite under Douglas fir tree site 2 hole 3 replicate 2 | place: USA:California | collected 2015-04-18
CGACCACCAACGCTGGCCGTTGTCGTTTCAAGCACTTACGCGAGTCGCGCGTCGGCCAGCGCCAGCCAGCGACGGCTGCGTTGTTACCACCGTTGTTACCGCGGGTCGCCTCTCCGTCGCTGTCTTGGAGCAGCGACCCCCTGTAAGTGCATCAGGCGGTCGTCCGATGGAAGGAGCCCCCTCACGCTGCTCAGAATCAGAAGGGGGTCGGAGCGACTACCCGATGTCGGCCACGGCGATCCGGGTTCGTTCGACGTCTATCACGTCCTTGAGTCGACCAGCGCAACTTGCCCCACATCAACAAGCCCGGCGGAAAGGCGCTCCCCGACCACATGGTCGCGCCAGCCAGCTAAGCGCTGATCGGCCGGTCGGACCAACGTCACCTCGGGCGCGGCCAGTTCATCCCGGATGCCGGTAATGTCGCACGGCTGGTGGACAGCAGCACGAGTCAGACGCACCGTTCTGTTCGTCCGCCATCCCGCTCGGAGGCGAAGCTGGCTATGACCATCCGTCCCGCCCTTGTCCTATCGAGTGTCGCGCTGCTTGGGACACCCCTCACCGCTCAGTATCCGCTCGCGCCGTCGCCCGTCCTCGACCTCCGCACGCTGTCGCACGACGTGCGCTTTGGGGGGTACGTGAGCGCACGAGGGACTGAGCGGAGCGACACGGCCACGTTCGTCGTGAACCGCGCCCGTGTGACAGCAAGCGTCCTGCCAGCGCCATTCGCTGCTCTGCGCCTCCAGGTCGATTATGCGGCCACCGGACGCACGACCGGGGACACAGTGCCCGCCATCGTCTTGACCGACGCCTTCGTGCAGCTGGTGCCATCTGAGCCTGAAGGCGGCGCGCGCTTGGCGCACGTGGCGCTCCTCGTCGGACAGTTCCGTACGCCGTTCTCGCTTGAGTTCCTCACTCCCTTCTCGCTGCTTCAAACGGCGAACCGCTCCCAAGCCGTGGACCGTCTCTCCACACGGCGCGACATCGGCGTCCTCGGCCAGGTCGCCCTCGGCGGCGCGGCGAGGGTCACAGTCATCAACGGAGAGGGTCCGAACCGCCTCGTCAATTCGGACGGGCGCGAGATGGCCATGGGCCGCGTGACGGTCTTCCCGCTTGCCCGTCTCGCGCTCTCCGCCAAGTACCTTGGGGAGGGCGGTGATCACCGTTGGGGATACGACGGGCGTTGGATGGGGCGCAGCGCGATCATCGAAGGCGAGTTTATCGCCCGCCGCGGGCCGCTGAGCGCTGCTACGACCACCGATGCCAGCGGCGGCTACGTCCTAGCATCCTACAAGGCACTGTCCTGGCTCCAGCCCGTAGTGAAATGGGAGCGTCTGCGGGACGACCGTACGACGGGCGCGGCGACTATCCAGAGCCGCCTCACGTACACAACCCTAGGTATCAACTTAGTGTCCGCGGGAGAGAGAATCTCCCGACTGCTTGTGGACGGGATCTTCAAGTCCGAACGGCCGGCGTCCACGGGCAACGAGCTCGTCGCGCAGCTCGTCGCGATTTTCTAACCGCCGCTGGGCTGCAGGGGGTGTGGCTGGTCCTTCGTCAGAGCGCGGCCCGGTACCGCTGCCACTGCGTCTTCAAGTCCTGCATGAAGGCAATGAACCCGGGGTCATGTCGGATGCCGTCAAGGTCGGGATCGGTCGCGAAGCAGGGGTAGCAGGGCAGCCCATCCTCCGCCGCTTTGCGCAACCACGCTACCGCCGGACCCGGTCGGCCGAGCAGGGCGTAGGCCGAAGCGATTCGCGACGCCGTGTGGTGGAAATGGATGTAGCCGGCACCGATCTCTTCGGCTCTGCGAATGTCCGCTTCTGCACCGGGCACGTCGCCCCGCTTCGCACGCAGGAACGCGCGCGCGCTCGTGAGCAGCCCCCCGGGATCCTCGGGATGCTCGTGCAAATACTGCTCGATCAGTGCGGCAGCCTCGCTATCCTGGTGGAGATGGAGTAGGGCCCAGGCGACGTGATAGTGCCAGAGTGACGGAACCTGCTCCGACGGGATCTGTCGGAAGAGTCGCAGCGCGTCTTGGTACTTTCCTTGATGCACGAGGGCTACCCCGATGCGTTCCTCCGCGAGCCTGTCGGTCGGGTCGATGGCGAGGGCCTTCTGGAATTCGTCGATCGCGTCGTCGAGGAACCCGACGTGCAGATAGACCAGGCCGAGCCGGTGGTGCGCATCCTCGAGACTCGGGTTCAGCGCGAGCGTGCGGCGGAACTCTTGGATCGCCAAGACGTGAGGGAATCGGTAGGCCGGGCTCCACAGCAGGTACCCCCTCGCATAGTGCGCTTCGGCGAGATCGGGACGGAGTCGCAGGGCTTTCTCAGCGGCGACCAGGGCGCGCTCCCAGGCTACCGTGTCACGAGGGGTCACGGCGAACACCTGTTGCCCGTACGCGTGCGCCAGCTCCGCGTACGCCGCGGCGAACCCGGGATCCAGGGCGACCGCCTTTTCGAGCAACGTGATTGCGCCCGCCAGGTGCGGCGGTGTGACCGTTCTGACCCCCAGCTTGCCACGCAGATACAGGTCGTACGCCTCCGGGCTACTGGTGGGAGGCGTACCCAGGCTGCGCTCCTCCGAGGCCGATACGGGAACCTTCAAGGCCGCCACGATACCGCGCCTGACGCGGTCCTCGAGCGCGAACCGGTTGCCGGCGCTCTCCTCGAAGCGGTCTGCCCAGAGCTGGTAACCCGACGCCGCGTCGATCAGGCGCACGTCCACCCGCACACGGTCACCCGATCGCTGCACTCCGCCTTCGACGACTGCATCGACGTGGAGCTGACGGACCATGTTGCGGAACGATGCCGCATCTTTGAACTCCAGCACCGCGCCAAGCGAGGTCACTCGTAGTGCGCTGAGTCGGCCGAGGTCGGTGACCAAGGCTTCGGTCATGCCATCGGCGAACCAGGAGTGGAGCGTGTCGCGCGACAGGTCCACCAGCGGCCGCACGGCGACCGCTCGGATCCGGCCGGCGCTGGCCCTCGCCCACAGCCGGTCGCGCCAGCCGCCGGCATTGACACCCACCAGGACCGCGAGCGCCAGCGCGATGGAAGCGCCTGCACCGAGCACGATCTTGACGGCTCTTCTGCCGAGTCCCTTCGCGGTGCGTTCGACTCGGTAGCGGCCGACGAGGGCGGCCTGCAGCGGCGGCACCTCGACCGGCGGCAACTGAACTGTCCCCGTGGCCGTCTCCCGCGCGCGCACGGCAGCCATCAGCGCCTGCGTTTCGGCGGCGGGCTGCGCCTCGTATTCCTGGACGAGCCGCTTGGCGAAGTCCTCATAAGCCATCACGGCGCCCGCGCGGTCACCGAGGCGGTCGAGCAACCCGATCAGCAGGCGCAACAGGCCTTCATCAAGCGGGGCCAGCCGTGCCGCTCGCCGGGCCCACCGTGCGGCGGCGGTGAGGTCGCCCCCGGCCTGGCATTGCTCGACCAGGGTGCGCGCGGCACCAGACGCCGCTTCCTGAAGCCGTGCGCGCTCCGTCTCCAGCCAGTGCTCGAACTCGGGGGCGTCCGAGATGAAGAACCCCTCCAGCAGGTGCCCTCGATAGAGGTCGAGCGCTTCGGTCAGGTGCCCGGACTCGATCGAGCGTTCGAAGTCCACGACATCGCAGCGGACGGCGCCGAAGTCGAGGCCGACCTCCTCGTTCCCCTGGCTCACCAGTGCCGCGGGCCCCAAGACCTCTCGCAGCACGTAGAGGGATTGGCGCAGGGCGGCGCGCGCGCGCGGCTGGTCGAGCTCTGGCCAAAAGAGGGCCAGCAGAGTGTCGCGGCGGTGAGTGCCACGTGGAGTAGCGGCGGCGAGGTAGGCGAGGAGGGCGAGGCGCCGGGGTTGGGCGATGAGACTGCGAGCATCACCCCCAGTGTCCGTGGTAAGGCTCAGAGCTCCGAACACCCGGAACTCGACCATGTGAATCCCCCTCGCCGGCGGGGGGCACAGTTCGGAGGCTACAAACGGCCGTCACCGCCCACGTGACGGCCTTGCGACGGGCGCGTGATGCCGCCGCCTCAAACTGGGTCCGTACCGAGAAGCTATCGCGTCGCCCCTAGGGCGGCAAACCGTGAGGAGGACCCATGAACATCGTGTTGCAGTCTTCTACCGTACTTCTGCTCGGCGCCGTGGCCCTAGCCGGCTGCGCTGACCGTCCCACCGGCCCGGTCCCGGGCGCGGGACTGGCGGGAGATTTCGCCATCAACGCCGCTGCGAATTTCGTGTGCGATGTCGACGGGGCGAATTGGGCAGGGGACCCTGATGCCGCGGTCCTGCACGACCTCGCGCCGGGCGGTCCCTTGCGCGTCGGGATCAACTACGGCAACCCGAACAACGCCAGTCGTAACCCCGCCACTGGGCAGCTCTCGGGCGTGGCCGTAGACCTGGCGTGCACGCTCGCCAGGGGGACGGATCGACCCCTCACTGTGGTTGGCTACTCGGGCGTACCACCGATGCTCGCCGGGCTGACAAGGGGAGATGTGGACCTGGCCTTCACGCTCGCGTCCGCTGGCTCGAAAGTCGTCAACGTGGCGATTTCGCACCTCGGCGTGGAGAACACCTACCTCGTTCCGGACGCCTCTCCCTTCCAGTCGGTCGCCGATGTCGATGCGCCAGGCGTGTTGATTTCCGTCGCCCAGGGTAATTCTCCCGATGTGTACCTCAGTGCCACCCTGAAGAATGCGACGTTGGTGCGCACGGCGACTGTCCCTCTGGCCCTCGCGCTCCTCGCCAAGGGTCAGGTGAACGCCTTCGCGGGGAGCCGCTCCGCTGAAGCGATGTTCATCGCCAGCACCTTTCCAAGTGGCCGGATGCTCCCGGATAACTTCTTGATCGCGAATATCGCAGCGGGGCTACCGCTCGGCCACGATCAAGGTCTTGGATACGTCGACGAGTTCATCGATTGGGGCAAGACCTCTGGGTTGGTTCAGCTTGCCATCGGGCGCAGCCAGCTAATCGGCGTGTCGATTCCGCCGCCGCCGCCGATCGAGCAGCGACTCGCCTTTCTCCAACATCACGTCGCGCGGCTAGTGACCAACGGCGTGCTGGACCACGGTCAGGGCAATGCGCTGGCAGTCAAGCTCCAAGGTGCGCTGGACAAACTCGCCGTCGGGGAGATCGAGTCGGCGATGAACAAGGTGGCGGCCTTCATCAACCAAGTGGACGCGTTTCGTAATGCGGGCGTCCTGTCGGAAGCGCAGAGCGCCTCACTGCTGGAGATTGCGCGGGATGTCGTAGCCCGGGCGACGGCTTGAGCATTCGCCGGGCCAGGTCTCGTCCCGCTCAAACGGATTCCGTCATAGTCAGAATGGAAGGTGGCGGTTTATGGATACTCACTCGATTCTTCAGCGACTGTTGCTGGCAGCGGGCCTGCTCGCGCTCGCCGCTTGCAGCGACTCCACCGCGCCGACCCGGGGCGCGACCCAGGGCGCGGTCCGCGTATCGGCGACGACCACGGGTACCGACCTCCCTTCGCGTGGCTACAACGTGAGTGTGGACAGTGGTGCGGGACAGGCGGTCGCTGCCAACGGGGCCGTGACGATCTCGGGACTGAGCGCCAGCAGGCACAGCGTGACCCTCTACGGCATTGCCGCGAACTGCGTGCTCAGCGGCGTGAACACACGCGCCGTTGATGTCCTCGCCGGCGACACGGTGCGGGTTGCGTTCGACGTAGCCTGCACAGCAGTGGGCGGAGCCAGTGGGCAGATCGCCTTTGTTTCCGACCGCGACGGCAACTTCGAGATCTACCTGATGAATGCCGACGGCTCGAGCCAAACTCGGCTCACCAATAGCCCAGCGACCGACTTCCAACCTGCCTGGTCGCCCGACGGCAAGAAAATCGCGTTCACGAGCATGGGGGAGGTGTACGTGATGAATGCCGACGGCTCCAACCCCACCCGGCTTACAAACGACCCCGCGGGTGGCTCCGCCCCCGCCTGGTCGCCCGACGGCAAGAAAATCGCGTTCACGAGCATGGCGGAGGTGTACGTCATGAATGCCGACGGCTCAAGTCCGACTCGCCTCACTTACAGTAGCCCCGACTGGGACTCGGCCAGCCAGGCCGCATGGTCGCCGGACGGCAGCAAGATCGCTTTAACCCGCGCCTCCTTCGACTACTACTGTGATCCCGACGGTCTGTGCTCTGGCTCTGGCTACACCACTCTGGTCATTTCCGTCATCAACGCCGACGGCACGGGGATTCATGACCTTGCATCCGGTAGTGGCGCGGCCTGGTCGCCCGACGGCACCAGGATCGCGTTTCGAGGGGATGGAGGGATCAATGTCCTCAACGCTGATGGTTCAGGTGGCAGGCATGTAATCGCTGCAATCGGAGGGCAGCACCTTGCCTGGTCACCCGACGCGGCGAAGATCGCCTTCGACGGAGCCACCTACACCTCCCCGCTGTCGGCACCCCAGTGGGACATCTACATCTTGGACGCGGACGGCTCTGGAACCGTTCGCCTCACGCAGGGCTCGGGAAACAACTACTTCCCCGCCTGGAGGCCTTAGAGCGATGCCGCCATGCGCATCGCTTCAACGATTGGGGCAAAACAACGGCCCTTTGGACACCAACCAGGGGGCCATCCGTACTGTGAGTTCTGCCGATTGTATGGAAGCGACTGGCCTCACCGCGAGCGAGCGTGTAGCGTCGGCTTTGCCAAGCGACACATGCGCGCTCGTCACAGGAGGCCAGTCATGTACTCCGCTGGACTTGATGCTCATCTAAAGTATGTGTCCGTCGCCGTGCTGGACAGGATGGGAAAGGTGGCGCTGGAGACCACCGTCTTTCACGCCGCCGGCGACCGGACCTTCGGCCCGTTTGGCCGAAACGTGTTATCGCGTTTGTAAGTCTATGCGCCAGGCGGGATTCGAACCCACGACCTTCGGCTCCGGAGGCGACACCGGCCGGCGACCACCAACGCTGGCCGTTGTCGTTTCAGGCACTTACGCGAGTCGCGCGTCGGCCAGCGCCAGCCAGCGACGGCCCCGTTGTTACCACCGTTGTTACCGGGGGTCGCTTCTCCGTCGGTGTGTTGGAGCACCGCCCCCCTGTACGTGCATCAGGTCAGCCGCGCGCGATGGTGAAGGTTCGCAATGCGGTGTCCCTGCGGCCTTTACACCAGCGTGTCCAGCAGTTCCTTCGCGTGTCGCAAGTCGGCGGTGTCGAACCCCTCAGTGAACCAATCGTAGATCGGTGCGAGCACGTCTCGCGCCTCGTTTTTCTTCCCTTGACGCTTCCACAAGCGCGCCGCACTCACGGCTGCCCGCAGCTCAAGCGACTTCGCCTGCTGGTGGCTGGCGATCACGAGGGCCTCACGGAAGCAGGCTTCGGCTTCCGCCGCATTCCCGTCAGCAACCTGCAGCAGCAACTCTCCTTTGAGACGGTGGAGCTCCGCTTCGTACATCCGCTGGCCGGTGGTGCGCATGACCTCGAAGGCTTCTGTCACCGCGCCGAGCGCTTCTCCGGTGTTCCGGTTCCGTGCTAGGGTCTCGGCGAACAAGGCGAGGAAATACGTGAACACGACTTGCAGGTGCATTGCACGATGCACGCCGAGGCTTTCCCGCATCTGCGCGATCCCCTCGGCCGGCAGTCCCTGCTCGGCGACGGCCCACCCTCGCACGATGGCCGACCGAGGCCGATACTATTAACGCCGACCTGCTGAGCTTCCTGAAAGCCTGAGTCGGGGGAATGTCACCAATCACGGCGAGCCGAAGGGCTCGCCGTTGTCGTTTGTAGTCGCCACTTGACAAATACTCCTCGCGAGGAGTAATTATTCCCCATGCAAGTGCCCACGCCTGCCGCCGCCATGGCGATCCGTGATTCGCTCGAAGAAGAGGTGCTGATCGCGCTGGTCCGGGCCGCATGGCTGGCGGCTGAACGCTCCAATGCGGTTACCGCGGCCGCCGGTCTCTCGCCGTCGCAATACAACGTCCTGCGCATTCTCCGCGCGGCGGGGCGGCGCGGTCTATCCTGCACCGAGATCGGCGCGCGGATGGTCACGCGCGATTCCGATCTCACGCGCCTGATGTCAGGCCTCGCACGCGCAGGATTCGTTGTGCGCGGGACCGATGCCGACGATCGCCGGCGCAGCACCAATCGGATCACGGCCGCGGGGAAGGCCCTGCTGAATCGTCTCGATCGCGACGTCGCCGACGCCGCGAAGCAGACCCTCGGCCACCTCGGCCGGACTCGACTCACGGCGCTCCGCGACCTGCTGGTCGCCTTTGCACCACCACCACCACCCTCGGAACTCACATGACACATCGCTCTCGCGTCTCCGCATTGCTGCTGCCGTTCGCGCTCCTGGCCTTCATCCCGAAGCACCCTCTGGAGGTTGTGATGTCTCCCGCTGAGCAAGAGCTACGCACGTTGTTGACCACCTACGAAACGTCCCTGAACGCCGGAGACGCCGCCCGGATCGAACAGCTCTACGCCGAGGACGGCGTGTTCATGCCCGCGGGCTTCCCGACGGCGTCCGGCAGGCCGGCGGTCCGGGGCGCGTACGAAGCGGTGTTTGCGAACATCCGTATCGCGATCCACTTCACCGTCGACGAGCTGACGGTGAAGGGCGAAGTCGCCTACGCGCGTACCCACTCGGCGGGCACGGCCACCGTCGTGGCGACGGGAGCAAGCGGGCCCGAGCAAAACCGGGAGCTGTTCGTTTTCGCGCGCGGCAAGAATGGCTGGAAGATCGCGCGCTACATGTTCAACAAGACATCATGACCAGGCGAATTCGCGTCGGCATCATCGGCGCCAATCCGGATCGCGGCTGGGGGGCGGAGGCGCACATCCCCGCCTTGCAGTCGCTCCCGGATGACTTCGAGATCACGGCGCTGTCCACCAGCCGGCGCGAATCCGCCGACGCCGCCGGCAAGCGCTTCGGCGTGCCGCTCGCGTTCGATAATCACAACGACCTCGTGAACAGCGCCGACGTGGACGTCGTCGCGATCACCGTGAAGGTCCCGCATCACTTCGAGCTGGCGACTGCGGCGCTCAACGCGGGGAAGGCCGTCTATTGCGAATGGCCGCTCGGCAACGGTCTCCAGGAGGCGGAGCAGCTGGCCGCACTGGCGAAAAAACAGCGCGTCCTTGCCGTGGCGGGGTTGCAGGCACGCGCTGCGCCGCCGGTGCTGTACGTGCGCGACCTGATCCGGCAGGGGTACGTCGGCGAGGTGCTCTCCACCACGTTGATCGGCTCGGGAATGGGGTGGGGTGGGGCGGTGCCGCCGTACAACGCGTACCTCAACGACCGGAAGAACGGCGCGACGCTGCTCTCGATCGCGGTCGGCCACGCCGCGGACGCGCTGTGCTACTGCCTCGGCGAGGTGCGAGAGCTCGCGGCCACGATGACCATGCGCCGACAGTCATTCACGATCGCGGGTACGGAAGAGACCAGGCCGATGAACGCGAACGATCAGGTGGGCGTCACCGGACTGCTCGAGGGTGGCGCCGCGCTCGCGATTCACTATCGCGGCGGGCGCTCGCGTGGTACGAACCTGCTGTGGGAGATCAACGGCACCGAGGGCGACCTCCAGGTTACGGGAGACGGCGGCCAGGCCCAGATCTTCGATCTGACCGTTCGTGGCGGCAACGGCGCGCAGTCCTCGCTCGAGGTCCTGCCCGTGCCGCCGCAATACCGCTTCTCGCCGCTGCAGGGTCCTGGCACCAACGTCGCCCAGGCGTACGCGCATTTCGCCCGAGACTATCGCGAGGGCCCGCATCTCTGCCCGACGTTCGACGACGCGGTCACACGCCATCGGATGTTAGACGCGATCGAGAAGGCCGCGGCAACCGGTCAGCGTCAAACGCCCGGTTGATCATCGTCAAGGTCAGCGGCAGCAGCGAAACGAAGTCTCGAGCGGCTTCGCTGTCGATCAAGGTGGCTGTGATGGTCCGGCCTGGGACCCTCAGGCGCAGCCTATGCGATCGCTTTGCCATCTTCGAACACGCCACCGGTCGGCCCACCAGGCGGCAACTGCACACCCCAGAGCACGCTGGCCGCACCCTGTTCCACCGATCGTGGTGCGCTGCGTCCTCCCATGTCAGTCCGCACCCATCCCGGACTTATGGCGTTTACGACAATCCCCCGTGGCCTCAGTTCCTCTGCGAACAGGCGCGCCATCGCGGTGAGCGCGGCCTTGCTCGCGCCGTAACCGTCGGGGGCTTCTTTGGCCAGGCGCTCAATCTCAGCGAGTGACAGCTGGGGATTTGACAGACGCTTGACCAGGCCCTCCGGCTGAGCCGAGAGCTGCCCGAGGCTGCTCGTCACCATCACCACGCGTGCATTCCGGGCGAGGAACGGCTCCAGCGCTCGTGTCAGCAGCAGCGGACCGAGCACATTGACGTCCCAAATCTCACGCGCGGGTCCTCGATAAACGCCGGCGTTGTTGACGAGCGCGTCCAGCCGCTGATTCCGCGCCCGAAACCGTTCGGCCAGGGCCTCAATCGATTCGGGTTTTCCCATGTCGACGACTTCCGCCTGCGTTCCTGGCGGTGCCGAGTTGGCATCTCGCACGCCGGACAGCACGTGCCAGCCCTCGGATGCGAGCGCGCGAGCGACTTCGCGTCCGATGCCGCGGCTCGCTCCCGTAATCAGCGCCGTGGAAGTCATGGCCGCAGCAGCACCTTGATCGCGCGCCGCTCGTCCATCGCGCGATACCCCTCCGCCACCTGGTCCAGCGGCAGAGTCAAGTCGAACACTCTTCCGGGATTGATCTTCCCGCTCCACACCAGCTCGATCAGCTCGGGGAGGAACCGCCGCACCGGAGCGGGACCACCGTGCAGACGCACGTGCGTGTAGAACAGATCCTCGCCATTGAGCTCGACACCGTGCGGCACGCCCACGTAGCCCACCGAGCCGCCCGGGCGCGTTGCCTGGATCGCCTGCATCATAGACTCCTGGGTCCCGACGCATTCGAGCACCGAGTCTGCGCCAACGCCTTTGGTCAGTTCCTTGATGCGCGCTACACCGTCCGCGCCGCGTTCAGTCACGATGTCCGTCGCGCCGAATTCGCGCGCGAGCTGCTGCCGCGCCGGGTGGCGGTTCATCGCGATGACCCGCTCCGCACCCAACTGCCTGGCAGCGAGTACGCCGGGCAGACCCACCGCGCCGTCTCCGACG
>WNFG01005040.1_pt1 | contig 11116 bp, 10 predicted proteins | sample 5400431 | NCBI WGS metagenome assembly WNFG01 (sample SAMN13153346, study PRJNA577476) | soil metagenome | isolation source: 120 cm saprolite under Douglas fir tree site 2 hole 3 replicate 2 | place: USA:California | collected 2015-04-18
TTTGTGGCCGTACGGGCGATGGCGCCTGTAGCCGGCAGCCCCCCGAAGAGCGGCGAGACGATATTAGCGATCCCCTGGCCAATCAATTCCACGTTTGGATTGTGCTTGTCATTGCTCATGCGGTCGGAAACCACCGCGGACATCAGGGACTCGATTGCGCCGAGCATGGCCACCGTGAACGCCGCGGACAAGAGCTGCCGAAAGACGTCATAGTGAAAGTGCGGAATAGCCAATCGCGGCAGGCCGCTGGGGATTCCTCCGAAGCGCGTCCCGATAGTTTCGACGGGCAGATGCAGAAAGAAGACGGCCGCGGTTGCGCCAAATGTGACCAGGATCGCGCCGGGGATTTTCCGGGCGTACTTCAAACAATAAACCATCACGGCGATCGAAAGGATGGACACGGCGGTTGCGGGCACCGAGAACGTATTCCATGCCTCCCCAAAGGCCATCATGCGGTGAAAGAAATCACCGGGGACGTGATCCATCTTCAGGCCGAAGAAGTCGCGAATCTGCGTGCTGGCGATGAGGATGGCGATGCCGTTGGTGAAGCCTACGACGACCGGCCGGGGAAAATATTTCACCATGGTGCCCATGCCGGTGATGCCCAGCAGCACGAGGAGGACGCCCGCCATCATCGTGCACATGAACAGGCCGTCGATCCCGTGCTTGGCAACGATGCCCGCGACCACCACGACGAACGCGCCCGTTGGGCCGCCGATCTGTGTTTTCGAGCCGCCCAGAGCGGAGATCAGGAAGCCCGTGACGATGGCGCAATACAAACCGGCTTGGGGCGACACACCTGAAGCAATGGCAAAGGCCATCGCTAGCGGCAGAGCGACGAGGCCAACTGTCACACCGGCGACCAAATCGGAAATGAATTTGTGACGGTCGTAGCCGCGCAGCAGGAGTATTGATTTCGGGAGCCACGCTTCGACGGCGGGTGTCATGCGGTTTTCTATCCAGGCAAAAGTGTGTCTATGCCGATTCTAGCAAAGAGCAAGCCAAGAGGGCCGAGCGGCGAAGTGCAGGTGTGCCTTGAAGAGAATCTTAGACTGGCGCAGTTTGATCGAGGCCTATTTTTTGGTTAGTCCGCGGCTTCGCTGCGTGGAACGGCCGGCTTCCAGCGCAAAACCGGCTTGCGCGCAGCGCCGACTTCGTCGAGGCGGCGGACCCGCGTCGTGTGCGGCGCAGTCTTCACGATTTCCGGCTGAGTAGCGGCTTCCTGGGCGATGGCTTTCATCGCGTCGATGAACAAGTCACATTCTTCTTTGGACTCGGACTCCGTCGGCTCGATCATCATCGCTCCCGCCACAATCAGCGGAAAAGCCGTGGTGTAAGGGTGAAAGCCGTAGTCGATCAGCCGTTTGGCGATGTCCATGGTGCTCACGCCGTTTTTCTTTTGCAAGGCGTCGCTGAACACGACTTCGTGCATGGAGGGCAGGGAATAGGGCAGTTCGTACACGCCCTCGAGCTGCTTTCGAATGTAATTCGCGTTTAGGACCGCGTCTTCCGTGGCTTGCCGAACGCCCGGGCCGTAAGCGAGGATGTACGCCAGCGCGCGAACCAGCACGCCAAAATTACCGGCGAAGGCTTTCACCCTGCCGATGGAATCCGGCCGCACCGGTTCCAGCGCCAGCCGCCCACCTTCTTTTTCCACCAGGATGGGCACGGGACGGAACGGCTCGAGGATTTTCTTCATCGCCACCGGGCCTGCGCCGGGGCCGCCGCCGCCGTGCGGGGTTGAAAACGTTTTGTGCAAGTTGAGGTGCATCACGTCGACGCCCAGATCGCCCGGACGCGTCACGCCCGTGAGCGCGTTCATGTTCGCGCCGTCCATATAAAGCAGCGCGCCTTTGGCGTGCAGGATTTCCGCGATCTCGGGAATGCGCTGCTCGAAAATTCCCAGCGTCGAGGGATTGGTGATCATCAGCGCCGCAACGTCTCCGGTCACTAGGTCTCGGAGTTTTTCTACGTCGATCTGTCCGTGCGATTCGGACTTGATGTTCTCCACTTCGTAGCCGGCAATCACGGCCGTTGCGGGATTCGTTCCGTGCGCGGAGTCCGGAATCAGTACTTTCTTCCGCGGATTCCCCTGCTTCTCCAGGTACGCGCGAATCAGCAGCAGGCCGGTCAATTCGCCTTGTGCCCCAGCCGCGGGCTGCAGCGTGATGGCGTCCATGCCGGTGATTTCCAGCAGGCACTTTTCGAGCAGCCGCAGAATCTTGAGGCAGCCTTGCGAAAGCTCCTGTGGTTGATACGGATGCTCCGTCGCAATTCCGTCGAGCCGGGCCACGAATTCATTTACGCGTGGGTTGTATTTCATCGTGCAGGAGCCCAGCGGATACATGCCCAGGTCGATGGCGTAGTTCCAGGTGGAAAGGCGCGTGAAGTGCCGCAGAACTTCGATCTCACTCACTTCGGGGAAACCTTCGATGCCTGCTCGCCGGTGATGCGCGCCGAGAGCTTTGGCGGGATCGGCGGCGGGCACATCGAGCGGCGGCAATTCGAACGCGCGCTTTCCCGGGGAGGATTTCTCAAAGATGAGCCCTTCGCTCTGATTCGTGTGCCTTGAGGCCTTTTTGATTCTGTCTTTCATTCTCGGCTTTCTGCTCGTAATGGCGCAGCATGCTGCACCCATACGAAGGATATGTTCTCTTAAATCGGCCGCGCGAGCGCTTGCTTCAATGCGCTCGCGAATCGCTCAATTTCCGCGCGAGTTGTTGTTTCCGTGACGCACACCAGCGCGCGCTTGGTCAATTCCGGATACGGCGTGCCAAGCGCGAGCGGCCCGATGATTTTTTCTCGCAAAAGTTGCGAATTCAATATTCTCACCGAACGCGGCATCTCCACCGTGAATTCGTTGAAGAACGGCGCGTCGAACGTGCGCCGCACGCCGGGAATCTTCAGCAATTGCGCCAGCGCGAACTGCGCCTTGGACAAATTCTGCTCCGCCATCTCCCGCAAGCCTTCCTTGCCGAGCAGCGCCAGGTGCACGGTGGCGGCGAGCGCGCAGAGCGCCTGGTTGGTGCAAATGTTAGAAGTGGCCTTCTCGCGCCGGATGTGCTGCTCGCGCGTTGCGAGCGTCAGCACGAACCCGCGCTGGCCTTCGGAATCCGTCGTTTGCCCTGCGAGTCGCCCCGGCATTTGCCGCACGAACTTGTCCCGCGAAGCGATCACCCCGGCGAACGGCCCGCCGTAACTCGGCGCCAGCCCGAAGCTCTGGCCTTCCACCGCCACGATGTCCGCTTCCGCGGGCGGTTTGACGATCCCCAGCGAAACACCCTCCGCAATCGCGACCACAAACATCGCCCCAGCCGCATGTGCTGCTTCGGCGAGCGGCGCGTACGATTCGATCACCCCAAAAAAATTCGGCGATTGCACCACGACTGCCGCGACGTCATCTTTCAAGGCCGCCTGCAACGCTTTTGCATCCACCGTTCCGTTCGCCGTAAACGGAATCTCTTCCACGCGCAACCCCGAATTCTTCGCGTAGGTCTTCAGCACGTCGCGGTACTCTGGATGCACGGACCGCGCCACCAGCACGCGCCGGCGGCCCGTCAAGCGCTCCGCCATCAATACCGCCTCGGTCGTCGCCGTCGACCCGTCATACATCGACGCGTTGGCCACTTCCTGCCCGGTGAGCTGGCACATCAGCGTTTGAAACTCGAAGATCGCCTGCAGCGTGCCCTGCGTGATTTCCGCCTGATAGGGCGTGTACGACGTGAGGAACTCCCCGCGCTGGATGATCGCATCCGTCACGACGGAACGCAGATGGTTGTACGCCCCCGCACCGAGAAAGCTGGTGTACCCGTTGGAATTTTCCGCGGCGCGCTCTTTGAAATACTGGATGACCTCCGCTTCCGAATACGGTCCGGGAATGTTCAACGCTTCGCGCAACCGAAATCGTTCCGGAATGCTGGAAAAAAGTTCGTCGATGGATTTTGCGCCGATGGCGGCAAGCATTTCCTGCCGCTCCGCGGGGCTCTTCGGGAGGTAACGCATCAGGCTGAGGCTTCCTGACCCTTGGCCGCGACGTAGGCTTCGTAAGCGGCGGCGTCCATCAACCCGCTCAGTTCAGCGGCGTTGGTCAGGCGCACTTTGATCAGCCACGCCGCTCCGTGCGGATCAGTATTGATTTTCTCCGGCGTATTCTGTAGCTCGCCATTGGCTTCGATCACCTCGCCCGCGGCAGGCGCATAAATCTCGCTGACGGCCTTCACGGACTCGACCGTGCCAAAGGACTTCCCGGCTTCGATTTTCGTTCCAGGCTTGGGCAGCTCGACGAAGACCACGTCGCCCAATTCATGCTGCGCGTAGTCGGTGATTCCGATCGTGGCGACTCCGCCCTCGACCTTGATCCATTCATGCTCTTTGCTGTAGCGGTAATTCTTCGGATATGCCATCAGACCACTCCTTGAAATCGTTTCCGTCCCTCAGGATACTTGCTGAACCGCGGCCTTCTTCGCCCGCTTGTAAAACGGTGTCGGCACTACCTGTGCCTTGCACTTCTGCCCGCGAATCTCCACATGCAAAACCGTGCCAACGGCGGAAAACGACGGCGGCACATACGCCAGTGCAATGTTTTTTCCCAGCGTCGGCGAAGGCGACCCGCTCGTCACCACCCCGATAGCGTTTCCCGCCTCATCACAGCAACAATATCCGTCTCGCGCAATTCCGCGCTCGATCATCTCAAACCCTGCCAGCGTGCGCCGCAGTCCCGCCGCTTGCGCCTGCTCCAGCGCCGCGCGTCCCACGAATTCGCCTTTTTCCATCTTGCAGTAGCGCTCCAGTCCCGCTTCCCACACGTTGATCTTGTCGCTGATTTCGTGCCCGTACAGCGCCATCTTCGATTCCAGCCGCAGCGTATTCCGGCATCCCAGCCCGCAGGGAACCGCCGCGAATTCGCGCCCCGCTTCCATCACCTGGTTCCAGACCTTCTCGCTGGTCGCCAGGTCGGACGGCACGTAAATCTCAAACCCATCCTCGCCCGTGTATCCGGTTCGCGCAATCAGCGTGTTCTTCAAGCCGCAGACCGTTCCGTACGTGAACCAGTAATTTTTGAGGCCGTCCAGATGCGCGTCCGTCAGTTCTTTCATCAATTCCCCGGCCCGTGGCCCCTGAATCGCCAATTGCGTGTAAGCGTCGCTCAAATCCTCGACGGCGCAGTCGAAACTCTTGGTGTTCTCGCGCACCCACTGGATATCTTTCTCGCGCGTCCCGGCATTGATCACCAGCAGATAATCATCTTCGCCCAGCCGGTGTACGATCACGTCATCCACGAACGTGCCTTCCGGATACAGCATCGCCGAATAGTGCGCCTGACCGATGGCCAGTTTCGACGCATCGTTCATGCTGATGTGCTGCACCGCCGCCAGCGCCCCGCCGGGCCTCGTCTCGCTGCGGATGCGAATATCTCCCATGTGGCTGACATCGAAAACGCCCACGCCGGCACGCACCGCCTTGTGTTCCGCAATCAACCCGCCGCTGGATGGATATTCCACAGGCATGTCCCAGCCGTCGAAATGGACCATCTTTGCGCCCAGGCGGCGGTGCAATGCGTTCAGCGACGTCTTACGAAGCTCGCGTTTGTGAGGAGTTGCCGAGGATTCCATTCCAATGGCTCAAGCAGAAATCGATACTAGCACGCGCTCTGCAATCGGTCAAAGAAGCCCACTTGGAGCAAGCCGTTTTCCCTCTAAGGGAGGTGAGCGACTCGCGTATCCGGCGCACCTTCGCCTTGCCGCGGCCTCCCATGCTCAGGTAGAGTTTTCTCGAGAGGCCTCCATGCAAGCTCCGATCAATTGCGGGCAGTGCGACTTGCCGGAAGAACGCTGCACGTGCGAAAGGTACTGCACCATCTGCAAGGGCCAGCACAACGTCCGCCTTTGCTCCGACGGTCTCTACTATTGTCCGGACTGCCGCGAAGCCTGCGACGTCTCTTTGGCCGGCCGTGGCACCTGAACCGAAGACCTTCCGCTTGCTCCTCGATGCCGACGCGCGACTGGCCGCCGCTGCCGGAGGTGTGGTCCGCTATCTCGGCGATGTCGCGGGCTTCGACAACGACGCCGTCGCTCGATTGCAGTCCGCGGTCATCGCTGCGTGCGCGCAAGCTTTTGAGCAACTCACCGCCGATCATCCCAGGCTGGAAATCACCTTCACGCGCTTATCCGACCGCATGGAAGTGGCGCTAGCCCCTCGCCGCGACGGCCTTCCAGTGCTTGGCCGCGACACGGCGGCATTTGTTCCTGGAAGCGGCGGCACGGGATCGCCCCGGCGTGCTTTCGCCGGTTTCGATCGCACCCAGTACGGAACCCAAAACGGGGAAGCCGTCACTCGCCTGACAAAGTATATCGGCCACATCGCTCCCAAAAGTTAGGCGTCATTCAAAAAGGAAAAAAAGGGCCGGACAGCCCGGGCGTCGGCCCTTTTCCTTGCATGAAATTGCTTTCCGGACTCTACATCTTCAGCGCGAACGTGTTCTTTCGAATGAGCGAGGTCATCTGGTCGTCGCTGAGGGACAACCGCAGCGTCACTCGGTCGCCTCCGGGCGTCACGCGCGCTTGGTCCAGCAGCTGCGCCAGATCCGGATTGTCCTTCTGCGCCTGATACCGCTTGTACAGGAACGCCGCTTGCAGCAACTGGCCCAGCGTATTCGCGTCATCGGTCGACCCGCACACCGCCTGGAATTTTCCGTCGAGCCCGCTACTCGCCTCCACGTTGATAATCATGTTTTGCATCCGCGCCACCAGCTTTGCCGCTTCCGGGAACTGCTGCACTTCCGGAGCCAGTTGCTGCATCGCCAGCCGCGTGTAGGCCGGATTCAGCACCGCCCACACCACGCCGCTGCCGTTCGCTTCGTTGATCAGTGGGAAAAGCGTCTCGTTGCGCATCAAACCTTCCTCGCTTCCGAAGCGCACCTCAATCATCTTTTCCAGCACCGCGCGATGGCCAAATGCCGCGGTATTCGAATCCAGGAAAAAGAAAAACAGGTCGTTCGTTCCCGAACCCGTGCCAAAAGCAAACAACGTATAACCCCGCGCCTTGAACGACGGCAGCTTTTGCTGCTTGAAGTACGCTTCCGTCGAATTCGGATTGTATGTCCCGAGCGCCACTCCGACGACCTCTTCTCCGGTGGGAACGTCCGTCGACCCGGCGCCCTCGGTCTTCGCGCTCATCCCCTCCGCGACCAGCCCCCAGGCAAGTTCATCAACTTGCGAGTTCGGATCAATTCCCGCCGAGGCCAGGAATTTCTCGAATTGCCGGAAGCGGTCCGGGAGCATCTGTTCCTGCAATTGCGGGAACCATTTCAGCGTACGCGCCTTTTTCAAGTCGGCGTAGGCAAATTCACCAATCTCTTTAGGAAAGAGCGCGATGATGTCCGCTCCAAGGCGGCCTGCTCGCGCTGGTTTCGGCGTTGCCAGGGCCATCGCCACCAGCATCCCGGCGGCCACCAGCTTGCGGATCGCCGTTACCAGCCGGTTCTGCGTCATTCCTGAATTCGTTGTCCGTTTCACGTCGTGCTCCTTTCGCATCGGTAAGGGGAACTCTTAGTTTACGCTCTTGTCGCACGGGCCGCATTGCCGAGACGCTCTCGCAATGCTGAGATGTTCATGCGCATCGAAGCGACATACGCGGCGTCCGTCAGCCCCTCAAGATTGATCTCCACGTTCGCCAGCGCTCCGCGGGCGCCCGCTTCCGCCATGATCCGCGCTACTTGCAAGTCTGACCGCATGGATGCGGCGGCGATGCCCTCCAGTTGTCCGAGGCGCTCGAAAAGCTCAACGGCGCGCGTCGCCACTTTCATCGGCACTTCCGCCGCGCCCTGCGTGGCTTTCTGTATCGCTTCTTCTCGCTGCCGCGTTTCCTGCGCGTCCCCTTGCGACAATTTGAACGCAGCTATCACTGCGTCGTAAGAGGCCGCGTCGCGGTCAATCGCTTCGGCAAGTTCATCCGTGATTCTGCGCATCTCGTCCAACGCCGCCGAGAGCTGTTCGGCATATCCCGCTTGCGACTTTTTTTTCCGCGAAAGCCCCGCGACCATCTGCCCCAGCGCCGCCGCCAACGCCCCCGCGAACGCCGAGACGCTTCCTCCTCCGGGCGTTGCTGTCGGTGACGCCACCGCATCCAGAAACGGGCGCGCCAATCCCGCCAGCTTCCCGCCTTTGCCTGCTTCCAGCGGCGTCCCGCTCAGCGCGGCCTCCAGTTTATTTTCAAAGACCTGCGCCGGTGAAAAGTCCTCCAGTTGCAGGAAAAAATCCGCCGCCATCTCGATCGCTTTTTTCGGAACCAGCCCGACGATTTCGCTCCCCACCGGCATCGCCCCGTAGCGTTCCGCTTCCCGCTTCACCATCGCATGCACCCGGTGCATCGGCGTCTGTTCGAAGTCCGTCAGGTTGATGGACACCTGCGCCAGGCCGCGCGCTTTCAGTTCCACCCCCATCGATTTCACATACCGCAATCCGCCCGACGAATACCGGATGGCTTTCGCGATTTTATTTGCGATGCCCACGTCCGGCGTATTCAGATTCACGTTGTAGGCGATGAGAAACTTGCGCGCCCCAACCACCGTCACTCCCGCCGTCGGATGCACCTTCGGTTCGCCGACGTCCGGCTGCCGGTCGAGATTGTGCTTCATCTCTTCGCCCAGCCCTTCGAACTGCCCGCGCCGCACATTCTCCAGATTGACACGCTCCGGCCGCGTCGCCGCTGCTTCGTAAAAAAACACCGGAATCCGGTAGCGCTTCCAGATTTCATTGCCAACCCTCCGCGCCAGCGCCACGCAATCCTCGATCGTCACGCCCTCGATGGGAATAAACGGCAGCACATCCGTCGCCCCCACGCGCGGATGCGCCCCGGTGTGTTTCGTCAGGTCGATCAGCTCCATGGCCTTGCCGGTTCCCAGCAGTGCCGCTTCCGCCACCGCGTCCGGCTCGCCCGCCAGCGTGATCACACACCGGTTATGATCGGCGTCCATCTCGCGATCCAGCACATACACGCCCGGCAGGCTGCTCATCGCCGCGACGATCCCATCGACCTTCGCGGGATCGCGTCCTTCCGAAAAATTTGGCACGCACTCGATCAGTCGCTTCATCGTTTTGGCTTCTTGTCTTCTTGTCCCGCCCAGTTGGCAGGCAGCTTTGGTTTTCGGTCCGGCAGCGTGGGCCGTTGGTACACGAACGCCGGCTTATTTGGACTGCCTGGCGTTACCGGGGCTGTCCCCACTGGCGCCGGCTTTGGCCCGGGTTTCTTTGACTCTTGTGACGCCGGCTCGACGGGTCTTTGTGACGGCCACGCTCTCGCCGTCCCTGGCAAAGTTTTCAGTGGCCATTGCGGCCCAATCATCGGCTTCATGTTCGCGGGCAGCGCTTGGTTCATCGTTTGCCCCTGCGCTTGGACTGCCCGCTTTGATTTTTCACGCGGCCCGGCACCTGCTCTCTCTCGAAGGTACCCCCGCACCTGCGACCCAAACCATAGGACCCCTCCCGCCCACAGCCCTGAAGCGATGGCATCGTAGCCGCTCAGCCCTCCCGCTTTTCCCAGGACCATCACCACCACGCAGGTAGCGGCCACAAAACCGTAGAAATACTCTTCGAACAAACTTATCGTCTTCCGCGGCCCGAGCTTGAGGAGGCGCACCTTGCGCACCGGCCTCTTCGAATAGTTAGATTGGAACTTGTTCGGCGGCATGGATTACGCGACCACGCTTCACGGTCATCCAGCAATGGTTCACACCAAAATAATAGGGAATTTCCCGGTAGTCGGCCACTTCGAATACAGCGATGTCCGCTTGTTTGCCAACCTCCAGCGATCCGATCGTTTTTTCCCGCCGCAGCGCGTAAGCCCCGTTGATGGTCGCCGCTGTAATCCCTTCCGCCGGCGTCATGCGTAGTTGCGTGCACGCCAGCGACAAAATCATTGGCATGCTCAGCGTTGGACTCGTTCCCGGATTGTAATCCGTCGCCAGCGCGACAATCGCTCCCGCCCTAATCAGCGCCCGTGCCGGGGCATACTCCTTCAATCCCAAATGAAAATCGCAACCCGGCAGCAGCGTCGCCACCGTTTCCGATTTTCCCAGCGTCCGAATGTCGCTCTTATTCACTTGTTCCAGGTGATCGCAGCTTGCTGCGCGCATCAGAATGGCCAGCCTCGCCGCCCCCGTCCGCGAAAGCTGCTCCGCGTGCACCCGCGGTGCCAGTCCCCATTGCCGCCCCGCCTGCAGCACGCGTTTGGACTGCTCAACCGAAAACGCCCCGCGATCGCAAAACACGTCGCAAAACTCGGCTAGCCGGTTCTCTCCGATGTGCGGCAGCAGGTTTTCCTCGATCAGCTTGATGTATCGCTCTGCGCCGCCGCTCTTTCCCCGAAACTCCGCCGGCACAACATGCGCGCCAAGAAATGTGGACACCATCTCCAGCGGTTGCTCCGCCGCCAGTTCTTTGTGCAATCTCAAAATCTTCAGCTCACTCGCAACCTCGAGCCCGTAGCCGCTCTTCGCTTCGACCGTGGTCGTGCCGTAAGCCGCAAACTGTTTCAGCGCGGCAAGCGCGCGTTTCTTCAAAGCCTCGCCGCTGGCCGCCCGCAGCTTCTTCACCGAATTAAGAATCCCGCCGCCCTTCCGCGCAATCTCTTCGTAGCTCGCCCCCGCAATCTTCAATTCATACTCTTCCGCCCGGCTCGCCGCATGAACCAGGTGCGTATGCGAATCCACAAATCCCGGCAGCGCCACACGCCCGCCCAAATCCAATTTCTCCGCCGCGCGCGCCTCCGGCAGTTTTTCCACCTCCGCCCGTGGCCCCACCGCCGCAATCAATCCATCGCGCACCAGCAGCGCGCCATCCTTGATCAATCCCAAGTTGGAAAGGGAATCTCCGCGCCGCGGACCGCGTCCGCCCAGCGTCAGAAGTTGCGCCGCACCGGTAATAAGAAGGGAATCCGCCAAGGCCACTCAATTATGCCGAAAAATTGGCAAGCAGGCAGTGTTTGTGCCCCTTCCGGGAACGCCAATCTCCTGATTGGCGAGGTTTTCCGTGACACGCCTTGGCCGACAGGGGCCTCTCAGCCGCCACAGGCTTGCGCCCCGTTCCGTATTTCTACAACATAGGCACTTTGACACCGG
>WNFG01005041.1_pt1 | contig 11116 bp, 14 predicted proteins | sample 5400431 | NCBI WGS metagenome assembly WNFG01 (sample SAMN13153346, study PRJNA577476) | soil metagenome | isolation source: 120 cm saprolite under Douglas fir tree site 2 hole 3 replicate 2 | place: USA:California | collected 2015-04-18
CCCTCCAAAAATACGAGCTATAGCGAGGCTATTAGAAAAAAAGAAGTTTCAGTTAGCCGTAATTACAAGGGCCCTCCAACCCGTTCCATACCGATATGAGGAACCATGAGACAGGATGTCATCGCGACAGATGAGAATTCAATCGGGCAAGCATCAGTGTCTTGTGTAAGGTGGTCGAGTCGGCTGCACTCCTCAACATGTCGACGACTGTAGGACTACGCGACTGCTTGACAACGAATTACGGTCGAGCCAACGCTTACTGTAACCATTTCCCATTTCACTACTGCCCTGATAGTCTATGGTTTAATTGTCTCCCCTTTGTTGGAATTACGTCGATTGCTCACTTCTAGCCTAGTCTCCATTCTTGGACCCAGTTTTACTCAACAGCTCTTGCACCCCCTTTTTCCTATAGATTTCGAGTCATTTTCGCATTTTCGAATGTTAGGCGTCGTGGCGCGGCAAGCAACACGGTTTCGGCCGGATTGCCCCTTGGCTGACCCTCCCGATTCTCTTCTCCTTACTCTCTTTTTCACTACTCGCCCTCCAGCACTTCGCCTTCGGTCGTAGCTACCAAGAAAATGTATATAAACCTGCTCTCAAAACACATAGAAGGCAATCTCAGTCCCCTCTTCCTCTCAGTTTGCGTGCGATTCACTTCTCTTTTCTCTTTTCTCTTTTCTCTAAACCCACTGCGCTCTGACTTGGGCACGACAAAAAGCAAAACCGAGCCAACAAGCCGTCGTGCGTGTCGCTCGTCCCGTCGAGGGCTGATCTTTCTATCTTTTGGGACTCTTTCTCTCTTAATCTCTCATCACGAACTCACCCAGCCCGCACCGTCGCGCTACACTTAATACAATGTGATGTAAAGTAGCGGGATGAACGGATTTGAGGCGGTGTCGAGCAAGGCGAGCGTGATGGCGAAAACGATGATGAGGAGAGTCGACGCGAGGCAGAGGCGATGAGGCGATACCACACGAATCGGATGTTTTGATGTTAGGGATGTCGATAAACAAAAACATCGAAACTTACTTCCATCCCTCATCCAACTTTCTGCTCAGTCCAACCCCTGTTGTGACATACGTTTCCGTGGGACTGGAGAAGCACTCAAAGCACGCTGCATACTATGGCAGACTGATAGACTAGCCGACCAACTTTGAAAGAGAATCAACCAGTTGTACTGACTGGTTGGATGGTGAAAGCGACACGCACCAGAACATGACATTTCGCTCCCATCCGATCCGATGTCTGTCAGCTCTTTACATTTCATCCCTGCAAGAACACAAGCCTGGGGTCGGTCCTTCAAGGTCATTGTTGGAGGTGTCCACAGATTGTGACTGTGGCCTCCGTCTTCACAGCTGTGACTTCTTACATTCTCACCTCCTGTCTCAGGTGTGCTAGTTACACCTCTGTTACCAACTTGGTAGTTGTGAGCAAGACTTTGGGGTCACATCAATAGGCAAATGGTTCTTGGGGCACCTTATTTACAGGCTTCTATTTTGTTCTGTGTTCAGTTCAGCATGCAGTTTGTTAATGTGTTTAGGGGCCGTGGTGCGTGGGCTCTTCCTCGGCGGATATACCATGCTACGGTGGTGGACAATAGTGTTGCCAACGGCTAAGGCACATGAATTGAAAAAAGGAGGAAATTTTGGCATTAGCCGTTTTGCCAACGGAAAACAATAAGTTTGAGTCACGTGATGATTGATCGACGACAGTACCCCTGTCCACACGGACCACACCTGTCCAAACCGACGTTGAAAGAAATTGATGTTTTTCGCACTCTGTTTCACTCTGTACCTTCTGGGTAATTTACGAGACGAAGGTACGTACAAGCTGAGACTTTTCATGGCCTCAAGGTACGAGACAAACGCAATAAATGGTATAGTACCACGAAATACTATTTATGAACTCGCCCGAGTACACGCATGACTGGACCCCCTCTGACTACAGCCACCAACATCTCACAGTAGTTGCTATTCCGCTGGATGTCAGTCCTTGTCCACTTACTATCTGGGTCAGAGTTCGCTCAATCCCGTCTTGGACTAGATTATCACGATTTCTCGATACCCGGACACATTCAGTTTCGGTGGATCCATCTGATCTTGACCTACAGGTGCAGAGGATTTATCTTGCGGTGAATTGGACCTCATGGAAGGCGCATCGACCGGACCCGCTGGGCACCTTCAAGACATCTTGCCTAAGGATGCCCGATTCGTTCTCGCCTGGAACCCCCCGCAATTCTACCCCGAAGAAGAGGAGGATGTTAATTTGCACACCCGAGAGCCTCCGGATACAGCCCCATCAGCTTTGCGCACTACCACCATCGGGTCCTCCCGCCCGGCAGCCTTCTACGACAGGCATCTTGCACCTCATCTCATTTTGGAACGTGTTGTCATTTTCGACACACTTGTTTCCACCATGGCAAGCACGGTGGATCAAGCCATCCAAGAGGTGGTCACTAAACACCCACTACCCAAAAATGCGGATATGCTGCTGTCGGAGAATCAAATCAATTACCAGGTCTGGGACCTATTAGAGCCGACCAAGTATCGCGAGTCGGGGATCGTAGAAACCTACTCAAAGCACACAGCGACGTACTGTCTTCCCATTGCATCGACACTCGCGATTCATCCCTCTTCTAAATATTGGGGCTCAGTCTTGCATTGGTCGACAGATGGGAGGACAGGACGGTGGGCAGTTACAGACGGTGTGCTTCGCATATCAAAGAATGTCTTCCGGGACGATCAACGGACGCAACGGACGCAACTGCTGCTGCAGAACGAAGATGATGGGAAGAAAGCTATGATCAAACAACTGGCTTCTTGCTCTGCGCTAGCTGTATGGGAAATGAAGAGCTTGACTGTAGGGACAGCGCAGGTGATGGAAGAGGTCGTGCAAATGGGCCTAACCTATGCCAAATTCCCATGGAAGAAATGCACCACTACCAACTGTACCCATCAGGGTTGGAAGAATATGGAAGAGTCCAGTGAGAGCTATGGCCCGGGTTTCGATGGAATCGATGCTGTCTCGCCACCTTGGACGCTGCCAGATGTTCCTTCCACATCTGTCAATTCACGACTAACCTCTATGCGCAAAGGTCTCAGGAGCGCTTCTGCACAAGGTGGCACGACTGCTAGGCTATCATATAAGGAACATTCTTCGAGTTCCTCGGAGGATGGCGAAAGGGTAAGGGAAAAAAGACGTCGCAAAGGTTTAGATTCCTCAGAAGACGAGCGACCCTCGAAAAAATTAAAAGCAGATTTGATGAATAAAAAAGATGAATACGACCCGTCACCCCGCGCTCGGAAAGATGTTAATGCCGAGTCGTTTCTTCAACAGGTGACACTGTGATTTCTCGTTCCAATTACCGGTTCTGACTGCTTTTGTTTACGTCTAGACATGGGCAGAGGCGGTGCGCAACAAATGCACTATAATGGTTCTGCACTCAGGCAATCATGAAATAATCGGAATTCGTCATCGTGAAACTCAAACACTCTATATATCCCATTTAATCGAACCTCATTCTTGTTCTAACCCTGCCTATGGCAAAATTCAAGTCGGAATCTACATTGCCGCAATCCAAGAAACTATAGATAGGGTAAGGCAAGACATAGAAGCGAGGGAGAAAAGAAGTCGTGATCTTTCTGCCGACATATCTCTGAAGAATGAGGCAAACGAAGCGAACCCCGATCGAGATCATGGAGATCATTCTCCAGGAAGGCCAACTAGAACCAACAAGCGGGGCAGGGGTGCAGGTCGTAAAGGCAAACTACAGGGCAGATATGAAGGGAATGGCAAACGCTATGCAAGCGGAAAGGTGATCGACGACCAGGTTTGTATCCTCTCACATCGCTTCGCCAAGCCAGTAGTTGTTCATAATAACTTCACAGGCGCTTCTGGACAACGCAGCCGGACAAAACCATCTTTGCCTCCGTTTCTTTTATGGCATTTATGACTCCCCTTGCCCTGCCACTTTCAGTCGTGTACCTGATGAGCCCAAAGAAGCTGCAGGCCCTGCGCCACCACCAACTCCCCCTCTTTCTCCAGGCCGTGAGACGACGCCGCCATCTGATTCCTCCATCCACATCACAGTCCACTCTGAACTTCAGCCTGGATCTACCGGCATCGTGCACATCGGAACAATGGCAGTAGATCCATCAGGCCCCACTTCTAAAGTTGCTGTCAAATTGGCGTTTTCGAAGGATGAAAAGTCACGACTTATGGAAGAACATCGAGTATACTCTTACTTGCACTTTAAGTGTGTTCAAGGAACTCCGCGCGATATTGGCTTGTTCGTTGATGAAGAGCCCTTGCTTGGTACCGAAGGACCTTATGCATTGGTTATGACATACGCCGGCGTCTCGCTTTTCCGTCGTTCTAGCCTTGCCTCCGACTCTGTCAAGCAAGTCATTTTCCTTCACGTCTCCATTGATTCTAATGGCAATTGCAGAGACTCATTGCTTGCGACACTGAGATCAATCCACAGGGCAAACATCCTTCACGGTGATATCCGACTTCCAAACCTTTGCGCCACTCCTTCGGGAGAGGCATTTATTGTGGACTTTAGTCACGCGACGGAAAGTCGTTCTCGAAAGGAGAAAGCTCAAGAGACCAGGGAGCTTTCTCATATTTTCGGGATGGACTCGCCCACGAAACTTGCTGCCAAGGCGGTGGAGAAGCCGGTTCTTAGGCGTAGTACGCGAATCCAAGAGTTACAGCGAAAGGCGAAAGTCGAGCCCAAAAACGTGCAGGTCAAACGTGGAAAATCCACCTCTCGGAAATAAAGGTGGCCGGGCCTATTGGTCAGTATGGTTTGTATCCCATCTTAAGTCGTTCTCTATCACTGTGTCCTATCGTTACTATCCCGTCTTCCAACATACCGGTGGTGGTCTGTAAGGCTGAAATGGTTGTATCTGGCTGCTCTTGGGTGGGAAAATCAAGACCCGCCTCTTCTTCGGTGCACGACTGTGGAGGGTTGGAGTTGAGAACAAACCGAACCTCGGGCAAGATGTCAGCGGGGTCTCAGGCGGATCCACTCGAGGTGCTTTCCATGAGCTGAGGACCTGACAGAGATAACAAGTCACGGCGCACAAGGATTGACGTCTATGGAACGGAAACCAAGTGGTTGGTGGCCGTAGCCGTCAAGGGGGTCCAGGCGTGCCTGTCCGTCCCGTGTGTTAAGACTATACAAACAAGTTGAAGTTCCAAGTTAATCTCTGTGCTGCGGATAAAGACAAGCAGGTCAAGCTCCACACTTTGTCGCGTTGTCATATCCCCGCCTGCACTCTGTGACCCTGAGTCTTTGGTGTATCATCGCCGCATGATGTTTATTGTGTCTGTTTTCCTCGATCAGCTGTATCCGCGGTGATCATAATAAAACTTTCGGCCTACGCTACTGGTGGCGCGGTGGCGGGAACTTGTGGGATGTGCGAGCTTTGCATCACGTGATGGATGATTTACAAAAAACCACCCCGTTTTACTCAAAATACAAGACAAGACTAAGACACGATCGTACGATCCCATGAAATAGTTGTCGGAAGTGGGCGCGGAGCGGAACAACGGAACGGAGTGTCGGAGCGCCCGAGCGATAGCAGCACATGGGCAGATAAGTACATACACGCTTAGTATCATTCATACATACACACTTTGGCAGCACCACATGTGCATCTCTTCGGTAGTTAGTACATAGGCTCGATTAGTCTCGACCATAGTCTTGGGCCAGTGAGCCCTTACTGAGATTATATCGTCATCTACAGACGATTCCCCGTGCGCGTCCGCCTTAGCTCACCCCAGCTTCTTATACTTGTACAAGGACCAACATCTTTTTGTTTCGTCGATCCTTGTGCACTGTAACTTGCTATCTCGGCAGTAGATTGTGCAAAAAACTTTTCGACTTTTTCACTTGGGCAAGTAAATCTACTTTGAAATTTCTCAAGTACGTTGGTTGCAAATTGCCACAATCATGATCTTAACTCCTGAACTCCTGATTGGTTACACAAACCACGTTTCATTTCCGTAATTCGTAATTCGACCATCTATGCCTATATTCGGTCTCTCCCGGACTGAAACACACCGCAGTGGGAGAGACTCGCCATATTCACAGTCTCTCTACTCTCCCAACTCTATTCTCAAGGTCGGTGATGCCGCCACTCGAGTAGTAGGGTCCCCGGTGGGAGTTAGGCCACCTCCTCTGCAGCTGCTGCGACTTGCCTGCGAGAGGCTGCTGCTTGAGTGGTGGGTCCTCCTGTAGGCACAGCGCCGCCCCTGCCGCCGCCGCGAGAGCCGGCTCTTCCTCTCGGAGATGATGAAGGGCTGGAGGAGGTACATGTGAGTCAACGGCGGGTGAGTCGTTCTTGTTGCACTCAGTACCTAGAGCGCAGGTCTCATAGTCTTCATTGCATCACACAGAGTCACTCTCGTCACTCACCTTCTGCCAACACAGGTCTCATAATCTGTTGGCAGAAGGTGAGTGACAAGAGTGGCTCAGTGTGATGCAATGAAGACTGAATTGAATTGACACCTGTGAGACGTCTTACGGTAAACGAAGCTCATACTCTTCCACCCCAGCACGTGACTGCACCTACCTACCAACATTTTGCAACTCGGCAGAGCACCTCATCGCCGTGCATCCAGAGACTATAAATGCCCGGGGCTGGAAAAAATGGATTCCAATGCATGTTGCTGCGTCAGAGGGACATGCGAACATATTGTCGTTATTACTGTAATTGAGCATGGCGCGGATTTAAATGGCCTGAGCATGCGAGGACATCCTTGACGTCCTCGACAAGCACCTTATTCCTTCTGCCGCTTCGGGCGAGTCGAAGGTATTCTATCACAAGATGTGAGTACGCATATCTTGTATCCATCTCATTGTTAACGTACTACGTTTCATACTAGGATTTGGTGATTATCGTTCGCGTTTGTCCACCTTATGATACCCAGCAAATTCACATCACATGTACACGCCTCACTTGTTTCTTCGCGAGGGAAAGTTCTTGTCTTTTCTCCTGGAATGCTACCCTCGTGCATCAGCGAAATCCGATACAGAATAGATGGTACCTCCATATGTGCACCTTAGAGTACAGGCAGACATGCACATCAGGCACGCCTTGAGGCTTCCTCGGTCCCGGTGGTATATGGCCCCATCGGGGCGCTGAGCTCCTCCGAGAATTCGCAATCATCTATTTGCGAGGCCCCAATTCTCAAGTTGCCGTAATTCGTATAGGTTTTCTGTGTATTTCCCATCACGTATTTGTTATTGGGTGTAGGGTAAAGCAGAATCAGCGAGTGATTGATACAATGATGTGATATTCAATTTATGGAACATGTATACGAGGCAAGGATATTACACGAACGGCAGCTAACATATGCAATCTCGATGCGTCGTCAAAAGTAAATGCAAGACACGTGGAACGATGGATCATTTGCAGTGGACGACGCGCATAAGGCCGGGAATATTGGTAACATGACTGAGGGCAACGGGTTTCCGAGGGTCGAAAGTCTCGTTCGAATTCTGGCTTTCACACTGCGCGGGACAAGCCGAGTAGAACACCTGATCGAACAAACCGATAATCAGTTCAAGCTTCCAATTAAGAGGTTATTGACAGGTTTTATAACCCCACCTGCACGTTATAATCACCGTTCTTGGTTTGTCGAATGGTATACCGCCACCTAGACATAGTTATCTTTGAGTTAACCTTTCATTTCGATGAAAGAAAAGACTGAAATAGGACGTACTCTTCATCCACCAGCGCCGTCACACGTCGATCAGTCTGCTGCGCACGTTCTAGGAGCTCATTCCGCGCGAGGCGCAGCAGAACCTCCGCATTGACTGCGTCCTCGCATACGAGGGTCTGGTTATAGACCAAAGCCTGAGGTGCCTTGTTGATATTGATTGGGGGCTTGTTAAGGACTGTGTGTGTGCGCGGTCCTCCAGACGAGCAGGTCATGTTCAAAAGATCTGAGGGCGGAGAACGCAGTCTGAGGAGAAAGGGCATCGCGCGGAATATGCTGCGCGGAGAGAGTGGTGGTGGTGGTGGTGGTGGTTGCAGTGATAATGATCGTGATCGACCGGAGCCATTCAGATTCCCCATCACGGGAAGAATAGAAGGGGGTGATGCTGGCGCCAGCCGCGTCACGGTCTGTCGTCGAACGACCGGCGTCGGGGAGGACGCTGACGACGATGTGGAAGAGGTCGTCGTCGTCGTCGTGTGACTACTGGTACTGGGCGACGCGGGTTGGGGGCCCGAGACGGCAATGCCTAAAGGGGCATCCTCTACCATTACTCTGGAGGAAGATGCCACGTTCCCAGTCGCCAGACGCTCGCGGTGCATTGGTACCTGCGGTGGTGACTGCGCCGCAGCGCGTGCATTGTCCCTGCGGTGGTGATGCGGCGAGCGATGCCTCAAGGGAGGTACGGTGAGAAACTGTCCGGAAGTGGTGGACATAGTCGCGGTGCTCTTCGGGTTGGTGGCTGTGGGTCGGACGGACTACGTGTCTGTTCAATGCGGACTTTATACAAGTCACGGTGAGGTGCGGACAAAGCATGTCATGTCGAATGGTGTACGAAGGGATGTCCACAACCCAATACTTCGTGGGATCCCTTCCGCTTCCGACTTCCGACTGCACAGCCATTTGGTAACTTTGGGGTACACAGCCACAGATAATCAACCATCAACTCGACCAATATATGGATTTAGTCGTGCACTACTTCAACCAAGATACGGCGATGGTAATGTCCAACTTTGAACCCAAGTCGATAACGAGACATCGACATGGGGAACTGGGGAACGCGGAACAACATTTTCTTGGCGAAAGGAACGTGTTCCCAACGACCCGAATAGACACGTGGTTGGTCAACTAATTCCGGTCCATTCCTCAAACTCGTCATGTTCTTTTGTCACTGTCCTTCCCTTCCCGGGGGCAATATCACAGCCTGCCTCTGTTTTTCGCACGCCTATCATGCCCTCATGGTCTGTCTCAGTCATCAGAAAGGCACAACTCCGTGGGAATATCAAGCCACCATAACTTACACTCTCCAGAAAGCATGTCGTGTGCAATGGGATTGCTTCCAGACGTGACGTATCGCGTGGACACTCCCCTGGCGACTAGCGGTTGCTTTAATAATCCTCTTAGTTCTGCCTTGAGCTGGACCAATTTGGCTTCATGTGTCTTGATCAGTCGTTTGCTTCTGCCAGCCCTGTCGTCGCTGATCACCTCGATCAACGAAACGATGCAACCGAAGAGAGTTTGGAGCGTACTCGGACCGATGATCAGAATCAAGTTCAATGTCCAGCGCCTCCGCCGTCGCGCGCATCCATTTCTTCTCATGCTTTGCCTTATTCTCCCGGTGCTGTAATGCATCGATCTCTTTCGCGACTCGTATGCGCCTTTTGAGCTTGTCCAAGAAGTGATGCTCGACGTTCATCTCAGGAATATCCGCGGCTTCCGATCGTTTATCAGCACAGACTGAGAATGGTAATAGATAGTACCCACGACGACCAAGACTTCCAAACAGCGCACGTACAACGCGTCGCTCGTCCGGTGCGCAGACCAATAGACTGAAGCCGCTCCGTTGCGCTCGTGCTGTACGCCCATTACGGTGGATGTAGGTGTCTACGGTCCGCGGTATTTGATAATGAACGACATGAGATACCAATGGGACATCGAGCCCACGGGCAGCAATATCAGTCGCAAGCAGGATAGAGTGTGCGTGTGACTTGAAGCTAATGACGAGCAATGTTTACTACATTGAACACGAGGCAACGTTCGGGCACGCACCGATCGAGATTCTTGAGACGCTGGCGTTGTTCAAGCTGAGAGTGAAGTGGGAACGTGGGTAGGCCGAGTAGCTCGAGGAGTGGTGCTAATCTGCGAATTCCGTCTATTGATGACATGAACACAAGCGTGCGCCCCGGGTATCGCAGAAGAAAATAATAAAGATAGACATCCTGCGACTAGTGACTCGCTGAGGGGGCACGTTAAAACGAAGAGCACGAACCTTGTCGGTAGCGAGGCATTCGATCTTAGACTCTTTTAGTGTAGGAACTATGCCTCCTTTTGGACTAATGTCGACAATTTCTGGCTCAGCGTCTCGGAAGTCAAGTCGCGAAAGCAAATCGTCGAGAGTAGAGGCACTGTTGTCCTTCTGGAACCCTTTATGCCGCCACCGCTTTTTCAAGTTTTGCTGAAGCTCCTTACTGAGCGTGGCAGAGAACACAAATGTCTGCATGGGAGAAGAGGAGTTTGCACGGTCAGCTGTCGATGTTGATGGGGCTTCAGAATGAAACTCTGGGTCTGTCATAATCCGCCTTTCACGTTTAACGGGTCAGCGTAATGGTGCGCCAAACAAAGGGAAGATATGAGACATACTGGAACTGTCTCTGCGTTAATTTCAAGATATTATCTAACTCTGCGAAGTGTCCTGTCTCGATCATCCTGTCTGCTTCATCTAAGACAAGGAACCGCAGATTTTTCACGTCCTCTGCAAGTTCGTCATCCTGCCCGGGTCATTTTTCAGATTATGACCAGGAGGCTCGGCTCGGCTTACCCCTTCGAGGATATCCCATAATCTCCCAGGGGTGGCGACAAGGACGTCAACACCTCGTCCCAGTATCCGTCGTTGCTTTTGCGTTGACAGCCCACCCACGATCGCAGCGACGCTCACGGGTGGCGGGGCGCGAGGCATCGGCGGTCCCTCCTTGTTTCCCTTGTTAGGAGCCTTTTGCTTCCCCTTCTTCAAAATTTCGCTGGAAATAGCAGCTATGTCATGATGGTTTAAGCAGGCGTTAAGATGCTGAGAAACTTGAAGTGCAAGTTCACGGGTGGGTGCGAGAACAAGGGCACGCAAGGGACGACGGGTTTTCGTTTTGGGGGGTGAAGTAGAGGCACCCACGAGGAGTTCGTGAAGAATGGGTAGACCGTAAGCGAGGGTTTTCCCAGAGCCCTAAGAACTAGAGGAAGAGAGACATTACGTGCAAGGAATGATAGTCACTTACGGTCTCCGCGACGCCAATTACATCACGCCCAGAAAACGCCTTTGGGATGGCTTGAGACTGAATTGGAGTTGGTTTCACGAAGTTTTGTGAATAAATTGCGGCATATAGTTGCGGATGGAGAG
>WNFG01009999.1_pt1 | contig 11116 bp, 7 predicted proteins | sample 5400431 | NCBI WGS metagenome assembly WNFG01 (sample SAMN13153346, study PRJNA577476) | soil metagenome | isolation source: 120 cm saprolite under Douglas fir tree site 2 hole 3 replicate 2 | place: USA:California | collected 2015-04-18
CGGATCGCGGACATTTCAAGACTGGAAGTCGGCGATGACGTCCACGCGATTGGGCACCCCGAAGGTGAGGTGTGGACTTACACGACCGGAACCATTAGCCAGATCAGGCCTCGTTATGAGTGGAAGGAAGGCGACGAAACGCACCACGCTACGGTGATTCAAACCCAGACCGCGATTAATCCCGGAAACTCGGGAGGCCCCCTTCTAAACAATCAGGCCCAGGTCATCGGAATAAATTCATTCCGAATCGAAGGCGAAGGTCTAAACTACGCTATCGCGAGCGACACGGTCGAAGCTTTTCTGAAACGCCCCACTAGCCGTGTAACTCACGCGCCGACCCATCCTGGCGAAGAGATCTCAAAGATTGAGCGCTTTGGCGACCATATAGCCGGCGCTTACATGGGGTCTCCAACTCCGCCGCCGGACACGTGGCTGGTATTCGGTGCGTCGAGCCAAACCCCCGAGTACGCGGTCATGGGAGTTTCGAGCAAGGCGACACTCGACACGGTGGTCAAGGGTGTCGATCCAAAGTGGCAAGAGGTTGTTTACTACTACGACGTAAACTGTGATGGCATCGTTGATTTGATCGCCCATAAGTCCGCGGGCAGCGATAAACCGGACAGCTACCAACGTCCCGAAACTCCGATTCGTCTCGATAGTCTGGCTCGCGATTTGGCTCAGGCGTTCGACAGCGGATTGATTCCTTATCGCCAAGTCAAATTGTGTCGCTGAGAACCATTGACGATGGAGCGAAGCTTCGGCCTCACGCGGCTCGGAAAGTCACTTTTCCTGATGGCCGCTATCGTGCTCGTGGGATGCGGAACTTCGACGGCTGCGAGCCCAAACCCCACCGCGCAACCGCTTCCGTCATCAACGAGAGGGAATCACGAAGAACTGCTTCGTCAAGGCGCTGACGCACTTAAATTGGGCCGGACAAAGCTAGCGATCGAAGATTACTGCTCTCGAAGCTGCACCACCGGATCCAGCAAAACGGGGTCTGATCGAATTCGTCCTGGGCATCGCGTACCAGAAAGCTCAACACTGGCAAGAATCAGCAGACACGCTCAACGCCGCAATTCGAGACAACGATCATCTCGGCTACCTCGCCTATTCTCTTCTGGGCTTCTGCTATCAACATCTAGGTCGATGGCAGGAAGCACTCGGTTCCTTTCAGCAAGCCGCCAAGCTGAAACCCGACGACCTTGGAGTTCAGGCCGGTCTCGGTGCGGCGCTCATTGGCGTCGGAAGACCGAAAGAAGCGATCGCTCCTCTTGACAGTGTTGCCCGTCGAAATCCAACCCTTCCCGGGAACCATTTTGCCCTTGGCCTCGCGTACAGCCAGACTGGGCAACTTGAGGCAGCTATCAACGAATTCAAGGAAACCATTCGCCTCGACCCGAGCAACGCCCCTGCTTATCTGTACCTGGGCGAGGCCTTCGGAATGAGCAAACGGTCGGACGACCAAATCTCTACCGAGTTGCACGCGATCAGCCTGAACCCAAAATTGGCCGGAGCGCACTACTTGTTGGGTACAGCATACGGCGCCACGAATAGGCTTCCTGAAGCAGCGTCTGAATATCAAAAAGCCCTCGACCTGAAGCCGGACTACTTTGATGCTTACGCGGGGCTCGCGTCCGCGGATGTTCAGTTGCAAAGGTGGTCAGACAGTTGGAGGGCGTTGCAGGCTTCGGAACGCTTGAATGGTTCGACCAATTCCGCTGCCTACTTGAACCTCGCGATTTCGTACCAAACGTTCGGTCTATGGCAACAGAGCGTGAACAGCGTCGATCAGGCTATCAAGCTTAAGCCAGACTGCGTGGAGTGCTACTGGTTGCTTGGCAATGGTTATGAGAATCTGGGCCGCGCCGAGGAGTCTCGGAAAGCTTACGAGAACGCTCTTGTCCTCAGACCGAACTATCCCTCTGCCCTCGCCGGATTGGGCCAACTCGCCGAAACCTCCGGCGATTTCGCCGGCGCTCAACATTATCTGGATGCCGCAACCCGCTCCCTTGGTCAATTCGCCGACGCGAACCTACGAAGACAAACTGAAGCGAGCATTCTCCTAGAGCGCGGGAATATCGAGCGCGACCGCGGCAACTACGCTCCAGCTTTCGACTTTTACACCCGAGCCATTGAAGGGTATCGATCAATCGGCAATCGCAAGGAAGCGGGAGCGACCCTCGCAAAGGTTGCTGAAGTGTATCGACAGATAGGCGACTATCAAGCATCTGCGCAATGGTATGATTACTCCCTTCAGGAGAGCCAACGGGCTGGAGACGTCGATGCTCAAATGACAGCGCTGCTTCGGCTCGACTACCTCGCAGCTCAGATCGAGGATCGATCCGCCCTTGCCAAGTACGAACAGGAGGGCGAGCAACTTGCCGCGACCGTTTTCCACGACCGTTCGAGGGCGTTGAATCTTGCTACGGGAGAGTTTTTTCTCGCTCTCGGGGAAATAATGGCCGACTACGGCTCCCCGAGCGATGCGATAAAGCTCCTAGAGCCGCTGGTCGCTTACTACCGCAAATTACCACAGAATGAGCAGACCCTTCGCAGGCTAGCTTTCGCTTCAGGCTTTCTGGGCGAAGCGTATATGCGTGCTGCGCGTTATCGCGACGCTCTCGACGCATTCTCACAGGCGCAGAAGATCGCGGAAACACATAACTCTCCCGAAGTTATGCGAATCTATGCGCGGATGGGTGATGTTTATGAGAAGCAGGGAGACCTGGATTCTGCGCTTTACTATGGCCGTCGCGCTGCTGAAGCACTGGAACGTTTCGCGGCTGCTCAAGAACTGCCAGAGCTGCAGCTTTCCTCACAAGAACTTGCTTGGGGTCCATACGAAAACCTAACACGCGTGACGTTCGAGCTGTACGCGAAAACCCACTCCGTCGATCTGCTTGATCAAGCATTTGCGTATCACGAACAAGCTCGAACGCGTGCTCTTCGAGATCTCCTGAACGAAGCAGGCATCCGCGCTCGTGAGGGCGTCGATCCACAGCTAGTGAGACAAGAAGATAGCCTACGAGCAAAGCTCGTCGCGCTTCAGAGTGCATTCTCCGACATCACGGTCTCCGAACTAAGAAAGACATCGCTAGAGCAGGCTCTGACAACGCAGGTGACAGAGCTGCGTCACCTGCACGACAAGATCGCGGCGACGAACGCGAAATATGAAATCATGGCCCCACCTGGGCTCGTGCGATTGGCTGACGTGCAAAAACTCCTCAACGATGACACCGTCTTGCTGGAGTACGACTTGGGCCCCGCAATTTCGGGAGTGGGGTTCATCACTAGGACTGACAAACGGATCTACCGGCTTCCTGCCCAAGCAACCATCGACGAAGCGCTGCAACAGTTCCTTCCGACTCTTCGAGAACCGCTATTTGGAACCTCAGACATGGAAAGGCATGTTCAGTTCGCAAAGCAGCTTTACGTCGATCTCGTTCGGCCCTTTCACGATCAAATCGCAGGCAAACGCCACATCGTGATCGTGCCAGATGGCGATTTATTCTATTTGCCGTTCGAGGCCATTATCGATCCTGACGCAAAACTTGATGGGCCGGCGGACTCTCTGGCGTCTCAGCCCTACTTGGGCAAGACCTACGATTTCAGCTACGCGCCGTCCGCCTCTGTCCTGGTAACTCTTGACCGCATTCGAACCAGTCCGAGCTCCGCTCAACACCCGCTGCTAGCTTTCGGAGACCCTGTCTTTGAATCGACCGCTCAACCGTCTCAAATCGCGCTCAGCACCCGCGGAATCTATGAGAAAATGGGCGTTGGCTTTGATCGCCTGTCGTATTCGGCTGAAGAAGTGCGTGGAATAATAGCGGTCTATGGAATCAGCCCGGATTCAGACTCTGTATATGTTGGCAGCAAGGCCACCAAAAAGGCGTTGTTGGCGCTCGACTTAAGCCAGTACCGTACTCTCCACTTTGCCACCCACGCCGTTATGGGCGACGAGGTCAGATGGATCACCCAGCCGGCTCTAATCTTTTCTCCAGATGGTACAGGTGCACCTGACAGCGACGTGCTGAAAATGTCCGATATATTCAATCTTCGCCTGAACGCGAATCTCGTCGTGCTGTCGGCATGTGAGACCGCGCGCGGCAAGATGTCTCGCGGCGAAGGCATAGTCGGCCTGACGAGTGCGTTCCTGTTCGCTGGCAGTCGATCGGTCGTCGCGAGCCTTTGGAACGTGAATGACGAGTCCACGAGCCTCTTCATGGAGTCGTTCTATACGAATCTTAAGAACGGACGCTCCAAAGCGGATGCCCTACGTGAGGCGCGCCTGCAGACCATGCGGAGGGAGATCAAGAGCGCAGTGACCGGCGAGCAGCAGTCTTTGGCTTCCCCATTCTTCTGGGCCCCCTTTGTGCTGATCGGCGAATGGAATTGATGAATGGAATTGAACAACGACTCCATCGAGTCCTACCCTAAAAGAATTCTCGCCTGTCTATTTTGCTTGACCGAATAGGTCTCAAGGGCGGTCGCGTCACTCCCAAAAGGAAAGCAAAGCAGGATCGACGTTCATCAAAACACGCGTCGAAGAAAGTCGCGTATATCTGACCACCCATCAACCAAGGTCAGATTCTTCGGTCGAACAAACTCTGCCTCCAACTGGTTGTAAGGTTGTCTAATGAGAAACACTACCTCGCATATGTCACACAACCGCCGTGCCTTGTTGAGATCATCTTCCACAAAAGCACGTATCTGTTTTCGAGCGGAGATAACAAAATTCCCCGTATTAAAGAGAGGATCCCTCGTGTCCTTATTTCTCCGTTCCACAACCAGTCTATCCCATTCGATATCCTGATTTCTCAGCCACCTTTTCGTGATGGTGGTAATTGGCAGAAAACCCACCAGTTCGCGGGCGATTCCCGGTTTCCCAAACAATTGCTCCAAGCCACGTGCTCACGGAGCCAAGTAGAAACGCGACCTCCAAAACTCTGAATTCCAGGCGGCAATGTATTGGCGTTTCGAGCGAGCTGGATATCTTTCGGGCAGAGGCCATCCTCGGTACGTAAAAATCCACACATCGAAGCCTAATTCGTTCCGAATTCTTCTGAGCATCTCAGCGGCTTTCTCCATAGGCGGCGTCTCCGTCCAGTAAGTGGCCAATTGAAGACCGCCTGCTCATCATCTACCGTGACGCTAGCACCTGAGATCTCGTGAACCGGTATTCGTGTTATCGCGGGCCGTGTATCAGCTCGGCCCGTTCGGCACGGCTGCGAAGAAACTCAAAGAATGGGATTTGAAGCCCTGAGGTGCCGAGTGACACGTTCTCGCTGTTCATACGCGTCTATTGGCCCGACAACGGCCGTCCCGGACACCCCCACGAAACAGAATCACCCCACGCCGCCTAGCTAGCGATGTCCGCACTCAGATCACCTACAATTAGTCCTTTATCTCTTTTCCGCGCGGAAACTCGTGTGACGCGAGGATTTCCGACGGTCAGTCCGCGACCCTGCTCCAGAAAGACCATAAAAGATCATCCGAGCAGAGATCCGGTGTGATTTTCGTATTTTTCTATCGGCGCTCCGAAATCAGCGCGCCGCGGGTGCGGCGTTTACGCCGACTGGCTACCTACACGCCCGCTTAGCAATTACCCATCCGTCGCCCTTTCGTGGCAGCTTGGCAGCTCTGGGCGCGTGGGATTGGTCACCCGTTTACGATCTTGGAGTTGAAGCGACGATAGCCGTGAAACGGGTTCTACAAAAGAGCTGTCAGTCCATTCCTTAGATTCTGAGGAACCTCGATGTCAAAGGATCAAATACCCCGTCTCTCATCCGACGGTTGGAAGGCGCGAAAGCGTGAACCGGCTCCGGACCTCGACAGTCTCACCCGCTTCGATCAGGATACAGGAAAGATAATAGGCCAGGTTCTTTTCGGCACGAAACTGAAGTGGGGGAAGGAACCAGAAACAGGGATCGAGCGAACTAACGTTCTCACGTTGATTGACAAAGCGGCGAAGCCGTCAGAGATCACATGGGTGCGACGGATCTACGATATTCTATGCGACACGGTTCACCCGAGTATTGGTGGGAATCGTTGTTTCTGGATCCAGGAGCCAATCCCGTCGGAAGATACCTCAGTGTTGACCTTCACCGCGAGCCGACGTTCGCCGGGCCTACTTGGTGAACTCCCGTCTGCCATCGGAATGGGCGCCCTTTGGGCTTCCCAATGGCTGGGCGTCATGTGGTGCATAGATGAGCGCGACAGAAAGGATTTGTGCCTGACGGCAAAGATCTGCGCGTTGCGAAGAACCTACTATGGCGTTGTTCGTCCTGGGGATCCAAGTGGCTATTGTCCTTGCGGCTCGGCACAACCTGAGAAAACGTGCCAGCACGAGTTTGGTAGCGGATAGCAGGCGAAGTTGTCGCCTTGAAAAGTTCGATTCGACGTCTATACATGGATACGTTGCAGGGCGATGCTCCAACGCTCGCTAGCCCATTTTGGCGAGTTCGGCCTGAAAGCGATTCAGCTATCGCCCGCCAACAAGCTCGAAAAATGGGATGCCACGCATCAACCGACCGGGCACATCAAGTGTCTTGAACAAGCATTGATGCACGTCCTGCGTCTTTACCCGCTCGACCATCGACGGCCCGACATTGTTGAGGCCGATCGCGTCGAGTTCCCGAGGGGTAACGTTCGGCACGTTCGGCACCTTGTGTACGAACCACGTGAGAAGTGGCTCGGTGTAGTCAGTCTCTCGCGTCTTGAAGTGCGAGAGGTATTGGGATGCCAGAAGCGCGCCCACTCCGAACTCTCTTCCCTGTAGCAGAATCTGCCGTAGGACATCGAAGTTGAACTTCATGATGTTATCCGCTTCGTCAACCAACAGCATCGAGTCGATGTACCGAAGCTGAGGACTGTCGCCGACATACGGTTTCTTCTCCAATCCCTGCATGTATTCGTAGAAAAGGTTAAGGAAAATTACTAGGAGCATATTCCGCTCCTTTTCGCCGATGCCCAGTGCAGCGAGATCGATTACAACAATGCCATTGAAGAAGTCTCGAAATGGAATTGCGTCCGCGGCGTCTGGAACGAAGATTTCGAGGTCTGCTAGATCCGACAGTATACTGTAGGGCGCATCGACCTTGTCACCGACGATCTCTTCGTATTCGCGGAGGACATCTCGCAATGTCGGCAACCCGCTCGACACGCTCTCGTAAGCGCGCAAGAGCGCCGTCTTGAGGTGGTTTCGCTGACGCGGACCGATTCCGCCATATATCTTCTGAAGAACATCGTTCAAGAACTTCACCCGACCAAGGCGTGCCGCGGCTACATGGTCGCCCGCTTGGCTAAGGTCGAATAGGTTCAGCGGAATGTGGTGAGGCTTAACCACACGTGCGCCGACTGACTCGATGAATTCAGACTTCGTGTAGTCACGCTTGTAGTCAAATATCAGAAACTTGGGTTGGTGGCCGCGATTTTGTTGAGCCGCGCGCGTGAACTGGTAAATCAGTGCCTTCGTCAGTTGCGTCTTACCGGTTCCGAGGTCGCCCACGATCCCGATGTTGAGCTGATTGAACTTCGTATTGCTTGGATGCAGGTAGTAGCTTTGGGACTTCCCAGTACCGTAGCTCCTGCCTACGCAGAAACGAATGCCTTGTGGCGCTGTGCCCAGAGTCTGGGTCGGCTCAGCAGCCGCCGTAGGAAGCACTTCAGAGACGGTCGGCAGCGGGGCCAACGCGTCAGTCGGCGTGGGCAGTGCCCGGGAATCATCCGGTGAAAGAGGTTTAGGACCGGGCCTGCGAGATCTCGAGCTTGGCTCAGCATGGCCGGATCCTCTGCTGCCTCCTTGCGCTGAGATCAATTCCTGGATTCGCGCTTCGCGGACGCGTCGCAGGAGCACGGCAAAGGGCTCTTCTGCCAGAACTATCTCTTCTGGAGGGCTATTATTGCCGAGCTCGACGGCATAGACGATGCCGCGAAGGTACGATACGCCGGGCGCGGCCCCCTCGCCAAAGAGAGCCTTCAGCCACTCGGCCCAACACTCGCGATCGGAAGGACGTGCCCTGAGCGACTGGCAAATTTCGGTGCGGGCGACTTCGGTGTCCGCCCCGCAAGTTTTAACCTCAATGGTTTCGACCACAAGGTCGTCGCCGTCTGCGCGTAGGCCCAAAAGGTCGCACCGTTCGCCGCGTTTAGATAAGCGGAGCCAGAGTCGGGCCAGTTCACTGTCCACGGATACGAGCAGGGCTTCTGGGTGGCGCGTCTTGTAATCGCGCGCCACGATCAATGTCCCCGCGAGACCACGCACTCGTGCCGTGTCCGGCTGACCGCCAGGTTTCAGAAGGTCGATGAGGCCATCGCCGATCAAGGCAACACCTTCCTGAAGGAGCCGCTGCAACTCGTCCGCCGGGAAGCGCAGATTGAAGTCGTCAAGCGGGACACGCAGCAATAGCGCGAGCCGTTCGTAACTCGCGTCGTAGCATACCGCGTGTCGATGCCGTCCTTGACGCTCGAGTATGCGTGCGGCGCGAATGCCGCCCGGGGAAGGCAGCGCCCGGTCGGCGAAGAAGAACCAGAAGGCCCCGGGATTATCACCGAGGAGTACCTCTTCGATGTATTGACGGACTCGTTCGGCGTCAGCGGAGGCTTGCGGCGTTCCGCCCTTACCGACTCCTTCGAGCTTAGCGAGCATGTCATAGAACGACCGGAACACCGTCTCCTCAGCCGACGGCTGAAGCTCGACCTTCTTCTTGATACCTTGGAATTCGATCCGCCTGCGCATCGCGAAGGGGCTCATGGGCAGAAGGTTTATGCCGACCGGCGTGTGTCGCATCGCCGTCGTGGCCTCGTCGAAAACCGCCAATATGTGCACGGGGGCCTCAGAGAAACTCTTCAATCTCTCTTCAAGTGGCAGCAGCTCGTCGTGGACTCGAAGCCGGAGTCGCCCACTACGGATGTGCTCTTTGATCTGATCACGATCGGTCGTCGAAAAGCGCCGAGCGTCTCGCAGACGTGTCTTGTGCTCGGGTGTCGCGTAGACATCCACGAGTAGCGTAGTGTCCGTCCCCCTCGGGGGCTGGAGCACGTCTAGCAGGCGGACCAGCAGTCGGCTGGCATCTGGTGGGTTCAAGAGGGCGAGGCGCAGAGGTTGCGTGTGGTTAATGTAGATGAGGGCAAATTGGCGAATGCAGCGTTGCAGCGCCTCGACACCTTCTAATCCACTGTAGGCATTCTTAAAGTTTTCGAACACGGCGAGCCCGCGATAATCGCGAGCGACGGGCAAAGCGCGGCTTCCACCTCGACCGTCGGGAAAGCTTGTCAGATATAAGACGCCAAGATAATGCTCGGGCCGCTCCAACTCGGCAAGCACCGCCTCGCGGTCGGTGCCCTCGAGCTTGAGACCACGGGCCAGCGCCGCCATGCGCTCATAGCGCCACAGGTGCAACGGGTGAGTGGGAAGAAGGACAGCCTTCCATGAGCTGGTGTCGGCTTCAAGCGGGGTCTCGATTTGAACAACGTCGAGAACTGCTACTGCCTCGAACAAAGTTCGCGTCCAGGCGTGATCGATATTGTGCATCGCCTCATGATGATCGGCGAGCTTCCCGTAGAACCGTTCCCAAGCTTGTACGAGTTCGACAACCGCATCGCGCAGCTCGCTCTTGCCGGCGATCGCTAGCATCGGTTGCTGAATGAGGATGTCCAATGACCCCAAAACGACGGAACGCGCGGCGACAATGCGATCCCATAGTCCACAGAAGTCCTCGACAGAAGCGCCGGTTCGCCGCAATTCTTCCTGCATCGGCGAGAGAATTGACCTTAGGTCATAAACTTCACCATCGTGCGCGATGGTCGGGGAACTCGGCTTGAAAAGTACCGGCTCGCACTGGCGGTAGTCCGCAAGAGCTTCTTCAAACGAGGTACTCTGAGTCCTGTAGTATCCGCCCCAGAGGTCCGCGCTGCAGAACGCGCGGATCCAAGTGAGAAAGTCGCGATCAACGGGGAACTGGAACGCCAGTTCCTCGCCACCGACTTCATAGCTGCCCCTCGCTTCTTCCGTTTCCTGTTCTAGAACTTCGGCGAGTGCTCCCTCGACACCTGCGACGATCTCACCGAGCCGTTCGTCGTCGCCGTCAATCAAGGCGGACCCGCCATCAAATGCAACGCCGAAATTGTCACGAGTCTCGGGGACATCAGCCACGGGCTCATCGGGCGGCTGCTCAGGTGACACGTCAGAAGGAAGGGGGAGCGGCTCCTCCTTCGGCAACTTCATCAGCCGCTGAGCGTCCTCGAACTCCAGCGCTCCATACGAAGCCGGATCTCCAATCCTACGGAAGGTATCCGCACGATCCAGTATGCTCAGAATCTCGTCTCTGCGGACCGTGTCCACGTCCTTCCTAGCTCGCCGGCGTATAGCCTCCAAACGCGTCCCGGCCATGCTGGCGAGGGTGCGCGTCAGTGTGAAGTTGCTGGACAGCCGCTCGGCCAGTGATCGATCCGCGCTGAGCAGATTCCGGTCGGGTAGGAGTCCGAGCCGCGGGAGCGCGCGCCTTGGGGCGTCGAGTTCGTTATCCGGCTGCGCCGCCTTCCACCCTGACAAGAAGTCGGCCACGCCGCTCAGAGAGACGAGCGGAGAAAGTTCACGAGCATCTCGGAGCGCGTCGAGGAGATCCTTTTGGCGTGAGGTGGTGATGAGCCCAGCTTCTGGTGTTCGAGCCCAATCAAGCAGCACCTCTGCGAGTTCGCGCGCCGTGGCTTGTCGAAAGTGAGCCAGCGTGCTGACACCTGGGTGTCTTCCAACCGCCAGAGCGATGATGCAGGAATGAGCGTCCGGTTTGTTTCGCCAGTCTGCAGCCACGTGAAGATCAGTGGAAGCAAAGCCGACCGGGAGTCCGAGGCTGTCGAGACGTGCTCGTAAGTCCCCATCCGAGAGTCCATAACCAACAAGAGCAAGGGAGACCGGCTTAAGATCGAGTTTCATTTGGCCGAGGACTTGCAAAAAGCGCTCGATGTCCATGAGAGGCAGCTCCTGGCAGAAAAGATGGCTGCCGCACTTGACTGCTGACGCGGTCCGGAGGACTACGGCCTGAGCTACGTACTGCTCCGGCGTCACAGTATGCCTCCGACTTCGGTTGAGCAGAGCACGAGGCCGTCGGATGGTTCC
>WNFG01005042.1_pt1 | contig 11115 bp, 12 predicted proteins | sample 5400431 | NCBI WGS metagenome assembly WNFG01 (sample SAMN13153346, study PRJNA577476) | soil metagenome | isolation source: 120 cm saprolite under Douglas fir tree site 2 hole 3 replicate 2 | place: USA:California | collected 2015-04-18
TGAACACGGTTGCTGCTAGTAAATTGCGACGTTTAAGCCCCACCGCCTCGCGGACTTTTGAACCAGCACAGCGCTCCGGAAAGCGGCTGCTCGTGGCCGGCCCAAAGTTCAAGCCCGCTCGGGCCTCTCAATCCAGCCAGGATGCTGAGCATATTTCCCAGAAGCATCGAAGATTCTGACGATGGCGCCGCACATCCCCGATTGGCACGGCGTTCGCCTTGGTTGACGGAACCCTACGGATGCGGAAATCACTCGTATATTGAAAAGAGAGAAAGAAGAAACGCTACGTGCCGTTCGCCGCGCTGTTCCCGGCGCTGGCGATGGCGGCCTCAATGCGGGTTTTGGCAGTTGCAGCTGAGCCTGCTACGTCATCCTCTATGGCGTACTACATCCAAATCGCTAGTGCGCCCGAAGATCACGAAGCTTATCGCGCCACACTTCGATTTGGAGGCGGCGCAGGCGATGGCGATCGCGGAACAATACAAGGAGTTCAACTGCCATCACTCAAAAGCAACCGAACTTCAGGGGAGCGGTACACGGTTCGCGGAGATTACCGCGAAGCGGGCATTGCCGGAAAATGCTCAGGGACTACCTGAACAAGGCCGAGGAAAACCGTGCGTGCCATCGCAATATCGCCCATTATTGGCGTACGGGGGCCCGGTAGCTCGCTGGTTCTGGAGCTAGGTTCACTGCTGCAACACTGGGGCAAACTTCATTTGGGTTCGAAGCAATTGTCGAAACGTTCAGCCCACCACGTCGGCAGCCGTGACCAGCCGCTAGGGCGGCGGTCTGTTCGTCGATTGGCCACTTCCGATCGCAGCAACATGCAGGTCTCCTGCGTAAGCGAGTTGTCGCTGGGGACAGGCGTCCACTACCGGTGTATGTGTCATCTGAGAAAATAGTTTGCGATGATTCCCTCGTTAAGGCCAAGCGAAGAGGGAAGTCGAGGAAGGCCAGACCACTCCATCCGCCAATACGCTCGTTCAGTCTGGAAAGGAGGGTCGAGCGGACGAATGTCGCGCCTGTCAACCGCGAATCGTCCGCCAGGCGCCTCTAGACCCAGGTGCGGCCGACCGTGACGGAAACGCGTCTCACCCGTGCGCGCGTCCTCTCCCAGGCGAATTTCCGCGCGAGGCGTATTGCCCCAAGTCGCGGGAAAATCTCTACAGCATACGACTGACCTCGCTGTGAGGGTCTCAGCAAGTGCAATGCTTCCTTCCGCACCACCGGCCGCTCGTTTTTGGCACGTTAGCTGCTCCGCGACAGTCACATCGTGATCGAACCGCGATCCAAATGTGACCTACAAATTGAGCTCAAGGGAAAGGTGCTTCGGCTGCTGGGCCTTCCACCAGAGGCCGGCCAGCGACTTTTGGCTGATAACCAGGTGCGGCCAGCGCAGACCGGCCAAATCCTTTCACTTCATCTCGCGCTGCCGTGCAGTTTCAGCTGAACATTCGAAGTTTGCTGCGGACGCAGACGTTTTATGATGGTTGAAGGAATCATGACCTCGGATGCTTGACATTACGAACCGTCGAATTCGGAAGCGACGCGCACTCTAGTGAGATGACAGGGACGCTCACAATGTGTATCACACACCCAAACGGGTTTCGGTTTCGTTGCGCACTAAGAGTATCCGAGCGCTCTCATCATACAGGTCGCAGCTTCACCTCAGTCCTGTGCAATAAGTCAGATGGGTGCCTCTTACCTCAGGGCGCCAGGAAGCCTGCTGCGGCGACGCTCGATATGCCGAACTTAAGAGGCCCCGAGAGATGGCGTCGGAGGCCTACTGCGACAATAGCGGCGGCAGGTCTTTTTGCCATGCTGCTCAGTGCATTCGGCCAGGCATCGGGACAACAGCACGCATACACGCCGCCGCCTCCCTCCGTCACGAACAATCAGGACTCAGTGCTTGAGTTGCCGAGAGTGCTTGAGCTGCCGAGAACGTCGGGCAGCCAGGGTAGCGATAGCTCGCTCACGACGTCACGGCAGACATCCCAGCTCTTGAAGGAGTTACAAATGCCATCTCGCTTGCTACGCGAGCATCCGGGCTATGAGCAAGTGACGTTAACGGTGACGGATCGGAACGGTCGCTACGTTACCGGCCTGCAAGAAGGCGACCTCCGTATCTACATCGACGGTATCCGGCGGCCGATTGAGTTTCTGCGCCAGGACCGCAATGCCCCCGTTTCGGTCGGAATCGTAGCCGATACGTCGGGCAGCATGCGCTCCAAAATCGAGCAGTTGCGCATCGCGATCGGACAGTTCATCCTCAACCTCAACAGTCGCGACGACGTATTTCTGCTCGCATTCTCGGACCGTTCCTTCCTGCTCTCCCAGCCGTTTACAACCAACCACTACCTCGTCAAAAGCCAGCTAGCGCTATTGCGCGCCTACGGCCAGACAGCGCTATTCGACGCCATTCTCGACGGCCTGGTCACGCTCGAACACGGGCGCTACGACAAAAAGGCGCTGCTGGTGGTGACCGACGGGATGGATAACGCAAGCGGCGCGACGCTGCAAGAGGTGATCGAGCAGGCGCGGCAGAGAGCGGTGCTGATCTATTCGATAGGAATCGGCGATCCGAACTTGGATAGTGGAGTCGGAGTTACCATCGGCCCACTGATGTTCAGCGGCCTTCTGAATCGCGTCGACACCAAGACGCTCACGGCACTATCGACTGATAGCGGGGCGCGTACCTTCTTGGTACGTGAGCCCATCGATGACAAGCTGCTGCGCCAGTATTGCGAAGCCATCGCCAGCGAGTTGCGCGAGCAGTACACAGTGGGCTTCGTGGTGCCCGATCCCGACCGCGTGAGCTATCGCCGCCTTCGCGTCAGTGTGCCGAGCAAGCCGGAACTTTTGGTGAGAGTGCGCGGAGGAGTTACAGTCGGCCCGAGGACCGATTATGCCGGGCCTGACTTGGGGCCGTAGACAAGCCTGCGATCGGAGAGTCAGCTGCTTTTGGTAAACCTCTCTCGCGCGACTCAGCAACGAAATTGGTCCGCCTACCTAAATTCAACGAGAGATGGTAGCAGAGCTGAGGTCATCTCGGACAAACTTCGTACCGTTTTGATCTGACGTCGCTGATCGTAAGGGTTCCTAGCATGGGGAAAATTATAATCGGTTGGAGCATATGGACACAAAGAAAGAGTTTTAGACGGACTCAATTGTGCCGTGTGCAGTGAATTACTCAGAAGGGCTGGTTCAGCCGTTCTGCTCGAGTGTTTCCAACAGGCATCGCGCACGGCTCCGCCAATTTGCTTGCTAACTTCAAGTGTCACTATGAAGAGCAAACTAGCATCGTGGTTTGTAGGTTTCCTTAGTATACTCTACTGCGGAGTGGCAGGCGGTGATGACGCACTCAGCCTGCAAGACTGCATCGCGCGTGGGCTTGCACGTGCTCCAGTGATGGCACGAGCGGCGGCAACAGGAGACCTGGGAGAAGCGCGCCTCAGCGAGGCTCGAGCAGCGCTGATGCCCACGGTACGAAGCGAAGTCCAATATCAACAATCGCCTGGACACGACACCGTCTTTACCCACCGTGGGCGATCGACCGGCCAACTGATGGCCGACTACATAGTTTACGACGGCGGCCGCCGTCTGGCTCGGGAACGGGCGGCGCAGTATGCAGCCCAGGCTGACGCGATCGGCGTTACCGCGGCTCGCAATCAAGTGACCCTGGATACCTCGGTGGCATTCTTTGAGCTGGCCCACGCACATTCGGCTGAAAAAGAACTGGCTGCAAGCCAGCTGCGGCTGGAGCGATACATCACAATGGTGGAGTACCTGCGCGAGACCGGACACGCCACTGCAAATGACATGTTGAAAATTAGAATATCCGCCTCCGACAACCGTCTCCAGCTTAGTGCGGCGCGTGAGGCAAGGCGGCGGGCCTCGCTCATGCTGGGGTCGCTGATCGGTACTTTCGACCGTAGTGACCTTGCGGTCGTCGAGGCGCCCATCCCTTCTCTGCAACCGGATATGTCTATCTACCGTAACCCTGTGTTGCTTGCCTTGGGAAGGCAGGCCCAAGCCTCCATCCAAGATATCGCGGCAGCGACAGCCGAGCGGTATCCTACTCTACAGCTGGCGCTCGCCGCAGGCTTTCTGGGCAAGCAGCCGGTCTCCACTTTGCAACGGCATGGAGGCGCCGCATACGGCGGGATCATCTCGATGCCTCTGTTCGACGGTGGAGCGATCCACGCGCGAATTGATCAGGCAAGGGCGCGCGAACGTCAACTGAATGCGCAGCTGAAGCAGACCAAACTCGAACTATCGCAACAGCTCGACCAGCTACGTTCGCAGTACGACGAAGCTCAAGAAGCGTTGACAATTCTGGCCGACTCCATTCCTCTCGCCGAAGATAATTTTGAGCTGGCGTGGGCGCGTTTTCTCGGCGGAGGTGCGATTACCTTGCTGGAAGTGCTGGATAACCATCGCCAGGCCCAGAACATGCACTTGAGTGCCTTTCATCAAAGGCTTGCTGCCAATCGTTCCGTCGCCGAGATGCGCGCGCTTACAGGCGAGGCGGTGCGAGACACGCCATGAAGTTTGAGCCACTCACAGAAGCAGCGGCACCTGCGCTCGGCAGTGTGCACATGATTCGTTTGCCGCCACGCTGGACCTAGCAAGACATGCCGAACCGGGCGAGACGCTTGACGGAGCAAGGGACGGAGTCGATCGAACCGTGACAAGGATCGAGGATAGTGATTTCGCACGATTCGTTGTTCCGGCTGTTCTGACAGCGGGTCAGTACTACGACGGTGTGCATCGCGATGATCATGAAACGCAAGCTGTGAAGCGTCTAATGTTGGCTGTGCTATCAGATGCGGTGCGCTGTTCCCAAGCCTAAGCCTGCGCTCGAAACCGCGCCATGCGTTTGAGGTTCGCTGAAGCCCTAGCGTGGATTTTGGACCGTAAGGCTGAGGGGCCTTCGCCTTTGTAACCATCTGCGAACTACTCAGAATTGAACCCAATTGCATGCGCGACGGCATTCGTCAATTCTCATTGCTGCAAGCCGGTGGTACTAAGCCGAGCCGACTGGGCTTGGATTGCCCTCGATCTCAGCTCTCGTGTTTTCTGTGGCGAATCGTTACGGAAAGGCGAGTGTCTGACTGATGCACAAATAGGGCTGTGGGCTAAGCGGGCTATCGTCACGCTGAGCCGGTGGGTCTGTTCTTAAATCGTCATTGACGTGGCGTCGAGCGGCTTCCACCGAGGCATTGGAGCACATTCGTGTCGAACCAATCGACAGTACTCGGGACTTCGCGCGCGGCTTCAGCACGAATCCTTCACGGGACGTGCCATCACAGCAAGCGGCTAACGCGGCTCGGCGGGCAACTCTACGCGAACCTGATTGCGCCGACCCTCGCTGACGACTGTAAGATAGATGATCTCGCCTGCCTCGGCCTCGCCGATCGCGCGCCTGAAGTCGTCGAGATTACGCGTTCGCTGACCGTCGACCGCTATAATCAGATCATGCGATTCGCCCCAGCTGCTCTGCTGAACCGCCATGACGCCCACTATCGCGGGCGGAAAGAAAAGTGCTGCCGCGCTCAGCGCGATGGTCAGCGCCGTCCTGACTGCCGCTCGCCGACTTCGTATGCCGGCCGCCGCGCTCGGGCCGTCCGGGCTCACTGTAAGAACCGCGACCCCGCTCAACAGTCGGCCGCTTTTGAGTTCGCCCCACCCATTGCTTACCTCCATCCCCATCAGAGGGGCTTCATAGGTGTTAGAGAAGTCGGGTGCGCTCCGCACATAATCGTCGACCGAGCCCAGATACCTGGGTTCGCTATCCGAAATATCTTGCCCTGCGGCGGCAATCGTTACGTACGCAGAGCGCACGCTCTCAAGTACAATCCCCGTCATCAGCGGAGCTATGATCGCTAAAGTCTTCACGAGTCTTGAGGTAAACAGACGGGCGCGGCTCCATGCTCGCGAGCAGCGAGGTGCCACAAATTCAGTGACTTGCGTCCAAGCTTTGCCCGGAGACTGCTTCTTTCTTAAAGGACTTCGCGATCTCAGCAAACACATATTCAGTAGCGCACTGGCACAATCTACAAATGTGAGCGGCTATCTATGAACGGCAACCCGCCTATAATAGCTACCATTTCTCGCGCTTGGATTTAGCCTGTGCTTCCCTGTAGCTGCTAATTGCGCTCTTGTAACAGAAAGCCCAAACTGCGAGCCGACTGTTCTTTAGAACTTCGTCGCGTCAAGAAACATCTTGCCCGTCTTCGTGAACGCTGTGGTCAACATCTTCAATGAGGACGGTCAACTCCGAATCGTTGCCATCATTGCCGGGAGCATATCGGAGGGTTCGGTCTAAAGATTTTTAAGCTCTCTATGCTCTTCGTGAGCCTTGCCGAATCTTGTCTGCGTGCTCCGACCGATCTCTTTCGTGGCTGGATGGACTGGATGGACGATCGCTTTTCGATTCTTCAACACCCGCACCGAACTCATCGTGATTACTACTCGAAAGAGAAGAAACGACCCGCCACGGAAGTGGTGCAAGCGAAACATCCCCGACTAACCCGTAGGGTCAGTGTATCACTAGGGTCCTAGCGCCAACGTATGGATTAGCCCTGAGTTGCATGGCATCGCTCCCGAAATGACCATGGTGCTCCATCCTGCTGTGGTGAAATTCCGCCGGTTTTCCGCCAAAACACGTCCGAGCATCGCGCATTTTCTACTGCCGTTGGACCAGGCGAACCAACAAGAGCAAGCACGAGCAAGCACTATGCCTGTGCCGGAATGAGCCTGGAGAGGAGAGCGCTGGCCTCGCCGACCCTCAGAACCGTGCTGAGGCGCCGCGCTGGCTTGGCCGGCAACGATCCGCCAGTGCTCGAATTCGATTTTTTCTTCCACGGCGCGCAAGCTGAGCATAGTAACTTGGCAGAGCGGGGGATTTGAACTTATGTCCACTAACATCGGTTGGCCACATCGCCGTCAATGGCGCAGCGCGCGCTACGTCAGGCCGCCGCATCCGGGCACACCCGAGGCCGTTGCGCGAATGGCAGGCGTAGTGGCATCGAGGGACCGCCGGATCGAAATTTCCGGTTTTCGTTGGGAAAACCCGCGGGAGCGCCGAAGGTGGACCTTCTAGCCGTAGTCAAGAAAAGAGAGCGGGAGATCAAATCAAATCCGTCGTTCCGCACGGCAACCAACAAAACGATTTTGCCCAACGGACGCACAAGCGTGATGTACGGACGATCAACAAGAGGCCGCGCCTGGGGCCCATTTCGCTGCCTTTCCCGAGCGTGCATCCCCGCGGGCAACAGCGAGAAAGGCCGCTGCGCGAAATGCGGCGCTCTCAGGGTGTGGTGACGGCAAAGCCCGGCGGGTTATCCCAGCGATTTAACGGCAAGTCGCATCGCGGCGTCACCTGTCGGACACTTGACACCGGGCCGTTGGGGGGCTGTGTGCCTCGCTGTAGCCGCTGTTGCGCAAACGCAGCCCCGCTTGGCGGGTGCGGACATCTGTGTTCCTTTCGACGTTTAAACTGAAATTGAACGGCTACTCGCACAACAATCTCCGCCGTGTCCACGGATACAGCCGCGTTGCTGGTCGGCACGTAAGGGATATGGCTTGCCGCCCACGTGTGGAAATTTTCCGCCGACTTGGGGCAATTTGCCCCGCCCATCACCAGCAGAACACTCCGCGAGGACGGTTAGTGATCGCACGGTTCAGAAAGTGAACGTAATGGCTGCACGAGACCATAGCACGGGAACGGTCCAAAGAAAGTCTGCTATGGCGTCGCTCTTGCCGGACCTTTGAGTCTCTGCCGATCAGCCACGATTCTACGAGGCGATCCCTAGCTGAGCGGCGATTGTGCCATGGAGCCTTAAACCAGGATTTGGAAGGTGGGCAATGAACGCGCAAGCGGCTCTTCGTTATCAGTTATTAAGCTATCTTCTAAGCGTGCTGTTCTTACTGCTCTGACCAGTGACAAGCATCGGAGCAGTCAGCACCGAAGCTGACACGATCCCGCCAGGAACCAAGATCAATCTGTCGAACGGCAGCGGTATCAGCAGTTCATGACAGAAGGAACGAAATTGATCTTCGCTGGCGACCACTTCTGGTCGGTTCCCAAGAACGCCGAAATTACGGTTGGCCCTACGATTCCCATCGGTCGACAGAAGCTATACATCGACTACACCGAGAAGTATGGCAGCCGGGCCAAATTGGTTCGCTCGGACACGGGAGACTACGTTCCCGGCAACTACATCGCCGGCGCTCCCGGACCCTACGAGCGGGGATCCCGAACTCATCGGCGAGAAGGTCCATTGGGACGCCTATTATCGCCCCCAGGCGAGGACGGAGTTCGCGCCGGGTAGCCAGTCCTGTGTTCCCCCGAGTGACTCCCTCGGCGGCTGAGGCCAGTGGCCGCCCAATCACCCTTGCCCAGGGAACAGCGGGGCTGAGTTCGCCCGGAAGTTCGAATCAGTGCGCTCTGCCAACGAGTCCTTAAATCGAAGTATTCTCTGGTCAGTTGGTCGAAATAGCCCCGATGCGGCTTCATTTGCGCTCCCTGCGGGCAACGAAGAAGGCAGCGTCGAATTTGAGGCTGTGCGAGAAGGTCGCCAAGTCGGATCGGACCACTGGGCTGGCTAAGGAATTTACTTCAGGGAGAGGAAGGACCACGGCGCGGCGCGCAGGACGCCAACCGGCGGGCGTCTCAGGAATCGCGCCCGGAGGTCTGCTCCTCGTCCACCACCGCTTTGCGAGTTTGAGCGTTGTGCGGATGACGCATCGCGGCGACAACGCCGTGGCCGCCGTTCGCCCGGCGCGTATTATGCCCCTGCCTGACCAAATACCCGCGTCGATGAGCATGATGGTTGCGATGGGCAATCACATGAAGCACCGATCCATTATGCGACCAATGCGCCAGTCGCGGAGGCGGAGTGAAGTCAGTTCTCACCGGCGGCGGTTGCGGGGTCTCGGAATACTTCAGGTCGGGGAAATACTTCTCCTCGTCTTGATGTATCTGCAAGGCGGCGAGGAACTCAGAGTAGTAATTCCGGACAGCAAATCCAAAATGCGGTCCGTCGTAGTTGCGCACCATGCGATCGTAGTCGCCGCCGTATTCGGCGGCCGCTGCTAAGGTGCCGCCGGTGCCGTAGTTATAGGCCGTAATCGCGAGCGGCCAACTGCCGAGCGCCTCGTAGTTCGAGCGCAGCAGAGCCGCCGCCGCACGTGTCTCCGCGGTCGGGTCAAGCCGATCGTCGTGATAGCGCGTTATGCGCATGTATTTCTTGCCGGTGCCTCGCGTGAACTGCCAGATTCCCACGGCGCCCGCGCTCGATTTGGCGCGGCTGGAGAAGCCGGACTCGACCGTCGCCAGCGTCACCAGTTCCGGCGGCAGACCGGCACCGCGGAAGATTCGCTCCATCGTAGGGCGGTAGTACTTGCTGCGCAGCAGGCCTTCGCGGAAACGCTCGCGCAGGCCCTGCTGCACCCGCAGATTCTGTGCCGCGACCGTGTACGCCGACGATGGCTCGCCCTTGAACAGGTCGGCGATGCGCCGCTCTTCGGAATTTGCCGGCGGCTGGCCTGCGGCGAGACGCTTCAGCGCGGCGGCGTACTTGTTCTTGAGGTAGTCATTGATATCGGCAACTTCTTCGCGCGTCGGGTCGCCGTCGCCGCGCAGATGTATCACGTCATAAACGCGGTCGACCTGGTCGCGATCGTGAACGATGAAATCGCGATCGCTGTAGGTCGTGAAGACGTCAACCCAGAACTTAACGTTTTGCTCAATCGCCATGGGGCGTGGAAACGCCAGCTCGTTACCGGCAAATGCGCGCGCACCCGGCGCGGAGAGCAGCAGCGCGCAGGTCAATGTACCCGCGGCTATGCGCTTTACAATTCCATTAATCGTCGAATTTCCCCCCGGCATGTTCCCCTCCCCGTCTGGCTGCCAAACTGCGTAAATGCGCGGTCGGTTATGGCTGTCGGATCCAATTCTTTGTCAGACATGATTGCCCTCCTTTCGACAATTTACGGTTTACGTTTATTTAGGGGCGCGACCTTTGGAGAGTCTCTCTTGAACAGTTGCTAGCGCTACCAGCAATCTGCACTATCAACAGTGGCCTCATTGGGAGGTTTAGCGCCCGTAGATGACGGCAGCGCAACGAAACCCTGCAGAAAATACTGTGACGATTCACTTTTCTGACCTGCATGGGAACCCCTCCTTTATGCAACCATCATCGAAAAGATTTTTTGGCGACGCGATATTGCGCCCGGACAACACTGTGCGCAAATAAGGTGCCAGCAAAACAGTTTTGAGTTCACAAGGGAGCGTGCGCTTAAGTGCCAACCGCTCTTAGCATCGCTAACAAGCTTGCTTACGGATAATCAATCAGGATTGACTTTTACGGCTTCTCGCCCATTCAGGGCTTCAACACATCAGACTTTGTCGGCTACGCCGCTGTAATTTGCGCCGCATTACCGGGAAGAATCCGCCAGCGCTTATGCTCCAGGATCCGCGAGCGCCATGGCGATCGGGAGTAGCGAGCTATGGTGATGGAGCGCCGACAGCCGGTTCGTCTTACCGTGATGGGTCCATGATCATTCCCAGCGCAGCCAAACGCTCGCACGTGTGGGTTTTTTGTGCGGATGAAGTCGGGTTGCGCATGAGCTGTACCGAGGTCGCCACCGAATGCACCTGGTGGGCTTGTCCCAATTTGTCCCGATCAGATCGAACTGTTGGGGCAAATTTCCCCAATAGCCGTAAAACGCTCTAACAATCGTGAGACTTATGTGCACGCCCTAGCGGGCGACCCAGGCGCCGTCGATCGCCAGCGGATGTCCGGTCACGAATGACGATGCGTCCGAAAGCAGCCACAGGACGCCCTCGGCGATCTCCTCGGGTTTGCCCATCCGGCCCACCGGCTCGCCGGCGTTTAATTGTTCCTCTGTGAACGACCGATTATCGAGTAGCCGCTCCACCATTGGAGTGCGAATGACGCCCGGGCAGACGCAATTGACGCGGATGTTCTTGGTCGCGAACTCGAGCGCGGCTGTACGCGTCAACTGGACCACGCCGCCCTTGGAGGCGTTGTAGGCCGGCAGTCCCTCGAAGCCGACCAGTCCCGCGATCGACGCGGTGTTGACGAT
>WNFG01005045.1_pt1 | contig 11113 bp, 8 predicted proteins | sample 5400431 | NCBI WGS metagenome assembly WNFG01 (sample SAMN13153346, study PRJNA577476) | soil metagenome | isolation source: 120 cm saprolite under Douglas fir tree site 2 hole 3 replicate 2 | place: USA:California | collected 2015-04-18
TCCGCGTCCAGCCTGAACTTCGGTCTGCTGCAGATCGGACTCGCCAGCGCTTCCCAGACGGTAACGGTCACTAACGTCAGCACTCACACGGTGACCTTCACCAGCATCGCCGGCAGTGGTGACTTTTCCCAGAGCAACACCTGCCCCACCACTCCCACCACTCTCGGTGCCGGACAGAATTGCACGATCACGGTCAGCTTCTCGCCGACCGCAGCGGGAGCCCGCACCGGAGCGGTGACCCTGAAGGACAACTGCCCCGGCAGTCCCACGCAAACCATCGCGCTGACCGGAACCGGCGAAGCCGGCGCGCTGGGATTCACGCCCGCAAGCCTCAACCTCGGGAGTGTGACGGTGGGCTCGAGCAGCACACAGAGCGCGACCCTGACCAACGATGGCGCCGCGCCGGTAAACATAACTGGGATCGCTATCTCCCTGGCGGGCACAACGTTTACTCAAACCAACAACTGTCCCGCGACGCTGAGCGTGCAGCAGACGTGCACATTCCAAATCGTCTTCACGCCGCCCGATGTTTTCACTTATAACGCGACATTGTCGATCACCAACAGCGCGAACGGTCCGGCTAACCTGGCGCTGTCGGGTACTGGCCTGGATGGAGCCGCGCCGACACGGTAGGATATCGGAGCTGGTTACCTTTGCCTACCACAACCGAGGCTGGCCCGCCCTTCGCGGTTTTTGCGAGAGGGGCCGCCCAGATATTAGCCTTTTCCCAAGTCATGCAGCACGGGATAGACCGTTCCGTCGTAGCCGATGTAAATCTGGTTACCTCCAACCGTGATCTGATAGAACGGGTAATAGGGTGAGCGCGACTCCCAGCAGGGCCGCCAAACCATCGTGGGATAGAAACAGAGTGCGCCTTCACGAATGATCGTGCCACCCAAGCGTTCGTCGAAGTTCACGGTTTGATTTACCAGTAGTTTGAGAACTTCTTCCCGAGGAACGATGAGGGAGCGAGTCGGCTCGGCGAGTCCGTGTGCGCCATTGAAGGTGCCATAGAGGCCATTGATCGATACCAGCGCAGTGCTTTCGCCTCCCCTTTGCATTGGAACCAGGTAATAAAAGGTATCGACCTTGTCGAGCCTCTGCACTAGAATCGGGGTTCCCGGGTGAGCGTTGCGCAAGGCTCCTGACAGTTGTTTGGTGTCGTGAAGGCCGTGTGCCAGGAGCGCTGCACGCGCTATTTCTACGACTTCTTTCGACGAAATCAGCCGGTCACCGCTCGCGTGGCGCTCTTCGCCCCTCACACGAAACTCTCCTAGTGCGGGCCTTCTCGGATCAACCACGCTTACAAACTGGGGATGGCCCACGCCGTAGACGTCGCAACCCGTGAAGTATGTGCTCTTCCAAAACCCATTGTAAGCCGCGTACTCGTTCGCAATTCCACGGTTCCCTCCGGTTCCGCACAGATCGGGATCACTGTGCGGAGGAGGAGGCTCCGGACTCGGAGTCGGAGGCCATGGATTGTTCACCCAGAACCCCTGGATCGTATAGCTGTTCCCGGGCGCCGGCTCGATGTCAGTTTGAACGCCGCGAACCGCAATCCAGTGACCGCACGCTTCGACCAACGTACCGGTCGCAACTCCATAGTAGTACAGCGTACGCACGATCTCCTGCGAACCGTCGGGCTCGGTGTTCGAGCGAGAGATGATGAAGAAGCTATTGAAGGTCGGCGGCGGTGGCATTAGCTGGTTGAGCGTGTAGTTCAAGCCGTCCGGCGAGGTGTACCAGCCCGGCGCCGAGTGGCTGTGATTCATGTTGTAGAGCATGTTCTGATCAAGAATGCCTGCACCAATAGAATCCAATATCATTTGGGCAACTGCAGCGCCGCAGTAATAGCTAGTATCCTGCTGGTGGTAGGGCGTCGTCAGGTCCTTGCTCCACGTCATGGTGTCTACTCCTCATCAGACATTCTGAAAAAAGAATGTCGTACTTGCGTCAGCAGCTTGGATGCCGAACACAAGCGGAGCGGATTGTACGCTGGACAAGCTGGAAGTTATGCGACGACAGTCCTGAACTTCCACCTGCCGTCTTCGGTGCATTTGACAACGAGGACTCAATCTATCTCATCGGCTAGCGAGGCTATCCGTCTGGATAGCACAAACGCGCACGTCGCGAATCTGCCGGATGCCTCACTCTCGCGCGTTTTGCGAGAGAGCCTGCGCTGGGCGAAGGGGTGGGCCATCCTCTATAACCTTGTCGGCGTTGTCAAGAGATACGTAGGGTGTCTGAGGTCAGCGTTCCCGTTGTGTTGGTGCTGAACCCGTTTTTGTTTACTTATTAGAAAGCTTTTGATCTTGCTTTTGCTCACGCGACTGCAGCTCGCTTTCAGAATCATGCAGTGGAAGCTAGTTCCACCAACCATCTATTCGGTCTCCGGCACCATGATTCGTTGTTCAGACTCCCCGACTCCTCAGGGAGACAAGGCGCCCAGCGATGGACTGTTTTCCACCAAGAGTAGTTTCTGTGCCTTGCCGGTAAACGACCGACGGATCACCCATACTCTGGTTTCCTGCCTGTACTTTCTGTGCTAGTCGCCCGAGGGCTGCAGCATGTCCTCGCGTGGAATATCTGGACGCACTGACGATGGCTGGATCGGTGGTGGGGCTTGAACCTTCAGGCGCGGTTCCGTGTGACATTCATCCGGCGAGAACTGTTCGGACTCCGTCGATCCGGCCAGGGCTGTGGTTGAGGACAGGCCTCCGCTGATCACTTGTTGCACCCGGTCGAAATATCCTGTGCCCACGAAGCGCTGGTGTTTGACGGCCTGGTATCCGTGCTCGCGCTCGCTGGCGAATTCTTTTTCCTGCATATTGGAGTACGCCGCCATGCCCGTCTCACGGTAGCGCCGGGCGAGTTCGAACATGCTCAGGTTGAGAGCGTGGAAACCGGCCAGCGTCACGAACTGAAACTTGTATCCCATGCTTGCTAACACAGTCTGGAAGCGCCCGATGGTGGCCTGATCCAGCTTCTTCCTCCAGTTGAAGCTGGGCGAGCAGTTATAGGCCAGCATCTTTTCCGGATATTTCTCGTGGATGGCTTCGGCGAAACGGCGGGCCTCTTCAATGTTCGGCTCCGAGGTCTCGCACCAGATCAGATCGGCATAAGGCGCATAGGCCAAGCCACGAGCGATGGCTGAATCCAATCCGCCACGAATACAGAAGAAGCCTTCCGCGGTGCGCTCGCCGGTACAGAATTCACGGTCGCGGGCATCGATGTCGCTGGTAAGCAGGTGCGCGCTGTTGGCATCCGTGCGTGCCATTACCAGCGTCGGCACGCCCAGGACGTCGGCCGCCAGGCGGGCCGCAACCAGCTTTTGAATCGCCTCGCTGGTAGAAACCAGAACCTTGCCGCCCAAGTGTCCGCATTTTTTCGCCGACGAGAGCTGATCCTCGAAGTGTACGCATGCCGCGCCGGCTTCAATCATTCCCTTCATCAGCTCGAAAGCATTGAGCGTTCCGCCGAATCCCGCTTCCGCATCCGCAACCAGGGGAGCGAACCAGGTCTGCGAGGGAGCGACTTTGCCTTCGGCATGATGAATCTGATCAGCGCGCTGCAGCGCATTGTTGATGCGGCGGCACATGTTCGGAACGCTGTCCGCCGGATACAGGCTCTGGTCCGGATACATCTGCCCGGCGTTGTTGGCGTCCGCCGCAACTTGCCAACCACTCACATAGATCGCCTTCAATCCGGCCTGCACCTGCTGCACTGCCTGGTTCCCGGTCATGGCGCCTAGCGCGTTCACATAGGATTCACTCTGCAGCAACTCCCACAGCCGCTCTGCTCCCATGCGCGCCAAAGTGTGTTCGATCTGGATCGATCCTCGCAGGCGAAGCACGTCTTCGGCGGTGTACGGACGATCCACGCCTTTCCAGCGCGAATTGGTCGCCCAGTCGTAATTCAGGCAATCCTGAGCCAGAGCATATTGCGCGGCGTGTTCCTTATCGCTCAGCAGGTTCTCGAGGTGGCGCTGGGGGACCGCGTGCTTTCCGTTTCCATTACCTTTTCCGTTAGCCGACATGTGCATTCTCTCCTGGAAGATTTAAGTCGAACTGGAGGAGTGGCGCTACACTGGATTGAATTCCCCGTTCACGATCATGGCTTCGCTGATTTCACGGGCACTGCGAAAGCGTTCAGCTTGCTGTTGGGAAGTTTCGGCAGGCAACTCGCGCAGCAGCCGTTCAAGTTCCTCATCGAACAATTGCGTGATGAACTCCGGAGTGTGCTTCACTGCCTGACCCTGCTCGTCGTCGACTCGTACAAGATCACGGTGCAGCACTCGTTGCGCAATCATTAGCCGGTAAATCCGGTCGGTGGCAAGATCTTCCATGTAGCCATCGAGCAAACTCGCTCCCTTGCCGCTAAGCACGCCCTGCCGGTAGCGGATTACGGTGCGCACGGCTGCGCGCGTTCCGTTCACAGTGCGCTCGCCCACGTTTTTGGGCATGGGCCGCAGATCGGGATAGCGACTGGCATTCTTTGGCTGCGCCTGCAGCTGGTTCGGGAAAGGAAATTGCGCCACCGCAATTGCGTTCTGGTCGGGATGGCCCGTCCACGCCCCATCCATCAGGCAGTCAGCCTCGTTCTTCTTGTCTTTTTCGAGGACAGCTAGCGCGCGTGCGTTTAGTTCCGCATCTTCACGGCTAGGATAGAGAGCAGTCATTCCGCCAATGGCCAGGATCCCGCGGTGATGGCAGATCTCCGGCATGAGTTCGCGCAAATTCTGGAAGAACGGGACATTGTGCGGAATCGTGTTGCGGTCCGGCAACACCCAGTCCGGATCGTCCAGATTGAAGTGGATAAGGCTGGCCATGTAGTCCCAGCGGCCCAGGTTCAGCCCGATCAAATGCTCGCGCAGGTTGTAGGCGAACTCCTCCATCTGAAATGCCAGTGGATGCGATTCCACCAGCGCCATGCATTTGATGTAATCGTGCGGCAGCCCGCGCCCCTTCGCCAGCGCCTGGAATAAATCTCTCCACCAGCATGCTTCTTCCGCGGACTCGGATTTCGGAATGTAGAAGCACAGCGGATGCTTCAGCTGTGCAGCGTCGATGCCATAGAAGATCCGGCAGACATCAAACAGCGAGGCGGAGGTTAGTTCTCCCGCAATCACTCCCGCCTGATTCAGGTGCAACCCACGCGGACGAGTAAAAATCACCGTGCCGCTGGGCTTGATCGCGACCTGCCGATCGCGCTTCTTGTCGTAATAGGTCAACTCCCCGCGCAGGCAGGCAAGGATGTTGGTCGCGCCCAGTTCGTGATGCGACCACTCATTTACACAGGAGTCTTCGAGATCGAGCATTACGCCCGGTGCGCCCGAGTTCAACATCTTCACGCATAGTTCGCCGTCATCTGCCGGGCCTGTCATCTGATTTCGCTGGTCGCGGCACCAGTCGGGCAGCGTGATTCTCCACCCATTGCGAACCGTGTCGGAAGGGAAGTGATGCGTGGGCTTATCGCCTTCGAGGGAAGCCTGCAGTACTTCGACCCGCCGCAAGGCCAGTTCCTGCTGCCGTGGCGTGAATCGCTGATGTAGTGGCCGGAAGAAATCCATGAACCCGCCGGGAAGGTCATGGCTGGGATCGAAGCCTGCCGGAGTGCTATTGATCGGGCTTTGTAAACCGCGAGTTTCCGGGGTGGCGAGAGCGGTTGGTGTCATCGCACGAAGCTCCTCAAATTTTACGGCGCGTGCAACATACTGCACACGCATTCACGATACTGGCGAATCGTATGTTGGAGCTCGAAACAGGTCAAGAGGGTTGTTCAATAGGTAGAACATACATTCATTTTGTTGCACGGCTAAGGGTTTGCTACCATAACGTTTTAGCGATGCCCCCGACCCCCGACTCTCCTTCCGTTGCGGTGGAACGCGCTCTCGCCATGCTGGAGGCGGTAGCGCAGGATTCCGAAGGACTGAGCAATGCCGATATCAGCCGGAAACTGAAGATTCCAAAGAGTTCCGCCAGCTACATCCTGCGTACGTTGGAGAAACAGGGGTACCTGAACCGCAACCCCGAAACAGGCCGATACCGCGTCGGATTGAAAGTGCTTAGCCTAAGCCGGGGGGCCCTGACCGGGATAGACGTGCGCGAGGTGGCTTTGCCCATCATGCGGCACCTGATGAAGCAAACCACTCTGACCTGTCACCTCGCGATTCTCGACGGCCCTATGGCGGTTTACATCGAGAAGGTCGAGCCCGAGGGCTTCATCAAAATGGATACCTGGGTCGGCCGCCGCATGCCTGTCCATGCCACAAGCGTCGGGAAGGCGCTGGTGGCGTACATCCCCCGCGAGCGCCTCGAAAAGATCGTGGCCGAACGCGGGATGGAGAAGCGCACTCCCAAAACGATCACAACGGTGCCGCGGCTGCTGAAGGATCTGGAAAAAGTACGCGAGCAGGGTTACGCCGTAGACGACGAAGAAAACAATATGGGAGCGCGCTGCGTTGGCGCACCAGTGTTCAACCAGGGTGGAGTGATCGAAGCCAGCCTGGGCTTGAGCGGGACGATCAATCAGGTCAATGCCCAGACCATGCCACGCATTCTAGAGGCCCTGAAAGACGCCGCCCGCCACGTGTCCATGCAGTTGGGATATCGTGCCCCGCATCGGCGAGCAAGCGGCTCCTGAGAGGGGCGTGTGCAGCGGACACCAAGTTGACCTTGCTGGATAGTTCTGCACGGTTCCCGCGATGCGCAGTTGGTACTCTTCGCCCGATGCATTCAACCATTCAGACAAGCTGCTCGAGTACCAGCGTATCGAACTCATCGACCCGTTCAAAGACCGGGTCATTCGTGATTAAACCGGTGGCCCGGGCCTGAACCGCAGTCGCTGCCTGCAGCGCGTCTGGAGTTTTCAGACGATGACGAGCGCGAATCTGTGCGGCACGATCCGCGATCTGCAGATCAGGAGCAATCCATTCTAAGTTCGGATATGTGGACAGCAAGCCGAAGAATTCGTCTACTCGCTGCTCGTCCAGCGCACGATAAGGCTGAACCAGCACCTCCGTCATGGTAATGGTTGACGTGATGGAACTGGATCCCGGCTGTTCCAACCAGGAGAAGATGTGATTCGTGAGTGCGAGGTATCGAACGTTTGCTTCCAGTTGATAAATAAAAATACTTGTATCCAAAGCGATCCGGCGGTGCTGCCGAGGAAACGCACGGAGACGCGCTACTTCCAACTCTGGCGTTCCTTTTGCAGATAACCGCTGGGATAAAGGTCGCGGCCCAGACCACGAATCGCGGCATGATGAGATTTGGGGTTTTGCAGGACGATTACTCGCTCTCCTCGTACCACCACAAGCAGTTTGTCGCCGGCCTTTAACCGCAAGGCTTCGCGAGCCTCGCGAGGAACTACGATCTGGTTTTTCGCTGAAAGAGTAGCTTTCGTCATCGCTTTACATTATAGCACAAGGTAAAGGGGGCTAGTACTTCAGAATCGCCGCAAACGACTTCGGATCCAAACTCGCGCCTCCCACCAGCGCTCCGTCAATTCCTTCCTGCGACATGAGAGCGGAGGCATTGTCTGGCTTCACCGACCCACCGTAAAGGATGCGCAGCTTCGCCGCATACTCCGCCCCGAAAATCTCAGCGACTTCATTGCGGATGACGGCGTGAGCCTCGGCCGCCAGTTCAGGTGTGGCTGTCTTACCCGTGCCAATTGCCCATACCGGTTCGTATGCGACCACCAGCTTCGTTGCCTTCTTGGCGGAGATTGCGTGGAACGCACGCACGCATTGCCGGCGCAGCACATCATCCGTGAGTCCGGCCTCGCGCTCCTCGAGAACTTCTCCAACACAGCAAATCGGCGTGAGTCCAGCCTGCAACGCGGCCTTCAGACGGAGATTGACCGTATCGTCGGTCTCGCCGAAATACTGCCGGCGTTCCGAGTGTCCGACGATGACGTGCGTTACGCCCAGCGCGAGCAGCATCGACGCGGAAATTTCGCCGGTAAAAGCGCCTTCCTCTTTCCAGTGAACATTTTGCCCTCCGATGGCTACATTGGATCCCTTTGCTGCTTCGATCCCGGCCGCCAAATCGATGTACGGCGGACACACTACGATTTCGTCCCGCGTGCTTTCTGAGGCCTGCGGCAAAAAGTCCCGGAAAAAGTCACGAGTCTGGTCAGGAGTTTTGTACATCTTCCAGTTAGCGGCAATAAGCTTTGTTCTCATGGGGAGGCCTTTTCAATTTGAAATGGAGAGGTCGTAATTGCAGGATTCAGTTGTTGAGCGGCGCGCACGTATGCGCGCAAATTGGCAATGTCAAAGAGCACAAAACGAATTCTGATGACATGTTGTGCCGAAGAGAGCCCATCAACTGCGGAAGAAACAGCGATGGGCGCTGCTTTCGACACTGGGTACCCGAAGGCGCCCGTGGAAATCGCGGGGAACGCCAAAGATTCGATCCTATGTTGGTCGGCAAGGCGAATCGAATCGCGATGGCAATTGGCCAGCGTTTCAGCTTCGTCCCGATTTCCGCCGTGATAGACCGGGCCTACCGTATGGATCACATACTTTGCCGGCAGATCTCCGCCTGTTGTGATGACCGCTTTCCCCGGAGACAAGCTGCCAATCTTGTTTACAATCTGCCGGCATTCGGCAAGGATTGCTGGTCCGCCGGCTTTGTGAATAGCGCCATCGACTCCACCGCCGCCGAGCAGAGATGAGTTCGCGGCGTTTACGATTGCGCCCGTTGTTTCGTGAGTGATATCTGCCGGACCGTGGAACTCAATGGTCTTGCCATGCTCCAGTAGGAGGCGAATTGCGAAGTCGTGCACGTTCGTATCCAGGCCGATCACTTCTTGTCCGTCAGCGCGTCAACTCCGGGAAGCTTTCGTCCTTCCAAAAACTCCAGTGATGCACCGCCGCCGGTCGAGATATGCGTCATCTTGTCGGCGACGCCGGCGGCGTGAACGGCGGCCACGGAATCGCCTCCACCTACGATCGAAATAGCGCCGGCGTTTTCAGCTATGGCGTGCGCAACCTTGAACGTTCCCTTGGAAAAGCCGGGGACCTCGAATACACCCATGGGCCCATTCCACACAATCGTCCGCGCGCGTGAAATTTCTTCGGTAAACAATTCGATGGTCTTGGGCCCAATGTCGAGGGCCATGCGGTCGGGCGGAATCGGCTGCCCCTCGCCAATCTGCTGGACCACCGCGTTAGGCTCGGGCTTGATTGCGACCACATGATCAATGGGCAGCAGCAACTTCACATTTCGTTTCTTCGCCTCATCAAGTAGCTGCCGGGCTAACTCGACTTTGTCGGCTTCCAACAGCGATTTTCCAATCTCCAGTCCTTGCGCCTTGAGGAAGGTATATGCCATGCCGCCGCCAATGATCAGTGAATTCACTTTCTTCATCAGGTTCTGGATGACCCCAATTTTGTCGCTCACTTTGGCGCCGCCCAGGATCGCAACAAACGGCTCTTCCGGACGCTCCAGCGCCTTGCCCAGATACTTCAGTTCCTTCTCCATCAGTAGCCCGGCCGCGGACTTTTGCACAAACTTAGTAATGCCAACGGTGGAAGCGTGTGCCCGGTGCGCGGTCCCGAAGGCATCGTTCACGTAATAGTGGGCGAGACTTGCCAGTTGCCTGGAGAACTTTTCGTCGTTGGCTTCTTCCTCGGGATGGAAACGCAAATTTTCCAACAGCAGCGTCTGTCCCTTCTCGAGTTGAGTGGCCACCTCTTCCGCTTCGGGCCCAACGCAGTCGGGAGAGAAACCGACGTTCTCGCCGCGAGCCAATTCTTTATCGAGCAGCATGCGCAGCCGCTCGGCGACCGGCTTCAGGCTCATCTTAGGATTAGGTTTGCCCTTGGGCCGTCCCAGGTGCGAGGCCAAAATCAGCCGCGCGCCATGACGAAGCGCGTACTCAATCGACGGAAGGGTCTCGCGGATGCGAGTATCGTCCATGACGCGCCCGTCTTCGAGCGGCACATTGAAGTCCACACGCATGAAAATGCGCTGATCATTGAGCGGAAGATCACGAATAGAAATCTTGGACATGGCTGGTTGTCCTTTTTGCAATTGGATAATGGTTTCCTTCGTGATACTTCGTGGTGAAATTTAAGGCGTTAACCACGAAGGACACGAAGTATCACGAAGGAAAACCGATTCGGACGCCCACCCAGTCGCGTCATCGAAAGGGTGGGTCCCACAATTTTCTAAAGGCCCTTACTGGCGATGTAGCCGATCAGGTCACGTACGCGGCAGGAGTATCCCCACTCGTTGTCATACCAGGAGATTACCTTCACGCAATTTCCGGCGACCACCAAAGTCATGGGAGCATCCACGATTGAGGAGCGCGAGTCGCCCTTGAAATCCGACGAAACCAGTTCGTGCTCCTCGTAGCCCAGATACCCTTTTAGCGGCCCTGATTCCGATGCCTTCTTGAGTGCAGCATTTACTTCCTCGCGCGAAGTCTTTTTCTCCACCAGCGCCACCAGGTCCACCACCGAGACGTTCGGCGTCGGCACGCGCATCGCGAAACCGTCCAGCTTGCCGGCCAGATCAGGAATCACAAGCTTGAGAGCCTTGGCCGCCCCAGTTGACGTCGGGATCATGTTGATCGCAGCCGCACGAGCCCGCCGCAGGTCTTTGTGCGGGAAGTCCAGGATTACCTGATCGTTGGTGTAGGAGTGAATGGTGGTCATGGTCCCGCTGACGATCTTGAACTCGTCGTTGATAACTTTGGCAATGGGCGCCAGGCAGTTGGTCGTACAGGACGCATTCGAAATGATGTGATGCTTGGCCCCATCGTACTTCTCATGATTCACGCCCAGCACGAGCGTGATGTCCTCATTCTTCGCCGGAGCCGAGATGATGACTTTCTTCACCGGACCGCGCAGATGTTTCTTGGCATCGTTGGCGTCGGTGAAGTGGCCCGTCGACTCGATCACTACCTGGGCGCCCACGGATTCCCAGGGCAGGGCGCCGGGATCTCTTTCTTTGAACACTTTGATCGTTTTGCCGTCGACCGTGATGCTGTCAGGGCCCGCGGAAATGTTCTGCTTCAAGTTGCCCAGAATCGAATCGTACTTCAGAAGATGGGCCAGTGTCTTAGGGTCAGTCAGGTCGTTGACCGCGACGAAATCCAG
>WNFG01022215.1_pt1 | contig 11112 bp, 15 predicted proteins | sample 5400431 | NCBI WGS metagenome assembly WNFG01 (sample SAMN13153346, study PRJNA577476) | soil metagenome | isolation source: 120 cm saprolite under Douglas fir tree site 2 hole 3 replicate 2 | place: USA:California | collected 2015-04-18
CCGCGGCCTAGCTGTGAAATGCGAACAATGTTGTAAGTGCAACTTGAAACCGTCAGTGCTGGTTGGCAGCGTACCGCGCATTCTGCATGATGCGAACTTCCATCGACTCATTAACCGCCACTCCAACCGTCTCTCCTGTCTCCTCATTGATGAGGCGCGAAGAAAGATCAGCAGCCCTCCCCGGATCGGATCGCGCGGCGGTCCTCCCCGGGGAAAGCGAAGACCAAACCATCGGCTAAGGAAAGCGAAGCGGCGACGCGAACCTTTCAATCCCAATGCGATTCCGCCGATTTTTTGGCCAACCTGTTAGTGCGGAAGATAGCCCTCTTCCAACGGCAACTGCCCACCCACCTTCAGCACCTTGATCTTGCTGGTGATGGAGTGGAATTCCACCAGGCCGATCGCACCCTTGTTGGATTCGATCTGTTTGAGCACGGCGGCGTCAGAATTGGCGGTGACAATGGACTCTTTGTGTTGCTCGATGAATGCGCGCCATTGCGCGGCGGTCATTTTGTTCAGCCGTTGCAGGGTAACCGTTTCCCCGCTGGTGCCCTGAAGCACGAGCACAACGCTTCTGCCGTCCGGCCAGCGTGCGGTTTGAGCCTTGAAAATCTTGGCCAGGTCGGCGGCGCTGATATCCTGCGCCGGGTTTTCCACGTTGACCACGACAGCCATGTGGTGGGCGTAGCAAGGGGCCAGGCAACTAACAACAAATAAGAAGAGCCAAAGGGCACGATAGGGTTTCATACAGCCTCTTTCGTCGAAAAACAAATTTCTCCCGTCTCTTGACTCGCTTCGACCTTGTCTATGGTACCTAAGAACCTGGTCGCGACCGCCAATAAATAGCCGGTGTAACACAGGTTACCGACCGAAAGGACATGACCATTAGTCTCCCTGGCAGAAGCTGGCCATCGACGTAGCGAAGAGCCAGTTAAAACTCCATTCGCAAGTTCATCTGTCCGGTGCGGTTCCCGCTGTTCTCGGCCGACTGAACGCTGGTGGTCCGTCCAAACGTTGCCGGCGACGAAATATCGGTTGCAGGCCGAATAAAATTAGGATGGTTCGGCAGGTTGGTGAACGTGGTTTCCAACTTAATGCGCACACGTTCGCTCACCTGAAAGTTCTTTGAGGCTGATTATCGGCAACGTTATGTGTTATTGATCACATCTGGAAACCACCCATGCGGATTGCCATCATCTCTGATATTCACGGCAACCTGACTGCGCTTGATGCTGTCGTCGCCGATCTCGACCGTACAAAACCGGACCTGGTCCTGCACGGCGGTGATCTGGCGGCAAGCGGATGCCAGCCCGCTGAGGTCATTGACCTGATTTCGCAGTTGGGTTGGGCCGGTGTCATGGGCAATACCGACGAGATGCTGTGGACGCCGGAAGCCCTGCCTGCACTGATTGCCGCGGCGCCGAAGCTGAGCGGGCTGTTGCGGATTCTGTTTGAGGCGTTCGCTCCCGCGACTCGCGCGCTGATCGGTGAACAAAGAATGGCCTGGCTACGAGGCTTGCCGGCCGAATTCCGTCATGAGGACCTTGTCCTCTTGCACGCAAGTCCCGGCAACTTGTGGAGAGCGCCGCTGGACAGCTCCGAACCTGCGTCGCTCGAGAAAGTCTATGGGGACTTGGACGCCAGGACGGTGGTTTACTGCCACACGCACCGGCCATTCATCCATCGCGGCGCGTTCACCATCTGCAACAGCGGCAGCGTGGGCTCACCGTACGATGGCGATCCGCGCGCGTGCTACCTGTTGATCGACAACCATCAGCCAGAGGTCCGCCGGGTAGAGTACGACGTGGAAACTGAAGTACGCCGGCTTCTCGATTCGACTTATCCCTATACGCACTGGCTGGCGGAAATGCGGCGGCGCGGGACCTATGTGCCGCCATTTGAGCAAGAGAAAGGTTAAGGCGCCGGCATTGCCGGGACCGAACTGTTCTTCCAACTCCTGACAATACCTGATATAAGGATGTGCCGGATGTGACGCGATGGCCACTAGAGTCGACTCGGATAACGCCATGCAGGGAGCATCGCTTGATGCAGATACGCCGCAGACCGGTCGGCCGCAGCGTCTGGAATCGCTGGATGTCTTCCGCGGGCTGACGATTGCCGGCATGATTCTGGTCAACAATCCAGGAACATGGAGCGCGATCTACTGGCCGTTGGCGCACGCCGACGAGTTGATGAGTGAACATGCCGTGGGTTGGTATCCGGGAAAGTTATGGGTAGACGCGAATGGCTGGACGCCCACCGACCTGATTTTTCCTTTCTTCCTTTTCATTGTCGGCGTGTCAATGGCGCTGTCGTTTGGGACGCGGCAGGCCCGCGGCGATTCGCGGCGCGAGCTGTTGAAGCATGTGATACGACGGAGCGTGCTGATCCTGCTGATCGGCTGGTTCATCCATCTTCAGCCAGGTTTCAATTTTTCGCATATGCGCTATCCCGGAGTGCTGCCACGGATCGCAGTAGTCTATCTGTGCGCCGCGGTGATTACGCTGTGGACGGCGCGACGCGGACGGATCGCGTGGACCATCGCACTGCTCGCCGGCTACTACCTGTCTATGCGGTTTATTCCGGTGCCGGGATGCGATCAGGCCGCATGGATGACGCAGCATTGCAGCCTTGCCGGATGGGTAGACCGGAAGCTGATGTTCGGGCACCTCTACCGGCCGGATTTTGATCCGGAGGGATTGTTGAGTACGTTACCGGCAATCGCAACCGCGCTCCTGGGAACGCTGGCCGGAGAATTTCTGCGCGGCGCCCGGACTTTATCGTACAAAGTCCGCGCGCTTGCTGGCGCTGGCGTCGCGGGCGTGGTTGCGGGCTACGCGTGGCATCCATTCTTCCCCATCTACAAGCCGCTGTGGACGAGCTCGTATGTGCTGTTCACAGCCGGAGCTGGATGTCTGTTGCTGGCGCTGTGCATGTGGCTGATCGAGATGCGCGGATGGCGCCGCTGGGAGAGGCCGTTCCTGTGGCTGGGCTCGAACGCAATCCTGGCGTATGCGCTTTCCACATTCTTTGCCAAAGAGGGGTTCGTCTTCAAAGTGGCAGACGGTGCGCGGACGATCGGGGTGCAGGCATGGATCTATCGACACGCATTCGCGCCGTTCGCGCAGCCACAGAATGCGTCCCTCGCGTTTGCGCTTTGCTATGTGGCGCTGTGGACGATGGTGGCCTGGTGGTTCTACCGGAAGAAGATCTTCGTGAAAATTTAGGGATTGAAACTGACTCGGCTGCGAGGCCGGCGTCTGCTTAAATCTCAGTTTTGTGGAGCAGACATGAAAATGTGGGTGGTCCGGTTCGTTCTATTGTTGTCGTCTTTGACTGTCTTCGGTCAGCAGTACGACATTCTGATCCGTAACGGCCGCGTGGTGGATGGCGCCGGAAACCCGTGGGTCTATGCCGACGTAGGCGTCACCGGCGACATGTTGGAGCAATCGGAGTGGAACCTGTTGATCGACAAGCAGGCAGTCAGCAAGCTGACTCAGGGGATCACAACCGGGATTACAGGCGAGGGCGTATCCATTGCTCCACAGAACGATGAGACGCTTGGCGATCGTCGCGATTTTCTCGCGCACTATCACGTGACGGTAGACTGGCGCGATCTTGACGGCTATTTCCGCCGGCTGGAGAAGCAGGGCTCCGGCATCAATCTCGGGACTTATGTTGGCGCGACGCAGGTACGAAAGTACGTAATCGGCAGCGCGGACCGCGCGCCCAGTGCGGAAGAACTCGTTCGCATGCAGCAGCTAGTAGAGCAGGCAATGCAGCAGGGTGCGATGGGCGTCTCTACTTCGCTGATCTACGCGCCGGCCGCTTACGCCCAGACCGACGAATTGATTGCGCTGGCCAAAGTGGCGTCGAAATACGGAGGCATCTACGCGTCTCACATCCGCAATGAGGGTGATCGCGAGATGGAAGCGCTGGACGAGGCATTTCGTATCGGTCGCGAAGCCAACATTCCCGTCGAAATATGGCATTTGAAAGTCAGCGGGCGGCAGAACTGGGGCAAGATGCCCAACGTGATTGCCGCGATCCAGAGCGCGCGTGCCTCCGGCCTGGATGTAACCGCCAATCAGTATCCATACATCGCTTCCGGGACTTCTCTTGGCGCAACCATTCCGCCCAAGTACCACGAAGGCGGGTCAGAAGCTTTTGTGAACCGGCTCAAGGACCCGCAAGTGCGTAGCGCCATCCGGCAACAGCTTACCGGCACGGACGGCAACGCGGAGAACATGTGGCGAGGCACCGGCGGACCGCAGGGCATTCTGGTGGCTTCGGTGCTGGACCCAACGCTCAAGCATTACGAAGGCAGGACCATTGCCCAGATCGCCGCCGACGAGCACAAAGACCCACTGGACGCGCTGATGGACCTCGTGGCCGCAGGCAAAGACCACGTAGGGGCCGTCTACTTCACCATGAACGAAGACGATGTGAAGTTCGCGATGCAGCAGCCGTTCGTGAGCGTAGGTACGGATGCTGGAGCAGTGAATTTCCAGGGACCGTTGAGCGAGTCCAAGGTGCATCCGCGGGCCTACGGCAGCTTCACGCGCATTTTAGGCCGGTACGTGCGCGACCAGCACTTGCTCCCGGTGGAACAGGCGATCAGGAAATTTACCAGCTTGCCGGCACAGCGTATGGGCTTGCATGATCGCGGCATCTTACGCACAGGCGCGTTCGCCGACATCACCATCTTCGATCCAGGCACGGTCAATGATGTAGCCACATTTGAAGATCCGCATCGTCCCTCAACCGGGATCGAATATGTCATTGTGAACGGCGTAGTTTCACTGGAGCACGGCAAAGTGACAGGACAGCTTGGCGGCAGGCCATTACGGGGTCCGGGCTACAAGGAGGTCCCACCTGCAAGACGGTAAGACGCGACACGAGTGCTCTCGATCGCCCGACGCTGGATTCATGCCATACTTGGACATGCCACTCCGTCCAGCCGAACCAGATGATGCACTCACCGTGGCTTCGCGTGCACGTCCGGTCATGGCAGGCGGTCTACAGGACGCTCCTTCCTGATGACGGCCTCGACCAACTTCGTCCTGAAGATCGTGCGCAAAAATATGATTTCGCGACACTTGATCCTCTCAAACCGCGGACGATCGTGGCGGTAGAGGAAGGGATGATCCATGGCTTTGCCACCACGTCGCCCATCGCGCGAAGCGGAACTGCCGGACCATGGAGAGCTGTGTGCGCTCTATGTGGATCCCACACAGTGGGGCCGGGGTATTGGCATGGCCCTGGTTTCAGCCGTACATGCCAGCCTTTTTGGATCCGGATTTCGCAATGCGGTCCTGTGGGTGCTCGCGGGCAATGTTCGCGCGGACCGCTTTTATCGGATCGACCATTGGGCGGCCGATGGCCTGCGCCGAACCCAGTCATTGTGGGATGTAACGGTCAACGAAATTCGCTACCAGCGCGGACTTTAAGCCGCTGATCGCCCTACTTGTCATAATGCAGCAGCGAGAACACTTCCGTTCCGTCAAACTTCTTTCGCCCGCTAAGGAAGTCGAGTTCCACTACAAACGCCAGACCCGCGATATTGGCGCCGAGTGATTTGGCGAGTTGAACGCAGGCGTTGGCTGTGCCGCCAGTGGCCAGCAGGTCGTCTACGATGATAACTCGCTGGCCGGGATTGATGGCGTCTTTGTGTATCTCCAGCGTGTCGAGACCGTACTCCAATTCGTAATTCCACTTTACGGTTTCGGCAGGAAGCTTGTTGGGTTTGCGGATCGGGACAAAGCCCGCATTCAGGCGGTACGCCAGCGCTGGACCAAAGATGAAGCCGCGGGCTTCGATCGCGAGCACCAGGTCCACACCTGAACTCAGATAGTGCTCTGAGAGCGCATCGATCAGCGTGGCGAAGCCGACCTTGTCTTTGAGCAGGGTGGTGATGTCGTAAAACAGAATTCCCTTGCGGGGAAAGTCCGGAACTTCACGGATCAGCTTTTTGAGATGTTCGCAATTCAAGCCGCGGCTGGGCTGCATCGTTACCATGCTCCTTCAATGCGAAAAGTTGTGAGTCCCGGGACCGGTTCGGCCGGGCTTTCGTGGACTGCGTCCACGCGCGCGGCCCGCGGGCCTTGTCTTAATTTCTGCTGCAAGGCCGCGAGTTGCTGTTCGCTGCCCATGGCCAGCAGCTCCACGCTGCCGTCAAGATTGTTGCGCACCCAGCCGGCAAGGCCAAGCTGGCGCGCTTCATGGTCCACATACCAGCGGAAGCCCACTCCTTGCACGCGTCCCCGGACAACGTAGCGCCTGGCAATCATTCCTGTCATTTATGCCCGCGAGAGATACGCGCCTTCCGCCGTGTCTACGCGGATCTTTTCACCTTCATTGATGAACGGCGGCACCTGGACGACGAGGCCGGTCTCGGTCTTGGCCGGCTTGGTCACGCTCGATGCGGTGGCCGACTTCAGTCCGGGCTCGGTCTCCACCACGGTGAGTTCGACCGTCTGCGGCAGCTCGATGCCGACGGCCTTTCCATCGTAAAACTCTACCTTGATCTGGAGATTCGGAGTCAGGTAGTCCACGGAATCACCGAGCGTGTCTTTCGTCAGATGGAGCTGCTCGTAGTTCTCCACGTTCATGAAGTGGTAGCTGTCTCCGTCCTGATACAGGAACTCCATGGGGATTTCGTCAACCACAACCCGATCAATGGGGTCGCCGGAGCGGAAACGATGCTCGAACATTGCGCCGGTGCGGATGTTCCGCAGCTTGGCCTGGATGAAGGCGCGCAGGTTGCCAGGCGTGCGGTGCTCCACGGTGAAGACCAAATGCAGGTCGTTGTTGTGCTTGATAATCATTCCCGGACGCATCTGGGTCGCTGGAATTGCCATGAGTTTTAGACTCTTCTCCTCGAAAATCGCGCTTGTGGTGGGGTCTGTCAAAGTCTCTTGCGGGAAACGGCGGCAACAGACGGCCAGCCCACGGACGCCACACCTGTCCGCAGACTAAATAAAAATTCTACCTCAATAACGCCTTTTTTCGCATGTTTGGCGCGCAGAAACTGCTCTGGAATCTTTCCCGCGCGCATGGACAACACCTGCCTTAGAGGCCTTTTCTAAATATCGGTAGGCCAGCCGCGCCCGACGAAACCTTGGATGTCCCGCACGATGGCGTGGCGCAAATCCGACAGAAGGACAAGGAGAACAGTCATGAACGAATACGAAAAATACGGTGAATACAGCCAGCAGTCTCACCTGGTCCCCAACCGTGGGACAAACGTCGGCACAGCAGTTGCATTTCTGCTCGCCGGCATCGGCATTGGCGCCGTCACGGCCGTATTGCTCACACCCAAGAGCGGACGCGATGTCCGGCGCTCCATCGCCCGCGGCTATCGCAACACCATAGAAGGAATCAGCCAGAAGACCCAGAATCTACGGGAACGCGGATCAAACCTGCTGGGATTTAACCGGGAAAGCGGGACGTAAATATCGGGTGATCGGTTGATCGGGCATTCGATGACGGCGTCGTTCGGCTAATATGCCGACGTATCGGGAGAGTACTCCGCGATGGAGCCTAACTCGGGCCCAGTACGACCTCGCGCCAGTGAGCGATCTCGTCCAGGGTCGGCCACTCGAAGGGCTTAGGACCAGGGACGATGGTGGCGCACCGCAGAAGCCGCGCGAATCGTGCCCAATCCACGAGGTCCTCGCTCTGCACGGAACAGACCGCGCAGAAGAGCGCTAACTCCAACACCAATAATTCCTGCTTGCCTTCTTCGGCTTCAGCCATGAACTTTTCAAGTGTTGCCTTCGGGTTGCCAACCAGCGCCGCCAGGACCATGTCGATGTGCAGAAATATCTGGGGCATCATCCCTTCCTCTTTCGCAACCATTCCGCGGGCAATCGGGCTGGCCTCATTTCCTGCTGTAGCTGGTTTTCTTTTTCTCCGCGTGGCGTTCCAGCGCCAACTGGATCAGCCGGTCAATCAACTCCGGATACGCCAGCCCTGACGCCGCCCACATCTTGGGGTACATGCTGATGGAGGTAAATCCCGGCATAGTATTGATCTCGTTGGCGTAGATCTTTTCCGTTTTGGGGTCCATCAGGAAATCGACGCGCGCCAGTCCGGAGCAATCCACGGCCTGGAATGCGCGGACGGCCATCTCCTGCACGGCCTTCATCTGCTTTTTGGTGATCTGTGCCGGAATTACCGGGCGAGAGCCTTCGTCAATGTATTTGGCGTTGTAGTCATAGAACTCGCCTCCGGGAATGATCTCGCCGACGACCGAGGCTTTGGGCGCGTCGTTGCCCAGGACCGCGCACTCCAGTTCGCGGGCCTTGTGCTTCTTTCCGCCTACGCCTTGCTCCACCACGATCTTGCGGTCGTAACTTCCGGCAATCTCAATGGCGGGGCCCAGCTCTTTGCGGTTGCGCGCTTTGGAAATCCCGACGGACGATCCCAGATTCGCCGGCTTCACGAATACCGGATAGCTCAGCTGATGCTCCACCTCACGGACGATCTTCTTCTGATCTTTTTGCCACTGGCTGCGCAGAAACGTTACGTGCTTCACTATGCGCAGTCCGGCGGCCGCAAAGAGCCGCTTCATGATGTCTTTGTCCATGCCGGCGGCGGAGCCGAGCACGCCAGCGCCAACGTAGGGAATGTCGGCGAGTTCGAAGAGACCCTGAATGGTGCCGTCTTCGCCAAAGGTGCCGTGGAGGACAGGAAAAACCACGTCAACGTGGATGGCGTGATCGTTGCTGCCCGCCGCGCTTTCCAGCGGAACCAGCGACTCAGACTGCGGGACCGGCGGAACTATGACCGTCTCGCCCTTCGACAAGACCGCGGCGGCCTCCGTTGCCTGCGGAGTTGCGAATTCTCTTCCTTTTCGCCGGCCAGCATGCGCTCGGCGCGCGCCGAGGACACCCATCGTCCTTCTTTTGTGATACCAATCGGCACGACATCGTATTTTTTCCGATCAATAGCGTTAAGAACAGAAGCCGCCGAGAGCAGCGAGACTTCATGCTCGCCACTGCGGCCGCCAAACAGGACACCCACTCTGAGCTTCTTCATTAAGCATTAATGTATCGCAAATAAGTAAAAACACCTCAACACAGAGGAACAGGGTAAATAGAGGGTTCAAAGCTGGCCTGGTCACGACAACCACAAACCTCTGTTTACTCCATTCCTCTGTGTTGGAGGTTTCGGAGGGCAGGCGATAACGAAGATGGCACGCTATGCAAACAATTTGCTTCCATAAGTGGCGCGCACGCGTTCGGATGTCGCGAAATAGATGATTCCGATTATCAGGAAAGCCACATACGGCACGAATCCAAAAATAAAAGACTGGAGGAACGTGAACGAAATGTTGTTATGAAAGCGGGCCAGAATTTGCACCCAGTTAACAAGAGCCCACAACGTGACCAAGCCAGCGATGGCAAAGTAGATTCTGAGCACCATGATGGCTGCAGGTGAGCGCGTCCACAACACGACGCCGACCACGATGCTAAGGGCCAGGCGAAGCAGTCCCAGGGAACTCAGTGCAGTGAGGTGGCGAAATATGGCGAAGTGGTAGATGGCGTACTGGCTGATCGTCCAAAGCGGCCACAGAATGGTGAAAGCGACACAGAAGAAGAGCAGCGCTCCGCTCACGCCTTGCAGCTCCCGGCCAGCGCTAGGATACGGGGCAACTCCAGCCTGCTGGATAGGTTGTGGTGGCGGCGGAGCATAGCCGGCCGCAGGCACTACCGGCTGCTGAGCGGGCTGGCCGCAGTTAGTGCAGAACGCTGCCGACTCCGGAACTTCCTGCCCGCAGCGCATGCAGAACATGATTAGCTCGACCTGTCCGGCTGCTGCTGGCAATCCTGAGCAGCTTTGCGGACGTAATCGGCGAGAGTGCCGTCAGACCATTTGTGCAAAAGATCATCCATTTCTTCAGACTTGGCGTCGGGCTCGGCTTTCAGGACCGCTTTGTAAGTTTTGACCACGCCTTCCACGCCGGCAATGTATTGCTCCATTTCGTTGTGCGTTTTGTCTGGATGCTCGATGATAAAGGCCGCGCTGGCCAGGGCAAACTGCCCGGGTAGCCGGGCGTGATATTTGTATTCCGAGTGAATGGCGGGATCGAGCGGCGCCCAGCAGAGATTCACCGTAACATCGGGAACGTCCCGCACCCAGTCCAGCGCCCACTTGATGTCTTTGTCCAGGTTCTTATCAAGCGGAGACTTTTCCATCTTTTGCACAATGCTGATCAGCCGCTTGCGCTCCTCGGGCGTAGACGGACCGCGCTTCGGCTCGTCCTGGGCGAAAGTGAGAGAGCCAAGAACCAACAAAAAACAAAGAGAGTGGAAAAGGCGCATCATATCTACCTAACAGCAATATTCTTGAAAACTAGACTTTACCACAAGATTTCTGCACGTTATTTTGAACAACCCTTCGTCGCGTAGTCCCGCACCGTATCCGCCAGTTGATCTTGAGTCCGCTTTTGCAAAAGGTCATCCAGCGGTTTTGAGTGGGCATCCGGTTTCGCGGCCAAGGTCGCCGTGTATGCTCTTAATACTCCCTCAACACCGGCGACGTACTGTGCGGTTTTGTCATTCGCCCTTTCAGGATGCTCGATAACAAAAGCGGCAGTGGAATACATTAGCTGTCCCACGATTTCGGAAGAATATTTGTATTTCTTTTTCATGAAATCCCCGAGCGGCGCTGTGCAAAGATTTACATGAATATCGGGGACCTGAATTAACCATAAAGTCGCCCATTCCCGTTCTGGATGCAAACTATCATCCAAGGGTACGGTTTCCACCTTGTGCGCGAAATTCAAAAAACGCTGTCGCTCTTCCGGGGTTGAGGGACCGCGATCAGGTGCCTTTTGGGCTAGGCCGAAAGCACCCATGACGATCACAAATATCAAAATGAACGGGCGCATGCGCATTTATCGATTCCTGGAAACGAATGTGGTTTGCAGAGAAAACATTATCACAGATGGACTACCGTCCTGCGAGCTGCGCCGAGACTACGCCTTCCCCCGCCTTTACAGAATCTTCTTCCCCAGCGCTGACAGGCTCAACTCCACCGCCAGGTCCGCGGTACGGTTGTGTTCGTCGATCACCGGGTTCACTTCCACAATCTCAAAGCTGACCA
>WNFG01005048.1_pt1 | contig 11109 bp, 12 predicted proteins | sample 5400431 | NCBI WGS metagenome assembly WNFG01 (sample SAMN13153346, study PRJNA577476) | soil metagenome | isolation source: 120 cm saprolite under Douglas fir tree site 2 hole 3 replicate 2 | place: USA:California | collected 2015-04-18
CTCATCTCGGAGCAAGCAAGCCACATCACGGGCCAGCACCTGTTCGTGGACGGCGGATACGTGCATTTGGACCGCGCACTGACTTAACGGAGAGAATGGATGACAAATTCCTCGGGCACAGCGGCGAACGGTAGCCGATCCGTCCCCATAACTGAACGCAGCTTCCTGGTGCCTTTCATTCTGATCACCAGCTTATTTTTTCTTTGGGCCTTCGGCGTAAATCTGAACGACATCTTGATCCCGCATCTGAAAAAGGCTTTCGGCCTTACCGATTTTCAGTCTTCTTTTATTCAGGTGGCGTTTTTTGGGGGGTATTGTCTGGCCGCCTTTCCCGCCGGGCGGGTAATGGAAAGAATTGGTTACAAAAAAGGAATTCTTGCCGGGTTGTTCTTGTGCGCCGGGGGCGCCGCGCTTTTTCTGCCGGCGTCTTCTTCGCGGGCTTACGGCTTCTTCCTTTTTGCGCTGTTTGTCATGGCTTGCGGGCAGAGCTTCCTCGAAGTCGCTGCGAATCCTTACGTGACCATCCTCGGTCCGGCTGCAAGCGCCGAGCGCAGGTTGAATTTTGCGCAGTCGTTCAATGCCGTGGGCGCAGTCATTTCACCGATTCTCGGACGAACATTCATTCTGACGGGCGTCGAATATGCGCCGGCGCAGATTGCGGCAATGAGTGCGGCGCAACTGGGAGCCTACCGCGCTGCCGAAGCGAGCACGGTGAAGGGCCCTTACTTGATGATCGCGGGCATTTTCGTGGTTGTTGCGGTACTGATCCAACTGGCGCACTTGCCTGACGTACAGGAGACGGCGGTGGAAGGAGCAGCGGCAGGGGCGGAAAATAGTACGGAGAGTGTCCTGTCTCATGCCCATCTTGTGAAAGGGGTCGTCGCACAGTTTTTTTATGTGGGTGCTCAGGTGGGAGTAGCGAGCTTCGTAATTCGTTACGCGCAATTCTCCGTTCCGGGGACGGCGGCGAAAACGGCAGCGCTGTACTTGTTGCTCCACCAGGTGGGGTTCATGGCTGGGCGTTTCGTAGGCTCGGCGCTGATGAAAAAGATCGCGGCGGCACGTTTGCTGTCTCTTTTTGCCGGAGCATCTCTCGTCTGCGTCACAGTGGCTTTGCTAGCGACCGGGGTAATACCGGTGTGGGCGGTTGTGCTCATCGGCTTTTTCCATTCCATCATGTTCCCCACGATCTTCGCGCTGAGCATCAAGAATCTGGGTCCGCTCACCAAGCGCGGTTCATCGCTGCTGGTTATGGCGATTGTGGGCGGCGCATTCTTTCCCGCGATCATGGGGCGGATTTCCGATGCGGCGAGTATTCAGAAAGCGTTTCTCGTGCCGTTGCTGTGCTACGTGTACATTTTTTATTTTGGAGTCCGGGGATACAAGCCTGCTGCTGTGCCTCAACTGGAAAGGGCTTCCCTGGGAAATGCGAATGCGCCGCTATGAACAAACGCTACTGCCTGGCGCTCGATTTGAAAGAGGATCCAGAGCTGATCGTCGAGTATAAGCGTTACCACGAGAAAATCTGGCCGGAGATCACGAAAAGCATCAAGCAAGCAGGAATCGAGAACCTGGAGATTTATCTCCATGGAACACGAATGTTCATGATCATGGAAGTGAATGAGAATTTTTCGTTTGAGAAAAAAGCCGAGGCGGACCGGAAGAATCAAAAAGTGCAGGAGTGGGAGAAGCTGATGTGGAAGTTTCAGAAGGCTTTGCCAGGAGCGCGGCCGGGGGAAAAGTGGCTGCCGATGGAAAGGATTTTTAAGCTGGAATAGTGAACCTGCCTTGCTCTGTTGCGTGCGGGCAAGCTATCGTAGAAAACTATTTCTTCGTCATGGACATAGACCTGCAGAAACCACTTCGCCTGGCGCTCATCGGAATGTCCGGTGCTGGAAAAACATTCTGGACCCGAGGGCTGGCGGCGAGCGGTTATCCGGCGATTTCCTGCGACGACCGAATCGAAGAAAAACTGGAGGAAAAGCTCGCGGCTGGCGGTTACGAGGGCATCAACGGCGTCGCCGCGTGGATGGGCTGGCCGGATTCGGCGACGTACACGGAACGCGAGTCCGAGTACTTGGCCGAGGAGATTCATACGTTGGATGAAATCCTGACGGAACTCGAGAAGCGGCCGGAGAAATCCCTGGTGCTCGATACAACCGGAAGCGTCATTTATACCGGAAATAATTTGTTGATGCGCTTGCGGCGCCAAATGCAGGTCGTGCATCTGGCCGCTTCCGCGGAAGAGCAGCAGCTCCTGATCGAAAGATATTTGAACGATCCAAAGCCGGTGTTGTGGCGCGGCGCGTTTCAACCAAAGCCGGGAGAAGCACCTCGGAAAACCGTGGCGCGCTGTTATCCGGCGCTGATTGCCGCGCGGCGCCGGAGTTATGAAGCGCTCGCGCATTGCACGCTGCAAGTCGCCGCGTTGCGCGATGCATCGCTGGACGCTCCGGCGTTCCTGAAAATGATTCAGAGCAAAACCGGAAACCCGCGATGAGCGAAAGTCGTTGAGATACCGGAGCACATCGCGCAAGGCTCCGCTCACCTCGCTGCGCGGCGCGGTTCTGCGCGGGCTTGCGCCCGACGGCGGGCTGTACATGCCGGCGGAGATTGCGCGGCATTCGCCCGAGGAACTGGAGGAGTTTCGCGGCCTGCCGTTCACGGAAGTTTGTTTCCGCGTGGCGCGGCCGTTTGCAACGCCGGATGTTCCTGAAGAAGTGTTGTGGCAAGTCGTGAGCGAAGCGATCAACTTTCCCGTGAATCTGGTTTCTCTCTCTCCCGGGTTGCACATCCTGGAACTGTTTCACGGGCCGACGCTGGCGTTCAAGGATTTCGGCGCGCGCTTCATGGCGCGGCTGATGGGTTATTTCGTTCGCGGCGAAACGCGCCCGCTGACGGTGCTGGTGGCGACATCCGGAGACACCGGCAGCGCGGTGGCGCATGGTTTCCTGCGTGTGCCGGGAATTCGCGTGGTGATTCTCTATCCTTCGAAGCGCATCAGCGAGGCGCAGGAGAAGCAGTTCACCACGCTCGGCGAAAACATCACCGCGCTGGAAGTGGCGGGCACGTTCGACGATTGCCAGCGCCTGGTCAAGCAGGCTTTCTCCGATACCGAGCTCAATAAGCACGCGTGGCTGACTTCCGCGAACTCCATCAATATCGGGCGGCTGCTGCCGCAGATGTTTTATCACGTGGCGGCCTATCGGCAGTTGCCGGTGGCTTCGGTGCCGCTGATCGTTTCCGTCCCCAGTGGAAACTTCGGCAACCTGACGGCGGGAATCTTCGCCAAGCGCATCGGCTTGCCGGTGGCAAAATATGTGGCTTCAACGAACGCCAACGATGTGGTGCCGGAATATCTGCGAAGCGGCGAATTTCGCCCACGGCCCGCAACCGCCACGTTTTCGAACGCCATGGATGTGGGAAATCCGAACAATTTTCCGCGCTTGCTCGATTTGTGCCGCAACCGCCTCGAATACCTGCAAAAGGAAATCTGGGGTCACGGCGCAACGGACGAAGAAACGCTCGCCGCGATGAAGGTGCTCCACGATAAGTTCGGCTACATCGCCGATCCTCACACCGCCGTCGGCGTGCTCGGGTGGGAAGCCTACAAGCGTGAGCATCCGGAGCCGGCACAAGGGTTGGTGCTGGCGACAGCGCATCCCGCGAAATTCGCCGACGTGGTGATGAAGGCCATCGGCACGGCGCCCCCACTGCCCGACCGCCTCGCCGCTTACTTGAAACGTGAAAAGCTTTCGTTGCCCATTTCGAGTTCCTACGACGATTTCAAACAATTTCTTCTCACCCAATAAACAACGAAGAAGCAATCCATCAGGGATGTAGTGGCGACCAGAGTGTGACGAATCGCTAATTCTTGCGGAGGCGGTCGAGCAGAAGAAAGAGGAACACGGCGACGAGCGCGTTGACGAGGGCCGCGACGAAGAGATGCATGTTAAGCCATGGCTCCGGCTGCGCCAGCAAAATCCGCCGCGTGAGAACCATCAGGCCTTGATGTGCCACGAAGAAAGCGGCGGTGAGCGCGAACCGCGCCGCGGGATGTTCGGTGTCCAGCCGCGCGCCGATGGAAGAAGCGAGATACCCGATGATAGTTTTCGCGATGCCATAAAGCCCCAGCGGAACCGTCGGGCCGCTAAGGCTGTCTTGCAGAAGACCAATGACCATGCCCAGGAGAAGTCCGGTGGAAGGATTGCGCCGGCTGAGGCCGAAATAAATCGTCACCAGCAAGGGCAAATCAAGGATGGCGGCCCTTGCAAAATGAATCGGAAACGAGGCCTGGATCACCAGCGCCAGCAACGTGGCGATGATGATGGCCCCCGCGCGAAACTTGTGAACTTCGATATGCGATTCGCTGCGGATATCAAACGTGCCGTTCATCGTCTTGCCGCCGGTGGCGGATTCACTGCGCGGGGCGCGACCGGCTGCGCGTCCCCGGTATTTTCTTCGTTTTTCAGCTCCAGCGGCCGAAGCGAGAGAAGAACCAGCACTTCTTCCAGTCGCTCGAGATTGGCAGCCGGTTTTATTCGAATCTGCTTGAACGGATTGCCGGACTTGATTTCCGCGACGGTGCCCACCGGCAGATCGCGCGGGAAGATGCGGTCCATGCCGCTGGTAATAACGCGTTCTCCGAGATTAACCGTGTCGTCGTTCGGCACGTATTTCATGACCAGCAGAGGCTCACCCTGCCCCCCAACGGGACTCTGGATGCGGGAATCGGCCAACATCGCACCGACGCCGCTCTCCTTGTCGGTCAGTAAAAGCACCTGCGATGCATTCGGATAGGCTTCGACGACTTTGCCGATGACGCCATCCGGAGTGATCACGCCCATGTTTTTCCGGATGCCGTCGCGCTCGCCGCGGTCCAGCTGAATCGTCAGGCTCGCGGTTCCCGCTCCCGTGCCAATCACACGCGCGCTCATCATGGGGACGTCCCCATGCGATTGTCGGAAATTCAGCAATGCCGCCAGCCGGTCGGCTTCCGCGGCTTTGCCCTGTAGCTGCGTGATCTGCAGTTTCAGCGCATCGTTCTCATGGCGAATCTTCTCGTTGTCTTTCGTCGTGTTCTGCAGCGCGAAGTAGTGGCGCCAGCCGTCGCGAATCCAGCCGAAGCCGTAGGAGCCGGCGCGTTCAATGGGAGAAACGGCGCCGACCGTCCAGACGCGTATGAGTCGTCCTTCTGCGTCGCGCTTGATCTGCACCGCCAGCATTAGCACCTGTAGCACGATGACGCCTGCAAGCAGGACCAGCGATTTGTGGCGAGAGGGAATGGCTACCATGTAAATTCCGAAATTAATAACTCGCAATTGGAAAATCGACACGCGAAACTTGGCCGCATTTTGGCACAAGCCATTTGAGGCCGCATGTTGTGCCCTTACAACGGCAAATCCTCAATCGATGCACACCTGGCGCAGCAGCTTGAAATCACTCAGCATTTTTCCCGTGCCCAGCACCACCGAAGCCAGCGGATCATCCGCAATTGAAACCGGCAAGCCGGTCTCCTCGCGAATCCGCTTGTCCAGATTCTTCAGCAGTGCGCCGCCGCCCGTCAGGACGATGCCGCGGTCGCTGATATCGGCGGAAAGCTCCGGAGGTGTGCGTTCCAGCGCCACGCGCACGGCGTTCACAATGGTCGCCACGCATTCGCTCAGCGATTCGCGAATTTCGCTGTCGTCGATGGTGACTGTCCGCGGCACTCCTTCAATGAGGTTGCGGCCCTTCACTTCCATCGTTAGCGGTTTTTCCAGCGGATATGCGGAGCCAATCTCCATCTTGATTTGCTCCGCCGTGCGTTCCCCGACGAGCAGGTTGTACTTGCGTTTCAGATACTGCATCACGGCTTCGTCCATCTCGTTGCCCGCCACGCGCACCGACCGCGAATAAACGATGCCGCTCATGGAGATCACCGCGATGTCCGTGGTGCCCCCGCCGATGTCCACCACCATGTTGCCGGAGGGTTCTTCAATCGGCAGCCCCGCGCCAATTGCCGCGGCCATCGCCTGCTCGACGAGAAACACTTCGCTCGCTCGCGCGCGATACGCGGAGTCCTGCACGGCGCGCTTTTCCACCGGCGTGATTTCGCTCGGCACGCCGATGACGATTCGCGGATGCACCAGCACCCGGCGGTTGTGCGCCTTCTGGATGAAATAGGTCAGCATCTTTTCCGTGACCTTGAAATCCGCGATGACGCCGTCCTTCATCGGCTTGATGGCCACGACGTTGCCCGGCGTGCGCCCCAGCATTTCTTTGGCTTCGCGCCCCACCGCCACGACTTCTCCGGTGGATTTGTTGATAGCCACAATCGAGGGCTCATTCACGACAATGCCTTTGCCGTGCGCGAACACCAGCGTGTTCGCCGTGCCCAGATCGATGGCGAGGTCGGAAGAAAACAGACTGAACACCGACCTCATGTTGTAACCGTTCTTGTTCATCCCTACATCCCCCTGCGGAGAAAGACTCTCCGCTGTCCGGCCGGCAATAGCGCTGGCCTCGCCGCGGCCAGCCCCACCTACTATTGTCTCCGGACACCACGACCAGCGCAAAGGCGCTTGCGTCTCTCTTCGGAACTCTTACTTCGGAACCACGATGGATACCTGCTTCATCGCCGTCCCTCCCCGGCGATTCGACCCGATAATCGAAATCGTGTGTTGGCCCGGAGCAAGCTGTTCGGTAAAGTGCCGGAAATTGCCATCCGGCGCTATGTTCGGCACGGATTGGCCGTTCACAATCAGAGCCGCGCCGCGTTCCGTATGGCCTACGATCTCCGCCGAGTGTCCAACCACCTGCGTGCTGGTGATCTCAAGAACCATTTCCTGCAACTTGCCTTGCGCGACCAGTGTAAATTTGAAAATTTCACTGACTTCGCTGGTTTGTTTCTTGCCGTCCGTCGCCGTGACGTTCCAGAAGTAGTCGCCGGGATCGAGCCCGGTGATCTCCACGGCCGTTCCGCGGACCGTCGCATCCTTCACCGTCTTCGTAAACATCGCCGTGGTGCTGATCCGCAGTGTATAGGATACGGCATCCTGAACCGGCTTCCATTCGAATCGTACCGGTGAGGTCTTTAGATTTTCCAAGATGACCGGCGCGAGGTTTAGAGGCGCGACAAGATCGGGCGGCCCCAGCACGTTTGATTTTTGAATCGCGCCACTGCTGGGGATCGTAGCCTTTTCATATTGCGAAAGGTCAATTCTCTCCTGGCCGCGTTGCACCTGCGCAGTACCGCTCGACACCACGATCTCACTCGACTTATTCTCGGGGTCCGCCTTCACCGCGCCGCGGCTGTTCGAACCTAGCTGCGCCCTTGTGTCTTCGACCCGCACCTGCGCTTTAGACTCTGCCAATGACCATGTTGGCGTCGCCCAATCCACGGTACCGGTCGTAATGCCTATGCCCGAGCTGCTCGGCTTGTTGCTCTCGGTGGAATTTTCTTCCACGATGACCAGCGAATCAGGCTTCATCGTGTACGTCGTACCATCAGCGAATGTGATACGCGCGTCTCCATCGGGCCCTGTCTTTATTTGATCACCTTTGTCGAGTGACGTGCGGAAGTCCGCGTCGGCCCACTTGACCGAATCGACTTTTTTGACTTCGACTTTGCCGTCAAGGTTCACGAATTTTGCGTGCTTCTGGTCGGTCCCCACCGGATCCGCGTCCCTATTACTATTGCTCACCGCGTTGTTCACCGCGTTGGTGAATTTCTTGTAGACAGAGGAGTACCAATCGGGCTTGGCCAGATACATTCCCCCGAATAGAATCGCCACGCCCAGGCATCCGTAGCCCACCAGCGTCTTGTAGGTAACCGCCCTCCAATACACTTCGACATGCGGGGCTTTTTGCTGGCCTCGTCCTTGCGTTGGGTCGAAGGGGCTTTGTGCCGTCATGGGTGCAGCCGCAGTGAAATCTCCAATTTTTCAATTTAACATAGTGGTGTGCGCGCGCCTAAATTGCCGAGCGGCGCGTAGTCAAATTGCAAATAGCATCGCCGCACCCGGTCCAATTGCCCTTCGCCTGTCCCTTGGTGCAGGTCTCTCAGCGAACTTGTTGTTGCTCTTTTTTCCGGATGAAAAAGCGCTGCTTGTCCACCCCCGCCGGTACCGCTACGTCGAAGAAGCCCACCATCATTTCGTCGTAGGTCTGCTCGCCCCAGCGCACTTCTGCCTCCGCGTCCGGATTGTGCGCATTCGCCTTCGAATTGTCGTACCACGCGACTACTTGGAGTTCCGTTCCCGCTCTTAGGAATCGCGGCTCCGCCAGCCGGTAGCTCATCTGCCAGTGGAAGTGATAGTTGACGCAGCAGCGGCTCGATTTCACTATCCGGCTTGCCATCGCCGCTCCTTTTCCTGCGAATCAGGTTGTATTCGAATCGCTTTCCACGCAGGTGCATGTGCGGAAAAAAACTGAGCAGCGTGGCGTCATTGGGGAGCGTGCCGCGCGCCTCCACCCGGTAGTCCGGCGCGCCCGGTGGGATCACGAAATGGTCGTTCGTGAGTTGCAGCGTCAGCACGCGCTGCTCCGGCGCATGTTTCGAAAAAATCAGCCCGATGCTGGATCGATCGGAGGCCGCGTGGCCATTGGCGGTGTAATGCATCTGAAACACAAGGTCGGAGCCCGCGGGAATAAATTTCCCCATTTTTTCGGGCCACGCATCGGGCGAACTCCCCGGCGCATAGACCAGCAGGACGTCGCTGTCCGTCCAGTGAGCGCCGCGGCGATCTTCGGGATCGGTCAGCGTTGAAGCGGTGAAGGGAACTCCAACAGGCGCGTGCCGCAGCCAATTCGAATCCGGCGGGCGAACATACACAACCGCGTGATGCACGTTCGAACGCAGCGCCGGCAGGACCTCCGCCATTTGCACCCACCGATCTTCCTTGAAATTGGTGGGTACGATTTCATAGGTGTACTCGATGTCGCCGCTCGCGGGAAGCGCCACGGCTTGCGGCATCTTCAAGACCAAATCGGTCTTGGGGATACTCCAGCCTTCGGCCCAGTGCCGTGACGGCGGCGCATCCTTTGTTTCTCCAACCGGCGATTTTGCTTCGGCCCACGCGGCGAGAGTGCCGATCTCCTCAGGCCTCAGTGATGGATCATTCGAAAACTCTCCTGCATTCGAATCCGCGAACCACGGCGGCATGGATTTTTCCTGCGTCGCGCGGCGGATCGCGCCGGCGAATGGCCGCGTCTCTTCGTAAGTTTCGAACGGTATCGGCGCGATGCCCCCGGCGCGGTGGCAACTCTGGCAGTGCTGCTCCAGCACCGGCAGCACGTCGCGATAGAAGGTCGGCTGATTCTTTGCCGGGACGTCCTGCGCAAACGATCCGTTCAGCCGCAATAGTAGCGACGCGAACGCCCCGCCAAAAACAAGGAATCCCCGAAGTGTTTGGTTGGCGCGGATCGGCATGCGGTTACGATGCGCGGCCGCCGTCTGCGGTGGCTCGCTTCTGCCAGTCTACTATTTCGCGGCTCCCTTCGTTGGACCGGGCCGCAGGAATGTCCAATCGCTGTTCCCGGAAAAGCCGCTGACCTTCCGGGGCGGGGAGCACAGTAGTGGCTCATTTTCCGATTATCAGGCTTCGTACAGGCGGCGCAACAATTCCAACGATTTCGTTTTATCCGTGTGCCGCAGTAATGTCCGGCGTCGCGCACAACCGAACACACGACCCGCCCAGGAGAATTGCAACCGTGCTTCGCGCGGCGTATGTTTCTAAAGAGCGAGGAAAACGACAATGCAGACTCGGCAAGTGCGGTCCATTCGATTTCTGTGCACAATCCTCTTTTTGGTTCTGTGCGCGCCGGCCGTGGCCAACAATGCCCCGGAAATCCCCGTTGTGGATGGCAGGGTCGGCTCCTGCCGGGCGGATTTCACTGTGAAAGACGGAGCAGGCAAGCCAATTTATAACGCCAGCATCAATGTCATTCTCAAGTACGGATTGTTCAACCTGCGAAAGACGGAGCTTGGAGTCGGCACAAACAGTGATGGCAAGGCCCGCTTCACCGGCTTGCCCGATTCGCCAAAGAAGCCTCTGGAGTTTCAGATTACGAGCGGCACTGTCTCGAAGTCGGTCACGGACGATCCTTCAACCAATTGCAACGCCGTCTACGAGGTCATCCTGTCAGTCAACTAGTTCTTGGGACGAACTGCGAACTGGACTCGCCGAAACCCGCGCAAAAGCGGCCCTACTTGCCCGCATATCGTTTCAACTTGTGAGTTGCTCAATTGCTGCAGGGACGCCGGATGGTTCCACTTTCGAACTCTGGTGCGCCACCAGCGAAGCGCACCAGAACCCGAATTCTTAGGACCTCTTCAACCACGCCGAATTCGCAGCTTGGAAACGGTACTCCCAGGGCGCGCGATGTCGTCGAAGGTCAGACGACATCGGTGGGACACTCGTCCTGCGCCCAGACACAAGAATCTATTTCGCAGACCAAGTGCGGGAAACGGTCCGGTGCTGCGGACTTCTCAACCAGCGGCGGCTTGCGTGGGTGTCTCTGCCTGCTCCTCCGTCGTCGTGCCCACAGACTTAACCGTAATTTCAAGTCCATTCTTGTTCATATCGAATCTCTGTTTCCGGTCCAGGCCTTTGACAAACTCGCGTGTCGCCTTGGCAACGGCTCCTGGAAGACTCGACGCATCCACTTTGACCTTCGATTCCACCGTTTCTTCATTTCGATCTCGATAGCGAAATTGCACCTCAAACGTTTTCATGCTCCTGATCTCCCTTTTCTGACGATGAATTTAGAAACCGGTTCGCGCAATCCAAACTACCTGCGGGTCGTAAACCTGCCGGGACTTTTACCTCCGGCGGCGCTTTCGGCTCGCAGCTTTCGTTCCGGGGCGCTTCGTTTTCCCCGCCTTAATCTCTGCCTTAAGCGCCTCGTTCTCTTTCGTCAACACGTCGCGGGCAGCTGTCATTGTTTCGAGATTGTTTCCCAATTGGCCGTTCTCTTTCTGTAGTTCTGCCACCTGGGCCTTCAATTGCTCGTTCTCTTGCAGCGTTTTTGTGTCCTTGCAGGCAGCCAAGGGCAAACTCAGCGCTACCACCACGGCAAGTCGCGCCCATGCGTTTTTGCACGTCATCCGTCTTCCTTCCTTCACAA
>WNFG01005050.1_pt1 | contig 11109 bp, 12 predicted proteins | sample 5400431 | NCBI WGS metagenome assembly WNFG01 (sample SAMN13153346, study PRJNA577476) | soil metagenome | isolation source: 120 cm saprolite under Douglas fir tree site 2 hole 3 replicate 2 | place: USA:California | collected 2015-04-18
TTAATTTCCGGTACGCGAATGCACGCGGCCAAGTGATTGTCACCCCAATCGACCAACTGTGGCACCTGTGCCTTGCATGCTTCGATCACGTACGGACAGCGCGGATGAAACGGACAACCGATCGGCGGATTGAGCGGCGACGGTGGATCACCGGGCAAAACCAAGCGTTTGCGGTGCCTTTCACGATCTGGATCGGGAATCGGCACCGCGCTAACGAGCGCTTTTGTGTATGGATGGAATGGTTTTCCGAGCACTTGATCGGGCGTCCCGAGCTCGACGATTTTTCCGAGATACATGACCGCGATTCGGTCCGAGATGTGTTTTACGACGGAGAGATCATGTGAGATGAAAAGAAGAGTCAGTTCCATCTCTCGCCGGATCTGCGCGATCAAGTTGATGATTTGCGCCTGAATCGAAACATCAAGCGCCGAAACTGGCTCATCCGCGATGATCAATTTTGGCTCGACCGCGAGCGCGCGCGCAATCGCGATGCGTTGCCGTTGGCCGCCGGAAAATTCATGCGGATATTTTTTCATCATCTGCGGCAACAAACCTACTTTGCTCATGAGCGCTGCGACGCGCGGACGCAATTCGGCGCGGCGAACCTTTTTGTGGGCCAGAATCGCTTCCGCTAAAGTGTCGAAGACGGTCATGCGCGGATTGAGCGACGCGTAGGGATCTTGAAAGATCATTTGGAAATCGGCGCGCGCGCGGCGCAATTCTCGCACCTTCAGCCGATTTAAATTGCGTCCTTCGAGGACGACGTTACCGGAGGTCGGCGGAATCAGCTGGAGGATTGTCCGGCCGAGCGTCGATTTTCCGCAGCCCGATTCGCCGACCAGCCCGAGCACTTCACCTTTGCGAAGCGAAACTGTTACGCCGTCAACCGCGCGGATTTCGCCGAGCCGTCGTTTGAAAAGCAGACCGGTTTCGAGCGGGAAATGCGTTTTTACATTTTCCAGTTCGAGGAAAGCAGATTTCACCGGGCCTATGGCTTTTGGATGTCTGGTTTCGGAAAAGGGCCGAGATAATCACCATAACCTTCTTCCTCCAATTTCTCGAGGGGAATGAAACGGAGTGCGGCTGAATTCACGCCGTAGCGTCGGCCCGTCGGCGATTGTCCGTCGTTGAAGACATGGCCGAGATGCGAATCACTTCTGCTCGCACGAACTTCGATGCGCTGCATATCGTGGGAAGAATCGATCTTTTCCACGATGTGCTCTTTCGAAATCGGTTTCGTAAAACTCGGCAAACCGAGTCCGCTATCGTATTTGTCGAGCGAACTGAAGAGCGGTTCGCCCGTGACGATGTCGACGTAAATGCCGGCGCGATTGTTGTCCCAATATAAATTGTGAAAGAGCGTCTCGGTGCCGTTTTCGCGCGTCACGTGATATTGCTCTTCTGTCAACTGGGATCGCAATTCGGCATCGCTTGGAATTGGTTTCATCCAGTTAAATTTTTCGCTCCGTTTTTTCTCTTCGTGAGCGTGACTGAAGAAGATTAACCCGAGCGCGACCAAAATCGCAGCCAGCAACCCGAGCCAGAGACTCAGATGTGACGAGCGCTTTGATGGCTCATCGATTCGCGTTACAAGCTTTTCGCGTCGGTGCACGGCGCGTTACTTTTTTTCGAAGAGCGACAGATATTCGCCGTAACCTTCTTCTTTCAATTTTTCCACCGGCACAAAGCGCAGCGCGCCGGAGTTAATGCAATAGCGCTGGCCGGTGGGCTGGGGGCCATCGTCGAACAAATGGCCAAGATGTGAATCGCTTTTACTCGAGCGAACTTCGGTGCGTTCCATTCCGAAGGTACGGTCCGTTTTTTCTGTCACATGTTTCTTCTCGATTGGCTTTGTGAAACTGGGCCAGCCGGTGCCGCTGTCGAATTTGTCCAGCGAACTGAAGAGCGGTTCGCCGGTCACGATATCGACGTAAATTCCGGCGCGATGATTGTTCCAGTATTCATTGTGAAAGGCAGGTTCGGTCCCGCACATTTGTGTGATGCGATATTGCTCCGGCGTCAGCTTCTTACGCAGCTCCGCATCGGACATTTTCGCATTCTTATCATTGGTTGGTGATGCAGTTGTCATAGGCGTGGGTTGTGGGACGGACTCATTTTGTTTTTGTGCTCCGGCGCGATTCAGAAAAATCACGACTCCGCTTAAAGCGACGAAAACAAGCGCGCAGAAAATCAACATCGCGCGGGATGATCTCTGTGGGCGTTGAGGGAATTGAATCACTTTATAAATTTATCCTGTTTGATGGATGGCAATAGTGGAATTTGCGTCCCGACGGAAGCTTGATTTTCCCAAGCTGCGCCCAGGCCGCTGATGCTTTGACGTTCTTTGCCCCTCGCTATTTTTTCGCGAAGAGCGCCAGATATTGTCCGTAGCCTTCGTCTTGCAGCTTTTCCACGGGAACAAAACGAAGTGCCGCGGAATTAATGCAGTAACGCAAGCCGGTCGGCGGCGGACCGTCATTAAAAACGTGTCCGAGGTGGGAGTTGCTCTGCCGCGAGCGAACTTCAGCGCCAAAGAATCCGATATGCTCGCTCCGTTGAAGAACGTGATCGCCCGGCAGCCGACCGGTAAAGCTCGGCCATCCCGTTCCGCTCTCGAATTTATCCAATGAACCAAAGAGCGGTTCGCCGCTGACTACATCGACGTAAATGCCTGCGCGATGATTGTCCCAATATGCATTGTGAAATGGCGGCTCAGTGCCGCCACGCTGCGTAACATAGAATTGCTCCGCCGTCAGCCGCTGTCGCAAATTTCCATTAGCGGCGGCGGCGGCGCCGGTTGTTTGCGGACTTTGATTCAGATCATCTTTCTTCTGCGCCGCTGCGCGATGGAGGAAAAACGCGGCCACTGTAAATACGCATACTACGACTGCGGCGGCCCAAAAGGCCGAGCGGGAATTGCTTATCGAGAGAGTGGGGTTCATGGTCGCATGGTTGGACAGCGGAAACTATTCCGCGTTCGACATTTCGATGCGTGGCGGGACGCCTCCCCATGCTGGCGCAAGATCAATTTCGCCGAGTTGCACGCGAAGGCACGCCGAGTGATGAGCCGGCGCGACTTCTTTCAGCTCAATCTTTGCTGTCACGCATTTTTCTTGCGCATATTCGCAACGCGGCGCGAAAGGACATCCTTCAACTGGCTTTGAAACATCCGGCGGTGTTCCGCGAATCGTGTAAAGCTCTGCGCCTTTTTCCTGCAGCGCCGGGATCGCGCGTTGCAAAGCCTGGTTATATGGATGTTTCGGTTGATAAAACAACTGCGCGGTCGGTGCCGCTTCGACGATTCGGCCCGCATACATTACAAGAACACGATCGCAAAAGCCGGAAACGATTCCGACATCGTGCGTCACGAAAATTACCGCCATGCCGAGTCCCGATTGCAGGTTGCGAATCAACTCCAGAATTTGCGCTTGCACGGTGACGTCGAGTGCGGTGGTCGGCTCATCCGCGATGAGCAACTCCGGTTTCGTGATTAACGAAAGTGCGATCATGACCCGCTGGCGCATTCCGCCGGAAAATTCATGTGGATAGGAGTGCATGCGTTTTTCTGCGTCCTGAATTCCCACTTCGCGCAAGGCAGCGATGCCGCGGTCCCAACCTTCTTGTTGCGCTTTCTTGTGAATGAGGAGTGGCTCGATCACTTGATCGCCGATTCGCATGTATGGATTGAGCGAAGTCATCGGATCCTGGAAAATCATTGAAATGCGGTTGCCGCGGATTCGGCGCAGTTGTTCGTCAGAACAATGCAGAAGATCGATTTCATCGAACATTGCTCGACCGCTCTCGATCCGACCTGGAGGCTGCGGAATGAGGCGGAGAAGCGAGTAACAAGCGACCGATTTTCCTGAGCCCGATTCGCCCACGATCCCGAGTGTTTCGCCTTTTGCGACTGCGAACGAAACATCGTCAACCGCCCGCACGATACCGCTTCGCGTATGAAAATAAGTGCGAAGATTTTCAAGGCGCAGCAGCGCGGCAGTGACGAGTGACGAGTGACGAGTGACGAGTCGGGCGTTCACATCTTGTCACTTATCACTCATCACTTTTTTAATCTTTTGCCGCGCGCACATCCAGCGCGTCACGCAAGCCGTCGCCAAGAAAGTTTAGAGAGAAAAGCGTGATGGCGAGAATCAATCCAGGATAAATAAGGAGCCATGGAAATTCTTCCATGCTATCGGCGCCTTCTTTAATCAAGACGCCCCACGAGCTCATCGGTGGCTGCACGCCCAAGCCGAGGAAACTCAAAAATGCTTCGAGCAACATCACGCTCGGAACGGTGAGCGTGGCATAAACAATAATTGGTCCAAGCGTGTTCGGAATCATGTGTCGAAAAATGATTCGCAGTTTGGATAGGCCGAGCGCTTCAGCGGCTTCAATGAACTCCTGGCGGCGCAGCGTCATGACCTGGCCGCGAACAATGCGCGCCATCGTCAGCCATTGCACCGCGCCGATCGCGACAAAAAGCAGAACGAACTTCCGGCCGAAAAAAACCATCAGCAAAATAACGAAAACAGTGAAAGGCAGAGCGTAAATGATATCGACGACGCGCATCATGAGGGCGTCGACTTTTCCACCGAGGAATCCAGAGACCGTTCCGTAAAGAACACCAATAGTCAGCGCGACAGCCGTCGCGCACAAACCAACGAGCAATGAAACCTGACCGCCGTAGAGGACTCGCACGAAGAGATCGCGGCCAAGGGTGTCGGTCCCAAACCAGTGACGCGCATTCGGTGAAACCGCGCCGAGCTGCAAATCCTGCGCGTAATACGATTGCTTCAGAAAAACCGGGCCAAGGAACGAAGCAAGCGTCAGAAGAATCAGGACGATTGCGGCTATCACCGCCATCTTATTTCTCGTTAGGCGATGCCATGCGTCCCGCAGAAGCGAACTGGAATGTTCGTCGAAGCTTTGTCCTGCGACCGGTTCCAGCAAAGTCGTCATTCGAATTTCAATCTTGGGTTCAGCCAGACGAGTATGACATCGACGATGAGATTGAAGACGATGATCAAAGCGGCGTAGAAAAGAACTGCACCAAGGATCATCGTATAATCGCGATTAAATGCTGCATTCACGAAGTAGCGGCCTAAACCGGGAATCTGAAAAATCGTTTCGACAACAAATGAACCGGTCAGCACCGCTGCCGCTGTCGGACCCAGATAACTAATCACCGGAATTATTCCGCCGCGGAGGGCATGTTTCAGAATTATTCGCAGCCGAGAAGCGCCCTTTGCGCGTGCGGTGCGAATGAAATCCTGCGAAAGAATTTCGAGCATCCCGCCGCGCGTCAGTCTTGCGATGTAACCTGCGTAGAAAAGACCGAGCGTGAGCGAAGGCAAGACGCGATCCATCCAGTCGTCCCAACCAGAAGCGCGAAACCAACCAAGATGCAATGCAAATACGAGGACGAAGAGCGGTCCGAGAACAAAATTCGGAATCGAGATGCCAAGCATCGCCAGCGAACTTGGAATGTAGTCCGTGATGCTGTTTGGACGGAGTGAAGCGATGATTCCTGCCGTCAGGCCGAAGAGCAAAGCAATCAGCAACGACCAAAATGCAAGCTCGGCGGAAATCGGAAACGACTCCGCGATCAATTCATTTACGGTGCGGCTTGAATACCTCGTGGAAGGTCCAAGATCGCCGCGCAAAACATTGCCTAGCCAGCGGGCGAATTGCTGATGGATGGGAAGGTTGAAGCCGTAATAGGCGTCGAGATTTTTTTGAATCTCAGGCGGAATGTTTTTTTCTCCGGCGAAAGGCCCGCCCGGCGCCAGCCGGATCATGAAGAAAGTGAGCGTCGCAACGATGAAGAGCACCGGGATCATCTGCAGCAAGCGGCGCGCGATGAAACGGAACATGGAGTTCGTTAAAAGAGTTAAAAGAGTTACAACGTTAGATCGGAGAATAATTGTAACGATGTAACCTTTGTAACGATGTACCTTCTCACGTTACAACATGTTCTCGATATACGACTGGCCATCAAAGGATGCGAAATCGTCCAGCTTTTCGCCAGTGCCGACAAAACGCGTCGGAATACCGAGTTCATCCTCAATCGCTATCACGATCCCGCCTTTGCCGCTGCCATCGAGCTTCGTCACAATCAAACCAGTCAGGCCGATTGCTTGATGAAACTCGCGCGCCTGAGAAAGGGCGTTGCTCCCAGTGGTAGCATCCACCACGAGGAGAATTTCGTGCGGCGCTTTTGCGTCGTGCTTCGCGAGACTGCGCTTCACCTTGTTTAGCTCTGCCATCAAGTTGCTCTTTGTGTGCAGTCGACCGGCGGTATCGCAAACCAAAAACTCGGTGTCGCGCCGCTCCGCCGCTTGATAAGCTTCATAGCAGAGCGCTGCAGGATCAGCGTTGTATTGGCCGCGAATCATTTCCACCCCGAGGCGCTCCGCCCAGATTGCAAGCTGCTCGATCGCCGCGGCGCGAAATGTGTCGGCCGCCGCGAGTAGAACGCTGTACTGGTTTTTCTTAAAATACTGCGCGAGTTTTGCCGTCGACGTCGTCTTACCCGTGCCGTTGACGCCGACAAGCAAGATCACTTTTGGTTTTGCGGGAAGCGGACGGATCGGCGCGGGGGCAACTGGTAGAACGCGCAGAATTTCCTCGCGCGCGACTTCGACAATGTCGTTCGCCGTGATGGAAGAGGTCGCCGCCCGCGCCTGAAGCGCCTCCACGATACGCAGCGTCATCGGCACGCCGATATCCGAGCGAATCAGGTTTTCCTCGAGCTCATCCCAATCGACCGGTTTGCCGGCAAATTTCTGGATAATATTTTGGAAAAAGTTCATTCGTTAGGCGCGGACGTCGGTTAAGATGAGACAGGATTAACAGGATGAACAAGATTGGAAGAAGCTGTTTCCGCAGCCTTTAATCCTTTGAATCCCGTTAATCCGGTCTGTCTTTCCTCGGTGCAGCCGACACTGCTTCGCGTAGCGGTCGCGAGAGATCGTCCTTCACGCGATCGAGTATGCCATTCACAAATCGCCCGGAGTCGGCCCCGCCAAAGGTTTTCGCAAGCTCGATCGCTTCGTTGATGGAAACGACAGGTGGAATGTCTTCGCGGTAAAGCATCTCGTAAATCGCAAGTCGCAAAACATTTCGATCCACCGCGGAAATGCGGCGGAAGTCGTAGTTATCGCAATAACGCCGGATACGCTCGTCGATCTCTGGCAGATGTGCGGTCATGCCGTCGATCAGCGGCTGAGCGAACTCGCGCACGCGAGGCGTCGCCGGACAATATTCCCAGAAATCCTCCATCCGTTCCGGCGCCTTGCCACCATGCAGGTCGCGCCAAAAATGAAACTGGACCGCCGCCTGCCGGGCCACTCGACGTTTTCCCATAACTTATTTTTCGCGCAGATCAGACATCACGTTGACAATTTCTATCGCCGCTCGGGCTGCTTCCGTCCCGCGATTGATCTTATCCTCGAGGCAACGTTCGCGCGCCTGCAATTCATTTTCCAGACTGAGCACCGCATTAATTACCGGCACGCCATGCTCGATCGCGATCCGCTGCAACGCATCGGTCACGGAACGGCTCAAATTCTCTGCGTGGCTCGTGCGTCCCTTCAAAATGACCGCGATCGCGAGGATCGCGTCCGCTTTTTTTTGCAGAGCGAGTTCGCGCACGACCACCGGAATTTCAAACGCACCGGGAACACGGTAGAGGTTAATCACCGCAGAGGGCGCGTGTTTGCCCAATTGATCCGAAGCGTGATCGACCAAGCCTTGCACGTAAACGGCGTTGAACTGGCTTGCGACAATGGCGAAGGCGCGCTGACCTGTGAGTTCGCGTGGCTGGGGCGGAACAATATTCGACATGGCGAACTGCACGCAATTACTCGTTAGGCAAACAGCCGCCTAAAGCAGATGGCCCATCTTCACTTTTTTCGTCTCGAGGTATTTTGCGTTGTGCGGATTGGCCTCACCGCGGATCGGCACCTGTTCCACCATCTGAATACCATAGCCTTCGAGGCCAACGACCTTTTTCGGATTGTTGGTGAGGAAGCGAAACTTGCGCACACCGAGATCGAAAAGGATTTGCGCGCCGAGCCCGTAGTCCCTCAGATCAGTCGGGAATCCCAACTTCGCATTCGCCTCCACAGTATCGAGACCTTCCTCTTGCAATTTGTAAGCGTGAATCTTGGCCGCCAAACCGATGCCGCGTCCTTCCTGGCGCATGTAAACCAGCACGCCGCTGCCCGCTTCAGAAATCTGGCGCAGCGCCGCATGCAGCTGATTTCCACAATCACATCGGCGCGAACCGAAAACATCGCCGGTCAGGCATTCACTGTGCACGCGCACCAGTGTCGTCTGCGTTTTTGAAATCCTGCCTTTGACCAAGGCGAGGTGATGCGCACCGTCCAACTTGGAGCGGTAAAGATGAAGATCGAACGTGCCGTAATCGGTCGGTAACTGTACGATCTGCTCGAGCTCGACCAATTTTTCCCGCACGCGCCGGTGCGCAATCAAACTTTGGATCGTGCAAATGCGCAGCCCATGTTTTTTTCGGAACTCCATCAGCTCCGGTAAGCGCGCCATCGTTCCGTCGTCGTGTAAAATTTCGCAGAGAACGCCTGCTGGTTGCAGACCAGCCATGCGCGCAAGATCGACCGCGGCTTCGGTGTGCCCGGTTCGGCGCAAGACACCTCCGTCCTTTGCTCGCAGCGGAAAAACGTGGCCTGGCTGAATGAGATCCTCTGGCCTCGCTTTTGGATTGGCGATCGTTTGAATCGTAGTCGCGCGATCGTGCGCGCTGATCCCGGTGGTGATGCCGCGCGCCGCATCGACCGAGACGGTAAAATCGGTGCGATACATTTCGCGATTTTGCGCCACCATTTGGGGCAAGCCGAGCTGCTCGGCGCGTTCCGTTGTGATTGGAACGCAAATCAAACCACGACCGTGCATCGTCATGAAGTTGACCGACTGCGGTGTCGCTTTCTCCGCGGCCATGATCAGATCGCCTTCGTTTTCGCGGTCGGCGTCATCGGTCACGATCACAATCCGGCCGTCGGCGATGTCGTGGACAACGTCGTCAATCGTATCGAACTGCAAGAGTTCGGGTGCCTCAGCAATCATCGTTGATATCATCACTGCGCCGGGACTGTTCGGCAACTTTAACTGTAGCCGGGGCGCTGACAGTGGTCTCTTCTGTTATCACAAACCGGAATCAGCGATCCCGGCTACAGCAGAGATTTATTTAGTGCTCGTCGCGACGATTGCTTCTGGCCGATAAAGGTCGCGATTGCTTGCCTGAAATTCCGCTTTCAACTTCACCTTAAACTGCGCCAGATCGACCAGATCCCAGCGGGTAAAATTCCAGCGATCGCCGTTCCGTTTTTCATGCTCGAAGCCGGCAATGAAATGCACCGCATCGTCGAGCACTTTGTTCGTCGTGCTTTTCGGTTCGAAATAAAACGTACGGAAACTGCTCTCCCGACTGCCCGTTGCATAGAGCTTTGGGTCGAGATAAAAAACACGTTTCGTTTTCAGATCGACAAGCCTGAGATCGGGATAACCGGAGCGCTGCACATGATCGGACGCCGTGCGCGGAAAATCGCAACTCAAACCGGGCGTCGCGTTCAATAATTCGCGCATCATGTCTTCGAAGTGACTGCTCACCTCATTGATGCGCGCGATGCCTTGGATCACGCTGTCCGGCGCATTCATTCGCCTAACGACTTCGTTAAGCGCGGCGCTGATTTGCCTGATCACCCGTTGGTCAGTTTCGTTTTTCGGATCCGTCGGCAGCACTTTCTTGCCGGTTGTATCGAAAATAATTTCGCTGAACGGAATCCCGCGCAGCTCGCGATCTTCATTCAACAGCCACGGAATCAGCGCATCGACCGGTGATTTCGATGCCGCAGTTTGTAATGCTTGCGCTCTGTTTTCTGGATCAGCAAAGCCGGGCGGAGCGATCGCGATCGCGAAAAAAATGCAAAGCAGGATCCGCAGCATTTGCGGTCCATTTAAAAGCTTGCTGCGCATTAGGCTCATTTGGTAGGCTGCATTTCCATGAGGAGGGCGCATCTGTCCTCTGCCAAGAAACACACCTGCCGCATCCTGATTGTGGATGCGATGGAAGTGATCAGGGTTGGCTTGGTCCAGATGATCAACGCTGCGTCGCAGTTGATGATCTGCGCAGCGACGGGCGATTACGACGAAGTTCCCGATCTCATCGAACGTCACCGGCCGCATTTGATGATTGCTGAGCCGTTTCAGGAAAGTCGGGACGGAATTATCTGGATCAAGGATTTGGTTGCTGAGTTTCCGCAAACGAAGATCCTCATAGCATCTTTCACCGCGGAAGCGACCTATGCCGAACGCGCCTTACGAGCTGGTGCTTCAGGTTACTGGATGAAGAGCGGCATGGCCGATGAACTACTGCAAGCAATCGACACGGTTCTTAGTGGAGAATTGTACGTGAGCCCACGCGTCGCATTGCTCGCCGTTCACAAATTGGTCGATAAACCTGTGCGGGGCGCGGGAGGAGTCGCGGTTCTAAGTGACCGAGAGTTACACGTATTCGCTCTGGTTGGCGCCAGTCACGGCGTCGGCCGAATTGCCCAAGAGCTTAATATCAGTCGGAAGACAGTCGAAACGCATTGCGAACACATTAAGCTTAAGCTCGGTTATCCCGACGCGGAATCGCTTAAGCGCGGGGCACGTAAGTTGTTAGGCGCGTGGACCTAGCTCTGGGCGCGAAACGATCCCCTATATGTCAATCCGGGATCAGGCCCCGGAAAAATGAGGGACAATCCCCGATTGACGGTCGAGCCGCCGCCGAGACAACGTTGCGTGTGTTCGATAGGAGAGCAATATGAAAAAGACTATTTTCGTTCGCCTGCTGTATGTCATCACCGTACCGGCCGCGGCACTCGTAGCCCTTGCAGCTGGGGCTTTGGAACCAGATGCGAGTACACCAGATGCGGGTACGATACAACCGGGCTTTGACCTTCTTGCAACGGTACCCCTCCAAACAAATGCTCAGAACTCAGTTGCTGTCAATGAGGCGCTCAACAAGGTCTACACTAGCGGAGGTGCTTCCTCTGGTCAGGACGTCGTTGTTATCGACGGAGTGACGTT
>WNFG01005051.1_pt1 | contig 11108 bp, 7 predicted proteins | sample 5400431 | NCBI WGS metagenome assembly WNFG01 (sample SAMN13153346, study PRJNA577476) | soil metagenome | isolation source: 120 cm saprolite under Douglas fir tree site 2 hole 3 replicate 2 | place: USA:California | collected 2015-04-18
CTGGTGCGCTGCACGCTCTATCTCCTGCTGCCGATCTGCATCGTGCTCGCGCTGGTCTTCGTCTCGCAGGGCATGATCCAGAACTTCAACCCCTACACGGTGGTGCATACCCTCAACGGGGGGACGCAGCTCATCGCCCAGGGGCCGGTGGCCTCGATGGAGGTCATTAAAGACCTGGGCACCAACGGCGGCGGCTTCTTCAACGTCAACGCGGCCCATCCCTTTGAGAACCCCAACGCGCTCAGCGCCCTGCTGATTCTCCTCTGCGAGATCACCATCGGGGCGGCGCTGTTCTACATGTTCGGCAAGTGGGTGGGCGATACACGACAGGGCTGGGCGCTGTGGATTGTCTCGGCCATCCTCTTCGTGATCGGCCTGGCGGTTATCATCCCCGCCGAGCAGACCGGCAACCCGCTGCTGACGAAAGCCGGCGCGAACCAGGTCGTGAGCGCCACGCAGGCGGGCGGCAACATGGAGGGCAAGGAGGTGCGCTACGGCATCACCGTCTCGGCCATCCAGGAAGAGACCACGACGGCGACCTCGACGGGCACCGTCATGAGCTTCCACGATAGCTATACGCCGCTGGGCGGGCTGGTGCTGATCACCAACATCGCGCTCGGTGAACTGATATTCGGAGGTGTCGGCGCGGGCCTCTACAGCATGCTCTACTTCGCCATCATCGCGGTCTTCATCGCGGGCCTGATGGTGGGGAGGACGCCGGAGTACCTGGGCAAGAAGATCGAGCGCAAGGAGATCATGATGGCGGTGCTGGCCCTGCTGATCTCGCCCCTGCTGGTGCTGGGCTTTACCGGCCTCGCCATGGCGATCCCCCAGGGCCTGGCAGGGATCTTCAATCCAGGCCCGCACGGGCTGACGGAGGTGCTGTACGCCTACACCTCGGGCAACGGCAACAACGGCTCTGCATTCGCCGGACTCGCGCCCTCGCCTTTCTACAACTGGACGATGGGCATGGTGATGCTGATCGGCCGCTTCGCCGAAATCATCCCCGTCCTGGCCCTCGCCGGCTCGCTCGTCAGGAAGAGGGTCGTGCCCGCCGGGCTGGGCACCTTCCCCACGACGGGGCCGCTCTTCGTGGGCCTGATGATCGGCGTGATCCTGATCATTGGCGCGCTGACCTACTTCCCGGCTTACTCGCTGGGGCCGATCGTCGAACATTTGCTGATGCAGGCAGGGAGGGTTTTCTGAGATGAGTAGCAATATGCAAACTGATATATTAGAAGTCAAACAGTGGAAGACGCGGCGCAAGGGGGACATCTCGATCTGGGACCCCAAGATCATCCGCGCCGCGATCCCGGCGTCGTTCAAGAAGCTCGACCCGCGCGTGCAGGTCAAGAACCCGGTGATGTTCGTGTGTGAGGTCGGCGCCGTGGTCACCACCGTCGAGTTCGTGCGCCTGCTCTTCACCCAGCCCAGTGGGAGCATCACGCGTGGGACGTTAACGGCCCAGACGATCTTCGTGCTGGCGGTGACCGTCTGGTTGTGGTTCACCGTGGTCTTTGCCAACTTCGCCGAAGCGATGGCCGAGGGGCGCGGCAAAGCGCAGGCCGATACGCTGCGGCGGGCGCGCACCACCACCATGGCTAAGCGGCTCGCGAGTTCCGACCACCTCGGCCTCGTGCAGGAGGTAGCGGCACCAGAGCTGCGCAAGGGCGACCTGGTGCTGGTCGAGGCCGGCGACGTGATCCCGGGCGACGGCGACGTGGTGGAGGGCGTGGCCTCGGTGGACGAGTCGGCCATCACGGGCGAGTCCGCCCCCGTCATCCGCGAGAGCGGCGGCGACAGATCCGCGGTGACGGGCGGCACGCGCGTGCTCTCCGACTGGATCGTCGTGCAGATCAGCGCCAACCCGGGCGAGACTTTCCTGGATCGCATGATCGCGCTCGTGGAGGGGGCCAAACGCCAGAAGACGCCCAACGAGATTGCGCTGAATATCCTGATCGCCGCCTTGACGATCATCTTCCTGCTGGTGGTGGTGTCGCTCGAGCCCTTTGCCATTTACTCGGGCGAGGCGGTCGATGTCACCACGCTGATCGCGCTGCTGGTCTGCCTGATCCCGACGACCATCGGCGGCCTCTTGTCGTCCATCGGCATCGCGGGCATGGACCGCATGGTGCAGCGCAACGTGCTGGCCATGAGCGGGCGCTCGGTGGAGGCGGCGGGCGACGTGGATGTGCTGCTCCTCGATAAGACCGGCACGATCACGCTGGGCAACCGGCAGGCGACGCGCTTCGTGCCAGTGGAAGGAGTGGACGAGCGCGACCTGGCCCGCGCCGCCCTGCTCTCCAGCCTCCCTGACGAAACGCCCGAGGGGCGCTCGATCGTGACGCTGGCCAAGGAGAAATACGGGTTGTCAGACGAGGAGGAGGCCTCGGCGACCTTCATCCCCTTCTCGGCGATGACGCGCATGAGCGGTGTCGATCTGAACGGCGCACACGCGGGCGATGGAGATGGAGCCAGCCCCGCTGCCCATAGCATACGCAAAGGAGCAGCGGACGCCGTTGCTGCCTACGTGGCGGAACATGGTGGGGATCAGTCGAACAAGGACGAACTGCAACAGATCGTCGATGGCATTGCGCGGGCGGGCAGCACGCCTTTAGTCGTCGCGGAGACGGAGGCAGGCTCCAATGGCGCTCGTGAGCAGGCGCGCGTGCTGGGCGTGATCGAACTCAAGGACATCGTCAAAGGCGGCATGCGACCCCGCTTCGACGAACTCCGGAAGATGGGCATCCGCACGATCATGATCACCGGCGACAACAAGCTCACCGCCGCCGCCATCGCCAAAGAGGCGGGAGTGGATGATTTCCTGGCGCAGGCGACCCCTGAGGCCAAGATGAAGCTCATCCGCGAGCAGCAGACGGGCGGGCGTATGGTGGCGATGACGGGCGACGGCACCAACGACGCGCCGGCCCTCGCCCAGGCGGACGTGGGCGTGGCCATGAACACCGGCACACAGGCGGCCAAAGAGGCGGCCAACATGGTCGATCTCGACTCCAACCCGACCAAGCTGATCGAGGTGGTCGAAGTGGGCAAGCAACTGCTGATCACGCGCGGGGCGCTGACGACCTTCAGCATCGCCAACGATGTAGCCAAGTACTTCGCCATCATCCCGGCCGCGTTCTCGATCACCTATCCGCAGCTCGAAGCGCTGAATGTTATGCGCCTGACGACGCCGCACAGCGCGGTGCTCTCGGCAGTGATTTTCAACGCGCTGATCATCGTCGCATTGATCCCGCTGGCGCTGCGGGGAGTCAAGTTCCGCCCGATCGGGGCGGGTCCGCTCTTGCGCCGGAACCTGTTGATCTACGGCGTCGGTGGCATCATCATCCCGTTCATCTTCATTAAGGCCATCGACCTGATCTTGCAGGTGCTGCACCTGACGTTGTAAGGAGGAGAATCATGCGGAAACACAGCAGAGCGGTTCATCCAACAGGTGTGTTCTGGGCTCGGCACCAATCCATCCCGCCTGGCACCAATCCGTCCGGCCAACGCGACTGCGTCGCTAGTGCTGCGCACTCAGGCCGGACGCAAGGAGCAACGCCGCTTCGCGGCTAGCGCTACGCGCTCAGGCGGGATGCAAGGAGTCGGCACCAATCCATCCCGCCAACGCCGCTTCGCGGCTAGCGCTACGCGCTCAGGCGGGATGCAAGGAGAAGGAAAGGAAACATAAGATGAATAGATTTTGGACGAAGTACCTGCGCCCGGCGGTGGTGCTGACGCTGATCCTGACTATCGTGACCGGCTTCATCTATCCCGGGGTCGTCACGGCGCTGGCGCAACTGATTTTTAACCACCAGGCCAACGGCAGCTTGCTCACCAATTCCAAGGGGCAGGTGATTGGCTCGGAGCTGATCGGGCAGTACTGGACCTTGCCCGAGTACTTCCACGGGCGGCCCTCGGCGACCGTCAACCCAACGACCGGCACACCCGAGCCCTACGCCGCCGACAACTCGACGGCCTCGAACCTGGGGCCAACCAACGCCACGCTCATCAAGGATGTGCAGCAGCGGGTTGCAGATTTACAGGCGGAATTCAAAAAGGAGAATCTTCCCGTGCCTCCAGGTCCCGTGCCTGTTGATCTCGTGACGACGTCTGGCTCCGGGTTGGACCCGGACATCACGATTGCAGGGGCGATGTACCAGGTTCCGATTGTGGCGGCGGCACGCGGACTCTCCCAGGCCGTGGTTACGAAGCTGGTCACAGAACACGAGACGGGGCGTTTCCTGGGGATCTTCGGCGAGCCCTTCGTCAACGTGCTCGATCTGAACCTGGCGCTGGACGCGTGTAGCCAGAACTCGAGCCAGTGCTAACCCTGCCCAGGACACTGTGAAGAGGTAGAAAGACCATGGCCGAGCAACCGCCCGACGAACCGAGACCTCGCGAAGAGGGACGTCCTGATCCCGAGGAGCTCCTGCGCCGCTATAGCCTGCGCGACCGCGACCTGGAAGCTCCTCCGGCAGCGCCCGCGCCAGGGACCGGCGCCAGGGTCGCACCGCAACCGGCAGCCGGGGGCTATCCACACCGGCGCGGCCGGCTGCGCGTCTACCTGGCCTCGGCGGCCGGAGCGGGGAAGACCTATACGATGCTGAACGAGGGGCACCGCCGCGAGAGCCGGGGTACCGACGTGGTGGTGGGCTACGTGGAGACGCACGGTCGGGCCCAGACGCAGTCGCAAATCGGGGACCTGGAGGTCATCCTCCGCAAGAAAGTCACGTACCGGGGCGTGACACTCGAAGAGATGGATACCGAGGCCATTATTGTGCGGCATCCCAAAGTGACGCTCATCGATGAACTGGCGCATACGAACGTCCCAGGCTCCAGGCATGTCAAGCGCTACCAGGATGTCGAGGAGATCCTTGATGCAGGCATCGACGTGGTCACCACGCTCAATATCCAGCACCTGGAGAGCCTGAACGACCTGGTGGCGAGTATCACCGGTGTGCGCGTGCGCGAGACGCTGCCGGACTGGATCCTGGACCAGGCCGACGAGGTGGAGCTGATCGATATCTCGCCCTATGCCCTGCGCCAGCGCATGAGGCACGGCAACATCTATCCGCCCGACCGCGTCGAGCCTGCGCTGAACAATTTCTTTCGCGAGGGGAATCTGACGGCGCTGCGCGAGCTGGCGCTGCGGCGCACCGCCGAGAAGACGGAAGAACAACTCCAGCAGTACATGACCGAGCATGGGATTACTGAAATGCGGCCTGCCACTGAACGCGTGCTGGTAGGCTTCGATGCTCGGCCGCATACCCGCGAGGTCATCCGCGACGCGTGGCGGCTGGCACATGGCCTGCGCGCCGACCTGCTCGCGATCTCGATCCAACCGGAGGGTTATCTCGCCTTCACGAGCAAGCTCATTGGCTGGCTCAAGTATCGCGGAGACGTGAAGCGCTACCGGGAGGCGGCGCTGCGCCACCTGGAAGAGCACGCGCTGCTCGCCGAAGATCTGGGGGCCGAGGTCATCCGTATGAAGAGTCGCGATATTGCCAAAACGCTGGTGGAGGTCGCGAAAGAACGCCAGGTGACGCAGCTGGTGCTGGGTCAGCCCGCCCGCAGCCGCTGGGAAGAACTCATCCGTGGATCCATCATTAACCGGGTGCTGCGCATGAGCTCAGACATCGATATCCACCTCGTCCCACGAGAAAGCGACGAGTAGGAGGGATTTTGAAAGCCAGCGGACGTGCCCTCGCTGGGACGCCCGATATGATTATCGAGCAGATCCATGCCTACGAAAATGCGGGGGCCGGAGAAGTTATGCTTCAATGGCTCGACCTGAATGATATTGGTGGGCTGCGAGTGTTCGCCGCGAGCGTGTTGCCACACCTGTAGGGGCACAATGAAGAACTTTTATAGTATATGCTCCGCCCGATCTGCTTCGTGACGTATCAAGGTTCGTCCCGTTCCGTTCTTCTCTTTGGCTGGTCATGGGATTGAAGATCAAGCAGCAGGCGCTTGAAAGCTTGCTGGTAGGCGTTCTGATCTTTCCATCGGCTAAAGTCTCCACTATGCCGGGTACGACGGATATCGACAGCCCAGGGCAAATTCGTCTGCTTCACCAGCTTATCCAGCGTGATGGGGAATAGCACCAGTTTGTTTTGTTGCTGTTCCTTCTCAAGAGCAGCCATGACTTCTCTCTCAACCCATTCGCTGTTGACCGAATGTTCCGAGAGGACTATCAGGAGCTTATCGTACAGGCGAATAGACTCATCAATACTATGCCAAAAATTCTCACCGATCTTCAAGTCCTCAGGAGCAAACCAACAACGCACGCCGTTGCTTTGCAGGTCAGCATACAGCCGTTCAGCAAAGTCCTGGTCCTGGCTAGCATAGCCAATAAAGCAGGTGTAGTATTCGACAGGATGGGTCATCAGAGAACGCATGTAGGTGATGAAGTCCTCTGGAACACCAGCTCTGCGCAGAAAGATCTCAGGAATATGGCCTGCGGAGCGGTAGATGGTATCAATGCCAATAGTCGATGGATCTCTATGCTCCACTGCCTCAAGCCCTTTCACAGCACGCAGATCAACGTTATCGAACTGTGTCCATCCTACTTTCGCGCGGCTGATCTCAGCATCCCTGAGGTCGGCACCACTGAGATTGGTGCCACACAAGTTAGCATCGCTGAGATCAGCAGCTCTGAGGCCGGCACCACTGAGGTCGGCATCGCTGAGGTCGGCATGGTTAAAGTGTGCATTGCCGCAGTAGGCAATACTGAGATTTGCACCTGTGAGGTCGGCATCCCTGAGGTCGGCACCACCAAGGTTAGCATTTCTAAGGTGGACAAGGACGAGCCTGGCACCGCTAAGATTGGCATCGCTGAATTGCGCACGCATGAGGTTGGCGCGGCTGAGATTTGCACCTATGAGGTCGGCATGCCTGAGGTTAGCGCGGCCGAGGATAGCCTCATTGAGGTTAGTACCCATGAGGTCAGCATTACTCAGGTCGGCATAGCTGAGGTCGGCGCGGCTGAGGATAGCCTCATTGAGGTTGGCACTCCCGAGGTTGGCACCTGTGAGGTTGGCATCCCTGAGGTCAGCATCGCGCAGATCGGCATTACTGAGGTTAGCGCCGCTGATGCTAGCATTACTGAGGTCAGCATCGCGCAGATCGGCATTACTAAGATTGGTATTCCTGAGATCGGTACTCCGCAGGTCAGCACCGCTGAGATCAGTACCCCGCAGATCCGCACGCCGCAGGTCATCATGGCTGAAGTCGGCCTCGCTCAGGTCAGGGTGTATCTCTGCATGCTGCTTCCGCCATGCATTCCAAACGTCCCTTCCTTGCCGGAGCAAGTCAAGCTGTTGTTGATCTACCAAGTCGCTCACCTCCTACTAGTCCTCACATTATAGAGAGGCAGAAACTTCTTTGCAAGAACCTCCCCTCGCACAGGCAGGGTCTATTCATTTTCCTCTTGAAGAGTCATGCGCCGAAGGCGCACCACACCGCATGAAAACGAGTTTTCAGAAGAGGCTGCATGAACCTTTCTTGAAAAAGTGCCCGCTAGATCCAGACATGCACGATCACCCACGCAGCGTAGATGCACAATAGCACTACGCCAAAGGTGCTGCTCATACGGCCCCTGAACACGCCTGCGAACATTCCCAGCGTGAGGAGGATCGTGAGCGGCATATCCAGGAAGAGGATGGAGCGGTCATGCAGCACCCCTTGCCAGAAGAGCAGCGGCAACGCTATTCCAAGCGCAACATTGATGCTGTTGCTGCTGAAAATCTCCTCGACGGACGCAGCCGCCTCGCCCGTGCGCGCGAGGCTCACTGCCACGACGGTATTGGGCAATGACGTAGCCACAGCGAGCACGACTAAGCCGGTCAGCGCCTGCGGCAGGTGCAGGTCGGTGGCAACCGTTTGCCCTGACTGCACCATCACGACGACGCCCATCAGGGCTACTACCAGCGAGAGAACAACCTCGCCGCTTACGCGGAAAACGCGTACAGCCGGAGATGCACTCAGATGGGTAAGACTGTGCGTGGCGAGCGAGGATGCCGGTGCAGGATGAGAACGCCTGAGAATATGCACGATGAGCGCGCTGAATATCCACAGAACGACTACAAGCGCAGCCAGCAGAAGGAGGTGTGACGCGCCTGCCCGCCGGTTTGCCACGGTCACAGCCGCTGACGGAAGCAGCGCAATGACTACCAGGATGCTCAGCATGATGGCGAGCGCATACCAGGCGATACCGCGCACGTCCTGCGATTCTTGAGCATTGAGCGCGATACCCGAAGTTTCCCGTAAGGCCAGCGTGCAGAGACCGAGGGCGATGGCGATGTTGTAGATGCTGGAGCCAACGATGATGCCTATACCAACATCGATATGACCGCTAATGATCGCGACGGTGGAAGCCGCGTAATTGGGAATGTTGGCCCCGATTGCACTGAGAAGGCTCAGTATTCCTATTGAGAGGCCAAACAGTTCACAAAGCGCTTCAAGCCTGCGTGTGAACCAGGCAGAAGCCGCCGTCACGATGACGAGCGAGATGAGGAAGAGGAGGAGCGCAACGGGAAAAGGTGAAAGGATGTTGAGGGTAAGCATGCTCTCCTATTGCCCTCGCTTTCTGAAAAACCTTTGTTGCCTTGCCATGGGTGCAGCTCTTCCAGACAAGAAAAGCACCGGTTCTGATCTGATGGCCTGATGTCCGGCGCACGTCTTTCTTCTGCGAAACGTGCACACGAAACCTCAGACCGACCAGACTTCCCGGTGCTCCTTATGATGCCAAGAGAGATTTCTTATTGGAAGTATAGCATACGCGCCCTTGCAAAACAATGGTAAGGGCACGTGTTTCCTCTTGCCCAGTCGGGAACAGGCGTGGTACAATACCAGCAATGGTACGAGAAAAGTAGAAACAAGCATGGAGCGCCGGGAAGCCTGGTCGGCAGGACCGGTGTTTTTTGTGTTCCTAACAGGGGTGATTGCTCCTCGACACGCGAGATACCGGGCACTCAACCGCGTGGAAAGGAGGCTTTCTGTCTATGTCAGCTACCATATTGCAGCTCTTTGGTCTGCTGGTGGCGATTGTCGCCCTGGCCACCCTGGCGACACGGTTGCGCCTCCCCTATGCGGTTTTGCTCGTCCTCGGAGGCCTGCTGCTCGGCTTTGTCCCAGGCCTTCCCAAGATTACGCTCAATCCTGAGCTCATCCTGGTGCTCTTTCTGCCGCCGCTGATCTACTCATCAGCCTGGCTCACCTCCTGGCGTGAATTCCGCGCGAGCTTGCGCCCCATCTTGCAGCTGTCTCTCGGCCTGGTCCTGGTGACCACGCTCGTCATTGCCGTCGTGGCTCATGCCATCGCCGGCTTGTCCTGGCCGGTCGCCTTTGTCCTGGGGGCCGTGGTCTCGCCCACCGACGCTGTGGCGGCCAGTGCGATCGCCAAACAGCTCGGCCTGCCTCGCCGCATCGTGACCGTAATCGAGGGCGAGAGCATGGTCAATGACGCCACCGGGCTTGTAGCCTACCGCTTCGCCGTGGCGGCGGTGGTCACCGGAAGCTTCTCCCTGGGGCAGGCCGGTCTCCAGTTTGTGGTCGTCAGCCTGGGCGGGCTGCTGATCGGACTGGTCATCGCCTGGCCGGTGGCCTGGCTGCACCGCCACCTGGACGATGCGCCCATCGAAATCACCATCACGCTGCTCACCCCCTACGCTGCCTACCTGCTGGCCGATGCCCTGCAGGTATCAGGGGTCCTGGCGGTGCTCTCGGCAGGACTCTACTTGAGCCACCAGTCGTCGCGCTTCTTCTCCTCCAATACGCGCCTGCAAGCCAACGCGGTCTGGAACGTGCTGGTCTTCCTGCTCAATGGCCTGCTCTTTCTACTGATCGGATTGCAACTGCGCGGCATCGTGGTCACCATTGCGGGCCCCTCGCTGCTCACGCTCATCTGGCAAGCGCTGCTCATCAGCCTGGCCGTCATCGCCGTGCGCATCGCCTGGGTCTTTCCCGCGGCCTCTCTGCCGCGCCTGGTCAGCGCTCGCCTGCGCGCCCGCGACCCGTATCCAGGATGGCGCCAGGTGGCGATCGTCGCCTGGGTTGGCATGCGCGGGGGGCTCTCGCTGGCCGCCGCGCTGGCGCTCCCCCTCACGCTCACCGGCAGCGTGCCGTTCCCGCAGCGCGATCTCGTCATCTTCTTCACCTTCGGGGTCATCCTGGTCACCCTGGTCGGACAGGGGTTGAGCCTGGGGCCCATCGTCCGGCTGCTCGGCCTCGAGCGGGACAGTTCCCTGGAACGAGAACACGCGCTGGCACATCTTGTCGCGGCGCGTGCGGCCCTCTCCCGGTTGGACGAACTGGCGACCGAGGCGTGGGTTCCCGAGGAGGCGCTCGCCCGCCTGCGTGCCCACTATGCTCAGAAACTGGAGACCCTCAGTGAGGCGATGGATGGGGTGGGGGATGAGCGCTTCGATGGGCATGAGCCGGCCCAGCAACAGCTGCGGCGAGAGGTGCTAGCTGCCGAACGGGCAGCAGTCATCGGCTTACGCGACCAGGGCCGCATTGATGATGAGACGCTGCGCCTGGTCGAGCGGGAGCTGGACCTGGAAGAGCAGCGCTTGCATTGAGCAGGAGCCACCAGGAAGGGAGGGAGGGAGGGAGGGAGGGAGGACACCGATGAACATGCCAGCGCAGCGCCTTTCCCGTCGCTTGCAACGGACGCTCCTGGCTTTTTTTCTCCTGGCTGCACTGTTGCTGGTGGTGGTCTACGTTGCTGCACCATCCATCTACACGAACACGCTCTCGCTCATGCCCTCTCCGACAGGGCGCTCTCCCGCGGCCGCAACACTCTTGCTGGTGGGCGTTGGGGTGTTTCTCGCCATCGTGATGATCGGTGTCCTGCGCCGTTGGCGTTGGGTGTTCTGGCTCGTGCTGGTGGCCTTCGGCGGGATGATCCTCGACATTCCGGTAACGCTCTTGCAGCTGACGGGGATTCTGCCAGCCCTGTTCCCGCTCTGGTACAGTCTGTGTCGGATGGGCGCCTCCTTGATCGCGGTCGGCATTGCCGTGTGGATGCTCCAGCTCTATCAGCGTCATGGGGTGTGGGCGATGGGGAAGAAGAACACACGCTTGTAGGGTACAGGTGTCGCTGTCGT
>WNFG01005052.1_pt1 | contig 11108 bp, 7 predicted proteins | sample 5400431 | NCBI WGS metagenome assembly WNFG01 (sample SAMN13153346, study PRJNA577476) | soil metagenome | isolation source: 120 cm saprolite under Douglas fir tree site 2 hole 3 replicate 2 | place: USA:California | collected 2015-04-18
AGATCAGCCGCAAGAAGGACAGGACTCTCGGCATCAGTCCGCCTACCAGTTTGACGGTGCAGTTGCAGCCGAACGTGACCACTTCGACGACCACAACAAATGGCACAACAACAAATAACGGCACTACGTCTACTTCAAGCGGCTCCATCAACTTGAACCAACTAGCAAACCTCAATGCAACCGATTTTCAGGTCACCATTCCGCCGGCGAATGTCAGCGCACTGTTTTCAGATAACAGCACCAAACTGATTCAAAACCCGCAAATTCGGGCGGTGGACGGACAGAAGGCATCTCTAAAGATTGGTGATCGCATCCCCATAGCTACCGGCTCATTCCAGCCTGGCATTGGCGGAGTGGGAATCAATCCCTTAGTCAACACCCAATTCCAATATACCGACGTAGGCGTGAATATTGACATTACGCCGCGGGTCCACTCGAACGGCGACGTCACGCTCAAGATTGAGATGGATATTTCCTCCGTGACCGGCAACTCGAACATCGGCGGGATTTCCCAGCCCATCATTGGGCAAAGGAAAATTTCCAATGAAGTACGTCTTCGCGAAGGCGAAGCTAATTTGATGGGCGGGATGCTGGAGGACTCAGACACCAAGAGTCTCTCGGGAATCCCCGGGCTGGCGCAAGTTCCGATCCTCAAGTACTTATTTGGCCAGACTCAGACCGAGCATTCGGAGACCGAAACTGTTTTCGTGTTGATCCCGCATATTGTCCGTCGCCAAGTGTTGAGCAATCTGAATGAGGAAGCGATTGATGTGGGGACGGCCAGTGCGATTGGGCTGCGTCGCGCCAGCCACACTGCCGCGCCCGCAACGCAGGCGCCTGGGCCGGCAGCGGGAGCAGGGTCAGTTGCAATTCCGCAGCCAGCACCGGCGGCCACCGCTCCGCCTATGCCGCAGTTGACGGAGAGAGCGGCCGGGCAGGCGAGCTTTGCCTTTGATCCGCCCACCTCCACGCAGCCCGCGGGATCCACCTTCACAGTAAGCGTGCTGCTGAATGGCGCGCAGAATGTACACACGGTTCCGCTCCAGCTTTCCTACGATCCCAAGCTATTGCAGGTGGTAAACGTTTCTAACGGATCTTTACTCTCGCAGGATGGCCAGATTGTCACCGTTACCCATCGCGAGGACGATGGCACAATGCAAATCACAGCGATGCGTCCCCCGGGCGCCACTGGAATCTCCGGCCAGGGACCGGTCGTGAGTTTGACCTTCATGGCCAAAGCTGCAGGCCAGGGTTCGCTCACCATTGCCCGGGGCGGAGCCCGCGATCCCGCCATGCAGGCCCTGCCTGTTGATGGGGCCACGGCAACGGTTACAATTCAATAAGAGCAGCTCTCAAAAGCGGCTCAAGGCTGTTGGCTCTCGGCTGTTAGAGGAATCGCCCGCGGCCGATCGTCTCGCATTCATGCGCGAGTCGCGACCCGCTTTAGGGAAGAGCCAAGAGCTAATTTTCCGTGCAAATTGGGGTCCCCAAACCGTTCCTCATGCAGACCTCACAAATGCCGATTTCAAGAATGCGGACCCGCGGGTTCACTCTGATCGAGATGATCGCGGCCATCACCATCCTGATGATTCTGACCGGGATGGCGATTCCGCTGGCGCGAGTTACCATCAAACGGGAAAGGGAACGCGAATTGCGCCACGATCTGTGGGAAATGCGGGATGCAATTGACCGCTACAAGGACGCGGCCGAGCGGGGAGCCTTCCAGATCAAAGTCGGGTCGGAAGGTTATCCACCCGACTTGGATACCCTGGTCACGGGAGTGGACGTTAACGGAAAGAAACTGAAGTTCCTGCGCCACATCCCGATTGATCCGATGACTGGCAATACCGAGTGGGGGATGCGTTCCATGCAGGACGATCCCACTTCCGACTCCTGGGACGGGAACAACGTTTTCGATGTTTATACCAAGTCAACAGGTACCGCGCTCGACGGCACCAAGTATAAGGACTGGTAACGGATAAAGAAGAGATGAGAGCAAGAAAGAACAGCAGAGCCCGCGGCTTCACGTTGCTGGAGTTGATGGTGGTGATGTCCATTCTGCTGATCCTGGTGTCGATCGCAGCGCCAATGTACCAGCAGCAGATAAAACATGCGCGCGAGTCGGTGCTGCGGCAGGACCTGTTCACGCTGCGCACTTTGATCTCGCAGTACACCCTCGACAAGCAGAAGGCTCCGCAGTCGCTCGAAGATCTGCTGCAGGCGGGTTATCTGAAGCAGATCCCGGTAGACCCCATCAGCGGTCAGGTCGATTGGACCGTGGACCAGGCACAGGACACTATCAGTTCGCCCGACCAGCAGGACGAAGGCGGCATTGATGATGTTCACAGCTCCTCCACCCAGATCGGCACCAACGGAACGGCCTACAACACGTGGTGAGGCTGCTTGGCATTCCACTCATCTGTCTGGCGCTGACCGGAGCTAGTCATTCGCAGTCGGCCAGTGAAAAACTCAATCTAGTCGCCGAACCGCAGACCATTCCGCTGTGGGAGAACGGCGCGCCCGGAGCGCTGGGAAACGATGACAGCGACATACCAACGCTGACCATCTATCTGACGTTGCACCCTGCCGAGTCGCGGACGGCAGTGATCGTATTCCCCGGTGGTGGCTATGGCATGCTGGCGTCGAATCACGAAGGCCGGCAAGTTGCGAACTGGTTTAACGCGCTGGGAGTCACCGCGTTTGTGGTGAAGTACCGCCTGGGGCCGCGTTATCACCATCCCATTGAGTTGGGAGACGCACAACGGGCCATCCGGGTAGTTAGAGCGCGAGCGGCGGAGTTTGGAATTTCCCCGGACCGGATTGGCATCATGGGATTCTCAGCCGGCGGGCATTTGGCCTCGACGGCTGGAATCCATTTCGATAGTGGGAATGCTTCGCCTGCCGATCCCATCGACCGTTTCAGTTGCCGGCCTGATTTCATGATTCTGGCTTATCCGGTGATTTCGTTTACCGCGCCTTACACGCACCAGGGGTCTGCGACCAACCTGCTGGGCGAGAATGCCGATCCGAAACTACGCGCAGAGCTTTCGAGTGAACTCCACGTCACGGCGCAAACTCCGCCGACATTCTTGTTCAGCACGGATGCAGACACCGCGGTGCCTCCGGAGAACACAGTCGCGTTTTATTTGGCACTGCGCAAGGCGGGAGTCCCGGCGGAGATGCACGTTTTCGAAAAGGGTCCGCACGGGGTGGGGTTGGACTTGGACGATCCTATGCTTGGCCAATGGCCGACGCTGTTGGCGAATTGGCTGCGGAGCAGAGGGTTGCTGCACAGTCAGAAGTGAATCTTTGGGCGAGTTGTTCCAGTCGAAGACAGGTCAGTGTACTGGCTCGTAGGTTCCGATTACTGCTTTCTCTTTCCTGCCGATCAGTGTCAATGCCGCGTGTTCTGCCGGCAAGTTCAGCATCACGCGGACTCCGGTGCTCTTATCCCGGAAATCAACCTTCGCGTCCTCGGCGTTATCCGAAACGATGATATACAGAATCGAATCCTCCAAAGCTAGGGGATAGACCATGATGCCCTCGGAATGCGGTTGCATGTCGAACAACGGTCGAATGCCAATGCGGCCAGCGACATACGAATACAAACTTTCAGTGGGATTATCACCTTGTGCAAGTTCGACGGGATAGGCAGTCCAAAAAATATTGCCTTTGGCATATTTCACCTCGTGGTAAACGTCGTCGAATTGTAGGGTTTCCAGCCAACTTTGCGTTTGTTGATCAAAGGACAAAGGAATCATGACCTGCGCAATTTCGTTCAGACTCTGAATTGCACTGTGGAACGTGAGCGGCCGAGCTGCAGCGCCAGGAATCAATGTGGCAGCGCGATTGACTCTGTGCCAATGCTCATCACGATCCACAGGCCCGGTGATCAGCAGATTCCCCCCGTCCTCCACGTATTTCATGATCGCCTGCCACGCCTTTTCGGTGAGTGACTGCGCGGAAGGGAGAATGGCCAGTTTTGGCGAGCCCATCTTTTCGATCTGATTCTCGTAGATCAGAAAGGGAGTAAGGCGAGCATAGTAAGCTAGGGCCCGCGCCGCTTTCCTCTGCGCCTCAATCTGCGCATCAGCCAGAGCAGAATATTGTGCCGACTGCGACGCGATGATCGCGACCTGCGCCGGCTGTGGATTGTGCAGATGATCTTTAAGCACAGCAGCGAATTTGCCAAAGTTGCGCATTACCGTGGCTTCCGGCTTCTCCGTCAAGTCGGCTCGCAGCGCGCCTATCGGAGTTTCGTTGCCCTCGGTCATGTAGGAGTTGGTGTTCCACAGCCACTCGATGGCGCCTGAGCCTTGTACGAACGACATCGCGACTTTGCGTTCAAAGAGCGCAGCTTCATTCTCGGGAGTGCGGCGCGAGGTTTCGTCGAGATTCAGCTCGCGCTGCAGCCCGGTTTCCTGAATCAGCATCGCTTTACCGGGCTGTTTGGCCACCAGCGAATCCCAAAGAATAGAATCGTTCTGCCACCAGGAGTGATTGGTGGTGAAGTCAACTGAAGAACCGAAGAATGCGGGCGACAGACGGTCCTGGAATCCGCCTTCGTCCTGGCCAATGGTGATGAGTTGCTGCGAACCGGCGTCGCGAATAGCCTCGCGCAGGATGCGCACCCAGTTGCCGAAACTTTCCTGAGCAAACATTTCGTAGTCGTAAATGCGCAACGAGTTGCGGCCGTTGTACATGCCGCGGGGCGCGAAATCTATGTCTTCGGGTAGCGGAATACTTCCCTGGACCGAAGTGATAGGAACACTCCATGCCGCAGCAAGGTCGGCCCGCTTCGGATAATGCTTGTCCAGCCATTCATTCCATTTCTGGGTTTCAATCCAGTCGCCGTTCGGACGCATGGTCCACAGGCGCTTCGAAAAGCTGGGCTCGTTGATCAAATCGTAAGCGAGGAATGGGACATCGTGAAAACGTGCAGCGACGGCCGAAACCAACGTCTTCTGTTTGCGGACCGCTTCCGGGTCGAGATACGGATTCACTCCGCCAAGAACTTCCGGTAAGAATGCAAAGAAGTTGAACTGCACCGGCAGACCGTACTTGCGCGCGGTCATCAGGTAGGCTTCCATGGTACGCAGCGTTCGTTCGTAGGGCCGGCCGTTCTCGTCGGCAAACTTGTCCCAGCCCGTCCACCAGCCGGTGCGGATCATATTCAGCCCGGCGTCGTGAATCTGCCTGAGATCCTGGTCCCAGGCGTAAACGTTGGGATGATCGAAATAGAGCCGCTGGACTTCGCTCGACATGTATGTAGTGCCGACGACGGCGAGAGGCTTGCCATCCAACTCAAAGTAGTTCTCATTCACGCCGAGCTTCGGGCCGGAGCGCAGGTAATCGAGGTCGCGAATCCAGAATGCTGAGTGGTAGGTGGCAACGGTTTCTGAGCCATTGACTAGCTTTGCCTCGATGATGTGCAACCCCTTTTCCGCAGGAGGCGGCAACAAAATCGGGCCTGGGTGTGAGAGATCAACCGTAATAGAGGAGCGATGCTTGGGATCGTCGTCCGGGAATACGGCGATCTGAATCGCTCCCATGCGTTTCCCGTCGCCAGTCACGTCGTATAACTTCCCGGTTCGCTTGTCTCGGAGCGTGAAGATATTTCCGTGACTGTCTTGAGGCCACAAAGTAACATCGAGTTCGATCGGCTCACTTGGTAAATAGAGTGGAAGCGTCGGGCGGACCGTGAATTCCTCGGCCCCGTTCCGAGCGCGATTCGAGAGTTCCGTAAGAATTTCCGCAGCATTCGAACCGGTAAAGAAATCTGGAGGCAGATCAGCATCGACAAAAATCCACCTGCCGCCGTCAAATCCGTTTCTGAAGTGATCAATCTGAATCACTGGAGCCGACATCCGGCGCCCGTCTTTCGTGCCCCAGGCGAGCGCGTCCAAATTCGAGTCAATCGACCCTGCCGATCCGCCGCGGTTGTAAAGGTCAACGGCACTCAAATGAATGATCGGGCTGAAAGCGTGCTTCCACGCGAACTGTGGAATCGCAAGTGGAATATCGGGATTTGATTCGAACTTCAATCCGTCTGAGCCGGGGGTGTCCTGATACTGATCCATCATCAGCGGACGGGTGTAGCGCACACTGTAGTCGCGCAGTTTCCAGGTACTGCCGTCGCGATAAGCGGCGCGGGTAAAGGGACGGCCTCCGATCACGAGTAGATTACCGCCGCGCTGCAGGTAGCCGTAGATCTCGGGCCAGGCATCTTCCGGAAAGGCGGAGCCGTAGGGGAGCACCAGAAGCTTCGCCGAGTTCAAGCGATCTTTGAGTTCTGAGGTTGAGGCGAGTTGGGCATCGGGCAGGACATGTTGCAGCAGGGCATCGGGAGCAGGCGCGGAGTCAGCCGCCGGAAAGCCGGTTTCCCGAAGAATCACAGTGCCGGATTGCGCAGACGCGGGTGAAATCAGTGCCAGCAGGAAAATGGAGAAGAGCAGGATATTACGAATCATCTTGGCCTCGTAGGAAAGCTAATCATGCGCACAGTGCCGCGCCGCCGGCAATGCCCGAGTCGGCGCCGTATCGCGAAGACACAATGGGAACCTCGTTAGCTCGCGGATTCACCGTGAGCTGCGGAATCCGCTGGCGCATTTGATCGAAGAACGGCCGAAGCAATGCGGCCGCGCCGCCGCCAATCACGATTACATGCGGATCGAGCAAGTCAATCATGTTGCCCAGCCACAGAGCGACCATTTGCGCAGTCTCAGTCAGGATTTTCGTGGCTAAGAGATCACCCGCCGCGAAAGCCTTTCCCACAATTTCGCCAGTCACCGCTTCAAGCTTGCCGCCCGCTAGCTCCAGCATTGAAGACTTGCATCCCGCAGTAATTTGTTGACGCGCGCGCTTCACAATCGCCGTCCCTGACGCAAAGACTTCAATGCATCCCGGCTTACCGCAAGCGCAGAGCGGGCCGCGGCAATCAATGCTAACGTGCCCACCCTCACCGGCGGCCCCGGTGCGGCCATGAAAAATATGACCGTCGAAGATTATGCCGGTACCGATGCCGGTGCCGATGGTCGCGTAGAAGACGCTTGGATAGCCGCGTCCGGCACCCCATCGGGCTTCGGCGAGCGCGGCCGCGTTGGCGTCATTGTCCACGTGGACGGGCACGCGGTAGATCTTTTGCACCGCCCCCGCCAGCGGAAAATTGCGCCAGCAGGGAACGTTGGGAGGGTTGAGGATGACGCCAGTTGTGGGATCGAGCGGACCGGGCGCGCAAATTCCGATTCCAGAAACCCGAGCTTCTCCATTGGGAAGAACTTGCGCAATGGCCTGAAGAACTGCGCTCAGCCCCTCTTCCGCCGATGCGGTCGAGACCATTGGAACCCGGCTCTGCGCGCCAATCTCCCCATTCGCGTCTACCAAGCCAGCGGCAACTTTGGTGCCGCCGACGTCCACGCCGACGAAGACGCGCTTCTCCACGCCTAAGAAGGCGCCCCCGCGCTGCCATAGCGCTCGCTGTTCGGCTTGGAACCGCTAACGGCGTAAAACAGAATGTATAGATAGCAGACCGCGGCGATGATCAGAGCGTAATGAACACCCTGTCCCCAGCTAAGCTCACCCTGGGTCATTGTCGGATAAGAGGCACGGTTGATCATGTCAGCCACTTTGAAGACGATCCACGGAATCGCTGCTCCTCCCACGATCGCAGTGTTCAAAATGCCTGAGCCGTCACCTGTAAGTTGTCCCAGTTCGGCAATGCCACTGGTGAAGATACAAGGGAACATGATTGAGTTGAATAGTCCCACGGACAAGATCGACCACATAGCCAAAGGTCCACTGGACAGAACCGAAATTGTCACCAGCAGCGCGGTCATTATCGCGCAGAACGCAAGCACCTGCGAAGTTCTCACCTTCTGGAGAACCGCAGAGCCGATGAAGCGGCCCACCATCGCCCCACCCCAATAGAGGGCTATGTATCGCGCTGCGACCGCTTTCGCCGCAAGGTATTGAGCAGCCGGATCCGTGACGTTGGAAGCGAAATGGCCGATGTTGTTGAGCGCGAGATAGTTCGCGATGGAACTGCCGACAGCCACTTCAGCGCCGACATACACAAAAATCCCAATCGCGCCAAAGACTAGGTTCGGGTGCTTCCACACCGAATCAGCGACTTTCTCGCCGATGTGGTGTTCCGCTGCTTCCATTTTGGGGAGTTTGAAGACCGCAAACAATACCGCCAGGAGTACCAGGACTATGGCAAAGAAATAGACGTAAAGCCTGACCACTGCATCCTGCGCCGCGCTTTGCGACGCCGCGCTGACCGATTCTTTCAGGATCAGCGTAGCTCCAACCCAAGGAAAAACTGTTGTCCCAAGAGAATTGAACGCCTGTGTCAGAACCAAACGACTGGATGCGGTTTCTGGCCTGCCCAACACAGCCACATAAGGATTGGCGGCGACTTGCAGCACCGTGATTCCGGCGGCGAGGATCACCAATGCAGCCAAGAAAGCAGGGAAAGAGGGAAGCTTAGCTGCGGGATAAAACAGCAAACACGCGACCACCATTGTACCGAGTCCCACGATGATGGCTCGCTTATATCCGATCCAGTCAATAATCCTTGCCGAGGGAATCGAAAAGAAGAAATACGCAGAAAAGAACGCTGTTTGGATCAGTGCGCTCGGTGCAAGGTTGAGGTGAAAGACATTCTGCACAAACGGAATCAGGACGTCATTTAACGAAGTGAGCGATCCCCAAATAAAAAAGAGAGTAGTGAGCACTGCTAACGCGGGGCCGTAATTGGTGCCGGTGTTCTCACTCTGAACCGTCGCTGGACTCTTTACACCTGTCATGGCCATAGGTCGGACGTGGACCTCGCAGAAGTGGTTTAGAAGGACTTACATTTTTATCATGAATCTGGCGAAAAATCGTTTTTTTATGAAACCACGACTGAGTCGGCTCCTAGTGTGGTCTCGCAAAAACTCATCCTTGAGTGAAACCCGGGCAGAGAAAAGGCCAGCCTGCGGGCTGGCCGAGGAGTTTCGGGCGAGAGATTATTTTGCTGTTCGGCTGCCGAAAAGGACGTGTGTTTCGTGACTAAGCCGAAGTTCCCCTGAAAAATCTCGCATTTGAATCCCTAAACACTTCACATAGCGTGCTTTGCTGCTTTTGCGGTGTTTTATATGTACCCATGTAAGTTAATAGTTATTATTCATTTCCACAGATTATTGTGATATATATTGGCCCATGTACATCGATATCGTGCCCAACCGCAACTCCCCGCCCGCCATCCTTCTCCGCGACAGCTCCCGGCACGGCAAAAAGATTGTCAAGCGCACCCTCGCCAACCTCTCCGAGTGGCCGGCTCCCCGCGTCGATCTCCTCCGCCGGGTGCTGAAAGGCGAAGCCTTGCTTCCCGCCTCGGAGGCACTGGCGATCGAGCGCTCCCTCCCGCACGGTCATGTCGCCGCCGTCCTGGGGACGGTTCGTCGCCTGGGACTGGAGGCGATGGTGGCGCGTACCCCTTCCCCCGAGCGCGATGTGGTGATGGCGCTGATCGTAGCCCGCGTCTTATCGCCGGCTTCGAAACTGGCCACGGCGCGCGGCCTGGATGAGCAGACCGCCATCTCCTCGCTGGGTTCGGTCTTGGAGCTGGAGGGGATCGATGAGGATGGGCTGTACCAAGCCATGGACTGGGTTTTCGAGCGGCAAGAGAAGATCGAGAAGGGGCTGGCACGACGCCATCTGGAGGAAGGCGCGTTGGTGCTCTACGACGTCAGCTCGACGTATTTTGAAGGTCGACGCTGTCCGCTGGCCAGGTTGGGACACTCGCGCGATGAGAAGCCGGGGAACTTACAGATCGTCTTGGGTCTGTTGACGAACCGGAAGGGATGCCCAGTGGCCGTGGAGGTGTTTGAGGGAAACACCGGAGATCCCAAGACTGTAGCCGGGCAGGTGAACAAACTGCGGCAACGGTTCGGGTTGAAACACCTGGTGCTGGTGGGAGATCGGGGGATGTTGACGACGGCGCGTATCCGCGAGAATCTGCGCGGCGAAGAAGGCCTGGAGTGGATCACGGCGTTGCGCGCCAGCCAGATTCAGAAATTAGTTTTGGATGGAGCTTTGCAGTTGTCGTTCTTTGACGAACTGGACTTAGCCGAGATTACCCACCCGGCCTATAGCGGAGAACGATTGATGGCCTGCCGCAATCCGCTATTGACGGAAGAACGCAGTCGCAAACGAAAGGAACTTTTGCAGGCCACGGAAAAGGAGTTGACCAAGATTGCGGCGAGCACGGAGAGAAAGCGGCGACCGCTGCGGGGACGCCACGAAATCGGCTTACGGGTAGGCAAGATTTTGGGCCGCTACAAAATGGGCAAACATTTCCAGCTGCACATCGAGGACGCCAGTTTTCGCTGGGAGCGCAAAGCGGAGAGCATTGCGCGGGAAGCGGCGCTGGATGGGATCTATGTGATTCGCACTAGTGTGTCGGCGGCCGCCATGAGCAGCCAAGAAGTGGTGGGCCACTACAAGGGGTTAGCGGAAGTAGAGCGCGCGTTTCGCAGTTTGAAGAGCGTAGATCTGAAGCTGCGCCCAATTTATCATCACCAACCCGATCGCGTGCGAGCGCACGTGTTTCTCTGCATGCTAGCCTATTATGTCGAATGGCACATGCGCCAAGCCTTGGCCCCGATGCTATTTGACGACGATGATCGAGAAGGCGCGCAGCCACTCCGTCTCAGTGTGGTCGCTCCCGCGCAACGCTCGCTGAAGGCGCAGAGTAAGGCGCAGGATAAGCACACGGAAGACGGGCTACCCGTCCACAGTTTTCAAACCTTGCTCCAGGACCTAGCCACCTTGACCAAGAACCGGGTGCGGCTGGCGGAGCAGAGCTTTGACATGATCGCCACGCCGACCGCAGTACAACAACGCGCCTTCGAGCTTCTCCGGGTTCAACCTCTTTTATAGCCGTACCCAGACAAAAACGCTCTAAAACCGGTTAATGTAAACGAAATCAGCGGATTACCGCTTTTCGCAATACGGAACTTCGGCTTAGGTGAACGCATGAGGGACGTTTACGAAGTTCTGAGACAGAAAGAGCTTGAGGTGTCGAGGCTGGAAAAAGAAGTTGAAGCGCTGCGTGTAGCAGCCCC
>WNFG01005058.1_pt1 | contig 11099 bp, 9 predicted proteins | sample 5400431 | NCBI WGS metagenome assembly WNFG01 (sample SAMN13153346, study PRJNA577476) | soil metagenome | isolation source: 120 cm saprolite under Douglas fir tree site 2 hole 3 replicate 2 | place: USA:California | collected 2015-04-18
AGATCCGCAGCGATCCTGATACATTCTCGATCTGCACCGACACGATCATCCGCCACGTCGAGGATATCGGACGAATGGTCGACGAGTTCTCCGCCTTCGCGCGAATGCCGGCACCGACAATCAAGCGCGAGAACCTCCTCGAGATCTGTCGTCAACCGGTCTTCCTGCAGCGCAACGCGCAGACCGACATCGATTTCGAGCTCGTCAGTTCGGAGCCGACGCTCACGGTTCCGTGCGACGCGCGGCTGGTCGGTCAGGCCTTGACCAATCTTCTAAAGAATGCGGTCGAATCGATACAGGCGCGAGCTGGTGACGAGGGCATGCTGCCACGGGGCCAGATTGTGGTCCGCATTCAAGTGGAGGACGGCCATGCGGTTGTCGCCGTCGAGGATAATGGCAAGGGACTGCCGCAGCACGAGCGGGAGCGGCTGACCGAGCCTTATGTCACAACGCGCGCGAAAGGTACCGGCCTCGGTCTCGCCATCGTCAAGAAGATCATGGAGGAGCACGGCGGTGAGTTGGCTCTCGAGGACCGCCCGAGCGGCGCTGTCGTCAAGCTGCTGTTCCCGCTCGTCGAGTCTCGGGCGACGCTGCTGGCGGCGGACGGCGAAGCTGCGCAGAGAGATCGCGTCATCGTCGAGGGCGTTTGAGGAGAGAAATCGCCAGTGATTATTTTTGTGTCCTTTGATGTCAGTTCCAGCTTGCAGTTGCGGCCTTCGGCGGCGAACTATTAGTCTGGTGCGGCCGCCTTTTGGTCGACCCAAGCAAGGATCGGGGCAGGAAACGATGTCTCGGGTGCACCTTCATGGCGACTGACGTCCTCATTGTCGACGACGAAGCCGACATCCGCATGCTCATCGCCGGCGTCCTCAGGGACGAGGGCTACCAGACGCGCGAGGCCGGCAACAGCGCACAGGCGCTGACCGCCATTCGATCCCGCCAACCCTCGCTTGTCATTCTCGACATCTGGCTGCAGGGCAGCGAGCTCGACGGCATCGAAATCCTCAAGATCATCCGCCGAGAGCTGCCGGCTCTGCCAGTCGTCATGATCAGTGGTCACGGCAATATCGAGACCGCGGTCGCCGCGATCAAGTTGGGGGCCTACGACTTCATCGAAAAGCCGTTCAAATCCGACCGCCTACTTCTCGTGATCGAGCGCGCCATCGAGGCGGCGCGGCTGAAGCGCGAGAATCAGGAGCTCCGCCTCCGCGCCGGAGGAGATGTCGAGCTCGTCGGCACCTCGCATGCCACCAATCAGCTGCGCCAGCAGATCGACCGCGTCGCGCCCACGGGCAGCCGGGTCCTGATCACCGGTCCGGCCGGTGTCGGCAAGGAGGTCGTCGCTCGGCTGTTGCATGCACGCTCGCGGCGCGCCGACGGGCCGTTCGTCGCGCTCAACTGTGCGACGATGCGGCCCGACCGTCTGGAAATTGAGCTGTTCGGCACCGAGACGGGAGGCGACGAGCTCGATCAGCCACGCAAGGTTGGCACTTTCGAGCAGGCCCATGGCGGCATGCTGCTGCTCGATGAGGTTGCCGACATGCCGCTGGAGACGCAGGGCAAGATCGTCCGGGTGCTGCAGGAGCAGACCTTCGAGCGGGTAGGCGGCGGCAACCGGGTCGAGGTCGATGTCCGCGTCGTCGCTTCGTCCAATCGCGACCTCGCCGGCGAGATCGCCAGCGGACGGTTGCGCGAGGATCTGTTCTACCGGCTCAACGTCGTACCCATCAGGGTGCCGCCGCTGCGCGAGCGGCGCGAGGATATCCCACTGCTTGCCCGTCATTTCATGACCCGGACCGCAGGCGCCGCCGGGCTCACGCCGCGCGAGTTCGGCGAGGATGCGATGGCTGCCCTGCAGGCTTACGAATGGCCGGGCAATGTCCGCCAGTTGCGCAATGCCGTCGATTGGTTGCTGATCATGGCTCCGGGCGAGGTGCGCGAGCCGATCCGTGCCGACATGCTGCCCGCCGAGATCGGCGCGATCGCTCCCGCTGTCGTCAAATGGGACAAGGGCGGCGAAATCATGAGCCTGCCGCTGCGCGACGCGCGCGAGGTGTTCGAGCGTGAATATCTGCTAGCCCAGGTGACCCGCTTCGGCGGCAATATTTCGCGGACCGCGGCCTTTGTCGGCATGGAGCGCTCGGCGCTGCACCGCAAGCTCAAATCGCTGGGCGTCTTCAATGGCGACCGCGGCGTCAAGATCGGCGCCTGATCGCGCGGTGAGGCCGGATTTCAGCGAGGTCCCATGTCACGCATCGCCTATGTCAACGGCCGGTTCCTGCCGCATCGCGAGGCGGCGATCCATATCGAGGATCGCGGCTACCAATTCGCCGACGGTGTATACGAAGTGACTGCGGTCCGGGGCGGGCGGCTGGTCGACGAGACGCTCCATCTCGCCCGGCTCGATCGCTCGCTTGCAGAATTGCGCATCGCTGCGCCGATGTCGCGGCGCGCACTCTCTTTCGTGCTCGGCGAGGTCATCCGGCGCAACCGCATTCGCGATGGGATCGTCTATCTGCAGGCGACGCGGGGCGTCGCGCCGCGCGACCACCCATTCCCGGCCGATACCCGCACCTCATTGGTCATCACGGCGCGGCGCGCGCGCGCCGTCAACCCCAAGGCACTGGCCGAGGGCATAAAGGTAATTACCATTCCAGATATCCGTTGGGCGCGCTGCGACATCAAATCGATCGCCCTGCTGCCCAACATCCTCGGCAAGCAACAGGCGCGGGAGGCCGGCGCCTACGAGGCGTGGCAGGTCGACGGCGCTGGATTGGTGACGGAAGGCACTTCCACGAATGCCTGGATAGTCACGGAAGCGGGCGAGCTGGTCACGCGCCAGGCGGACAATGCCATCCTCAACGGCTGCACCCGTCTCGCGCTGCTCGACATCGCGCGGCGTATCGGCCTCACCATCGTTGAGCGACCGTTCAGCGTCGGCGAGGCAAAGGCGGCGCGAGAGGCATTTCTCACCAGCACGACGTCCTTGGTGCTGCCGATCGTCCGCATCGATGACACCGCGATCGGCGACGGCGCACCGGGTCTCCTTGGCCGCAGGCTGCGCGAGCTTTACGTGTCACATGCCCGAAACCAGGCCGCCGGGGGGCCGGAATTGCCCGAGGTTGCATGAAGAGCGAGCCGCTTTCCGTCGAACGCCCGCGCGCCCTGCTGTTCGATTGGGACAATACGCTGGTCGATTCTTGGGCGACGATCCACGACGCGCTCCAGCAGACCTTGACGGTAATGGGCCACGCGCCGTGGACCCTTGAGGAGAGCAAAGTGCGAGTCCGGCTCAGTCTTCGCGACAGTTTCCCCGCCCTCTTCGGCGCGCGGTGGGAAGAGGCAAGGCAGGTCTATCTCGATGCCTTCCTGGCCATCCATCTCGAGCGGCTGGCCGCTCTGCCCGGGGCAGCCGAGCTGCTCGAGCATCTCCAGGGAGCAGAATTCTATCTCGGCGTGGTCAGCAACAAGACTGGGCCGGTGTTGCGGCGCGAAGCGGAACGTCTGGGCTGGAGCCGCTACTTCGGGCGTCTCGTCGGCGCCACCGACGCGGCGGCAGACAAGCCGGATCCCGCACCCATCCGGATGGCACTCGAGGGTAGCGGAATCGCCGCCGGTCATGACGTCTGGTATGTCGGCGACACTGCTGTCGATATGGAATGTGCCCTCAATGCCGGTTGTCGGCCGATATTGATCGGGCCGGCGAGGCCCGCCGATGTCGAGTTTGCATCGCACCCGCCGCACCTTGCGTTCGATGATTGTTCCGGCCTTTTTCTCCACTTCCAGACCTTGTGATTTCCTTTCGCGGACCAATTTTGTTAGGAAAGGAGAATTGGGCGCGGGTGTGCCGCGCCTACCGGAACAATCCGGGCCCGCTGGGCTCCAAGAAGTGGCGATAAGGGGAAATACCCATGTCCGACAAATCACAAAACGTTCAAGATGTCTTTCTTAACCATGTTCGCAAGAACAAGACTCCGGTAACTGTTTTTCTCGTCAATGGCGTCAAACTGCAGGGTATTATTACTTGGTTCGACAATTTTTGCGTCTTGCTGCGGCGTGATGCGCATTCGCAGCTTGTCTACAAGCACGCGATTTCAACCGTGATGCCTGCTCAACCGGTTCAACTTTTCGAGCCGCCCAGAGAGGACGGCGAAGCCTGACGGCTTCGTCAGCCCATCCCCAGGGTGCGTCGACCGGCCGCGCGCTGGTCATTCATCCAGCGCTCCAGGTCCAGAGGGAACGGGTCGATGGCCGCCGCTCGCCGGAGGCGCGTCTCGACGAGGCGATCGGGCTGGCGCGGGCGATCGAACTCGACGTAGCGCGCGCCGAAATCGTGCCGCTGCGCGAGATGCGGCCCGCGACGTTGCTCGGCAGCGGTGCGGTCGCGACGCTGGGCCAAGCGATCGAGGTGGAGGGCATCGGGATCGCCGTGATCGATGCGACTGTCTCTCCGGTGCAGCAGCGCAATCTGGAGCGCGCTTGGAAGTGCAAGGTGATCGACCGCACCGGTCTCATCCTCGAGATCTTCGGCGCCCGCGCGCGCACCCATGAAGGTCGCCTGCAGGTCGAGCTTGCGGCGCTGAGCTATCAGCGCTCGCGCCTCGTGCGCTCCTGGACCCATCTCGAGCGCCAGCGCGGCGGCTTTGGCTTTCTCGGCGGACCGGGCGAAAGCCAGCTCGAGATCGACAGGCGGCTGATCGGCGAGCGGATCGCCAAGCTGAAAGGCGAGCTCGAGGGCACCAAGCGAACGCGAGCGCTCCACCGCACCGCGCGGCAGCGCGTGCCCTACCCGGTGATTGCGCTGGTCGGCTATACCAATGCCGGCAAGTCGACGCTGTTCAATCGGCTGACCCATGCGACGGTGGTCGCCAAGGATTTGCTCTTCGCGACGCTCGATCCGACGATGCGCCGCCTGCGCCTGCCGTCGGGGCGCCAAGCCATCCTTTCCGATACGGTGGGCTTCATCTCCGATCTGCCGACTCAGCTCGTGGCCGCCTTCCGCGCCACCCTCGAAGAGGTCATCGAGGCTGACCTCATCGTGCACGTCAGAGACATCCATCATCCCGAAAGCGAGGCTCAGCGTCGCGATGTTCATGCCGTGCTGACCGAGCTCGGGCTCGGCGAGACGATCGAGAGCGGCGTGATCGAGGTACTGAACAAGATCGATCTGCTCGGCGAGGCGGAACGCGCCGCGCTGCTCAACCAGGCGCGGCGCAATCAGGATTCGGTGCCCCTCTCGGCGGTGACCGGCGAAGGCTGCGCAGCCTTGATCACCCTGTTCGACCAGCGCTTTGATGCCGATCGCGCCGCCATCGAGCTTGACGTGCCGCTGAGCGATGGTGCCGCCATCGCGTGGCTCTATCAGCATGGCGAGGTGCTGAACCGGCGCGACGACGAGACCCGCGCGCATTTTGCAGTGCGGCTGTCTGCCGCCGATATCGGCCGCTTCAAGCATCGCGCGATGCTGCACTGAACGATGTTGGTCGATAGCGCGAGGATCGAGCGGCTGATCGCCGAAATCGCCGCCGAGGAGGTCATGCCGCGTTTCGAGAAGCTCGAAGCCGGCGATGTCAGCGAAAAAAGCCCCGGCGACTTGGTCACCATCGCGGATGTCGCGACCGAACGGCGGTTGACGCCCGCGCTGCTGGATCTGCTGCCGGGTTCGCGCCTCGTCGGCGAGGAGGCGGCGGCCGCCGATCCCCGGCTCCTTGACGAGCTCATGGGCGACGATCCGGTCTGGGTCGTCGACCCGATCGATGGGACCGCCAATTATGCTGCCGGCATCCCGATGTTTGCCGTCATGGTCGGGCTGATTCGGCGCGGCGAGACGGTGATGGCTTGGATCCATGATCCGGTCAAGCGGGTTACCGCATCGGCGGCAGCGGGTGGGGGCGCGTGGTGCGGGGGAAGGCGGCTCAAGGTTGCACCCGGTCTGACGCCGGCCAGCATGAGCGGAACTCTCTCGTTGCGTTTCGGCAATCGGCAACTCGCGCGCCGGATCAGCGGCCGCTCGAACCTCGTCGGATCGGTTTTCAATTTTCGCTGCGCCGGCCACGAATATCTCGCACTGGCGAGCGGCAAGGCACATTTCGCGCTTTATAACCGGCTCTACCCCTGGGATCATGCGCCAGGCCACCTCATCCATCGTGAGGCCGGCGGCTTCAGCGCGCGGCTCGACGCCTCACCCTATACGCCGCGTGAAACCGGTGGCGGCCTGTTGCTCACCCCCGATCGAGCAAGCTGGCAGGCGCTGCACGAGGTCTTGATCGGCGAGAAGGCGCAGTAGGAGAGGGGAGCAATGGACGGTAAAGGCAAAGAGCAGAGGACTGTTTTCGTCACCGGCGCCAGCGCCGGCTTCGGTGCAGCGATCGTCCGCCGTTTTGCGGCCAAGGGCGCCCGCGTGATCGCCACCGCGCGGCGCGGCGACAGGCTCGAAGCCTTGGCCGAGGAACTTGGCGACAACATCCTGCCTCTCGCGCTCGACGTCCAGGACCGAGTGGCCGTCGAACGCGCCGTGGCGAGTCTGCCTACTGCCTTCGCCGCGATCGACTGCCTGGTCAACAACGCCGGGCTGGCGCTTGGGTTGGAAGCCGCGCCGCAGGCCGATCTGACGAATTGGGATCGCATGATCGACACCAATTGCAAGGGGCTGGTAACCGTGACGCGGGCCATCTTGCCGGGCATGGTCGCGCGCGGCGCCGGTCACGTCGTCAATCTCGGCTCGACCGCCGGCAGCTATCCTTATCCCGGCGGAAACGTCTATGGCGCGACGAAGGCCTTCGTCCGCCAGTTCAGCCTCAACCTGCGCAGCGACCTGCACGGCACGGGCCTCCGGGTGACTTGCATCGAGCCGGGTCTTTGCGGCGGCACGGAATTCTCCGTGGTGCGTTTCGCCGGCGACAAGGAGAAGGCCGCTAAGGTTTATGCCGGCATGCAGCCTCTGACCGCCGCCGATATCGCGGAGGCGGTGGATTGGGTGACTTCGCTGCCGAGCCACGTCAATGTCAATACGATCGAGCTGATGCCCGTCGCGCAGAGTTTCGCATCCCTCCAGGTCCACCGGGCAAACTGATCGGGCTTTTGCGGACGCCATCGGGAGTGCGACACTAGAGCGATACCCGGGATTACAAGCGGGGACGTCAGGGGTGGCCAAGATCCAAGCGGGCGAGGGCGGAGAGGGAGCGGGCTCCGCCGATGCGATGTCAGATTTGTCGGCGATTCCGATGTTCCGGGACCTCGACCCCGCGACCTTGCGAGCTGTCCGGGACGAGCTCCAATGGCTGACGTTGCCGGGCGGCTCGGCGTTGTTCCGCGAAGGCGAGAAGTCGGATTTCTTCTACATCGTGATCTCGGGGCGCCTTGGCGTCGTCATCGAGAGCGACACGGACGAGCCGCGCTTCATCACCCAGATCGGCATCGGCGAGACCGTCGGCGAGATGGGCATGATCACCGGCGAGCCGCGCACCGCCACCGTCATCGCCATTCGCTATACCGAGTTGCTCGGTTTCAGCAAGTCGGCATACGACCGCCTGACGGCGCGCCATCCGAAGCTGATGCGGCGCCTCCTGGAGATTCTTGCCCGCCGGTTGGCGACGACGACACATAAGGTCAGCGAGCCGCGCGTTCCGAAGACCTTGGCCGTCATGCCCCTCGGCGACGTGCCCGGCATGGCGTTCATTCGCAGCCTCTCGGCGGCTCTCGAGAGCGATGGGCTCAAGGTCAAGACGCTCGATCACGCCGACGCCGAGCGTCCGGCCGAGTGGTTCTACACGGTCGAGGCGGCCCATGATTTGGTGCTCTACCTGGCCGGCTCCGACGAAGTTTGGTCCCGATTCTGCCTGCGCCAAGCGGATCGAGTCCTGTTCCTTGCCGATGGGCGGAGCGCGGGATCGTCCGACCCGGTCTTTCATAGGTCGCGGCAGGAGGGACACACGCCGCCGGCGGACCTCGTCCTGCTGCATCCGCCGCGCGATGCCGACCCGTCGATCGCGCGGCCGTGGATCGAAATCCTCGCGGCCGACATGCAGTGCAACGTGCGCGAAGGCAACGAGGACGATCTCAGTCATCTCGCCCGATTGCTCACCGGCCGCGCGATCGGGCTCGTGCTGTCGGGTGGTGCCGCCCGCGGCTTCGCTCATATCGGCGTCATCCGTGCGCTGCGCAAGTCGGGCGTGCCGATCGACATCCTCGGTTCCGCCAGCATGGGTTCGATCGTGGCGGCGGGTGTCGCACTCGGCTGGGATGATGACGAGTTGACCGCGCGCCTGCGCCATGCCTTCGTCGAGAGCAACCCGGTCAAGGACTACACGCTGCCGTTGCTGTCACTGGTCGGGGGCCGCGAGGTGACCAAACGGCTGCGCGAGAATTTCGGCGAAGCACGGATCGAGAATCTGTGGCGGCCTTATTTCTGCGTCTCTTCGAACCTTACCGCCGGGCGTGCCAAGACCCATCGCAACGGGCTGCTTTGGCGGGCGGTGTGCGCGAGCATCGCCATCCCCGGCATCCTGCCGCCAGTGATCGAGGGCGACGAGGTGCTGGTCGACGGCGGCGTCATGAACAACTTCCCGGTCGACATCATGCGCGATCTCCGTCGTGGTCCGGTCATCGGTGTCGATGTCGTGACGAAAGCGGCGCCGATGCTGACGGCGGCTAATCTTGGCGACGGCACGATCGCTTCGTGGGTCCGCAGCGGCTTTCGCAGGCCCGGGATCGTCAGTGTACTGATGCGGGCGGGCACGGTCGGCAGCGACGCCCAGACGAATGTCTATCGCCATCGCGCCGACCTGCTGCTTGATCCGCCGATCGAATCGATCGATCTGATGGACTGGCATGCGTTCGACCGCGCGATCGAGGCCGGCTATCGTTCGACGATGGAAGCTCTGGAGCGCGAGGTTTCGCCGATGCTGGCACGGCACCTGGCCTGAAATCTGGTTTCAATGCGGTCAGGTTTCCTCGGCTTTCGCCCGCCGCCACTCCGCCTCCATCTCGTCGAGCGTCGAACCTGAAGGTGCCCTGCCGCTTTCCGCAAGCAGGGTCTCGACGCGGCGGAAGCGGCGCTCGAATTTTCGCGTCGCCTTGCGCAGCGCGGTCTCCGGATCGACATCGAGGTGGCGGGCAAGATTAGCGACCGCGAAGAGAAGGTCGCCGAGCTCATCCTCTATGCGCGCCGGGACATTGGCGTCGAGCTCCGCGCGCAGCTCGGCGATCTCTTCTTCGATCTTGTCGAAGATCTGTGCCGCTGCCGGCCAGTCGAACCCGACCCTTGCGGCACGCTTCTGGATCTTCTCGGCGCGGGTGAGGGCGGGGAGGGCGGCGCCGACGCCGTCGAGCGCGCTCTCTTTCCGGTCGCCGCCCTTGGCACGCCGCTCCCGCGCCTTGTGCTCCTCCCACGCCACGGTCTGCGCTGCCGCATCGGCAATCTCGACGTCGCCGAAGACATGCGGGTGGCGCCGCAGCATCTTGTCTGCGATGGTCTCGGCGACATCGCCGAAATCGAATGCGCCGCGCTCCTCGGCCATGCGGGCGTGAAACACGACCTGGAAGAGTAGATCGCCGAGCTCGTCCTTAAGCGCCGCCATGTCGTTCTCGGCGACCGCGTCCGCGACCTCGTAGGCTTCCTCAATCGTGTAAGGGGCGATCGACGTGAAATCCTGCTCGCGGTCCCACGGGCAGCCGCGCGCGGGGTCGCGCAACCGCGCCATGATCGCGAGCAGGCGCTGGATCTTGTCGGCGTCGCTCATAGCCCGGACGCTAGCCCGGGCGGCGCGGCGAGGGAAGGCCGAAAGAGTCAGGATTTATGGCGCACGCCGCGCACGCGGATCAGCCCGTCGGGATAGGGCACGAAGCCGTCGAGCTTGCTGGTGAAGCCATAGAACCACTTGGGGTGCCAGAGATAGACGATCGGTTTCTCGTCGACGAGGATCTGCGCGATCTGGTCGTAGAATTTCTTGCGCTCGGCCCTGTCGCTGGTTGCCCGCGCGGCTTCCAGCAGCCGGTCCATCTCCGGGTTGCAGTAATGACCGTCATTCCCCGGCGCCTTGCACGAGAGCAGGGTGTGGATGTTGGCGTCCGGGTCGATGCGCCCGCTCCAGCCGACGAAATCGGCATCCATCTTGCCGTCCTTGGCCTGCTGCAGCATGGTGATGAACTCGACGGTCTGCAGCTTGACCTCGATCCCGGCCTCCTTCGCCATCGACTGGATGATCTCGGCGGCCTGGGCATTGTCGTTGCTGTTCGGCACCAGCATGGTGAAGCTGGGATTGACGACGCCCGCCTCCTTGAGCAGCGCCTTGGCCTTGGCGACGTCGCGGCCCGGCACGGGCAGCGCCTTGTTGTAGAAATAATTCTCCGGCGTCTGCGGCTGGTTGCCGACGGCGTACTGGCCGGCATAGACGATCTCGTTGAGGATGTTGCGATCGATCGCCGCGTCGAGCGCGGCACGGACCCGCTTGTCCTTGGCAAAGGGGCCGTTCGCCATCTCGCCATTGGCGATGTTGAAGGTGATGCCCTGATAGCCGATGCCGGTGATCGACGTCGAGGCGAGGCGCGGGTTCTTCTTCAACGCGTCGAGATCGGTGGGCAGCAGGCGCTCGATGAGGTCGAGCTGGCCCGATTGCAGATTGGCGAAGCGCACGCCGGTATCGGGGATCGCGAGATAGGTCACGCGCTCGAAGCTGTAGCGGTCCTTGTCCCAGTAATCGGCGAATTTCTCGAGCACGATGCGGTCCTGGATCACGCGCTCGACGAATTTATAGGGTCCGGCGCAGACCGGCTTGGCGCCGAACTGGTCGCCCAGCTGCTCTGCCGCCTTGGGCGCGACGATGATGCCGGCGCGGTCGGCGAACTGCGCCAGTAGCGGCGAGAACGGTAGCGACAGCTCGATGCGCACGGTCTCAGGATCGACGGCCTCGACGCGCGAGATGGCGCTGATCTCGGTCTTGCGGCGGCTGTCGGGGAGGGTGAGGGCGCGATCGAGGCTGTATTTCACCGCCGCCGCGTCGACCGCCTCGCCGTCGTGGAACTTCATCCCCGGGCGCAGCTTGAAGACCATCGATCTCCCGTCGGCCGCGGTCGACCATTCGGTGGCGATCATCGGCACG
>WNFG01005059.1_pt1 | contig 11099 bp, 9 predicted proteins | sample 5400431 | NCBI WGS metagenome assembly WNFG01 (sample SAMN13153346, study PRJNA577476) | soil metagenome | isolation source: 120 cm saprolite under Douglas fir tree site 2 hole 3 replicate 2 | place: USA:California | collected 2015-04-18
TCTGGCGCAGCGGGCACAGAAGCTCTTCGACAGTCTCAAGCCGGACACCCGGCTGCCGTTGCGCGATGCTCTGGTGCAGCTCGCCGACGTCAACGAACGGGGTGACTTCACCCGGCGGCGCCTGCCTCGCGATCAGATTCCACCGGCCGCACAGGCAGCCATCGGTCAATTCGTCGACAACCGGCTTCTCATCTCTTCGGGTGGAAACCGCAGCGGTTGGGTGGAAGTCTCCCACGAGGCCCTGCTGCGGAATTGGAATCTGCTCCGCCAGTGGCTCGAGGAGGAGAGCGACCGTCTCCGCCTTCGACGCCAGATCGAGATGGATGCTCGGGAGTGGGCCGCGCATGACCGTGCCCCCGACTACCTTTGGCGGTCCGGCCGGCTGGCCGCTGCGCGGGCGCTGATGGAGGGGGAGCGTTGGCCTGAGAACGACGTTCGGCGGCAGTTCCTCGAAGGATCACACATTCATGAGCAGTCGGGCCGAGAACGGGAGTCCGAGCAGCTCGCCAATCGAGTCCTCAATGATTACGAAAAGGATCCGCACCTCGGGATCCTGCTCGCGTTGGCCGCGATCGAGACCTACGCCTGGACGCCGCGGGCAGAGCTGGCGCTCAATACCACGCTTGACGCATCGAGACTGCGCAGGGTTCTTGGGCACGAGGACGGCGTGTCCAGCGCGGCCTTCAGTCCCGACGGCTCGCGTATCGTCACCGTCTCCTGGGACAAGATCGCCCGTGTCTGGGATGCCACCTCCGGACAACTCCTTCACACACTCCAAGGCCACGAGAAAGGCCTGACTCACGCGGTCTTCAGTCCCGACGGCTCGCGCATCGTCACCGCCTCCGAAGACACCACCGCCCGTGTATGGGATGCCACCTCCGGACAATCCCTTCACACACTCCGAGGCCACGAGGAAGAAGTGGCTCGCGCAGCCTTCAGCCCCGACGGCGCCCGCATTGTGACCGCCTCCTTGGACAATACCGCACGCGTTTGGGATGCCACCTCCGGACAACCACTTCACACACTCCGAGGCCACGAGAGAGCGGTGGTGAGCGCTGCCTTCAGCCCCGACGGCTCGCGCATCGTCACCGCCTCCCGCGACAACACCGCACGTGTCTGGCATGCCACCTCCGGACAACCCCTTCACACGCTCCGAGGCCACGAGAAAATCGTGTCTAGCGCGGCTTTCAGCCCCGGCGGCTCGCGCATCGTCACCGCCTCCTACGACAAGACCGCACGCGTCTGGCATACCACCTCCGGGGAACCCCTTCATACGCTCCGAGGCCACGAGAACTCCGTGTCTAGCGCGGCTTTCAGCCCCGACGGCTCGCGCATCGTCACCGCCTCCGTAGACCACACCGCACGCGTCTGGGATGCATCCGGACAACCCCTTCACACCCTACGAGGCCACGAGGAAGGGGTGGTGAGCGCGTCCTTCAGCCCCGACGGCTCGCGCATCGTCACCGCCTCTGACGACCACACCGCACGCGTCTGGCATGCCACCTCCGGACAATCCCTTCATACCCTCCGAGGCCACGAGAAAGCCGTGTCTAGCGCGGCCTTCAGCCCCGACGGCTCGCGCATCGTCACCGCCTCCGTAGACCACACCGCCCGCCTCTGGCATGACACCTCCGGACAAACCCTTCATACCCTCCGAGGCCACGACAAACCCGTGTCTAGCGCGGCCTTCAGCCCCGACGGCTCGTGTATTGTCACCGCCTCCAGAGACCACACCGCCAGCGTCTGGGATGCCACCTCCGGACAACCCCTTCACACCCTCCAAGGCCACGAGAACTTCGTGTCTAGCGCGGCCTTCAGCCCCGACGGCTCGCGCATCGTCACCGCCTCCAACGACGACACCGCCCGCGTCTGGGATGCCACCTCCGGGCAACTCCTTCACACCCTCCGAGGACACGAGAACTCCGTGTCTAGCGCGTCCTTCAGCCCCGACAGCGCGCGCATCGTCACCGCCTCGGACGACCACACCGCCCGCGTCTGGGATGCCACCTCCGGACAACCCATTCACACCCTCCGAGGACACGAGAACACTGTGCTTAGCGCGTCCTTCAGCCCCGACGGCTCCAGCATTGTCACCGCCTCCTACGACAACACCCCCAGCGTCTGGGATGCCGTCTCCGGACAACCCCTTCACACCCTCCGAGGACACGAGAACGACGTGCCGAGCGCGGCCTTTAGCCCCGACGGCGCGCGCATCGTCACCGCCTCCCTTGACCACACCGCCCGCGTCTGGGATGCCACCTCCGGGCAACCCCTTCACACCCTTCGGGGCCACGGGAACTGGGTGCTGAGCGCGTCCTTCAGCCGCGACGGCTCGCGCATCGTCACCGCCTCCATTGACCACACCGCTCGCGTCTGGGATGCCACCTCCGGACAACCCCTTCACATACTCCGAGGCCACGAGAACTCCGTGCATCGCGCAGCCTTCAGCCCCGACGGCTCGCGCATCGTTACCTTCTCGCAAGACAACACCGCCAGCGTCTGGGATGCCACCTCCGGACAACCCCTCCAAATACTCCGAGGCCACGAGAGTTCCCTATCTAGCGCGGCCTTCAGTCCCGACGGCTCGTGCATCATCACCGCCTCCGACGACCACACCGCCCGCGTCTGGGTAACGCTCACGCGAGACCGGCTGGTTCGCTTCGCCCGCACACGCGTCTTCCGAGACCTTACACGGGAAGAGAGAGATCGGTACGGCCTTCCATCACCGTCCGACGACAGGAAGGGAGACGGAGCGGCGTTGTGAACAATCCATCGAGGGCACATTTCTCGCGCGCCGCGTGGAATCGCAGGCGCTCCGTCTCGCCGGTACGGAGAGCAGGCGTCCCCGCCTGCTCCCGGCGGGCGTCTCGCCCGATGGTGGGGACTGACGCAAACGTAACTCTTGGTCTAAGACGGCGGCTCAGCGGGCGAAACCCTTCGGCGTAGCTCCGGGCAGGCTCTGCCGAGCCAGCCGGCGAGACGCCAGCGCTCCGGTCGGTCGCTGCGCTCCCAAACAAAATGCGCGGGCGCGCCTTCGGACGCGCCTGACTACCCTCGCAGCCTGAAGGCGGCGGTTACGGCCAATGCGGCGGCAAGGGTCATCAACAACCATCCGGACAATGTCGGGAGGTCATTGACTACGGTAAGCGTTCCTGACGCCGCGGCGCCGGGTGCGGCCTCAGTGGAGGTGACTGGCGACGTCGTGTTGATGTGTGGGCCGAGGACTGTTCCCCGCACACTGACGGTAATCGTGCAGGATTGACCTGCGGCAAGGACGTTCGATACGCTGGAAAAGGTATCCGTCCCGGGATTGATGCTGAAGATGCCTCCCCCGGTTGCAAGCGTGCTGCACGTGCCGCCGGTTTGTGTGATGAGATCGATCCCCGCCGGCATGGTGTCGCTGAACTGAACGTTCGTGAGAGGGACAGCGTTGGGATTCGTCACCGTGATCGTCCCGATGGATGCGCCGTTGAGCACGACCACCGCGGGGGAGAAGCTCTTTGTGATGACCGCCGAGGCAGTCTGCGCAAACGCCGTTGCTGCGAAGGACACACTGATGAGCAAGGCGGTAACGATCGGAAGGCACGACGACCTTTGGTTCATGGCACTCCTTCTTGATCGCAAGAGTTGCGATTATGGTCGAGCACCCCGCGCCGCGCAATGACTACTTCAGAATCTCGATCTGATGAGAAACTCGGCGTCGCATGATGGGATGCTGTTCCAGAAACCTCAGGGCCGCGCGGCGCGGCGGCGCCAGTCCGCGGGGGTAAGCAGGCGGATGACGTAGTTCGAGGTGTCGGCGACGATGATCGCGCCGTTCTCGAGCACGCGGATGCCGACCGGCCCGGAGAATCGCGCCGCGGGTCCGGCGCCGTCGGCGTACGCGGCGACGCCGGCGATGCCGGCGATGGTGACGAGCTGTTCGTCGGTGGTGATCATGCGGATGACGTTGTTGCCGGTGTCGGAAACGAAGATCGCACCGCGCGCGTCGACGTCGATGCCGGACGGCGTGTTGAGATGCGCGGTGCGCGCGGGGCCGTCGTCGCTGCCGGCCACGCCCGCCACGCCGGCGATCGTGGTCACCGTCCCATCGGCGGCGATGCGGCGGATGGTGTGATTGCCGCTGTCGGCGACGAGCAGGCTGCCGTCGGGCGCGGTGGCGATGCCGCGCGGCGAGTTGAAGCGCGCCGCGCTCCCCTTGCCGTCGGCAGAGCCGGCCACACCCGCCGTTCCGGCGAATGTGTCGACCATTGCCGTCTGCGGGCACCCCTCGCCGGAGTAGCTGAATCCGACGCGGCGGATGGTGTGGTTGCCGGTGTCGGCGACGAAGAGCTTGCGCTCACCGAGGTTCGACCAGTTATACGTCTTCGACCGCGCCAGGCCGGTCGGCGTATTGAACAGTGCCTGGTAGTGCGTGCCATCCTGCGCGCCGGCGGTTTGGACCGTGCCGAGGACGTCATGCCCGTCGCGGTTGGCCAGGATGCCCCAGAACGAGACGAGCGCGATCTGCTGCCCGCCGCTGCTGGCTACGAACATCCCACGACCGTAATCGTTGCCGCCACAGCCGCCTCCCGGCGGCTCGATCAGCACGCCGCCGCCGAACGGACCACCGAAATCGAACGGAAACGGATTGCCCGAGGGGATGTAGAGGGAATAGCCGTCGGTGATCCAGTATGTCGAGACCGTTCCGTGCGAGATCTTGCGCAGCACATGGTTCGCGCGATCGACCACGTAGATGTCGCCGTTGTCGACGCCCTCGTAGGGCGCGGCGTGGGCAACGACGTCGAGCCACGTCGGGCGGTTGAATTTCGCCGTCGCCGCGTTCCCGTTCTGCAGGCCCGCTTCTCCCGGCGTGCCGGCGAGCGTGGAGACGGAGTAAGGGAAGCGCGGATCCGCGGCGTAGGCCACGCCGGTCAACAAGAGCACGACTGCGACGAACAGGGGCGCTTTCATTCACTCAGTGTAGCTCCGAGTCTACCGGGTTTCGGTTCACAGTCCCTTCCGGACCGCGGCATGCCGGTCACTGCGGCGAATGGCGAAGTGACGCACGGTCGTTTCGGGATCGATGAGGAACTCGGGGTCACGCGGCAGGTTGTGGACCTTCTGGATGTCGGCTCCCGCGTACGCCTTGATGTCGTCTAGCGAGCGCCAGTAGCTGATGACCAGAAACTCCGTGATGCCATCGTGGCTGCTGGTCATGACGTCGGCGCCGAGGTTGCCGGGGATCTTCTCGATACGATCGATCCCTTCACGATTCAGGTAGTCGTAATACTCGGCTGCCTTCGCATCCGGCACGCGGCCATGCCACATCCGGGCGACGCGCGCGTGCGCCACGTCAGCCGGCGCACCGTTAGCGCGCGTGGAGAAAGCGGCGATGGTGAACAGCGCCAGAGCGCCTGCCAGACCGGCAATGACGAAGAGCCGCGAGTTGGTTTTCATGAACAGTTCCTCCCTCAGGAAGAGTAGCCGAAGGACTCCGATCCATACACGGAGAGTCACCGCTGGCGCAAGGCAGGCCGCTGCCGGCTCGATGCCGGCTGCTGCCGGCTTGATACCGGATACTCCCGGCTCAGGGCCGGTTATTTTCGGCTTAGTGCCGGAAATATCCGGCATTAGGCCGGCGGTATCCGTTACTGAGTCGGGAATGGCCGGCACTAAGCCGAGAATATTCGTCACTCAGCCGAGAATTGCCGTCCGAATGCCGGATATTCCCGGCTCAATACCGGACAGTACCGTCCCAATGCCGGACACTGCCGTCTGAATGCCGGATATTCCAGACTCGATGCCGGACAATCCCGTCCCAATGCCGGACATCGCCGTCTGAATGCCGGACATTCCCGGCTCGATGCCGGACATTCCCGGCTTGATGCCGGATACTCCCGGCTCGATGCCGGAACCTCCCGGCATGATGCCGGACAATCCCGGCTTAGGGCCGGCACTGGCAGCATGCGGCAGCGAGGGTTAAAACGACCCTTGTCCGAGCAGCCTCTCCTGGTACCTTCGCGACAGCCGCAACGTCTCGCTGCTCTTGAGCACGATGATGTAGTCGCCGTGGAAGTGCGCGCGGACCTCCTTGATGGCATCGATGTTCACGATGCCGGAGCGGTGGATGCGCGCGAAGCGTTTCGGGTCGAGGCGCGCTTCGAGGTCGGCCAGCGTGCCGCGCACGAGGTGCGAGGCGTCGAGGGTGTGCAGGCGGACGTAGTTCCCTTCGGCGGTCAGATGGAGGACGTCGCGCATGGCCACGAAGAAGAGACGGTCACCGTGGCGGACGACGATCCGCTCCAGGTGCGACGACGTATGCGGCAGCGAAGCCAGCAGCCGCGCCAGCGTATCGTCCGCTTTCCCTTCGGCGTTTTTGAGCCGGGCCACGGCCCGGTTGAAGGCTAGGTCGAACCGCTCGCGCGAGAACGGCTTGAGCAGGTAGTCAACCGCATGAACTTCGAACGCCCGCAGCGCAAACTCGTCGTACGCGGTGGCGAAGATCACCGCCGGCATGGCCTCGACGCCGATGGCCTCGATCGCTTCGAAGCCGGTCATCCCGGGCATCTGGACGTCGAGCACGACCAGCTCCGGCTCCAGCGAGCGAACGGCGTCGACGACTTCCAGCCCGTTTTCCGCCTCGCCTGCGATCTCGACGCCGTCGTGGCCGGCAAGCCAAGACCGGACGATCCGGCGCGCCGGCGCTTCGTCGTCGGCGATCAGAACGCGCGTCATGCCACGGCCTCCTCGGCCGTGTGCCACGGCAGCTCGATGGTCAGCAGCAATCCTCCCTGGTCGCGGTTCACGAGATCGAGCCTCTGCCTCGCGCCGTAAAGGTGCTGCAACCGGGCCATGGTGTTCGACAGCCCGATCCCTTCGCCGGAGGGAGCGGCGCCGTCGACGAGCCCGGGTCCGTTGTCTTCGATGGTGACGCGCAAACGGTCGCCGTCGCGCAGGGCAACGATGCGGATCTCCGCCCGTCGGGCGTGGTCACGCAGCGAGTGCGTGATCGAGTTCTCGACCATCGGCTGCAGAAAGAGATGCGGCACCAGGGTGTCGCCCGTCTCGGCGGGCATGGAGACGACGACACTCAGCCGCTCCTCGAAGCGCGCTTTCATGATCGCCACGTAGCTGGCCAGAAAGTCCATCTCCTCGCGCAGCGGCACTTCCTGCGCGGCGGAGCTTCGCAGCGTGGCCCGGAGAAAGCTGGAGAGATGCTGCACCATCGCCCCGGCCACCTTCGGATCGTCCTCGATATGCGAGGAGATCATGTGCAGGGCGTTGAAGAGAAAGTGGGGCTGGAGCTGCATCTTCAGCGCGGCCAGGCGGGCCTCGGTCAGCTCGCGCTCCAGCCGCGCCGCGTTCGCGTCGCGCTCGCGGTTGGCGCGCGCATAGGCGATGAAGCGAAGCAGAAAGTAGATCAGCAAATAGACGATGAACTGCTTCTGCCCCTCCATGAAGAAGCGATAGCGCATGGCGCCGTAGTCGTAGGCTCCCCAGCCGAGGAGGTGGTAAATCAGCTCGCGGCTACCCCACATCAGGAGCGTGTGGCTGACGGCGAAGAGCACGAAGACGGCGGCGTGAAGCGGGAGGCGCGCCGCCACCTTGCCGCGCCGGACCGGATAGCGATTGATGACCAGCACTAGCAGCGGAAGCAGGAGCAGGAAGGTGTACGCGCCGGTCATCTCCCAGACGAATGGATACTTCGCCGCGCGGACGTTCTCTTCGGCCAGCCAACTGGTCTCCACGATGCTGAAATTCAGCAGGCCGATGAAGGTGACCGCAAGGAAGACCAGCACGAACGATTTCAGCCGCACGGTGAAACGGTAACGCGCCGCGGCCCGCCTGTCATCTCCCAAGGGACGAGCGGAGCAAGGGCGTGATGAGTGGCCGCGCTGCCCGGCTGTCCTGTTCCTCCTCCGCTCGTCACAAAGCCGTTGTCAGGGAGCGGCACATGCTCGATCTTGAAGCCCATGAGCGAAACGACCTTACCGGCGCAGTCCTCTCAATCGAACCCCATGACGTGGAGCGGTCCCGTGCTCGTGGCCTGTGTCGCTGCCGCGAAGTTCGTATTCCACATGGCCACGGCAAATCTCTACGGCTTCTTCATCGACGAGTTGTACTTTCTGGCGTGCGGCCAGCACCTGGCGTGGGGCTACGTCGACTTACCGCCGTTGACCGCGTTTCAGGCCTGGCTGACGCGCCATCTGTTCGGCGACTCGCCGTATTCGATCCGCTTCTTTCCATCACTGGCCGGCGCGGGATTCGTCCTCCTGGCTGGGGCGATCGCGCGTGAGCTCGGCGGCGGCCGTTTCGCGCAACTGACAGCGGCGCTGGCCATCCTGTTCGCCCCCGGATACCTCGCCTTCTGCAGCTACCTGTCGATGAACTCGATCGAGCCGCTGATTTGGAGCGGCTGCGCGCTGGTGGTCGTACGCATCATCAAACGAAACGATCCACGCCTCTGGCCGTGGTTCGGCTTACTGGCCGGGATCGGTTTGTTGAACAAACACACCATGTTCGTCTTCGGCTTCGCCGTCGTGGCGGCGTTGCTGCTCACACCGCATCGGCGGCTGATGTTCAACCGCTGGTTCGTTCTGGCGGGAGCGATTGCCATGGCCGTGTTCCTCCCGAACCTGATCTGGGAGATCCGGCACCACTTCCCGCATCTCGAGCAGTTGGCGAACATCAAACAAAATGGCCGCGACGTGCAGATGAACCCGATCGTTTTCCTTCTCTGGGATGTCCTGATGACTAATCCGATCGCGACGCCGCTGTGGATCGCCGGCCTCGTTTCCCTGTTTACGGGATCGCTGAAACGCTTCCGCGTCCTCGGCATTGCCTGGGTCATCGCGTATGTAGTACTGATCATCGTGCACGGGCGTTTTTACTACCTGCTGCCGGCGTTCGTGATGATCATCGCCGCGGGAGCCGTCGCCTTCGAGGGGATGACGGACCACCAGGGCCGCGGCTGGATGCGACCGGCGTATCTCACGCTCATCGCCATCGGGGGCGCTCTCATCGCGCCGATCGCCGTTCCCACTCTTCCACCCGCCGCGTACTTTCGTTTCACCGAATTGACGCACATCGAGCAACCGCGCTTCGAACATCGACGGACGACCTCGATGCCGCAGTTCTTCGCCGATCGCTTCGGCTGGCCGGAGATGGTGGCCACCGTGGCGCGGGTCTACAACAGTCTCCCGCCGGACGAGAGAGCGAAGACGGCGATCTTCGGCAACGACTATGGCCAGGCCGGCGCGATCGACTTCTACGGTCCGCGCTACGGCTTGCCGAAATCGATCGGCGGCCATCTGTCCTACTGGTACTGGGGTCCGCGCAACTACACCGGCGAGAGCATCCTGGTGCTGGGCGATGACCGCGAGACTCTCGATCAGAAGTTCGAGATCGTCCGGCCGATGGCGGAGATCGGGTATCCCTACGCCATGGCCCAGGAGCACTTCACGCTGTTTCTGGTGAAGAAGCCTCGTGGCTTTACGCTGCCGTCGATATGGCCGAAGTTGAAGAAATTCGAGTGACGCGTGGTCAACAGATCTGGATGCCGGTTGGTCCGTGCAAAATTGGAAAGCAAATCGGCCGGCGGCAACCATTCCACCTAACAAGACGAGCGCGCGCGCCAAATCGGACCTACGTTAATACGATCCGGTTCACTTCTCAGGGGACTCCAAACAGGTAATACGGAGATCATGGCGATGAAACATCGTTTTCTGTTTCTGTTCGCAACGCTCATTTGCGCGTCCTCGGTACTTGCCCAGCAAATCTCGCCCGGCGTCGGCAACGCCGTTCTTCTGGCGAAGAACAGCATTCAGATCGATCAGTCGGCGGTGGTGGTCTCCGGCGACGTGATCGTGAACAACGCCACGGCCGGCACGGTGCTCGGCGAGCTGGCGCTGTCGCTCGATCGCTCCGTCACCACGCCGGCGGGCTACAAGCTCGCCGCGACGTCGGTCGACCTCGATCAGTCGGCGGTCGCCGGCGGCGACGTGTACTACAACACGCTGACGAATGAAGGCACGATCGCCGGCACACTGTTCACACCACTGGCGTTGCCCGTGTTCGCGACGCTTCCGGCGGTATCCATTCGTCCGGCCGGTTCGGCGAATGTCAACGTTCCGAATGGCGGTCAGGTCACGCTGGACCAAGGTGCATACGGCGATCTCGTCGTCGGCACCTCGGCGACGGTACATCTGACCGGCGGCGGCTACGCATTCCGATCGATCACCGTCAGGAGCGGCGGGGTAATGCGATACGCCGCGCCGACAGACATCGTCGTGAACGGGCGCGCCGATTTCGGAGCCAACTCCGTGGTCCAGTCCGAGAGCAGCGCGGGCCTCACGGGAGCGGCAATGCGCATCCAGGTCGATGGCATCAACGGCTCTGACGGAGCGCTGCTCTCGACGCCTCCCGCCGTTCATGTCGGGCAGGGCGGCAAAGTGTTCGCCACCCTCTACGCCACAGCGGGCTCGATCGTCTTCGAACAATCGGTGGAAGGGAACGGTGCGTTCCTCGCGCGCGACATCCTCGTCGGACGCAACAGCCGCCTAACGATCAACAGCGCCTTCAATCAGCCGCCGTCCGCGAATGCGCAGACAGTCTTCACGAGCGGTTCGTCGCCGCTGCAGATCACCCTCACCGGATCCGATCCCGAGGGGGGACCGCTGACGTTCAGCATCGTCTCCGGACCGCACGCGGGAACGCTCTCCGCGCCGGTGTCCGCGTCACCGACCAGCGCGAACGTCACCTACACGCCAACGTCCGCGAACGTCGCCGATTCATTCACCTTCCGCGTGCGCGATCAAGCTGGTGCCACGGGCGACGCGGTGGTGACGATCAATCCGACGGCGCAAGAGCCGCCGCCACCCGATCCGACGACCGTGCTGGCGACCGACAGCGCGGCGCAGACGACCAAAGACGTCCCCGCGACGCTGCTGCTCCGCGGTACGGCGCCCGCCGGTGTTTCGCTCACGTTCTCCATCGTTTCCGGCACCGGACCGTTCCATGGATCGCTCGGCGCGGTCACACAGGGCTCCGAGGTTCCAGAGCGCAGTGCAACGGTCGTCTATACGCCCGACGCCGGATACACCGGTCCGGACTCGTTC
>WNFG01016273.1_pt1 | contig 11098 bp, 7 predicted proteins | sample 5400431 | NCBI WGS metagenome assembly WNFG01 (sample SAMN13153346, study PRJNA577476) | soil metagenome | isolation source: 120 cm saprolite under Douglas fir tree site 2 hole 3 replicate 2 | place: USA:California | collected 2015-04-18
CGATGTTTGGGTATTCAATACCATGCAGCAGCAGGTTCATGACGCCCAGCAGATAGGGCATGGATTTCTTCTCAACGCCCATCAATGAGTCCTGGAGTTGGCGGTGCAACTCGGGACTGCGCGCCTGCTCGCGCAGGTGCTCATAGGCTTCGACCAGGAAGCCGCATGTGCCGCACGCCGGGTCAAGCATGCGCTCGCCCAGCTTCGGGGCCAGCCGATCGATGATAAAGCGCACGACAGGGCGCGGAGTATAGAACTCGCCCGCGTCGCCTGCCGAGTCCCGCATCTCGCGCAGCATAGTCTCATAGAAATGCGAGACGGCGTGGATATCGTCCGAAGAGTTGAAGTTGATGGTGCTCAGCTTGTCCACGACCTCGCGCAGGATGTAGCCGGAGCGGACGCGGTTGTAGGTGCCTTGAAAGATGGTGCCGATAATCGTGCGGATATCCTGCTCGCCGGAGCCGGAGACGCGGCCGAGGTAGGAGATCAGGTCGTTATTGACGAAATCGAGCAACTCATCGCCTGTCAGCCGCTGCGTCTTGTCTTCGACCGCTGCCCAGTCGCGCCAGCGATAGGGAGGTTCGATCACCGGCTCGTACGCTTCGCCCAGTTCGTCTTCCTGTGATATCTCAAAATCGTCAAGGTTCTTGAGGAAGAGCAGCCAGGTCAACTGCGGCAGCCGGTCGGTGTCCCCGGCCAGCCCGGCATCCTTGCGCAGCAGGTCGCGCACGCTCTTGATCGTCGCATTGAGCTGCTCCCTGCTAGTGAGTGGAGCCTTTGTTCTCCTGGATGCCCTGCCGCCGTTGAGAGCGACTCCATTCTCGCGCTGCTCGCTGTCGCGAGTTCCATTATCTTCATTGAATAATGAGTCCTGTGAAAGGTGATTGAGATCACTCATACTTTGCTGTTCCCTTTTCTGCCTGAAAATATGGATGGGCGCTCAAGCGCTGTAGAGCAATTGCTGTAATTCTTTAAGCGTGCTGCGTACGTTCGACCCGCCACCAAATGGTGCCGCCAGTTCCATAAACGTGCCTCGATCCACCAATGGAGGCACCTTGAACAACTCCGTATCGCTGATATCCGCTGCTTCGCCGTCGATGTATTTCTCCAGTATCACATTGAGCATGTCACGCGCTTGTGGTTTGTAGCGGCTGAAAAAGTCTGCATGCTCGCGGTAGAGCCGCTCAACTCGCTCGTTGCGCGTCGGCATACCCTGTCCAAAGGCCACGTGCAAAAGGAGATCGAGCGGATCAACGTCGGGATGGTGTAGCGCTGCCGCGAGGGCTGGCAGGTCTACTCCCTCCTCTGCTAGCTGGTCGCGCAGCGCCTCCCGCTGCTCTTTGCTCAGCCAGCGCGTTCGCAAATCCGCGGGCGTCTTGATCATGTCCTTGAGGGCTGCTGCTGTATAGTCACGATAAGATGAGCGCTTGATCAGCGTTTTCCCATCCGGCCCAAGGTCGTAGACGTACTCGCCGATGACCCCGATGATACGCCCACTCCGTGTCTGCTTGACCACTACTGGCGGTTCGGTCAGCGGCCCTGGCGCAGGTGGTAGCGATCCACTGCTCATACTTCCCGCAGTCAAAGGAGGTTGAGCGACCACAGGAGCGTTCCCAGGAACAGCGGGTTGAGCAACAACGGGTGCATCCCCAGGCTGTTGAGCAGGCGCAGCCGTAGCAGCATGCTGTTGGCTGCCCTCTTCCGGCGCTTCCACAGGTGCAGGCGGAACAGGTAACGCCGGTGGCAAGGGAATGGGATATTCCAGGGGCTGGTGCTCTTGTGGATGGGCTGTGCCATCTTCCCTGACGATCGGATTGCCTGGAACACCAGAAACGTCTATGAACGGAGCTGGTGTATCCTGTTCAGGTATTCCGCCAGTTTCAATCGCGCTGCTGCCCTCTTCTGGCTGAGGTTGGAGTTGTGGCACCAGCGGCTCAACCTCCACCAGTTCGGGGTCGCCATCAAAATTCGGGTCGAAAAAGAGCTTGATGGCTCCCGCGTAGTCGATGATGGTGAACCAGGTCTTCTCCGGCTCATAGAGACGCGAGCCGCGCCCGATGATCTGCTTGAACTCGACCAGCGAGCCGACGGGCCGTGCTAACACGATGTTCTTGCAGGTCGGGATATCAACGCCGGTGCTGAGCAACCTCGAAGTCGTGACGATCACGGGCGTGCGTTCCTCCGGCGTGCTGAAACGGCCCAGCGCTCTCTTCCCCTCTGCTCCCTCGTCGGAGACGATGCGCTCGATATAGCCTCTGTAGCGCATCACGTACTCTGCACAGGCCTGCTCTAGTGCCTCACGCATCTTCTCAGCGTGGTCTTGATCGACACAGAAGACGATGGTTTTCGCCAGCGGATCGGTCTGTCGTAGATACGCCGCGAGATGCTGCGCCATCGCCCCGGTACGCGTTCGCAGTGTAGCCGCCGTTTCCTCCATGATGGGATCGTTGGGGAGAGAGTCGCCTTCTTCGTCGCCAGCTACAGCCAGTACGCTATCGTTCTGGGAAGCCGCTCTCCCAGATGCCTCAGCCTCTCCTGGCTGTTCCTCTGCTCGCTTTTCGCCCATCAGTACGCGGCGCACGCGATACGGGGCGAGAAAGCCATCATTGATGCCGGCGCGCAGGGAGTAGCTGTAGATTGGTTTGCCAAAATACTCATCCGTTTGTATGGCCTCAGTGCTCAAGGGCGTAGCCGTCATGCCTATCTGGACGGCGCTCTCGAAGTATTCCAGGATGGTGCGCCACCTGGAATCGGCCTGCGCGCTGCCCCGGTGACACTCATCCACAATGATGACATCGAAGAAGTCGCGTGGATAGTCGTGATACAGCCCTGAGCGCGCCTCGTTATCGGCTATCGCCTGGTAGGTAGCGAAAACAATATCGCGGCTGGTTTTTGCCTCACCCAGGATACGCTGGCGCGCATCGCCAAAAGGCGCGAACTCATTATCCATCGCCTGGCTGAGCAGCCAGTCTCGATCGGTCAGGTAGAGTACATTGCGAATGGCCCGCGCTCGCTTCAGCTTCCATACCAATTGAAAGGCAATTTTCGTTTTGCCTGTACCCGTTGCCAGCGTCAAGAGGATGCGCGGCTTGTGCATGCCGCGTTTTGCCTGCAACACGGCGATGACGGCACGGTTGATGGCGGCCTCTTGATAGTAGCGCGGTTTGGGGCCACTGAGCTGGTAGGGGTACTGGAGCGCATCTCTTGCCACAAGGCCTCGCGCGTTGGCAGTGCTGTAAGTACGGCATGTACCGGCGTTTCGTCTGCTGACCAATCGAATTCGTTGATCGTGCCGTCCTCTTCTAACAGGTAGGCGAACGGCACCGCCAGCCGGTTGTGCGCATACTCCATCAGCCGCCGGGTGACATCTTCACGCGTCTCTCCCGCATGGATGGTCTGCACAACTGCTAGCGGCAGCGAGGCTTCAGCGCGGAGCAGTGCGTCGATGCGCAGCTTTTTGCCATGCTGGGTGGAAGTCTCTCGAATCGACACGCGGCCACCGGTAAAGATAGAGGGCGTTTCGACAAACGGCCCGCGCCAGCCAAATTGTCCCAGCCGCCGGCGCAAATCACTCGCAACCAGGTCGAGCACCGCTGATGGATCATCACGCACTCCCAACAGGTCTGTCAGCAGGGGATACGTTTCAAGCACCCGGCGATCTAATGGCTGCCGGACGGTTTCCAGCATGCGCAGCTCGGCCAGCATATCGCGATGAGCATACCCATCCCGGGGGTCCAGGGCTGGCAAGCGATCCATCTTTGCCTGCTCATTGTTCAACAGCAGGTGCCCGAGCGCGTGACCATACAGAGCAACCTGCTCGCGGATTGCCAGATTCTCCTCGATAGCCAGCAGCCAGCGATCGGGAAATTCTCCTGCATGTCCTGTTGGTATGAGCGCTGAATCAAAGCGGCCGACCGACTTGAAATGGAAGCGGAGCCGCGTGCCTCGTCCCTTGCCGTTAAGCCTGTGCAGCGCGGCTTGCAGATGTGTCTCATCCAGGTCTTCTACCGGCAAGAGCCTTGCTGGCAGCAGGTGGCGGCCTCCCGGTCCTGCCGCGTTGAGGCACTCGTTGTGCAGTTCAGATAATGGCTGATTCCGTTCTGCCCCCTGCCAACCAGCCACAAGCTGCTGTAGACGCCAGGTCACATCAGCGGTTAATGAGGGATACGATCCTGCTCGCTCTTCCGTAGGAGGACTCCTTCCCATAACTCAACACTGCAATCCGCGGCTATTGTATAGCGAATCGAAGCAGTTGTCGAGAGTGATGGGAGTTTCTGCATCCTAATCCTCCATGATCGCCATCTCAAATGCTCTTAGGCAAGGTTCAATGTGAAGCAAAGTCCTTGACCGTTTATGCACATTGAATATTAAATGCGGACACGATTGTGCTCGTGATGGCCGCGTTAATTCGTCAATGTCCATTATCGGCCCCTAATGAATTTTGGGTAGTGACTCTATTTAGAAGTGGTAGAGAGGGAAGTTGTCAAAAACGAGATCCAGGACCAGGGATGCACGGTAAGTCCGAGTGCCATGGCAGGAGTGTGCGGCAGGTAGCGTCGCGGCTCCGTACTCATCAAGAGGCGTAATGCGCGATGGGGACGTATCCAGTTGTGCTCAAACAGTTGCAAGGAGACCAAGGCATCCCAAGTGGCGTCCCGTTTGGCAAACGCATGGGTCTTGCGGGTCAGGGCATTGAGTCGATCGCGCAGGGCACCATTGACCCGCGGAGTGCTGGACAGTGGCAGGTTCAGGGATCACCTCGCCGAGGGCGGCACGGATCTCGATGGAGAGCAGCTTGCCATGCTCATCGCGATGCTTGATCGTCTGTGTCAAGCGGACGTCTGGCGGGACCACCAGCGGAGGACGTCCGGGCTGGCCCGAGCGGACCGGCTGACGATAAGCACGTGTGAGGATCGCCGCATAGCCCCGCCAGCCATCGCTGCACCAGTTCAAGGGACGGCCTTGTGTGCGCGCGACGGTGAGGGTCACCGCTCGCTCAACGAGCTCGTCGCCGAGGCACCCAGTGGCGCAGGCGGCAATAAAGCGGCTGGGGCGATCTTGCACGAGGCATCCCCAGCGTTCGCCGGCATCTGCTTCGTCGGGAGCACCGTTTTTTTGCGCACGAAGGACCAAAACTCGTCGATTTCCACGGTCGAGAGGTGCAGATCCTGCGTAAGGATGGCAGTCAAGGCCTCCGCATGCTCGCTCGCTCGCCGCAGCCATGCGCCAATCGTTTCATACTTGTGGCCCGTGATCTCTTCGGCCGCCCGCAGACTTCCTCGGCGCATCACGACCAACAGCGCTTGGGCCACCTCGGCTACTGGCGTATGGAGACGATACATCGGCGTGCCTTCGGTTTCGCCAAAAAAGCGGCCACATCCACGGCAGTGATAGCGCCGTCGTCCTTTGCTGCTGCCATTGCGAATGACGTGCGGCTGCTCACAGGCAGGATTGGGACACGTGGGAAGGGATAATGTTGCTGTCATGGTCAGTCCTCCTGACCGTATTTTACCACTTCTATCAAGAGTCACTACCGAATTTTGACGACCGAATGGGGTAATATGCGTTACCCGTCCTGTAGGGACAAGGGGCGGATGTGGGGCAGGGAGGGGGCCTTGTGCTTGTCCTGGTGGCAACGCGAGCCAGTGGGGATTTCGTGGAGCAAACAGGTCGCACCCCAACCAGGACAAGCACAAGGCCCAATACATTTCACTTTAGGTTCCTCCTTCTGCGGTGGCGAGAGAAGTCAGAGAGTCGAGCACCACGACAAAGTCGAGAAACTGCTCGTGCGGCTCAAACGGTTGAGACGGGGGTAGGTGGCGCTTCTTGGGCTTGTATTTGTTGTAGACCTGTTTGACCTCGCGGCGGTTGACGCGCAAGCGGCGTGGCGGCAAGATCCCCTGGGCCATCTGCTGGCGCATCTGCCTCAGCAGCGGCTCGGTCGCCTCCTCTGGCTCCAAGAGGAGCGCCAGGTCGAGCATCTCCGTCAGGACAAACAGGCCCTGGGTAAAGCTGAGACGATCGGGGTCCAGCTCGGCCTCCGCCGCCGCTTCCGCCAGCAGGACGCGCACGGCGTAATGGGCCAAAAAGATGCCATAGAGCTCCTGGCGCACCCCCTCGGGCGTCTTGGAGCGTAAGACCTTGCGTTGGACTCGCTCGTGCGTTTTGATTTCGTCGATCACCAGTTCGATCTCCCAGCGCTCATGATAGAGCCCAATGAGCTCCAAGGCCGGAGCCAGCCGTGGATTGAGCAGGGTGGTCACCAGCCGATACACCTGGCCCAGCTCTCCCAGCCGCTCATCGGTCACGCGATAGCTAATGAGGCGCACCCACATGCCCCGCTGCATCGGATACTGGACCCCGCGCGTGGGGGGCACCCAGGCGAGCACCGAGCCATCGGCCAGGCGCCGTTGGCGAGGCAGATGTTCCCAGGCACCTGCTTCCAGGGCCCCCAGCACATGGGCCCTGCGCGCTCGCACGTGCTCAAAAAACCCACCCGAGGTGATCCCGGCGTCCACCAACACCAGCATGTCCGGGCCGACCTCTTCCACGACACGGTGCGCCCCATGCACTTCCGAGACATCATAGCGATCGATCTCGAGCTCGACCACGGCATGACTGCCACACTCGGCCAGCAGCACACAGCGCACCTGTGGATAGGCCCCTGGCCCATATTGATTGCTGCTGCGCCCAAAGGCCGCGTCATTGGCCGCCGTGTCGGCGGTGCTAAAGACCGTCCCGTCGATCGCCATGAGCCGATAGCGCCCAAAGAAGGCACTGGGCATCTGCTGTGGCTGCGCCAGCACCTGACAGCACTCGTGCAGCAAGCCCTGCAAGCCCTGGCTGCCCAGTTCCTGGCGGCGTCCGCTCAGCCCTGACGCGCTCAGACGGCTCCTGGGCTCCCCGGGATGCAGGAGGCTGAGCTTGCCCACCAGTTTGTCCCACACCAGCCGTTGGGAAAGGCGGCTCCACAGCGCCAGCCCGATCACAAACCACACCAGGGCCAGCAGCGTACTTTGGCGCACCCGCCGCGCTTTGCTCACCCAGGGCTGACTCTGCCCGACGCACCGCTCGATCTCTTCTTTGGGATACACTCGCGCTAACAGGGCCAGATCCACTTGTTCACACACCTTGTCATCCACGTCCATGTGCCGTAATCTGTACATCAGAAAGCTCCTTCAGATTTTTTTGCTTTCTGGTAGTTTGCCAGATTGGGAGCTTTCTTGTCTTCTCTTTCCCCCTTTTGTCCTTAAGTGTAATGTATTGAGCACAAGGCCCCCACCCTTCTCCACGTCCACCCCTTGTCCCTACAGGACGCAGGCAGACATTCCCAATCATTCCCCGATTCGGTTGGCAAAAATCATCAGGGAACCGGGCTGCCCGGCTCCGGTTCCCTGGAAGCTTGATCCTATTGCTCCTGACCCCGAGGCGTGAAGTCGTCCGTAATCGGCTGATGCCCACCGTGCTCGTGGTAGGCTTCTTCCCGGTACTTGTTGAGGGCAACGAGCGTCGGGGTATCACGGATCGAGAAGAGGATGGCACGCTCGCTGGCGGAGGCGTTGTGGTGTTCGTGCCAGGCCCAACTGGGCACCACGAACATATCCCCCTGTTCCCAGGCGAAGCGCGTGCCGTTGATGATCGTCTCGCCGCTTCCCTCATGAACGTGATAGACGACGCTGCCGACGTGCCGATGGGCCTGGGTCTGGATGCCGGGCCGCAGTAGTTGAATCCAGCACGCAAAGGAAGGCATCACCGAACCCCCGGTATGCGGATTGGTGTACTCCAGCGCCACATCGTCGAACGGGCTGGCGTCCACCTGCGCCAGGTTGCCCAGCGCCTGTTCGGTCGCGGCCCACTTGTAGGTATGCATGGGCGGATACTCCAGGGAGCGCTGCTCCCAGGCCGGACGCAGTTGCCCGACCCCGTATTTGAGGACCGTCGTACTCGGAGCCTTTGTCACTGCCTGTGCCTCCTGGGGATACGGCTCGAAGAAACTGGCGTCCAGGTAGTTGTTCAACGGAATATCCAGCGCATCCATCCAGACTGCCGGCTCATCCGACTGGCTGCCGTGATCGTGCCACAGCCAGGAAGGAGTCAGGACAAAGTCGCCCCGTTCCAGGAACACGCGATCCCCCTCCACCGTACTCCAGGAGCCGCTGCCGTTGATGATGAAGCGCACCGCCTGGGCGGTGTGCCGATGGGCGGGGGCAACCTCGTGCCCGTTGAGCCACTGGATTGCCGCCCAGAGGGTGGGCGTGGCGAAGGGTTTGCCCTGCAGACCGGGATTGGCGAGCGCGATGGCCCGGCGGTCTCCGCCCCGTTCCACCGGCACCAGGCGTCCTGCGCGCTGGGCCACGTCGTACAACTCGGCCCACTTCCACAGCCAGGCGAGCGTCGCGGGCCGCGGCTGCGGTGATAGTGTGGCCTCTTCGATGCGCCACAAGGGAATCAGGGAGCGCGCCCGCATATCGTCGTATAACCGGGCTGTTTCTTGCTCAAGTGCCTGTACTTCATGCTCAATCATGGTTCTTTCCTCTTTCTATGAGAATACAGAGTGCTTTTCACCGGCAGGGGCGCGGCGCAAGGGCAGCCCTTGCCTCAGTCACACACGCTACAAGACGATCACGGACTCTGTGGTGTCGCTGCCATATACGCATCATAGTCGGCCATGAAGCGCGGCGCTTTCTGACGCAGTGTCTGCGCGTCGAGCCGCCCACTGCGCGTCATATAGCTGTAGGCCAGCGGCAGTGCATCCAGGTCCATTTTTTCGTGGAAGGTTTCATACCAGGTATAGCTCTGGCGAGCAATGGCGAGTAAGCGCTCCATGCCAGGTCTGCGAATGTCTTCAAAGGTCTGGAAGGCGGCGCGAACATCCCTGGTCATGGCAAAAGCTCTGGCGAGGGTGATGGCGTCTTCCAGCGCCATGCGCGTTCCAGAGCCGATGGAGAAATGTACGGTGCGCAGCGCGTCTCCCAGCAGGATCACGTTCTGATAGCTCCAGCGCTGGTTCATAACCACCCTGAAGTTGATCCACGCCGGTTTGTTGGGGAGAAGCGCGTGCCCTGCGAGGTCCTCTGCGAAGATGCGCTGGCAGTAGTCGATGCTCTCCTGCTCCGACATGTGCGCGAATCCAGCCCGCTCCCACGTGCGGGCATCGCATTCCACGATGAACGTGCTGGTGTCCTCACTGTAGGGGTAGCAGTGGGCCACAAAGGCACCTCCCTGGTATCTGCGGAAGATCAACGAGAGCGTCTTGAAGAGCTGGTGTGTGCCATACCAGATATATCTGTTCGAGAGCAGGCTGGTTGTAGGCCGAAACTGCTCGGCGTACTGCTGTCGGACCACGCTGTTGACACCATCGGCTCCCACAATCACATCGCAGTCGGCGAAGCGCGAGGTATCGGACAGGCGGGTGGTGAAGTGCATCTCGACCCCCTCGACCCCGTGCCGCTGGCAATGTTCTTGCAGGATGCGCAAGAGGGTTAGCCGTGCGATACCCGAGTAGCCGCTGCCATCGATCCGTACTGCCTGGCCCTTGTGAACAATGGTCTGGTCATCCCAGGTTTTGAGCGCAGCCTCAACGTCGGCGTAGGACTCAGGGTCGCTCTCTTTGAGGAAGGAGAGCGCACGGTCTGAAAAGACGACACCCCAGCCATAGGTAGCGCCTGCCGGGTTTTGTTCGACGATGGTGATCTGGTGGGATGGGTCGAGCTTCTTCATGAGCAACGCGAAATACAGGCCTGCAGGGCCGCCGCCAACGATACCGATCTTCATTGGATTCCTCCTTCCCACTTCATGTCTCAGCGACAGTAAACGTTGGATAGGTATCTCCTGGCATTACATTCCTCCTTCATCTGAGAGCGATACGTCTGCTCCATAGCTAAGGGAAACAAGGCAGTGAATGGCTCGTGCCAGGCAACCGGTGACGAGGTAGACCTCTCCACGCGAGGCAGGCTTGGAGGTATTGTCAAGCGTGAATCTGGCACTCCAAAGAAAGTGCTTGATGATGGCTTGCTTGAGATGAGGGGAGTAGTAAGCAACCTTTGCCTTGAGGCGCTCGATCACCTGGTCAGGGTCGTAGAGGGGACGGCAGATCGCGGTTTCTGTACAGTACATGAAGCTATGAAAGCCATAGGCGGGTTGCTGCCAATAGTCGGAGCGAATATGGCCAGCATTACAGTCATCGAGGGTAGAGGAGACGAAGTCGATGTTCCGATAGAGCAAATCGACACGCTGACCCCCTATGGTGAGCCATGCGCCACCATTGACCCAGGTTCCCCACCCTCCCAGGTCAGTGACGGTCGGATTGGGAGCATCATTGAGGATGGAGGCAATGGAACGAAGATGGACAATATCCAGGGGCTGGTTTTCGTGGTAATAGAGGCCAATATCGAGATCAGAGTCAGGCCGCTGTGAACCACTCGCGTAGGATCCTCCCAGGACGATGGCTTTGAGGCCATGCACCGGTTTCAGATGATCAACAAGCTGTTGCAGCAGGAGCTCATGGGGCATGGTACGCATCTCTCCTTTTCGAGGATGTCATAGCTCATCCTCTTTTCTATCTTACGCAACTTTTCTTGCTCACGCAAGGACTTTATTGCAAACAGCCTTCTATCCGGTCAATGCGGTGGTCATGTTCTGGGTGACAGTGACGGTAGCACGACAGGCACAGCGCTGGAGGAAGGAGCGAGCAGGGACACACTGACCCCACTTCGAGGTGCATCTGACGGGAAAGGTAATGGATGTGCTACACTTTCTCCATCGGTGATGCATCGAAAAAAGGCGATGGAGAAAGAAAGCTCGTATGGACCCAATCAACGTGTTTGAGTATGAACTCTTGGCCAAGGAACGGATGAACCCGGTCTACTGGGATTTTTACGCAGGCGGCAGCGATGACGAGATCACCCTGCGCGCCAACCAGGCCGACTTTGCTCGTATTCGTCTGCGTCCGCGTATGTTAGTCGATGTCACCCCTTGTGATACCAGCACCAGCGTGCTGGGTTTGCCGGTGCCGATGCCTATCCTGGTTGCTCCTACGTCCATGCACTGTCTGGCTCATCCTGAAGGGGAGTGCGCGACCGCTCAGGGCGCGGGGGCG
>WNFG01005060.1_pt1 | contig 11097 bp, 12 predicted proteins | sample 5400431 | NCBI WGS metagenome assembly WNFG01 (sample SAMN13153346, study PRJNA577476) | soil metagenome | isolation source: 120 cm saprolite under Douglas fir tree site 2 hole 3 replicate 2 | place: USA:California | collected 2015-04-18
ACGCGGCTATGTCGTGCTCCGACCTCAAGACGGCCTCTCGACCGAAACGTCGGTCGATGGCGTCTTCGCCGCAGGGGATGTCCACGACTACCACTACCGGCAGGCCGTGACGGCGGCCGGGTTTGGCAGCATGGCGGCCCTCGACGCCGAACGATGGTTGCAGGCTCACAAGTCCCGGACCTCCGACGGCCGCCCGATTTGATCCAGAAGACCTCGTTCGCTTCCGTGGACTGGTTTCTGAACTCATCCCTGTTGAACCGGAGGGGCCAAGTATCCGGTTCGGCTTTCTCAGCCGGGGGATGACACGGCGCGGCGATGGACTCTAGCCATCCTAGCGGCAATGATTCTGTTCACTCCCTTCGGCGCGAGCATCCTTTCGTCGAACGAGACCCTTAGCGAGGTTCGCGAGATGCTTGGGATTGGACGCTCCGATGAAAGCGGCCGAGTCGCCTCTTCTGGTGCAACGCAACCGGGATGGACGAATGTCACGCCCGCCTACGGGCCTTCCGCGACCCGAGGATCCGGAATGACGTTCGTTCCGGAACTCGCTGCATCTCTGCTATTCGGGGGCCCGGTCAATGAGTCTGCGTTCAACCAGACTTGGATCTATGCGGCGGATCGCAACAACTGGACCCGGGTGGACCCTGGGGCCGTGAAACCCCCCGGAAGGGTCGATGCAGCGGTCGCGTATGCCGCGAACGTCCACAAAGTCGTCCTCTTCGGCGGGCTGGGACGGTTCGGTTCCAGTCTCTGCCCTCGCAGCGACACATGGATCTTCGATCCGGCCCAGCGCACCTGGACCAACGTCACCCCGGCGAATTCACCATCGGCCCGGCGGGCCCACGCCATGGTGTACGACGACAACACCCATCGGATCGTCCTGTTCGGCGGCCACCAATTCCGCTGCGGCATCAGCATCCCCGAGAACCGAGGTCCGCGGCTTGCGGACACCTGGCTTTACGACCCGACGGCAAACACTTGGATGAACGTCACGTACTCCGGCGGGCCCCAGCCGAGATCGGACGCCGGACTGGCGTACGTTCCGGAACTCTCCGCGTCCGTCTTGTTCGGTGGCCAAATCCGTGAACTGTATCAGCCCTCTCCTGTCCTCGCCGACACCTGGATCTTCGATTCGTTCTCGTATCGTTGGACCGAACTCCTCCCCTTCAACCCGCCGTCGGCCCGATCCGGCGCCGGGATGGCCTTCGTTGGAAACGCGCACGTGGCCCTCCTCTACGGCGGCTGTGACCCGACCGGATGTTCGGGTGATACCTGGTGGTACGATCCCGCGATGAAGGAATGGGTGGAGAGGTCCTCGAGTGCGGGCCCGGATTTCGCTCCGGGGGCGGCCTTTTCCTACGATCCGTCGGGGGTGGTCGTGGCCTTCGGCCGTTCGGCCACGTGGCATTACCGGGCCGGGGCGGACCCGGGCCTCGCGGCCAGACCGTGGGCGAGCGGAGTGAGTGAGCAGACCCCGGAGACCGTCGCGTTTCACGTCGCGGTGACGGGTGGGGTCCCGCCGTACACGTACCTGTGGTCTTTCGGAGACCGAGCGAGGAGCTTGGAATCGGATCCCGTCCACGCGTACGTCGTCGCAGGCATCTACCACGTTTCCCTTCGAGTTCGGGATGCGAACGGCACCAGTACGGTCGCGTCCTTCGACGTGACCCTCTGGCCGAGGCTCTTGACATCGAGCGGATTACCTCCTGCCGCGGTGGGCGGCATCGCCCTGATTCTTGGCGTTGGCCTCCTTTCGGGATGGTTCTGGTGGAAGCGTCGGCCCCGCCCTCCAAATCGATAGCGGGCGCGACCTTCGTCCCAGGTCTCGAGCCCTCCCGCCTTGACGGAATTTTGAAATAACCTCGGCCCTTTGTTGCGGCCCAGGCCCATCCATGGTACGCATCTTCCGCGGCGGCACGCTCGACGAGAGGTTCGAGGGATCCGTGGTCGTCATCGGACCCCGTCCGACGACGATGACGGGACTGGTCCGCGGGGACCTCTTCGTCCGGGACAACAGCGTGTGCGATGTAACCGGCATGGTGTCGGGCAACCTGCTCGCGGAGCGGACCGGGAAGGCCATCCTCCATGGCCTCGTGACGAAGGCCGCGAAGGCCGCGGGCGGCGATCTCGAGATCTTCGGGATGGTCCAAGGAGACGTCATCAACGAAGGAGGTCGCCTGTTCGTCGACAAGACCGCGGTCGTCCGCGGGAAGATCGTGGGCCAGACGCACCAAGCTCCGATCCCGCCTCCCGAGAAGGTCGCGGTCCCTCCCGCGCCTGCGGCGCCCCTCACCGCGCCCACTCCGGCGCCGAAACCTCCGGCGCCACCGAGTTCCCAGGGTTAGGTCTCGATGCTGGGTTCGAGCGGAGTCTCCTTCAGGAGCATCTTCTCGGGCTTCTTCTCGCCCACCGCAAAGAGCTGCAGGTACGGGATCAGGTTCCCCACGATTCGGTTCTCGGCCTTCCGCAGGTGTTCCTCGTAGGTCGAACGGCTCACCCCGAGGCTCCGGGCGATGTTCTCCGTCGTGACTTCGCGAGGCGAAGTGTAGTACCCGTACCGGTGGGCCTTCAGGAGCGCGTCCATCTGCTTCGACGTCATGTCGCCGAAGAGCGTGTTCACCCAGACGGTCGATGGCAACACGGTCAAGGGCAATTCCCGCTTCCGGATGAGCTCCGTCGGCCCTCGCTTGTTGAAGTCCTTGAAGAGGTCCCGGGTGCGGACCTCGTCGAACGCGATCACGCGGAAGTGGCCCCAGCCGTCCTTGAAGATCGCGGGGGGCGCATCGACCGCCTCGTGGGCCTCCCAGATGTTCCAGGGGCTGTCCCAATTCGCGCAGGTGCACTTGAGCATGAAGATGCGGGACTCCCCCGCCTCCACCCAGCGGTCGATGCACTTGCCGGCCTTCCGCACCTCTTTCTCGATCTGCTGGAGCACGTTCTCGTCCAAGGTCGGCACCTGGATGAGCTCCCGGTTCCAGATGCACCACATGGAGATCGGGAGGCCCGGATGCGCGGCCGAGATTTTCATGAAGGGATAGTCGTACTGGGTCCGAAAGGAGATCTCCCAGAGGCTCATGGGCAGTCCATCGCGGGCCTGGGGGATATAGGTGGTGCCGTCATTCGACGGCCGCCGATGGCGGGTCAAATCGGTTCGTCTCAGGAGGGGTTCAGGATCCTAGGTGCATGAAATGTATCTGATTGGACCGGAAAGCACGCGAATTTGGACAGACAGCAACCGCAACTTCACCCTTCGACAATACGCGCGGATGGAGTACGGGACCCCTGAGGTCTCCTGGCTCGTGGCCGGGCTTCGAGAGACGAAGGTCCTCGCTCCCCGGCGGCCGAGGCGACGCCTCCGACAGCGGCTGCGGTACTTCCTGAACTCGTTCCGAGGATTCGCCGCCTTCGACCTCTACCGGGAACGCGACTCCCAGGGGTAGGGCGGCGCAGATTTTTATCGCACCGGTCCGTCCCCGGAACCCATGCCTGAAGTCCTGATCCGGTACTGCCTTCCCTGCCGATATCAGCCGAAAGCTCTCCAGGACGCCGACGCGATCCTGAAGGAATTCGGCCCGGAACTTTCGGCCCTCCGCCTTGTCCCCGGCGACCACGGCGTGTATGACGTCGAGGTCGATGGCCAGCTCATTTTCTCCATGGATCAGGCCATGCGATTCCCCGAGACGCCGGAGCTCATCGCGACGATCCGAAAGAGGATTGGAGCGAAGGCCTCCCGGAAGAAAGCCTGAACGCCTCAGCCGCCTCGACTTACGTATCTATATCGACCCGTCCATAGACGGCCGTCCATGGCGGGTGAATCTCCCTGCCCAGGGACCGTATTCTCTCCTGTATGTTCGGAGACACATACCCGATTGTGGGCATCGACAGAATGAGCGAACGACACCGAGACGACGGCCTCGCGGAGTACGTCCGCCTGGAGTTCCGGCCCGCGGACCGATGGCACGTGATGTTTGCATTGCGCCGGGCGAGCCGCGTCGGCCGACCGCAGATACGCAAGGCGCGCCTTCCGTGGCGGATCCGATCGTGGCGGGCCGCACCCGAGCCGACCGGGGACTCAAGACAACCCTAGGAGATCGCGAGGACGACTTTGCCGAACTGTTCCCCGCGGCCGAGGTACTCGTGGGCCGTCCGAGCCTCCTCCAAGGGGAAGACCCGGTCGACGATCGGTTTGAGTCGCCCCATGAACACGAGTTTCATGACCTCGTCGAACTCTCGCCGGCTCGCCATCGTTGACCCCAAGACGGAGAGCTGCCGCCAGAACAGGTACCGCGCGTCGAGTTCGAGCATGGGTCCGGTCGTCGCCCCGGGGACGATCACCCGACCTCCCTTCCGCAACGACCGCACGGAGTCCTTGAAGGTCGCTTGGCCCACGTGGTCCACGATCACATCGACCCCGCGGCGTCCGGTCAGCTCCCACACCGCCTTCGACCACGGCATCGACTTGTAGTTCACCAGGACGTCGGCACCCAGCGCCTTCGCCTTCTGCAGTTTTTCGTCGCTCGAACTCGTCACGAACACCGTGCATCCCGCGAGCTTGGCAATCTGGAGCGCCGCGATCGAGAGCCCGGAGCCGGCCCCGAGGATTAGCACGTCTTCTCCGGGGCGGATCGCCGCGCGGGTGACGAGCATGCGCCACGCCGTCCCGAACACGAGGGGGGCGGCCGCCGCCGTTTCGAACCCCAGGTCCGTGGGGATCTTCAGGGCGTTCTGCGCCGGGACCGCGACCTGTTCCGCATAGGTCCCCGGGAGGTGCTCGCCGAGGATCTTGTAGTCGGCACAGAGCGACTCCTCTCCTCGAAGGCAATACTCGCAACGTCCGCAGGTAATCCCGGGATCCAAGACGACGCGATCCCCGACCTCGAGCTCAGTCACGTCCGAGCCGACCGCGGCAATGTGACCGGCGCCATCCGCGCCGAGGATGTGAGGGAGGGTGAGCTTGAGGGTCGGCATCCCCTCGCGGATGAAGAGGTCGAGATGGTTCAAGGCCGCCGCGTGCAGCCGCACAACGACCTGGTCGGGCCCGGGGACGGGGTCCGGATAGTCCGTCGCCACCTCGAGCACGTCCGGCCCGCCGTACCGTGGCAGGACGACGGCCTTCAGCGTACCACCTGTGCAACGCCGGCGAACGGAGCGGTCCTAGATAAGGGCCGCCGTCAGCGAACGTTGTAGCCTTTCGACTGCAGTAGGCGAACGACGTCCTTGCGATGGTCGCCTTGCAGGACGATCACGCCTTGCTTGCCGGATCCGCCGGTCGCGAGTCCCTTCTTTAGTTCCCTCGCGAGCTTCTCGGCCTCGTCCGGTTTCGACTCGAGGCCTCGCACGACGGTCACGGCCTTTCCATAGCGGCGCGTGTCCATCTCGACGGACAGCTGGGTCGTCTCACGACCCAGGTCTTCGCAGACGCAGATCTCCTTAGGCAACCCGCAAGTCGCGCAGATCCCCGCGATCAAGCCGCCTCCGATGGGTTCTCCTTCGTGGGGAGGAAATCCTTCAGTAGACGATAGTGTTTTCGGATGGTAACCTCGCTGACCCCCGTCAAACGGGCGATTTCGGCCTGGGTGAGGGGTATGTCGAGGTCTTCGGATGCCAGATAGAGCGCCCCGGCGGCGATCCCGACCGGGGAGTTGGCCTCCAGGATCTTCGAGTCCTTTCCTTGGGCGACCAGGTTCAAGGCGCGCTCGCCGACCCTCGGGTCCAGCCCGAGTTGGGACGCGAATCGCGGGACGAAGTCCTCCGCGCGGCTCGCGCGGCTGAAGACGCCCAGTTCGCGGGCGATGATCTTGGCGGTCAAGGAGACCCGGTGGACTGTTACGCCGGTCGCCTCCGCGAGCTCATGGAGCCCGCGAGGGGCGCCGAGCTGCTTCGCGGCCAGGTACACGACGGCCGCGACGATGGCGTCCATCGAACGGCCCCGCGAGAGGCCCGCCTCGATCGCCTTTCGGAGCAGGATCGCAGCCCGCTCCCGGAAGGCCGGGGCAAGGCCGAGCCGGGACGACAGGCTGGAAAGCTGGGCCAGGCCAGGGGCCAAGGCCCGCTCGGTCCGATCGTAACGGGTCCATCGGCTCACGCGCCGCAGGCGGTTCAGGGCCGCGACGCTCCGGGCGTCGATCGGGTTGCCTTTGGCGTCCCGAAGCCCGTTCCCGACCATCGAACCGAGGCCCTTATCAGGGGCCATCACGGACGGCGGCGGACCGACTCGGATGCGGTCGTCTCCTTCGAAGGTCGTCCAGTCGGGCCCCTGGTCCACGAGGCCCTCATCGACGACGAACCCGCAGTTGTCGCAGACGCGCTCCCCGCGGACGGGGTCGACGTACAGGGCGAAGCTCCCGCAATTCGGACAGCGGGCCGGATCCCGAGCGTGCTCGGGCTTCCGCTCCCCCTTGAACGTCGCGTCGCGCGCCTCTATTGATGCGAATTGACTCATTGTGTCACCTCACGAGCTCCGGACGCGATGACCCACCGCGCGGTCCAGGCCTCCAATTCCCGGATCGCGCTGAAGAGGTCCTGACCTTTCGGCGAGAGGCGGTATTCCACCGCTACCGGCCGATCGAGGACCTTCCGTTCGGCGATGCCCACTTCCTCGAGCTCCTTGAGTGTCTTCGCCAGGGAGCTCTGGCAGATTCCCGTGGCCTCGCGCAGTTCGTTGAACCGCTTGGGGCCGGACAGGAGACCGTGAAGGACCGTCAGCTTGAGCTCCGAGCCGACCACCTCGATGGCGGCTTCCGCTCCACATCCCGGTCCCGAACAGGGGCTTTCTTCCTCGGTCATCGCATTCTGTTCTCGCACTCATATATTGGGGCCCCGGGGTATAAATAGTTTCGTTTTCGTACTACGTTTCAGGTGAGAACCTGGTTCCGTCGTGAAACATCTCCTCGGGCTCAGGAGCCCTTTCCCGCGAGGGCCATGTCGAGGCTGTCCTCCAGGAGGTCGAGGGCCGACTCCATGAGCGGGAGGGGAATGTTGATCGGCGGCAACAGGCGGATGCAGTTGTTGAAGAAGCCCGCCGTGAGCAGGATCAGCCCGTTCCGAAGGCCCGCGAGCTGGACGGAGCGGGCGAGGTCGACGTCCGGCTCCTTGCTGCGGCGGTCCTTCACGAACTCCAGGGCCCACATGGCCCCCAGGCCGCGCGCCTCGCCGATTCGATCATGGCTCTGGGCCATCTCGTCGAGCCTTTTTCGGATGCGGGCCTCGAGCCGCTTCGTGCCTGGTAGGGCCTTCTCGATCTCGTCGATGGCCTTCAGGGCCGCCGCACACACGACCGGGTTGCCTCCGAAGGTCCCGCCGAGAGATCCTGGACGGGGAGCATCCATGACCGCGGCCTTGCCCGTCACGCCTCCGAAGGGCAGGCCCCCTCCGATCGCCTTGCCGCTCACGAGGATGTCCGGCACCGTGTCCCAGTTCTCAATCGCCCACATTTTCCCCGTCCGACCTGCCCCGGCTTGCACCTCGTCGTCAATGAGGAGGATCCCGTGGTCATCGCAGAGCCGACGGAGGAGCGGGAAGAATTCCTTCGGAGGCACGATCATGCCTCCCTCCCCCTGGACCGGCTCCGCGAGGATCGCGGCGACCTGGCCGGCGACCTCGGGCCGGTTAATCAGCCCCTCTAGCTCCTCGACGCGGGCCTTCGCGACTTCCGACGGGGACCGGCCTTCGGGGTCCCGATACGGATAGGCGTAGTCGGCGAGGAGGACTTCGCGGACCAAAGGCCCGAATCCTTCCCGATACGGCTTCTCCTTCCCCGTCAGGCTGATCGTGAGGAGCGTGCGGCCGTGGAAGGCGGTCTTGAAGGAGACGAGCCACGGCCTCCTCGTGGACGCCCGCGCGATCTTCACCGCGTTCTCAATCGCCTCGGACCCGGAGTTCACGAAGATCGACTTGTTCAGTCCCGGCGGGCAGATGTCCGCCATGCGCTCCGCAAGATCGAGGTACGGTCCGTACGTCGCCACCATGAAGCTGATGTGTGTGAGCTGGTCAAGCTGGTTCTTCGCGGCACGGACCACAGATGGAGGACGATGGCCGATCGTTTGGACTCCGATTCCTCCGCCCAGGTCCACATAGACGTTCCCGTCCGCATCACGGACGAGAGGGCCTTCCGCCCAGGTAACATCGATCGGCAGGCCCACCCGCACCCCGTTCGTCAGGAATTTCTCCTTCCGCGCGAGCGCGGCCTTCGACCTCGGTCCCGGCGGAAGGGTCACAATCTTCGGCCCCCTCGGTCCTCGCAAGGCCTTCGGTTTCGCCATCGGATCACGTTTCATGTGCCACTGTGGCGGCCCGTCGAAGGGAACATGCCGCGAGGGTTATAGGCTTTCTACACCCGACGGCAAATCAGGTGAAGGTCTGGCCCTTCGTCTCGGGCCCAATCCCGGCGAGCACGACTCCGCCGAGGACCATGACAGCCGCGATCGCGGTCAGAGGCGCAATGATTCCACCTGTCGATGCGTACAAAGCCCCGAAGATCACGGGTCCGAGGATCGCGGTCACCTTGCCGACTCCTTCCGCCAAACCGAAGCCCGTCGCCCGGTACTGGGTAGGGAAGAGCTCGCTGGTGTAGGGATACACCGCCCCCCATGCGCCCAGATTGAAGAAGCTCACAAGGGCCAGGCTGACGAATAAGGTCGTGAGCTGCGTCGCCGTCGCGAAGAAGAATCCGCTCACGCCGCCCAGAATAAGGAAGACCGCCAGGGTTCGTTTACGGCCCCACGCCTCCACAAGAAACATCGACACGAGGTACCCCGGGAACTGCGCGAAGGCCGAGACGATGAAGAACGTCGCGAGGAGCCGGACGTCCGATCCGACCGCCGCGAAGACCGGGAGCGCGAACGGGAGCGAGAGGAACAATCCGTAGTAGCTGAAGTTCAAGGCAATCCACACGGCGATCGTGACCCCCGACCGTCGGAGAAGGGACCCCCCGAACAACGCCGCAATCGGGGCCCGGGGGATCGCTTGCTCTTTCGAGAGAGAGGAGGAAGACACGTTGAGTCCCGTCACGCGGCGCAAGACCTCGGCCGCATCGTCAAGACGACCGCGGCGCGCGAAATAGAACGGGCTCTCGGGAACGGTCGTTCTGGCGAGGAACGCGATGAACGCCGGGAACGCCGCCGCGACGAACAACCAACGCCACTGCCCGCCGCCCTGGATGATGAAGATCCACCAGAACGCAATCGCGAGAAGGAATCCGATCGGCCAGAAGAAGTCAAGGAGCACCATGTACCGGCCGCGGGACTGTGGAGGCAGGAACTCCGAGAGCAGGGATGGATCCACGACGAGCATCCCCCCAAGACCCAGCCCCGCAAGCAGGCGAAACCCGAAGACGCTCCACGGGTCCCACGCGACCGCTGTGAGGGCCGTGAAGGCGGAATACCAGAGGATGCTGGTCAGAAACACGGTGCGACGACCCCGATCGTCGGCGAGGCGCCCGAGGATGAGGCTGCCAATGAACGAGCCGATCAACGTCGCCGAGGCGACCAGGAAATAAAGGAAGGGATTCGACGCGGGGGTCAGGCCGAACTGGGTGAAGATCGCAGGAAGGACGAAACTGATCAGGATGATCTCGAACGCCACGAAGGTCCAAGCGAATCCGGTTAGCAGGACGACGCGGCGGTGAAACGAGGTGAACCCTCCCTCTCGGAGGACTTCCTCGACCGAGCGAGTCGTTGTCGCCACATTGCTGCGGAGAGCGAGGCGCTATTTGAGGATTCGCGGCCACGCATCATCTGTGCAAGACGAAAGAAAAGTCGAACCAATTACCGGACCGACGGGGTCGAAAATTCAATCGGGACCGCTCGGGTCTGATCTCTGCGGGGATACTCCGTAATGTGCGCACCGTAGTAGGGAATGCGGTTGGCGACCACGCTCCGGAACGCATCGCGCAGGCCGTCGTCGTCCATTCCTCTCGTCGGAATGAGATCGTCGTTCCGATTCAGACAACCCTTCAATTCCCCTTTGTGCGTCACGCGGATCCGGTGGCAGTTCATGCAGAACTCCGCGTTGTACACTGGATCAACGACCTCGACTTCGGCTCCGTTGAAGAGGTAGATCCGACGGTGATGCATCTCCCGCACCAACACCTTGTCGGCGCGCAGCTCGAGCCATTTCTTCAAGGAATCGATGTCGACCATCCATTCCTCTTGGCCCACAAGCTCGGGCATGAACTGGATGAGTTGGAGCTTCAGGCCGTCGCCGTGTGAGATGTGCTCGATCATCGCGGGAATGTGCGGGAGCGTCTGCTTGAACACCACCATATTGAGCTTCACGGGCTTCAGGCCGACTCGCAGGGCCTCCTCGATGCCGCGCAAGACCGGGGCGAGTTCTCCCTTCCGGATCTCTCGGAAGGCTGCCGGATCGAGCGAATCGATCGAGACGTTCACGCGCTTCAGTCCCGCCGACCGAAGTCCCTCCGCGCGCCTCGCGAGCATCGATCCATTCGTCGTCATCGAGACGTCCGGGATCTGCCGCACCGCGCGATTGATGATGTCCTCCATGTCCAACCGGACGAGCGGCTCGCCGCCGGTGAACTTCACGGACCGGATCCCGAACTCCCGCGCAATCCGGAGAAGGCGCTCGATCTCCTCGACGGACATCTCATCTTCGTGGGGCATCCGTGGCTTCAATACCGGACCGAGGCCTTCGTCGTGGCAGTAAATGCATCCGAAGTTGCATCGCTTCGTCACGCTCACTCTGATGTCGGTGACCGTGCGGCCGAATGCGTCGGCGAGCATGAGACGAGTGGAATCCCGAGGTCGCGCTAAATAGTTGGTGGCGCCCTCGGTGGAATGCCCCTCCAGAGAATTCTCGAAATTCGGTGTCCTCCGGAGTGCCCTCGTGTTGTCCGCACTTCCGAATGTTTTTATATCAGCGCCTCGTGAGGAGGCTTAGCCCACATCGTCTGAATTCGCCTGGTGGCGGTTTTTCCCGACCCTTTGCGACTCGGCCTGTTGTGTCGGCAGAAGTGAGAACATGGAAGAAAAGACAATGACGAAAGTCAAAGACCTGACCCCCTCGTCCAAGCAAGTGAATGTCTTGGTCAAGGTGGTAGGCCTGAGTGAAGAGCGAGAGATCACGTCGAAGTTCGGCGAA
>WNFG01005062.1_pt1 | contig 11095 bp, 5 predicted proteins | sample 5400431 | NCBI WGS metagenome assembly WNFG01 (sample SAMN13153346, study PRJNA577476) | soil metagenome | isolation source: 120 cm saprolite under Douglas fir tree site 2 hole 3 replicate 2 | place: USA:California | collected 2015-04-18
GAATAGGCCGCCTGCTGGATCCGGTCGTGCAGGAACTTGTAGGCGCTGTCCTCGCGAAAGACGAGCCCAGCGTGGACGGCTTCCCAGAGGGCCGCGTGCACCGCCCCCTCTGTTGTCCCGTGAACCAGGGCCAGGGTGGCGACCTCGGCGACATTGCCCAGGCAGGCGAGCTGTTTTAGGGCTTCCTGGGTGGCGGCGGAGAACCGCTTCAGTTTCCCGGCCATGAGTTCCACCACGTTGTCGGTGTAGCTCTTGGCGCGGATGCGTTCCATGTTCCATTGCCAAGCCCGCGTGACCGGGTCGAACGCGAGCAGCCCCTCTTCGGCCAGCGCCGTGAAGAACTGGATCGCGAAGAACGGATTACCGCCGGTCTTCTCCTGCACCAGTTGCGCCAAGGGCCGCACACGCCCCAGCTCGCAATGCATGGCATCGGCGACCAGCTGGCCGACATCGTCTATTCCGAGAGGCGCCAGCACGATCTCCTGGACCCGCGTTCCGGCCTTGCGGATCGCCTCCAGCGTGCGCAGAAGCGGGTGAGAGGGACTGATTTCGTTGGCCCGATAGGCGCCGACCAGCAGCAGGTGCCGCATTTCCGAGTGCGTGACCAGATGCTCGAGGAGGTCGAGCGTTGCTGCATCGAGCCATTGCAAATCATCCAGGAACAGCGCGAGCGGGTGCTCCGGCCTGGCGAACGCGCCGAGGAACCGCCGGAACACCAACTGGAAGCGGTTCTGCGCATCTCGCGGCGGCAGGTCTGGAACGGGCGGCTGTTTCCCGATGATGAACTCCACCTCCGGGACGAGGCTGATGATCAGCTGGCCGTTCGGCTCGACCGCCTCCGTCAGGGCACAACGCCACTGGTCCACCTCGGCTTCGCTCTTGACGAGGATCTGACGGACCAGGGTTCGCACGGCCTGTGCCAAGGTCGTGTACGGGATGTCGCGCTTGTACTGGTCGAACTTGCCCGTCGCGAAAAGCCCGCGTGGCGGAACGAGCACCTTGTGCAGCTCGTTGACAACGGACGATTTTCCGATCCCGGAATATCCGGACACGAGCACGAGCTCCGGCGTGCCGTTCGCCACGACACGGTCGAAGACCGCAAGCAGGGAGTCGATCTCGCACTCCCGCCCGTACAATTTCCCCGGAATCAGCAACCGGTCTGGCGTATCGTGCGAACCCAGTAAGAACGCGTCGATCCGTCTCCGAGACCCCCATTCAACAAGGCACCGGCGCAGGTCGGCCTCGACACCCCGGGCCGTCTGATAGCGTTCCTCAGCAGTCTTGGCGAGGAGCTTCAAGATGATTGCCGATATAGGTGGAGGAACATCTGGAAGCCGCTCGCCGGGCGGCACCGGCTGTCTTGCAATATGGCAGTGCACCCATTCCATCGCATCCGAAGCCGCAAAAGGAAGACTCCCGGTCAGCATTTCGTAAAGCGTGATGCCGAGGGCGTAGAGGTCGCTCCGGGAATCGATCGAACGGTTCATTCGCCCGGTCTGTTCCGGCGCCATGTAGGGGAGTGTTCCGGCGATGAACTCGGGAGGTTCGGGCGACTGGCGTTCGCGCGGGAGGCGCGAAGCGATGCCAAAGCCGGTCAGCCAGACCTGACCGGTCGCGGAATTGACGATGATATTGGTCGGCTTGATATCCTTGTGGATGAGACCACGTTGGTGTAACCGGCCAAGCGCGGCCGATAGAGCGACGGCGAGCCGGAGGAATCTTTCGACCTCCATGGGCGGCCCAAGAAGGCGATGGAGCGGCTCGCCGCCGGGATCCTTGAGCACCAGCAGGGTCCGCCCGTGCTCGCGCACAAGCTCCAGCGGCCGTACCGCCCACGCATCGTCCAGGTCTTCCTTCAGTCCGTATTCGTGTGTGAGACGATTGAGGCTGCCAGGCGTCGGGTGCTCCGCGGCGGGAAGCACTGCCAGAACCGCGTTCCGGTCGCCGTCGGCGCCATCGCGCCATCTTCTGCACAAGATACGCTCGCCATCCTCCCACAAAATCTGGAAGCTACTGTCCACACCAGCGTCGAACCAGGAGGATGGGTTCATCTGCCGGGACTCCACCGCCAAACCGGCCATTAGGCTGAGAAGGAATTAAACCATTCGTCCCCTGCGGAACGTCTGATACCCGTCTAGAGCGACCTGCCAGTTTAAGCCAATAGCTTAGCATTCGTCGCGTGGGAATGGAACGCGGTCTTCGCGATGGTGCTGCCAGCGAACGAACGCAAGCACCACCCTCGGCTTCCAGAGCGCTAAGGGGACGGTCCCGCCCGGGCGAACGGGGGTCGGGGACACAACCTTGACCGTCCCTTTCGCGCCTCCGCCTCGCGTATCGAGTTCCACGATCGCTGCGTCGACCGCGGCGACGCCTTTCTCGACCAGCGCGACGGCCCCGGCATCATGCGCCAGCGCCGTGGCGAATTCGGACAAAGCACTCTTCGGCAGCTCGGAGTGATCGCTCGGGGTCTCGCGCGGCGAGTAATTGCAGCGGCGGAACCAGCAAATGAAACCCTTGGCGCGCGGATCGCAAAAGTGGAATCCGGTTTCGGGCAACGTAAACGGCGGAGATTGCACAATTATCTGCAACCCCGCTCACATCGCAGATCGCCAGAATCGTAGCTCAACCTTTCGCGGAGTGCTCAACTTTGCGCAGCCAGCTATACCAAGGTATCGAGTCCATCAACCATTTCGGTAGTTAAATGAGATCGGTAGCAATGGCGCGGGCTCGTTGGCAAGTACAGGTCTGAATGTGCCGAACGAAGATCGTCTCGGCCGCAACCCGGGCGCCTCTGTCTCTGGTGAGCGCCACGATTGCCACGAGGTTCCCTATGGACCAGTACGTCTCGACGGTAGAAGGGCTCGACCATTTTTCCGAACGGACCTCCACTGCCAAGGAGATCTCGGCCGGCCGTCGCCGGCTGGTTCGGTTGGTGGGTGTCGCGTTAGGCGCGCTCGCCGTGGCATGCGGCTCGTGTGCGGCGGCGAGTTCCAACGACGCAAAGCTTCACCTGGCGGCAGCTCCGGAGGATTTCAAAGCCCTCGGCATCGGAAAGGAGATCGAGGTCCGAGAAGATGGGCGGCGCACGCCGAAATCCTCGGATTATTTCGAGTGGTGGTATTTTGACGGGTTGTTCGACGACGGGACGGTGTTCGTGGTCTGGTTCGGTGATAATTGGCTCTATGGATCACACAAACGGGCCCTCAATATCGATCTGACGCCGCCAGGAAAGCCGACCCGGCACATCGTGCGGACCTTCGATGATCCGGGAGCGTTTTCGAGCGACCATGCAGATGTTCAGATCGGCCCTCATAGCTTTAAAGGCGATCTCGAAACCTACGCCATTCACGTGGACGCCGCCGAAACCGATGGTGTGGGCTGCGATCTGGCTCTGCGCCGCAGGGTCGCCTCCTGGCGCCCCGCAACCGGCTACATCGAGGCCGGCGACAAGTTCTTCGCGTGGCTCGTGGCCGTGCCGGAGGGAGCCGTTACGGGGACGCTGACCGCAGACGGCGTGACCCGCCAAGTCACGGGCAGCGGTTATCACGATCACAACTGGGGCAATGTTTCACCGGCCGCTCTATTCGACAGCTGGTGGTGGGGGCGCGGCAGAACCGGCGGCTACACGATCATCGCCTCCGACATCCATGGCAACGCCGCGGTGGGCGGGACCCGTATTCCACTCTTCTTCGTCGGTGATGACCATCAGGTGCAGGTCAATGCCTACGGGTCCGACGTATCGGCGGTGGAGAGCGGTCTCGTACGCCATCCCGATCCAACGCATGAGCGCCCCATCCCCTCAGGGGTCTCCTACGCGACCGCTGATGGAAGTCGGGCCGAATTCAAGATTTCCGATCGCCTCCTGAAGTCCAGCAATCTTCTTTCGGATCGATCGTTCATCATAAAGACGGCCGCGGCGATCATGTCAAAAAAGCCTTGGTATACACGCTTCGAGAGCCCGATGACGCTTGAGTTACCCGGACAATCCCCGCGCAAAGGGGAAGGCACACTGGAGTATTTCGAGCTGAAATGAATCGAGCAGGCGCGCGGCCTCCGCAACATCCGCGATTGCTCGCGCCCGATGATGCTCATGGCTTAGCCCCCAAGGTTCAGCGCGACTTGGCCGCTGCGCGGGGGTTGGCACTTATCTCAGGTAAGTACGAAGGAGAACATCAACATGGCCACACTCAGTTACAGCCTCACAGAGCCCGCTCTTAGGTCACCCGTCGAGGAGTGGCAACCTCATGGCAAGCAGAGCGAGACCACTAAAGAGTGGTGGTACTTGACCGCAGTAGTCCACGATACGGCCGGGAATTCCTATTTCCTGGTTTGGTGTCTCTTCCACTTCACTGGCGAGAAGTCTAGTCCGGCGTCCGCAGGCCTTCCGCGTAACCAAAGGGCGATCGCCGCTCTAACCGGCTTCACGGACTACCGCGACAACTTCCATATCGGTGGCTTCCCGGCAGCAGTGGTGAATGAGGCCGACACTTGGGATCCCAAGACCAACGCGGTTCGTTTTGTCGCCGGCGAATACAGCTCCGAGTGGACCTACCACGGTGACACCATGCACCTGACGGTCGCATCCCCGCAGCTGTCCTACGATCTGCGCCTCACAGGGGCGGAGCAGGTGATGTACGCCAAGGATAAGCTCGGCATCGAGGGCTTCATCCAGGAGGGAGCCAAGGAGGACCGGAGCTACTATTATTCGCTGCCGCGTGTCGAGATCGTAGGCCGGATCACTTACACCGGAAAGGGCGACGTGCGGGGCGAGATCGACGTGACCGGGCAGGGGTGGGTCGACCGCCAGTGGGGCGACTTCCTGACCCACTCCTGGGAGTGGTCCTCGCTGCGCTTCTCCAGCGGCGCCCGAGTCAACCTGTACAACTTCGCCAACGGCTACCAGGTCGCGACCTATCAGAAGGCCGACGGCTCTACGCAATGGTTGGACTCCTTTCTCCTCCACCAGAACGGTTATCTCAGGACGCCCGAGCAAGGAGTATGGCTGTCGTGGGGCTGGAGCTATGAGTTCCCAGTCGAGGTTGAGGGCAGCCGCCACTACACGCTGGAACCGTTTAGCAAGCTCGATGTCTACGAGAACCCGGGAAATGTCCTCTTCGAAGGTCCTTCGCGCCTCATCAATGACGAAACAGGAGAGACGGTTGGAGTAGCGGTTACCGAGTCGATGGACGTTCGCATCATGCAGAACGCGCCGTATGCTGCCCACCAGCATTGACGGCTTCAAGGGGCACGCATGTTAGGTCGCTCTCCTGTGACCGCACGGCCTGTGAGGAGGATACGCTGAGACCGGACCGTCGTCCCAGTTGCGGGACATGGCTCCGCTGCCAAGAGATCCGGTCTCGGTCGGTAGGCCAGCGCCGCTCTGAAAGGATGAGTCCAATGTACGTTCCTTTGCTGCTTCGAGGGGTTTCCGTGGCCGCCATCATTTTGGTCGCGCCATGCGCAATGGCACAGCCCGCACCTTCCGGTCCGCCTGCGGTCGGAGTGATCACGGTGGAGCGCCGGCCGATGACCGAGAGCTTTGAGTTCAATGGCCGTATCCAGGCGATCAACAGCGTCAACATTGTGGCCCGCGTCACTGCCTTCCTGGAGAAGCAGCTCTTCGTGGAAGGTTCGGACGTGAAGAAGGGTGATCTGCTCTACAGCCTCGAGCAACCGCCCTTTCAGGCCGCCGTCGACGTCCAGAAGGGGGCGGTCGCGCAGGCCGAGGCACAGCTCGAGAACGACAATATCTCGCTCTGGCGTGCGCAGCAGCTGCTGCAGAAGAATGCCGGTACGCAGATGGCCGTGGACAGCGCGCTGGCAACGCAGCGTACCGTGGCGGCCCAATTGAAATCGGCGCAGGCTCAGCTCGAGACGTCACAGATCAATCTTGATTATACCGAGATCCACTCCCCGATCGACGGCCGGATCGGTCGGACGTCGGTGACCATCGGCAACGCAGTCGGTCCGACGTCCGGTACCTTGACGGAGGTGGTCAGCCAGGATCCGATGTACGTGGTCTTTCCGATCCCGACGCGTCGCGCGCTGGCATTGCGCGGGCAGTATGTCGACAAAGGCGGTTTCGATGCATTGAAGATCCGCGTTCGCCTCCCGGACGGCAGAATCTACGGCAAGACCGGCAAGCTGGACTTTGTCAACAACACAATCGCGGAAGATACCGACACGTTGCTTCTGCGCGGGACCATTGCGAATCCCGTTCTGAGGTCCGAGCCCGGCGTAAAGGTTCGAGAGCTAGTAGCTGACGAGTTCGTCACAGTCCTCCTCGAATCGGTCCAGCCGCGGCAGCTCGTTGCCGTGCCGCAGGCAGCGCTCCTGGCAGATCAGCAAGGCACCTACGTCTATGTCGTCGATGAGCACAATGTGGCCCGGCAGCGTCGTGTGCGCCTCGGCCAGTCGACGCCGGAAACGGCGGCCGTCGTCGACGGCCTGACGGAGGGCGAGCGCATCGCCGTCGATGGAATTCAGCGAGTGCGACCAAATTCGCCGGTCGCGCCGGCGCCGGCAACGCCCTTGGCCAGCCGGAGCTGACACAGGTGATCTCCTCCGTCTTCATCGACCGGCCACGGCTCGCGATCGTGATCGCCGTCGTCATCACGCTGGCCGGGCTATTGGCTCTGACGCGGATTCCTGTCGCGCAGCTGCCCGACATCGTGCCACCCCAGGTCCAGGTCACCGCGATTTATCCGGGCGCATCCGCGGAGGTGCTGGAAGCGACCGTGGCCCAGCCGCTCGAGGCGCAGATCGTCGGCGTCGACAAGATGATCTACATGAAGAGCACGAGCGGCAGTGACGGCTCGTACACGCTCACCGTGAGCTTCGAGCTCGGCAGCAATCCCGACATCAACACGGTCAACGTCAACAATCGCGTTCAGACGGCGCTCGCGCAGCTGCCCCAGGAGGTCCAGCTCGAGGGACTGACGGTCCAGAAGGGATCGTCGTCGATATTGCAGTACGTGATGCTCTACAGCGAAAACGGGAAATACGACCCGCTTTTCATCACGAACTACGCCACGATCAACGTCATCGACGAGCTGTCGCGCACGCCGGGTGTCGGGCAGGCCTCGCTGCTGGGCCGCATGAATTACTCGATGAGAATCTGGTTCGACACGGAGCGGCTGGCTAGCCTCGGTCTTTCGCCGTCCGATGTCATCAAGGCCGTCCAGGCCCAGAATGTCCAGGCGCCAGTCGGTCGCATCGGTGGGCGTCCGGTCCCCGACAATCAGCAGTTCCAGCTCAACGTGCAGACGCAGGGGCGGCTGACCAGTCCGGAACAGTTCGGCGCCATCGTGCTGCGCGCCAACCCGAATGGCTCCACGCTACGTGTCCGGGACGTGGCGCGCGTCGACATGGGCGCGCAGAATGACGACAACTACAGCCGCCTCAACGGCCAGCCGGCCGTGGCGATCGGAATCTATCTCTCGCCCGGCGCAAACGCCATCCGGACCGCCGCCGCCGTGAATGCCACGCTCAACAAGGTGCGCGCTCGCTTTCCCGAGGGATTGCAGGCACGAGTCACCTACGATTCCACGGTCTTCGTCAACGATACCATCCGCGAGGTCCTCAAGACCCTGTTCGAGGCATTCGCTCTCGTCGCGATCGTAGTGTTCCTTTTCCTCGGGCAGCTGCGCGCCACCATCGTTCCGGTCATTGCGGTTCCCGTGAGCCTCATCGGCGCTTTCGCGGTGCTGGTGGCGCTCGGCTATTCGGTCAACACCGTCTCGCTGCTGGCGATGGTGCTCGCCATCGGTATCGTGGTCGACGACGCAATTGTCGTGGTCGAGAACGTCGAGCGCGTGATGGAAGAGGAGCCGGAACTCGCTCCGGCGGACGCCGCCAAGAAGGCGATGACGCAGGTCACGGCGCCGGTCATTGCCATCACGCTCGTGCTGCTCTCGGTCTTCGTCCCGGTCGGCTTCATCGCCGGAATCTCTGGGGTGCTGTTCCAGCAATTCGCGGTGACGATCATCGCGGCGGTGGTGATCTCGGCGTTCAACGCTCTTACGCTGTCGCCCGCCTTGTGCGCGGTGTTTCTGCGGCGTACTGGTCAACGCCGCGGCCTCATGGGTCTCATCAGTCGAGGAATCGACGGCGTGCGCGACGGCTATGCCATGGTGGTGCGCAAGATTGTGAGACTGTCGGTGCTCTCGGTTGTGCTGGTCGTTGCATTCGGGCTCGGCGTCGCCGGCCTGGCGCGGGTGACGCCCACCGGATTCCTGCCCGAAGAGGATCAGGGGGCCTTCTTCATCGCCGTCCAGTTGCCGGATGGTGCGTCCGTCAACCGCACCGGCGAGGCAGTCGGGCAGATTGAGCGTATCCTGAAATCCATGCCGCAGGTCCGGGACACGATCTCGGTCGTCGGCTACTCCTTCCTCGACACCTTCTCGGCCAGTAACAGCGCGTTCATGGTCGCCACGCTGCAGCCGTTTGCGGACCGGACGAAAGCCGCCGATTCGGCCCAGGCGTTGATCGCCAAGGTGTTCGGCGCCGGCCAGCAGATCCGCACGGCGACCGTCTTCCCATTCAACCTGCCGCCGGTCATCGGCCTTGGGACCAGCGGCGGCTTCGAATACCAGCTCGAAAGTTTCGAGGGCGCCGACCCGGCCTCCATGGCAAGCGCGGTCCGGGGGCTCGTCGCTGCGGCCAATCAGGATCCCCATCTCGCCCGCGTGTTCTCGACCTACGGCGCAAGCGCACCCTCGCTTTATCTCGACATCGACCGCGAAAAAGCCCAGGCACTGGGCCTCACAATCAATGACGTGTTCACCACGCTGCAGGCGACGCTGGGCAGTTACTTCATCAACAATTTCAATCTGTTCGGCCGAACCTGGCAGGTCAACCTGGAGGCCGAGGCGGCGAGCCGGCGCGCCGTGTCGGATCTGTGGAACATCTATATCCGCAACGCCAAAGGCACCATGGTGCCGCTGCAATCGATCGCATCTCTGCGCATCATTACCGGCCCGCAAGTCATCACGCGCTACAACAACTATCGCTCGGTGACCATCAACGGCAGTCCGGCACCCGGCGTTGCCTCCAGCACCGCGCTGGCTGCAATGGCCGAGGTCTCGGCGAAGACGCTGCCGCCCGGCTATGGCTTCGAATGGACCGGCACGGCTTTTCAGGAGCAGAGGGCCAGTGGCCAGACCGGGATCGTGCTGGGAATGGCATTACTGTTCGCCTTCCTGTTCCTCGTCGCGCTGTACGAGAGCTGGATGATTCCCGTCCCCGTGCTGTTGTCGGTCGTGACCGGCGTGCTGGGCGCGTTCGCGGGCATCATGGTGGCCAAGCTGACGCTTGATCTCTACGCCCAGATCGGCCTCATCGTGCTGATCGCGATGGCGGCCAAGAACGCCATCCTGATCATCGAGTTCGCCAAGGACGAACGCGAGCGGGGCCTGAGCATCAGGGACGCGGCGGTGCTAGGCGCAAAACTGCGCTTCCGCGCCGTGATGATGACTTCGATCGCGTTCATCATCGGCCTGGCGCCGCTGGTATGGGCCGCGGGTGCCTCGGAAATCGCCCGCCGCAATGTCAGCACGCCGGTCTTTGTCGGCATGTTGGCGGCGAGCACCATCGGAATCGTCCTGATCCCTATGCTCTACGTCGCGTTTCAGACCCTGCGGGAGCGGGCACAGATGAAACCGCAAGGCGCGCCTATGCCCAACGCGGAAGCGGCCAAATGATCCGGCAAGGCGATGATGCAAGATCGGGGCACTCGCAGCAAATGCCGGCTGATGCGCGTATTCCACTCTGTGCAATAGGCGGCTGGCCGAAAGGCGGGCCCGTGAACCCGAACTCAGACCGGGGATTGTCTCATGGACGCATCAGTTATTACCGCCCTCGCCGCACTGTTTGGAGCCGCGATAGGCGGACTCACATCTGTCCTTGCGTCGTGGTTGACTCAACAGACACAGACGCGCACGCAATGGCTCGCGCAAGACAAACTCCGCCGACAAGAACTCTACAAAGAATTTATTGAGGAAGCTTCGAAATGCTATTTTGACGCGCTACAGCACGACAAAGCAGACATTCCCGCCCTGGTCGGGCTTTATGCAAAGATCGGCAGGATGCGCTTCCTGTCCTCGTCAAAGGTGGGTCGATCGACCTTCTTCGCGATTTCAGTGAGATCTGCCGCGCAGAAATCGAGTCGCTGCGCGCTCAACAATTCTGAAACAAAAGGCGCCGGCGCCCGGCCGGCGGTAAGAGGCGGCGGGGCGATACGACCGCGTAGGTCCTTCGCGACACTGCCAGGAGACGGAAGCGTGCCATGCATGCGATAGATCTATTGTGCTCGGTCTCCCGGTTTGTCGGCGGAGTGTTGGGTGAGACGGCGGATGCGATGTAAGTGCCCTACGCCTGAGCTTACCCTTGAGCCCAAGTCGCTGAATAGCATGTGATGTCCGGAATGGGTCAATCGCGTCATTTCGAGCGCGGAGTCACCTTGACCGCTTCACCCCAATGAACGGACATGTCCGGCTGTGATCGGCTCGTCTGAGTCGTGCCACTTCCGGACTCATGCAGTGCAGCAGAAACCAGCATTTCGCGGATTGGCGGCTGGCCTCGGCCAACGACCGAGAAGCGACGCAGGGCGGCAAGTGTGTAAATTTTGGAAATTACCTGCGGCGAAGGCTGACACACACTAGTCGGAAAGCGCAGACAGGACGCCGATGGCTGCTTGAAAGTCCCGCGTATCATGCCCCTGCTTGAACTGCTCTAGCGTAGGTTCCAGCACAGCGCGGGCCTCGCGATTCCGGCATGACCGGAGATAAAGTAAAGCGAGGCTCGTAGCGGTGCGAAGCTGCCAAGCCTTTGCGTCCTGCCGCTGCGCAAGCTCGAACGAATGCAGCAACATAGCTTCCGCCTCGCTGTGGGCTGTCTCGTCACCGCCTGAGATAAGACGATACGCCCATGCCCTTAACAGCTCGGGAGCACACCAAATGTCCTCGTCTGCCTGCGCGCGCGCCAAACTATCCGGCCCTACAAATGCGCCATCGAAGGTAGCGAACAGATCAGCCTGTGATGGGATTTTAGCTTTGACGGCGGCCACTCGACCTGATGCCGATATCGCTCCGCCAAG
>WNFG01016165.1_pt1 | contig 11093 bp, 9 predicted proteins | sample 5400431 | NCBI WGS metagenome assembly WNFG01 (sample SAMN13153346, study PRJNA577476) | soil metagenome | isolation source: 120 cm saprolite under Douglas fir tree site 2 hole 3 replicate 2 | place: USA:California | collected 2015-04-18
GAAACGCTCCAAAGTGTGGTGGGCAGCCTGCTCCAGGCACAAAATCAGACCCTGGCTGTGATGGAGTCGCTCACCGGTGGACTGCTATCCAGTACCATCACAGATGTTCCCGGCAGTTCCAACTACTTCATCGGCGGCGTGGCAGCATACAGTGTCAAAGTCAAGGAGCAGATGGGTGTACCACATAAGACGATAGAGCAGTATGGAGCCATCAGTGAAGAGACGGCGCGCGCTATGGCTCACGCGATCCGCGAACGATTTGGCGCAGACTTTGGGCTTGGCATCACCGGAATCGCCGGACCCGATAAGCAGGAAGGGAAAGCAGTTGGTACTGTTCATATAGCCATAGAAGGGCCGAATGGTGTAGTAACAGGCATGGGGCCAGGGTGGCGCGGTGTTCGTGCAGACAATAAGCGCTTTGCCATACTGACCGCCTTGAATCTGCTGAGACTACATCTCGAAGGAATCAAGAAAGGCGAATAATGACATGGTTGAGGCAAGCGCAGCCACTACTATACACGAAACATGCGGCATTTCGTGTATAGTAGTGGCTGCGCTTGCCTCAGCCATGCTGCGCTTGCCTCAGCCATGCCCTTTTAGAACATGGCTCTTGTCACCTCTGGTGAAGAGTGGTATCATCAGCGACAAGAATGATAACGGAAAAGGAAGATCAGGTTAAGAACAGTCTCGCATCTCTTCTTTCCTGCGAATGTGCCTCATGGATAAAACAGGCCAGAAAGCACCGAAGCATAAGATCAAAGGCCGCGCTGACCGCAAAAAGCAGGCGCGGTCGCGTTTTCGTTTGAGTCGTTCTTCTCCTGTATTCAGGCTTTTTACCGTACTGGGGCCTGGGCTGATCGCTGCCAACGCGGGCAATGATGCCGGTGGTATCGCCACCTTTGCGACGGCAGGTGCCAGCTATGGCTTTAACCTCCTCTGGGCACTGGCCATTGCTGGTTTCTGCCTGGCGATTGTGCAAGAGATGTGTGCACGCATGGGGGCAATCACAGGCAAAGGACTGGCTGACCTCATTCGCGAGCAATTTGGCGTGCGCTGGGCCGCTCTCGCCATGCTGGCTCTCCTGATCGCTAACACCGGTGTAACCGTGTCCGAATTTCTTGGTATTGCCGCCAGCGTCCAGGTACTGGCAAATGATCCTCATACTCCCTGGGTATACGTGATTGTTCCCGTTGCTGGTTTCGCTCTCTGGTGGCTGGTCATCAAAGGTTCCTACCGGAGAGTCGAGAAAATCTTTCTCATCATGTCTCTTGGCTTCCTTGCCTATATTCCAGCGGCTTTTGCTGCCCACCCTATCTGGAGTAATGTTGGGCAACAGATTTTCCTGCCACATCTAGATACCAGTAGTGGTTATCTACTCACTGCTGTAGCACTCGTAGGAACAACCATCAGCCCCTATATGCAGTTTTTTGTCCAGTCTTCCGTTGCCGACAAAGGTATTCATGCCAGTGAATATATCTACGAGCAACTGGATGTCTATAGCGGCACTATTTTTGCTGTACTGATTGCTGGCTTTGTCGTTATAGCGACTGGTGCTACACTCTACCCAAGGCAACCTGTTCAAACAGCCATTGATGCGGCACTCTCCCTGCGCGATTTTGCTGGCCCATATGCTGAACTGCTCTTCGGTGTAGGCCTGTTTGGAGCCTCATTGCTGGCTGCGGCGGTCTTGCCGCTTTCCACCGCTTATGGTATCTGTGAGGCCTTTGGCTTCGAGCGTGGCGTTTCACGTAGTTTTAGCGAAGCACCGGTCTTCCAAAGCATCTTCACCGGCCTGATTGTGCTGAGTGTCCTGATTACGCTCATTCCGGGACTGCCGATTATTCAAGTGCTACTTGTGCTGCAAGATTTGAACGCCGCCATGGTTCCTATCCTGCTCGTTTTTATCATTCTGCTGGTGAATAATCGCCGTCTTATGGGGCGTCACATCAATAAGCTTGGCTTCAATATCATTGCCTGGGTAACGGTGCTCTTTGTTACTATTCTCATTGTATTGTTGCTGCTGAGCACCATCTTCGGCATAACACTCTAAAGTGGCCTCTCAAGATGCTTTACAGTGCCGATCCACATCAAATCTGGATGAGTAGCAGGAGATTTGGCCTGTAGCCCCACCTGTTGATAGTGGGTGCGCGTGCGATTTTTGCATGGCGGAAGATGCCTCCGCCATGCCGACCTTGCAATAGCCCTACCTCTCGATAGTATTACTGTTTTCAACACGCTTTTTCTTTGATATGATACTGCTTGATACTGATACCTGAGCCGTTATTCCTACAAAGCACGCCTGATAGGGGAAGGAATGCATACATGAAACGCACCACAGAAGAGGCGGGAAAGGCATCCTCCAACCATACGAGTCAAACCGCAGTTCACCTGAGCAGGGGAGCATGGGTGATGCTCGTCGGCGCATTCGTCATGAGCGTCCTGTCCGGCGTTCTCACAGCGTTTCAGGTGAATGCTGTGCTCATTTTTATTGTAGCGGGAGTCGCGCTCGCTCTCCTGGCCGCGCTGGTGGGACAGGCAACTGATCAGCTTGGTACCTATCTGGGCGCAGGAGCCACCGGGGTGTTGCAATCAGCCCTGGGCAATTTGCCTGAACTCTTTGTGGGTATTTTTGCACTGCGCGCCGGACTCATCGGGGTCGTCCAGGCGGCTCTAGTCGGCTCTATTCTCGGCAATAGCCTGTTCGTACTTGGCCTTGCCTTCTTTCTGGGAGGGCTGCGCCATGGGACGCAGCGTTTTGCCTCCGATGCTCCGCGCATGATTGCTACACTGACCCTGCTGGCGGTAGCAGCACTGGCGGTGCCGACACTGGTGAACCAGTTGCACACTCCAGCCGCCGGACACGAAGATGGCTTCAGCATTGCCAGTGCTCTCATTCTGCTGGTTGTTTTTGCCGCGAGCATTCCTTTCTCGTTAAAGGGAGGGCCAACTAAGCTGCCGCAAGAGCACAAGGAAACGGTCTTTGTATGGCCGATCTGGCTGGCAATCGGGGTACTGGTCGCGGCAGGTGTAGGTTCAGCGTTCGTCTCTGACTGGTTCGTCAGCGCATTAACACCAGCCATCGTATCCCTACATATCTCTGCCACCTTTACGGGCCTGGTTATTGTCGCCCTGGCCGGTAATGCTGTCGAAAATGTCGTAGGCATCCAGTTTGCGTTGCGCAATCAAGCAGATTATGCGATTAGCGTCATTCTGAATAGTTCTCTCCAGGTTGCATTAGGCTTAATTCCGGTGCTGGTCCTCCTCAGTTTTGTGATCGGTAGTGCGCACCTGACCCTGGTGCTGGCCCCCCTGCTGGTCGCCGTGCTGGGACTGACTGCGCTGTTGAGTACGGTCATCATCTACGATGGTGAGTCAAACTGGATCGAGGGTCTGACGTTGATAGGGCTGTATGGCATCATTGCCGTCGCGTTCTGGTGGGGTTGAACATCTCAAGACACTCCGAAAGAGGTACCTTCCAGGGGCCAGGATGGTCCCCGGTGTACAAGCCTGGTTGGGCCATTGGCTATGCAACCCGAGGTTTTGGGTTGCATAGCCAATGGCGGCTTGATATTTGGCTAGGAAGGCGCAAAGGCGTAGATGTAGTTATCAAATGACGGCAGGTACACGACGCCGTTGGAGACTGTGACCGAGCCGAAGATGTTGCCAACCGTATAGGAGAAGAGCACATTGCCGGTGTTGAGGTCCCGAACCTCCATCGTTTTCCCCTGAGCATCATAGAGCAGCCCATTGGCGATGATCACGGAGGCTGCAAGAGGGCCAGCCGTGCCAAAGCGCCAGATCGGATTGCCGGTCAGCGCATCAAAGGCTCCAATTGAGCCGCCATAGTTGATGCCATCCACCGTCCCAAGCGCGCTTGGAATGTAGAGCACGCCATTGAGGTAGGCGGCAGAACCAAAGCTTCCCGTCACTCCTCCCCGCTCTCCACCGGGGGCCAGCACGGTTTGCCAAATGGGGCCGGCACTCACATTGGCCTCATCAAAGACAAAGTAGATGCTATCTTTATTGACGCAGCCCACATACGTTTTCCCGCTCCCAGTGGGACCTGGAAACAGAGTCGGGGTACAGCCCCAGTCCGCATCACCGATGCGCTGTGCATTGGGCACTTGCCAGAACTGCTGGACTGCCAGGGTGTTCCAATTCAAGGTGATGATTGAGGCCGTCATGGGCTGAATCGGTGGTTTCTTCTCAACCGAACCGGTCGTGACAATCACCGTGCGGGTGATGGCGTCAATCGTTGGCACCGACCAGATTCCACCACCGACCGTTCCATCCGGGACGATGGCCGCCTGTGCAGCAATGGTGCCATCTGCCGTATTGAGGGCATAGAGCAAACCCTGAGTCAGGGGATTATCACAGAGCGAGGAAATCCCGACATAGACTTTGCCATTGGCGACGGCTGACCCACTATAGACAATGTCATTGGGGGTGCCACTTGTGCCGAGCGTGGCCTTCCAGAGCGTGGTTCCGGTCGTGGCATCAAGAGCAAAGAAATATTGGCCTGCCCCGATGTAGACCACCCCATTCTGGACGGTGGCTGTTCCGGTGACTCCCCGCGGATTCCTGGTACAGGTGCTGGAGGTGGCGACGTTCAGGAAGGTCTTCCAGTTCATCACGCCCGTCGTCGCGTTGATGGCGTAGATATACCCATCGTTCGAACCTTCGTAGACCACGCCATTGACCACGATCGGTTTTGCTGACACATTGCCTGGGCCATCCTCCCTGTGAGCTGGTAAGGGCATGTCGCGTGAACGGTGGCGCAGCATGACTGGTGATGCGAGGCAGAAGGAGCGCGATAATGATGGTCGTACTGACCACCAATGCGAGGGTCAAAGAGAGCAACTTGTGCCGGAACCAGGACTGGTACATCTATCTTTTCCTTTTCTTGCAGTTGAGATTTCTTTCACTACACTATTTTTTCTGGATGAAGTGTAGCAAGGCCTATTGAGTTTATCATACTGTATCGGTGGGGTAAAAAGATATAGGTGAAATGCCTACGTATTTTCAACGTTGAATTTCACAGGAGAGCAGAGAAATGGAACGGGAATAACGCAACCCCCTTGTACCGTTATACGTAGTATATACTGTATAAATATATACAATGAAACACTAGCCAGCCAGAATTGAGGCAAACCATGCGCGGGATTCCCGACGATTTTTCTGAATATAGAGAGACTCCCCAAGAGACCGATTATGCCAATCCCGTGTATTACCAGCAGGAAACGTCCGGTACACCTCGTTCTGCTCAAACGCTACAACCGCTCAAAGCATATTCCGATTACATGCATGGCCCTACAGTGGTCAATAGCTATGACCCTGCATTGATGTCTGAGTATAGCGGCCCCTCAAGCCTGGAGGGCTATACGACGGATGCCGGGACGGAACAGCGTGAAGCTGCGGCGCGTGGCAATCATGAAAATAGCAGCAAGAAACGTAAAGGGCTGGCGGGTCTGGGCGGTATTGGAGTGGGAATTGGCGCATTGCTGCTGAAATTTCCTATGCTGGGCCTGGTTCTCAAGTTTGGCTGGGCGGGTATCTCTGCCATAATCTCCATTGTCGTCTACTCATACATTTTTGGCTGGCAATTCGCGGTTGGATTGGTGGCCCTGCTCTTTATTCATGAGATGGGCCATGCCGTAGTCATGAAGTTGAAGGGCATACCTGTTGGAGGGATGATCTTCATTCCCATGCTGGGTGCGGCAGTCTTTATGCGTCAAATGCCCAAAAATGCCAGAGATGAGGCCGAGGTCGGCATTGCAGGCCCCATCGCGGGCGCGCTCGCCGCGTCTGTTTGCCTGTTTTTCGCGCTCCAGTCTCCTCATATTCGCAGTGTCTGGGCCCCGCTCGCCTACTTTGGCTTTTTCATGAACCTCTTTAACCTCATACCGATCGTGCCATTCGATGGCGGACGCGTCTTAGCCGCCATAGACCGGCGCATCTGGATCGTCGGCTTCCTGGGGCTGGTGGCCTTTCAAATCTGGACATGGCTGAACGGCAATTTTTCCCCGTGGCTGCTCTTTTTTGTGATTATGGCAGGCACGCAGTTCTGGTCTCGCCGCTCATCCAACACGCCAGAGGCCAAAGAGTACTATACTGTGCCGGTAGGAGAACGCATCATTCTAAGCGTACTCTACTTCGGCCTGGCTGCTGTCCTTGTCTTCGGCATGTCCATTTCACATGACCTGATCCTCTCCTTCGTCTAACCACAACATACAGGAGGAAATAACACAGACAGCATATGTAGCAGATCTTGCTCTGCTACATATGCTGTCTGTGTTATTTCCTAACTTCTTACCTCGACCCCAGCCATCCCTTCCAGCACTTTGAGCAGCGACGTATAATCCTCGTGGCCATAGCCTGCGGCACGGGCCATCTCGTACATCTGGCGCGTCAGAGCCGTCATTGCTACAGGTGTTTGACTTTCGGCGGCCAGGTCAAGCGCAAGCCCCAGGTCTTTATGCAGCAGATCGGTCATAAAGCCGGGCTGAAAACTGCCGTTGAAGGCGCGTAAGGGAAACTGGTTGGCAAGCTGCCAGCTTGCGCCGCTGCTTACCCCGATGATCTTGGCCATCGTCTCGGCATCTGCCCCGGCTTTGACACCCAGCACGAATGACTCGGCAATGGCTGCCGCGATGGCTCCACATAAAATATTATTCACGATCTTCACTACTTCCCCGGACCCGTGTGGCCCGACATGGAAGATGTTCTCTTTCTTGCCCATGGCCTCCAGCACAGGCCGTGCCTGCTCAAATATCTCGCGTTCGCCGCCGACCATGATGGTCAACGCACCATTGACGGCACCCTGAGAGCCGCCGCTGACCGGAGCATCGAGAAAGTGCGCACCATGGGCCAGTGCAGCCTCGGCCAGCTTGCGGCTCATCGATGGAGCAATCGTGCTCATATCGATGATAATCAGCCCCTTTCGTGCGCCTTCAAAGATACCCTGTGGTCCGGCCACGACCTCCTCGACCTGCATCGAGTTTGGCACCATGGTAATCACCATATCTGATGCCATGGCGACAGCGCGAGGTGAAGGGGCCAGACTGGCTCCAGCCTGCAATACTTCTTGCACCTCTGGCTTGTCCGGGTGACGAGCAAAAATGGTGACGTGATGTCCCGCCTTCAAGAGGTTAAGCGTCATGGGACGACCCATCACACCAATACCAATAAATCCAATCTGCATAGAAAATATCCTTTCTCACTCCATTTCAACGATGGTTGCTCCACCTTTGACAACCGCGCCTTCTTGAAAATACACATGGCGTACTTTGCCAGCATACGGTGCAGCAATCGTATGTTCCATTTTCATAGCACTGAGGATTACCAGCACCTGGCGTTGTTCTACGCTATCACCATCACGCGCCTGCACTTTGACGATGGTGCCGGCCATGGGGGCCTTAAGCACTTTTTGTGAAAGGGCAGCATTGCTTCCATGTGCGGCGGTTTCTACAGTCGGCGGTTGGCGTCGCTCCAGGTTGTACACCTGTCCTCGTAAGATTACTTCTGTCCCGTCTGCAGAGCGTTGCACATACGTTTGTGCCTGTGTCGCTGCTCCCCGCCTGATCAATACGAGATCATTTTCTCCAAAAACACACGTTATATTTTCGGCGTCTTGCGCATCGACCTGAACACTCCACTCATCTGTGGCATCCTGTACAGGCCGTATGGCGACGTGATGCTCCTTGTTCTCATAAGTGTAGCAAACACGGCGAGCCTCGCCAATCATGCGCCACGGCCCAAGTGTTTTCCAGGGAGTAGGGAGTTCGTGATGTATCGCCTGTGAATAACCATTGCTGGCGACGTTCGATATTCCCTCTCCCGCTATGTCATACAATGCTGCTGCAATCAACACCTCAGTTGGTAAAGGCAATTGCTTTTGGGAGGTGTTATCGCCGGTCATGTTATGTTCAACTAAGAAATTGGTAAATGTCAGTCCTTCTTGAAAGGCGGGATGCGTGATGATGCTGTACAGCAGTGGTGTATTTGTCTTCACGCCAAATACTGCACTTCGTTCTAACATATAGCGCATGCGTGCTATGGCTGCTGCACGATCCTCTCCGTAGACAATCATTTTAGCGATCATGGGGTCGTAATACTGTGTGATTTCATCGCCACTCTCAATGCCGCTATCGATGCGAATGCCTGGCCCTGTCGGCTTGTTAAAACGTGTCACCCTACCTGTTGATGGCAGGAAATTCAGGTTCGGGTCTTCCGCGTAGAGGCGCATCTCGATAGCGTGTCCACGCGGGCTAAGCTGTTCCTGGGTGAGGCGGAGCGGTGTACCGGCGGCGATCAGCAGTTGGTGCCGCACGAGGTCTATTCCCGTCACACATTCAGTGATGGGATGCTCGACCTGCAGCCGCGTATTCATCTCCAGGAAATAGAATTGTCTATCCGTGTCAAGCATAAATTCTACCGTACCTGCATTGATGTACCCGGCAGCCTGCGCGATCCGCACCGCGGTGGCACCCATGGCAGCCCGTAAAGCAGCGGTCAGTGCGACCGATGGACTCTCCTCGAGGATTTTTTGGTGGCGGCGTTGGATAGAGCATTCGCGTTCGCCCAGGTGGATGATATTGCCAAAAGTGTCGCCAAGTATTTGTATCTCGATGTGGCGTGGTTGCAGTAACAGGCGTTCGAGGAAGACCGTGTCATCTCCGAAGGATGCCAGGGCCTCGCGCCGCGCGCCAGCGAGCTGCTCTAAAAATTCGGTAGAGGAGTGGACTTCGCGCATGCCTTTGCCGCCTCCCCCTGCTGAAGCTTTGATCAGCAAAGGCAGGCCGACACGCTCAGCCTCTTTCAGGAGGACGGCATCATCCTGACTGTCACCGTTGTAGCCGGGGATAATCGGGGCATTGACCGACTGTGCCAGGTGTTTGGCGGCAATCTTTGATCCCATCAGGCGCATAACAGAGGCGGGCGGGCCAATGAACACAATGGCCGCCTGCTCGCAAGCCTCAACAAAGGCTGCATTCTCAGACAGGAAACCGTAACCGGGATGGATGGCCTCGGCTCCGCTCCGTTTCGCAACATCGATAATGGTCTCGATACGCAAGTAGCTTTGCGCGGCGGGTGCCGGGCCAATAAGATATGCCTCGTCGGCCTCGCGCACATGCAGAGCGTTGCGGTCGGCATCCGAGTAAACGGCGACCGTGCGTATACCCATCTCACGACACGTCGCCATGATACGGACAGCTATTTCTCCCCGGTTGGCAATCAGTATTTTTGTAAACATCGTATGACACCTAACTGCTTTGGTAGGCTTAAAAGCCACTGCCCCATCTTACTATATCCACGTTCGTTCTGACAAATAGTGTGCAAAGCTTTTATGAAACGTTCGTTTGAAGTCTTTCGTGTAACACCTAAGAAGACATTGGTCGGGGAAGTAATCAACCTCAGGTGCAGCAACAATAGTTCCAGACAGGAGGAGGACATGCAAAATGACCCATGTGAACCATCAAAGTCCACCTCTTTTCTCCTTGCCTTTTCAGTCGAAAATAGATAAATACTCGAATAGCCGCCTTCCTAAGAAAAATTACCCTGTTATTGCCTATCTGATGAGCCTACCTTCGATTGGATTCACTGTAAATGTCCTTCGGCTCGCCTGGCGAATAATAGCTTTCATTATTACTGTCTTCTCCAGTAAAAAAGTAAGCAAGCAACGACATCTAGATAGAACACATACCATCGCTATTGAGCAAGAAGCACCATCAAAAATGCTTGTGCCTATTCAGGAATCTCAGTTGAAGGATCATTTCCTCACTATGGCTTCGCATGAACTGAAAACCCCTATAACAACCATCTTGGGGCTGGTACAACTTATGTTACGCCGTATGTCGAGAATGCCTGAGCTGTCGTCTGAATTGGCGATTTTACGCTCCGCCTTAGAGAGTATTGATGGCCAGGCACGCCGCCTCAATGTCCTGGTGGAAGACTTGCTTGACCTTTACAATATTCGTGCAGGGAGGGCTCAGTTGCGGCTGACCTCATGCAATCTGGTAGATATTTGCCGTGAAGCAATCAAGGAACAGCAATCACTCACAGGTCGTACTATTGAATTAGAGGCTCCTCAAAAGGCGGTTATACTGCAAGCGGATGCCGATCGACTGTACCAGGTTGTGGTTAACCTGCTGAGCAATGCCATCAGGTATTCTCCAGAGAGCAGCCCTATCAAGCTTCTTGCCGCTCAAGGCCGTGATATAGGTATCGTAGAGGTATTTGATTCCGGTCAAGGTATCTCTAAAGAGCAGCAAGCGCACATCTTTGAGCCATTTTATCGTGGTTCAGATGTTCAAGCTTCGTCGAAGAGCGGCCTTGGCCTGGCCATTTGCAAAGATATTGTTGAGCGGCACTCCGGCCGTATCTGGTGCCGATCTCGCGCAGGTAAGGGCAGTACCTTCATTGTGGAACTCCCGCTCAACAAGACAAGAAATGTAACTTCATAGAAAGTATGTTTACTCTCAAACTGGCCTTAATGCCATATATAGGCTATTTTTCAATGCTCTCCTCCTCTGTAGCATACCGCCTTTTTCATCCTCTAAAAACGATCCTTTGCATCGTTACACTTGTGATAACAAATGAGGATATGTTGACCCAACAATCGCATTATTCCTCTAGTAAATGATATACTTGTAGCTGGATTTATTTAGTTGTACTTACACTAATCATTCTTATTGGGGGGATCAAGATGCTTCACCACAAGAAAAGTGTTATACCCACACTAAGTATCCAATTATTTGGAAAATTCTGTATCCGGCGCGACGAGAGGGTGTTAGATGGTTTTGATGCTCGCAAGGTGCAGGAACTGTTCTGCTATCTTCTGCTCCACCGGGATCATTCCCTTCCTCGGGAGGTTCTGGCTGGCGTACTCTGGCCTGAAACAACCACTATCCAGTCGAAAAAGAATCTGCGACAGACGCTATGGCAGCTCCAGTCCGCTCTGGGCTCACAAAACGAGCCAATCAACCATCGGATCTTACTGGTTGATCCAGAATGGGTTCAGCTTAACTCGGAAGCTGACTTCTTGCTTGACGTGGTGGTGTTTGAGAAGGCTTTTGATCTTGTGCAGAAGGTGT
>WNFG01019782.1_pt1 | contig 11089 bp, 3 predicted proteins | sample 5400431 | NCBI WGS metagenome assembly WNFG01 (sample SAMN13153346, study PRJNA577476) | soil metagenome | isolation source: 120 cm saprolite under Douglas fir tree site 2 hole 3 replicate 2 | place: USA:California | collected 2015-04-18
TGGGTGCTGCGACACCAGCGAACGACCCTGCTGGTGACGATCGGCACACTCTGCCTGACCCTGATTCTGTTCTATGTCGTTCCAAAGGGATTTTTTCCGCAACAAGACACCGGTCTTTTGCAGGGCGTTTCCGAGGCGGGTCCGGATGTCTCCTTTCAAAAGATGATGGAGCTCCAGCGGGCGCTTTCGGAAGTAGTGATGGCCGACCCGGACGTAAGCAGCGTCGCCTCGTTCATCGGGGCGGACGGAGTTAACACCACCACCAACAGTGGTCGGATGTCGATCGCCCTCAAGCCCAGGGATCAACGCAGCAGCGCCGCCGAAGTGATCTCGCGGCTTCAACCGAAATTAGCGAAGGTGCAAGGAATCACGCTCTATCTGCAACTGGTGCAGGACCTGAGCGTGGAGAACCGGATCAGCCGGACCCAGTTCCAATACACGCTCGAGGACGCGAACATCGAGGAGCTTCAGGCTTGGGGACCTCGAGTTCTGGCGAAGCTTAAGACCTTGCCCGAGCTCACCGATGTGGCGAGCGATCAGCAAACCACCGGGCTTCAGGCTAGCTTGAAGATCGACCGCGACACCGCTGCCCGCCTGGGAATCCTGCCCCAAGCGATCGACGACGTCCTCTACGATGCATTCGGTCAGCGTCAGATCTCCACCATCTTCACCCAGCTCAACCAGTACCGGGTGATCCTCGAAGTCAAGCCCGAGTTTCAACAGAGTCCAGACGCCCTCAAGCAAATTTACGTGCGCTCCAGCTCGGGGGAGGCGGTGCCACTCAGCGCCTTTGTCAGCTTCGCAACCACGACCGCCCCCCTTTCGATCAGCCATCAGGGCCAGTTTCCGGCAGTCACCTTGTCATTCAACCTCGCTCCCAACGTTGCTTTGGGTGACGCAGTTTCCTCGATCCGCCGGGCTGAACAGGAAATCGGAATGCCCGCTAGCATTCGGCCGAACTTCCAGGGCACCGCTCAGGCATTCCAGTCGTCGTTGGCCACCGAGCCTTTTCTGATTCTGGCAGCGCTGATCACCGTTTACATCGTGCTCGGCGTTCTCTACGAGAGCTACATCCACCCGGTGACCATTCTCTCCACCCTGCCCTCCGCCGGGGTCGGGGCGGTGTTGGCCCTGATGTTCAGCCGGACCGAGTTCAGCGTGATCGCGTTGATCGGCGTCATTCTGCTGATCGGCATCGTCAAGAAAAACGCGATCATGATGATTGACTTCGCGCTGGAAGCAGAGCGACAGCAGGGGCTGAAGCCGGAGGACTCGATTTATCAGGCGTGCCTGTTGCGCTTTCGGCCGATCATGATGACCACAATGGCCGCGCTTTTGGGCGGAATTCCGCTCGCGTTGGGTTCCGGCACCGGTTCGGAATTGCGGCGCCCACTCGGTATTTCAATTGTCGGTGGGCTGCTGATCTCTCAGGTTCTGACGCTCTACACGACACCCGTGATCTACCTCTATATGGACCGGGCGAGCAGATGGTTCGCGCGCTGGAGGACCAGGGTGAGCGTCCAGCCCAAGCCGGCTGCCGAGGGAGAGGCGATGTGAACGTCTCCGAACCGTTCATTCGACGGCCGATCGCCACTTCGCTGCTGGCGGCCGCGGTTCTGCTGTCCGGCGCGGTGGCCTATCGAATGCTTCCGATAGCGCCGCTGCCCCGGGTGGACTTCCCCGCCCTCGCCGTGTCCGCTGGCCTGCCGGGCGCCAGTCCCGAAACCATGGCTTCGGCGGTGGCCACTCCGCTCGAGCGGAGATTCGGGCGGATCGCCGGAGTCAACGAAATAACTTCTACCAGTACGCTCGGCTCGGCGCAGATTACCCTGCAGTTTGATCTGGATCGAAACCTGGACGCAGCCGCTCGCGACGTTCAAGCGGCGATCAACGCGGCGGGCGGCGAGCTTCCCACCAATCTTCCGAGTCGGCCGAACTACCGGAAGAACAACCCGGCGGATGCGCCGATCATGGTGCTCGGGCTCACCTCCGACAACATCCGGCTGGCCGAAATTTTCGACACTGCGAATACCATCCTGGTACAGAAGATCTCCCAGATTCCCGGCGTCGGTCAGGTGTTCGTCGGCGGCGGACAACAACCGGCTGTGCGAATCCAGGTGGATCCAGTCGCGCTGGCCGGCACCGGCCTTACTCTTGAGGACGTTCGGGCGGTGATCGCGCGGGTCAACGTGAACGAGCCGATCGGGAACTTCAATGGCCCGAGCCAGGCCACGACGATTTCCGCGAACACCCAGTTCTTCGTCGCCGAGCCGTACCGATCGTTGATCATCGCGTATCGCAATGGAGCGCCGGTCCGGCTGGGCGATATCGCGACGGTGATCGATTCGGTCGAGAACAATCGACTCGCCGCGTGGTTGGACGGCAAGCGCGGAATTGTAATCGTCGTGCGCCGACAGCCTGGGGCCAACATCCTCGAGACGATTGATCGGATCAAAGCCCTGCTGCCAAACCTGAAGGCGTCGATCTCTCCCGCGATCGATATCACGATCACGACCGACCGCACCGCCACGATTCGCGGATCGATCTCGGACGTTGAATTCACCCTGATGGTGACATTTGGATTGGTGGTGCTGGTGGTGTTCGTTTTTCTGCGCGACCTCAGAGCGACGATCATTCCGTCGGTAGCGGTGCCGCTCTCACTGGTGGGTACCTTCGGCGCGATGTACTTGCTGGGCTACAGCATCGACAATCTGTCGCTGATGGCCCTGACGATCTCTACCGGCTTCGTCGTGGACGACGCGATCGTGATGATCGAGAACATCACCCGCTACATTGAGGCAGGTGACTCGGTGCTGGACGCATCGCTCAAAGGATCCCGCCAGATTGGTTTCACCATCGTTTCGATCACCGTTTCGTTGCTCGCGGTGTTCATTCCGATTCTGCTGATGGGCGGAATCATTGGTCGTCTATTTCGAGAATTCGCGGTCACGTTGAGCATCGCGGTGGCGCTCTCGGCGTTGGTGTCCCTGAGCGTCACCCCCGCAATGTGCGCCAAGTTTCTTCGCGACGAGAGAACCGTCAGGCATGGCCGCCTCTACCGAGCCTCAGAACGTTTTTTTTCCGGCATGCTGAGCGCGTACGAGCACTCGCTGCGATGGGTACTTCGGCATCAGCCGCTCGTTCTAGCGGTGACGATCGCCACGATCGTTCTCACCGTCGTTCTCTACATCAAGGTCCCAAGGGGCTTCTTCCCCCAGCAGGACACCGGTATCCTGACCGGGTTCTCAGAAGCGAGCCAAGACATCTCTTTCAACGAGATGAGAAGGCGGTCGGAGGCGCTGAATCAGGTGGTGCTAGCCGACCCCGCCGTGGAGCACGTCAGCTCCTATATGGGCGGAGGCAGCACCGGGAACACCGGCTTTCTTATCATCCAGCTCAAGCCGCTCAAGGTCCGCAAGGTCAGTGCCGACCAGGTCGTCAACCGATTGAGACCGAAAACGGCCCGAGTGCCAGGCATCAACCTCTACCTCCAAGCGATCCAAGACGTTCGGATGGGAGGCCGACCTGGCCGAACCCAGTATCAGTACACGCTACAAGACGCGAACCTCCCGGAGTTGCTGCGCTGGGCGCCGCTGCTGCTCTCGAAGCTCCAATCCTTACCGCAGTTGCGCGATGTCGCCACCGATCAACAGGTCGCCGGGCTTCAGGCGACCGTGAAAATTGATCGCGATACGGCCGCACGACTTGGAATTCAGCCCCAAGCGATTGACGACACGCTTTACGATGCCTTCGGGCAACGGCAGGTTTCCACGGTCTACACCGAGCTGAACGCGTACCGGGTGGTCCTGGAGGTCAAGCCCGAGTTTCAGCAGAACCCAGATGCGCTGAAGTACATTTACATCCGTTCGTCCAGCAACGAGCCCGTTCCCCTCAGCCAATTTACGCACTACGAACCAGGTCTGACGTCTCTAGCGGTCAACCATCAAGGCCAATTCCCCGCCATCACGCTGTCGTTCAACCTCGCGCCCGGCGTCGCGCTGGGCGATGCCGTCACCGCGATCAACCGCGCCTCACAGCAGATCGGAATGCCTCCAACCGTTCAAGCCAATTTCCAGGGGACCGCCCAGGCCTTTCAGGCTTCGCTGAAGACGATGCCGGTCCTGATCATCACCGCATTAATTGCGGTCTACATCGTCCTCGGCATTCTCTATGAGAGTTTGATTCATCCGATCACGATTCTCTCGACGCTCCCTTCGGCCGGAGTGGGCGCATTGGTGGCGCTGATCCTCTGCAAAACCGAGCTCAGCCTGATTGCGGTGATCGGCGTGATCCTGCTGATCGGAATCGTGAAGAAGAACGCGATCATGATGATCGACTTCGCGCTCGAGGCAGAACGCGATCAGGGGATGAAACCGGAAGAGTCGATCTTCCAAGCCTCCCTGTTGCGTTTTCGGCCGATCATGATGACCACCATGGCGGCGTTGTTGGGTGCGCTGCCGTTGGCCCTTGGATCCGGCGTCGGCTCCGAACTTCGGCAACCACTGGGAATCGCGATCGTCGGCGGCTTGCTCTTCTCTCAGGCCCTGACGCTGTTCACCACGCCGGTGGTGTACCTTTACATGGAGCGGCTCGCGCAGCGGCTGGGAGGAAGACGCCGAGCGCTTGGAGCGAGCCCCGCGGCCGGAAGCTAGCCGCGGACGCGTTGGCGGCAGACGGTAATCGTGATCAAGCTCCGATCGGCGGCACGCCGAATCGTCATCGGCACACAAGTTCCTTCCGGTCCACGAATGTGCTGGACCGCGCCATTGAAGCCCAGTTCAAGCACGGTCTGTCCGTCGATTGAGAGGATCTCATCCCCGACCACCAATCCTGCCTGAGCAGCACCCGCTCCGGGCATCAGCTCGGAGATGACCAGAACGTCATTCCTCGCCATAAGAACCGCACCGATTCCGGTCAGCTCGAGCGTGGGCTCTTCGCCTTCGGCAGTCGGAGTCAAATCCAGCTCGACTGGCCCAAGCCGCTGCCCATTCTCAAACTGCAGCCCGGAGACAATCCGGGTGTGGTGACCCTCGGCACTCACCGTAACCGAGCCCAATCCACCCGCCAGCCCTCGCAACTCGAAGCGACCGGCGGAATCGGTCACCGTCGAGGATAGCAGCGAAATCACCGATGCCGAGCTGAGCTGTCCTTCCAGATAGACCTGTGCGCGCGCAAGCGCCGCGCCGCTCTTTCGGTCCACTACCCTTCCAAACAGCTCAGCACCTTTTTTCAGGTCGAAATCAATCAGCTTATCGGAGGGTCCCTCCTCGTTGGTAAAGATCGCCTCCGCCGAAGGTGAATAGCCATAACCGGCGACGATCGCCGCGTAATTGCCTGGCGGTAGTCCCGATATTTCGTACTTGCCTTGGCCATCCATGAAAGCGACCGAGGTCAAGGCATCTCGTGAAAGCGGGCCACGGACCCGCTGCAGGCTCAAAGTGAATGCCGCGATAGGCGCTCGGGTCGCGGCATCCCGGACTGTGCCGCTCAATCGGGTTCCCAAAGACAGCTTCAGCACCACCGAGCTTGAGCCCGATGGAATCGAATCCGCCTTGGCCGGGGCATAGCCAGGATAGCTCGCCCGCAAGTCGTACTCGGCCGGCCACAGATCGGTGATTTGGAACTGTCCATCGGGATTCGATCTCACGTCCGGGTGGAAGCGGCCTTGCCGTCGGCGACCGCGGCTGCGCACCGAGACGGATGCACCTTCGATTGGCGTTCCCTGCGGGTCCAAAACGCGCCCGGCAATGCTCTCGAGTTCTACCGACGGACGCAAGGCAGACAGGTGGATCTCCAGGCGGCGAGAAGCCAGTGCGTTCCAGCCATGCCCCTTCGGGAGCACGAAAACGAAACTCGCCGCGATCGTCCGATGTGAAGCGATCCGGCAGCGGCGCCAAGGCGGTAACGCCCTCGGCTGCATTGAGCAGGCGAACGTCTGCGCCCGCGACCGGCTTGTCATCGGGATCCAGAACCACTCCGACGTACTCAACAGCGGGGGACAACATCAAAACCACGTCTTCGATTCGCTCGCCCACACGGGCATTGAATGTGATCGGACTTCGGCCCCACTCCGGCGCGAACGGCAAAAAGCCATCTGCGGTGACCGAGGCCAAGCGGTACGTGCCGATCTCCGAAGGCTCAAAACGAAACGCTCCTCCGCTTCCCGTTCGGATCGACGTTGCGCCGCGCGCGAACTCGAAGCTGAGCTCAGCTCCGCTGATCCCCTGCCCGGTCGCGCTGGAGAGGACATGCCCTCGCAGGGACCCAGCTATCGCCGTCGTGTCTTGAGCGGACGCTCCGCGGTTAAGCTGGATGGGTGAAGCCTCGTCCAGCCGCCAGGCCTCGATTTCACCGGCGGTCCGCTGGATGCGACTCGGGGCGCGAGCCGGAGAATGGCTGGCTGGCGGAGCGACTGAGGCGCGGAGCCACCAAAGCAACAGCAGCGCAACCACAGCAGAGATCAATCCAACACCGATTGTGCGCCGCCTGGACACGATCGGCCTCTACCAGCGCAAACCTTTTGTTCGCAATTGGCGCAGGCGTGAAATAAAGGAGAGCACTTGTGTCTTTAGCAAGATTGTCCCCGACCCATTTCGCCCGCAACTCCGCACACGCCGTTGTATTCCTGACCTGGTTGCTGGCGCACCAGGCGCTCGGGCAACGCTGGGATCCCAGCCAATTTTCAGAGATGCAGTGGCGATGCATCGGCCCGTTCCGAGGCGGGCGAACCGTCGCAATCACCGGCGTCGCGCGTCAACCCAACCTGTTCTACATGGCCGCGGTCAATGGTGGCGTCTGGCGAAGCTCAGACTATGGACAGGTATGGACTCCCATCTTCGATGGCCAACCAACGGGCTCGGTCGGTGCAATCGCGGTCGCCGCCTCTAATCCAAACATAATCTACGTTGGAAGCGGGGAAGGCCTGCAGCGGCCCGACCTTTCCGTTGGGGACGGTATCTACAAGACAACCGATGGGGGTCAGTCTTGGCGTCACTTTGGGCTCCGAGATGGACAGCAGATTGCCGTGATCTTGATCGATCCGCGCGATCCAAACCGGGTTTTTGCAGCGGTGCTTGGTCATCCCTATGGACCCAACTCAGAGCGCGGAGTTTTTCGAAGCGTCGACGGCGGTGAGACCTGGGAGAGGATCTTGTACCGCGACGAGAATACCGGCGCAGTGGACCTGGCGTTTGAACCCGGCAATCCACAGACGATGTATGCCGCGCTCTGGGCGGCGCGCGTCGCCCCGTGGGAAATTCGCAGTGGCCAATCGATCGAAGCCCCGGGAGGCGGATTGTTCAAGTCCACAGACGGCGGCAATACCTGGCGGCAGCAGAGCCGTGGTCTGCTCAAAGCAGACGAGTGGGGACGGGTTGGGCTGGCGATTGCGCCTAGCCGGCCAAACCGGATCTACTTGCTGGCAGAGTCGAGAAAGGAGTTCAGCGGGCTCTACCGCTCCGACGACGGGGGCGAGAGCTGGGACCGGGTCAATGCCGAGCGGCCAGTGACTGGCCGCGGACCCGGAGCGAACGGCCTTGCAGTGGCACCCGACAATCCGGACGTGGTCTATCTGGCGAATCGTTCGACTTACCGCTCGATCGACGGCGGGCGCAGCTTTACCGCGATCAAAGGAGCTCCGGGTGGAGACGATTACCAGCGGATTTGGATCAACCCAGAGCATCCAGAGATCATCGCGCTAAGCAGCGATCAGGGCGCGACGATCAGCGTCAACGGCGGAGGAAGTTGGAGCAGTTGGTACAACCAACCGACTGCGCAGCTGTATCACGTGATTACCGACAATCGCTTTCCGTATTGGGTCTATGGATCGCAACAGGAAAGTGGATCGGTGGCCATTCCTAGCCGAAGTGACTTTGGCGAGATCAGCTTTCGGGACTGGCGTCCCGCTGGAATCGAAGAATACGGCTACGTGGCGCCAGATCCGCTCGATTGGAGAATTCTCTACGGCGGACGAATCACCCGAGGCGATCAGTCCTTATCTGAGAGTCAAGACATCTCACCCGAACCCGTCAGACTCGGAAAGTACCGGTACGTTCGCACCGAGCCGGTCGTCTTCTCACCGCGCGACCCTCACACGCTCTACTTCGCATCCAACGTGTTGTTCAAAACCACCGATGGCGGCCAAACTTGGAAGACCATCAGCCCAGACCTCGCCCGCCGGGACTACGCAGTACCCCAGAATCTAGGAATTTTCCGCGACCTGGATCCGGAGAAGGGCAAACATCGCGGCGTCATCTACGCACTTGCGCCGTCGTTCCAGAACATCAAAATCATTTGGGCCGGAACCGACGATGGGCTGATTCACCTCACCCGCGACGGAGGCGAGCATTGGTCAGACATCACGCCCCCCGATTTGACGCCCTGGAGCAAGGTTTCGGTCATCGAGGCATCGCACTTCGACGCGGACATGGCTTTCGCAGCAATCAACCGGTTCCGGCTGGACGATCTGAGACCGTATCTCTACCGGACAAGGGACGCGGGAAAGACATGGCAGAAGATCACCGCCGGACTGCCGGACAACGCTCCCATTAATGTGGTTCGCGAAGATCCGGTGCGTAAAGGACTGTTGTTCGTGGGTACCGAACGATCCGTATACGTCTCGTTCGATGAAGGAGACAGTTGGAGCTCGTTACAACTCAACCTGCCGCACACGTCGATGAGGGATTTGACGATTCATGGCGACGATCTGATTGTCGGGACCCACGGACGTTCCTTCTGGATTCTCGACGATATCACTCCGCTGCGGCAGCTCTCGGCTGACGAATCCCCGCTCTACTTCTATCGCCCGCAGCCGGCCTACCGAGTGCGTTGGAACCGCAATACCGATACGCCACTTCCGCCGGAAGAATCCTCAGGAAAGAACCCGCCCGACGGGGCGATCCTCAACTACTACCTTCGAAGCACGGCGACTTCGGCGGTAACCCTCGAAATCTTCGATCCTCAAAACAGACCGGTCCGGCACTTCTCCAGCACCGATCGACCGGAGCCACCGATCAAGGACATGAGCGTGCCGACCTACTGGGTGCGTCCGACCCCCATTTTGTCAGGAAAAGCGGGAATGCACCGGTTCGTTTGGGACCTGCATTACCCACCACCGGCCTCGATCGAACCCGATTACCCGATTTCGGCAATCTACCGAGACACGCCTCGATTTCCCCGCGGGCCTAGCGCGTTGCCTGGCAAATACACACTGAAGTTGACCGTGGGCGAGAACACTCGCACCCAGCCGCTAACCGTAATCCTTGATCCCCGTCTCAAGAGCACGCCGAAGGAGCTGGCGAGAAAATTCCAGCTCGAGAGTGACATCGCGCGGGCAATGGATCAGGATTTTGCCGCGCTCAGCGAAGTGAAGTCCCTGCACGAGGCAATGAAAAAGGCGCTGCTGCGCGCCGAGTCGAAAAAGATCTCCGATGCAATCGCGCCTCTGAAGGGAGAGGTAGCTGCCCTGGAAGGAGAAACTGAAGACTTCTATTCGCCACTTGCCACTGGAAAGAGGAAGCAAGATTTCTCACGGCTGAGTCAGAATTTGCAGCACTTGCTGCAGCTGGTGGACGGCTCGGAGCGCGCGCCGACCCGAGCGATGGAAGCGACCTTCCGTGAGCTTCGCCAGGCGCTCGAGCTGCTCCTCGTAAGGTGGCAACAGCTGCGCGATCACGACCTGCAGCTTCTCAACCAAGAGCTGCGCAGGAATGGCTTCGCAGCAATTGAAGCCTTGTCCCCGACGGGATCAGACCCGGCCTCCTCCTCCAAATAGGCTAACCGCCCTGGAGTAGCCCATGCGCCGAGTCGTCCGCCACGTCGTCTTGCTGCTGCTCCTGACCACGGTCGGATGCAGTCACGCGCCATCCCGATCGGAGCGCTCGCGCGATAAGCGAGCGCAGGTGATTGTCTTCGTATGGGATGGTCTCCGCCCCGACGCGATCACCCGCGCCGACACACCGAATCTCTACGCCTTGCGCCAAGCAGGTGTGGATTTTCCGGATCACCACTCGGTCTACCCCACCTTTACGATGGTGAATGCCACCGCGCTGGCAACGGGCAGCTTTCCCGGGAGCAACGCCTTCTACGGGAATTTTGTCTTTCTGCCGGGGCCGGTAGGCAGGGACACGGCGGGAAAGGCCGTGCACTTCGATCGGGAGGTTGCTTTCACCGAAGACTACGGGGTCTTGCGAAGTCTCGATGCCAATCTCGGCAATCGACTCCTCCTCAGGCCGACTCTCTTCGAGGTTGCGCAGCGCACCGGTTTGAAGACGGCCACCGTGGGGAAGGCCGGTCCGGCGTTTCTGCAGGACCTTCACTCGGGCGGGATGGTGATCGACGAGCAAGTGGTGATTCCCGATGCACTTGCAGAAGAGTTACGCGCCGCGCTCCCTTCCGTCCATTGGCCACTCGGCCCAGAGAAGCTCCAGACCCTTGCGGACGGTGTGACTCCCGACCCGGAGGCGAAGGCCTCGCGGCACACGAAAGTGAACGCATTGATGCTCGACGTCTATCTCGATCATGTGCTGACAAAGGGTCCCGACCTGACCGTGCTATGGCTTCGCGACCCAGATTCGACCGCGCATGTCTACGGCCTGGGATCGCCGGCGTATCGCGACGCTCTTGCGCGGCAGGACGCTCTGCTCGGAAGACTCCAAGAGCGGCTCCGTGCGGATGGAATCCGCGGAACGATAGATCTCCTGGTGATGAGCGATCACGGGCATACCACCGTCGGTAATCCGCTTGGTTCCAGTGTGCGACCGACCTGCAGTTCAGAGGTCGAACCTGGGGAAGTGCGACTCGCGCACTTGCTCACCCAGGCAGGATTCGAGGCTTACGACGGGAACGGCTGTCTGTTCTCGCCAGTGCTCGCTCCTTACCCGGTGCGCGAAGGCGAAGGCGCCTGTCCTGGGCTCGCGCGGTACAGCACCCCGTCATACGTGCTGCCTGCCCAACTAGGCCCGCGCGCGGTGATCGTCGCGGTCAATGGAGGCAGCGACTTTTTGTACATCCCATCCAAGGATCCGAAGCTCGCTGCGGACCTCGTGCGCTTTGCGCAGGGTCGCTCGGAGATCGCCTCGATCTTCGTGGC
>WNFG01005067.1_pt1 | contig 11088 bp, 11 predicted proteins | sample 5400431 | NCBI WGS metagenome assembly WNFG01 (sample SAMN13153346, study PRJNA577476) | soil metagenome | isolation source: 120 cm saprolite under Douglas fir tree site 2 hole 3 replicate 2 | place: USA:California | collected 2015-04-18
TGCGGATGTGAGGAACGGCTCCGGAGCCTGCCCGCCGCTCGTAAGACAGCTTCCTGGGCAAATACGTCGTTCCGTCGACCCAAATATCCTGCGCAGTGAACTCCGCTAATGACCGCAGGTCGGGTTGTGAGGAGAACGTATTCCAGATTCGAATGTGATGGACGGACGCGCCATCCAGATTCTCAAGTCCAATGTATTGTGCAGCAAGGTCAGGATTATTGAGGGCCCCGGCTATGAGATGAAGCGGTGAATTCGCCGACTGGCTGGTCACCACCAGTTCTAGTGGAAGACTCTTGGTCGACGTTCCTTGGATTTCGTTGGCGTACGCGCGCGAATAAATTACCGCACGGTGCTCTGTCGAAAAGTCGATTTCTTCATCCGTCTGGTCGAGCCCTCTTGTGAGCGTCCGAATCGTGCCGGTGTCCGTCTTCGATCCAGCGACCACCGTAATGCTGCCGGTGGCCACCGAATCTGGCGGAACTGCCGCCCCCATTGCGCTTGAGGCCCGTTGCAATAGTGAAATGACCTGGGCGTCCCTTGTGGGCGATGACGAAACCTGTTGCCCTAAGACTGGCCGTTGGAAAAGAAACAAGCAAAGCAGCAGGCCAAATCTTGCGGAGCGCATACGACCTCCTTCAGAACTTAATTTCGTCCAACAGCGAACTGGCAGGTAGTCCCTGATCCCGAGCTAATTGCAGGACCTTTGCCGCGCCTTTGCCGCGCGAGTTCCCACTAACCGAATTGTTAAGGCGCCATCTAATACTCCAGACCCACATTTCGTGTCAAGACATATTTGATTAATCTCTGGTTATATATCTGTAGGGATACTACCTGCAAAGGTTAGTAAGTTTCCCTAGCGTTCGAAAAACCTACCCACCGAAAGATGCTACGGGAATCCGTAACTTGGAGGAGCTTGCTTTTCTTGTACTGGGTACTGCCGAAGATTGCGGAGTCCCCGGCACCGCCTAGGCCCCCGCCGCCTGCTTCTCAGCTTGCCGCATTGCCTCGTAAATCTGGTCAAAGCTCTCGATCGCAAACAGCAGCTTGTGAATTGCGTCAACCTTCACTGGGGTTGAGAGGACCTCGTTCAGACTGAAATCTCTGACCTCGCAACCTCCGTCGATCACGTTTGTGCATTCCCCATGGGAGCTGATGACGCCGCTGCCGTAAACCTTAATCTTTCCATCCTGGCGAATCAGCCCAAACTCAACCGTGTACCAAAACAGCCGGCCCAGCCGTTCCAGGGCGTCGGGGTCCTTTACTTTCGCGCACACGCTGCCATAGTGCTGAAGGAAGTCTGCAAATACCGGGTGCGCGTGCATGGGGACGTGCCCAAAGACGTCATGGAAAATGTCAGGCTCAGGAATGTATCCGAGCGAATCGCGGCCGCGAAGCCAGGTGGTCGTCGGGAACATGCGCGCGGCGAGCATCTCAAAAAAAGCTTCCGCCGGGAGAAACCCGCTCACCGGCGTGGTGCTCCAGCCGGTCCTGGGTCTTAGCCGGTCGGTGATCGCGGAAAGATCGGGCAGCCGGTCATCCTGCAACCCGATGATTTCAAATCCTTCGAGGTATTCCCGGCAAGCATGCGCATCCAGTTGCCCGCGGCGCCGGCGGACCAATTCCTCCCAAACTCCATGTTGGTCAGCGGTATAGTCCTGATATTTCTGTTGGATGAGATAGGGTGCTGCAGCTACGAGAGGTCCAACTGCCATGACGCACCTCCTCTCGTTGTGGGACCTGGTTAAAGTATATCAAAAACAAGCGGGTAGCTTCTCGTTCTACTCGATTAGGAAACATGGACTAGTTCGCATCGACCCAGCAACTGAGCTGAGGACAAGCAGAGGAAAAACCAAACCCTCCGACCCCTCGAAAACCACGAGGGATCGGCCACCCGAAAATTCAACCCCAAAGGCTGCGCCAGCCGCCCTCGAAATTCGCAATTCCTATAGCCCCACAAATTCAGGGTGCGAATTTTTGATTGCTGAACATCGCCTCGGTGGGCGCTTGGATTTTTACAAAGGGATGATTCGCAGCCTCATGGCAATTCGAACAAGATACGGACAGGGCTCCGAAAGCCTGCGCAAATGATTTCTCATTCTTCTGCTCGATGGCCGCACGCACCTGCGCAAGGCTCGCTTTCGTCATGGTAGGGATGAGTTCCGTCAATGGCACCGGCACCTCTTTGAATTTGGGATAGAATTTCATGGCGTCGTCAAGACTCTCTTGAATTTCACCCAATTCGTATTCAGCCAGGGGCCAATTTGCTTTCGTTCCCGCATAATACAGTTTCGCGTGGTGCTGTTGAATCACGCCCATGATCTCGCCAAGCCCCGGTTTGAGATCGTCGATGGTTTTTTCCAGGCCGGCGACTTTGGCTTCGAGAGCGGCGCTGGGATTTGCATTTTGCTGTTGCGCGCAACCGGCGAGAAAAATGACTGCAAGTCCAATCAGAACTCTGCTCATTCCCAAGCCTCCTTTATGATGTTTGTATTTCCTCAATCTCGGGAACTCCTTGACTTGTCCCCGGTTTCTGATCCAGTTTCTCAGGCTCGCGATCCTGTAGCACTCCGAGCCTCCCGCCGCGGAGCTGTGCGTTCCTGGAAACTCATGCTAACGCAAGTGCGGGACGATTCTTAGACAATCCGGCAAGAGTTTTTCAAAGCCGCCTGCACCGCTGGGTTGCATTTACCATTCCTGTAATTACACTCTGGAATAACTCCGAGGTAGTTCTGGCAGGTGGCCAATCCTTTCGTGATTATTCTGTTGAGGTATGCGCACAGTTGGATTATACGAGTCCAGTACGTCAACGCCGAGTTATCAGTTTGGTTTTTCAGTGTGCCCGACCCTTTGCTTTGGAAGGGTTGGGGTTTTGACTTCTCTTCCATCCGACGACCAACAAATTGATTCGGCACTCCGGGCGCGGGCATCTCCATTTCATCACATTCAGTTGTTAACGACGCTTGCCGTTGTTGCGCTCGGTTCGCGCCAGGAATGTTTTCGTCGCGAATCTGGACCAGGTGTGCGATGGCTATGGCTTCTCTCTGGTAGGCTACGTCGTTATGCCTGAACACATCCACCTGTTGATCAGCGAGCCCCGGCGCGGGACACCTTCCGCTGTACTGGCGAGGGAAATACCAAACCCTCCGGCCTCTCGAAAACCGCGAGAGATCGGGCACCCGAAATTTCAAACTATAAGCTGCGCCACTCGCCGGTTTTTCGCCTTCACACCTTCCGCGTTAGGGATACAATGCAGCGTGGGAGGAATAGAACATGACCGGCTTGCCCCGCCGCGAAATCAACGCGCCTTCCACCGACATGCGCAACCTGAAGTGGTCGGCGGCAGAAAAAGCCATCGCCCGAAAAGCCTTCGATCTGGCCCTGCGGCGGGAACTGGAAGTCGTCATCCGGGAAGCCAAGGACCGGGCCGCCGGGATCGAGCAACCCTCCGATCTGTGGGAACTGGAAAGCTATCTGACTCATCGCCGCAAAGAGATCGACCGCAAGTACGACTACCGTTACTCGATTCTTCCGCTCGTCTTCGGAAGCCTCCTCCACGAAGGCCGTCTCAGCGGGCTAGAGCTGGAAGGCCTCGGAGAAGACAAGCTCGCCTACATCCGCCAGTTCGCCTTACACTGAGTTGCAAAGCCTGCCGCACTCAAACAAAGGCACTCAAAGGCAGCTTGATTTGAACACACGCCTCCGCCTCCTACGTCCGCTTCTCGAACTTTTCGAGTAGCAGAAGCGCGAGGGTGCCCCACGCGTCGGGTTCAATGGGCGGAGGTTGGGTCTTGCCGAAAGACTTGAAGCGTTAACTTGGACGCGCCTATCTGCATTTCCTCACGTTTGCTTGCTATCGGCTGTTGCCAGTGTTCAACACGATGCTAGCGCGCAACGTTATCCAAGCACCAAAACCAGACGTGAGTGGCACCCAATTCATCTCTTCACTCGGCGCCCGGACTACCTCCAATGGTTCTCAACTTCGCAGTTGTCTAAACCGATCTGACCGCGCGAGCAAATCGCTTTGTTCCTCTTCGAAATGACGGTAAAATTCAGCGTGTTGTGGGGCGCGGTCCGGGTGCCTGCCTGGGCCGGAGGGGTTTGGGCCTCACCGTAAAACGAATTTCGCGGATCATTCGCTTGCTGGCGCTTGCTGGCCCCCGTCGGTTGTATGCCTGGAAGTGCAATCTGCGGCCGGAAACTTTGGCGGGCCTCCCCACGTATTACGAATGGGTGGTGGAGGAGTCGCTCAGGCAAGAGGATCAGGGTCCCCGCACATGAATATGTGGAGAAAAATCGGGATCGGCGCCGGCGGAGCAGCCGTCTTGGCAGGGGCGGTATGGCTCACCATTCGGCAGATTAACAAGGACGTCGTGACGGTCCAAACCGCGGCCGTAACGCGCGAGGACCTGACTTCCATTGTCACTGCGTCGGGCGAAATCAAGCCGCTGACGTACACCAACGTGCTGGGGGAAGGCATCGGCAAAATTACTGAAATCGCGGTGAAGGAAGGCGATCACGTCAAAAAAGGGGATGTTCTGCTGCGCCTGGAAAGCGTACAGCCTTCGGCGGATGTGGATGCGCAGCGCGCCAGCATTGAGTCGGCAGATGCGGGAGTAAAGTCGGCCGAAGCCAACAGAGTTTCCGCGGAGGCTGATATCAAGTCGCGCGCCGCGGATCTGGAGCACGCCAAGCTCGAGTGGGAGCGCGGCCAGGAACTTTTCAAAGAGGGCCTGATTCCCAAACAGGATTACGATACGAGGAAGGCCACTTATGACAGCGCCGTGGCGGCGCTGGCTTCGGCGCAAGCGCGCGCCGAGCAGTCTCGAGCGCAACTCGGCCAGGCGCACTCGGGATTGTCACAGAACCAGGCGATGCTGAACCGCCTGCGCGATGTCCTGCGGAAGACCACCTATACTGCTCCGATTGAAGGCGTGGTGACTTATATTGCCGTACGCGTCGGTGAAAACGTGGTTCCCGGAATTCAAAACGCGACCGGCAGCTATTTGATGACCATTTCCAACATGTCCGTGGTTACATCCGAAGTGATGGTGGACGAAACAGACATCACCAGCGTGAGGGTGGGCGAGACGGCGGACGTGACGATTGACGCGCTGCCGGGCAAATACCTGAAAGGGAAGGTCACCGAAGTCGGCACGCAAGCCGTTTTGCGAAGTTCGGGGCTGGCGTCAACGCAATCCACCACCGGCAATCAGGAAGCGAAAGACTTCAAGGTTGTCGTGACGCTTGAAAATCCACCCGACGGGTTGCGGCCCGGACTCTCCTCGACGGCTAAGATCACGACCGCGCAGAAGAAGAGTGTCATAACCATTCCCATCCAGGCGCTTGCCGTCCGAACAAAAAAGGATTTGGAAGAGGCCGCGAAGCAAGCTGGGCGCAAGCCGGACGATTCCATCACTCTGGCAGCGAGCCGCCCCTCGCCCGACGCTGCCTCGGCTGGATTTTCCTCATCGAAAGAGACGGAGATTCAGGGAATCTTCGCCGTCCGGCGCGGCCGGGCGGAGTTTGTTCCCGTAGCGACCGGCATCATGGGTGTCACGGACATCGAAGTCGTGAGCGGCGTCAACGAGGGCGACCAGATTATTACCGGGAGCTACAAGGCGCTGCGAACGCTGAAGCCGGATGCCCGCGTGAAGATAGACAACTCCCCGCCAAAAGTAACCGATGACAACCGGAGTTGAGGCGCATCTAATTGTTTGCGGAAAAGCAGCCCTCAGGGGTAAGACCCCCGGGAAAATACCAGTAGCACAGGCTTCAGCCTGTGTGGTTTTGATTTTCGCCAGTTGGGAACGGCACACAGGCTGAAGCCTGTGCTACTCAATAAACTGCAGAATTTTTTTTGCGGCCCGTTGAGATAGGAGTTTGGGAATGCCTGTGGAAGCTGTTTCGCCCGATTCGTTTCGCCAGGATCTCGTGGACCAAGGATTCGCGATCCGGACGGAAGACCTTTGGAAAACGTACGAGATGGGCTCGGAACAAGTGCAGGCGCTTCGCGGCGTCAGCGTGGATATTCGCCGCGGAGAATATGTCGCCATCATGGGACCATCGGGCTCCGGCAAATCCACGTTGATGAACCTGATCGGGTGCCTGGATACGCCGACCTCCGGAAGGTACTGGCTGGCCGGCCGGCTCGTAAGCGCGCTCGATGACGATGAGCTTGCCTACATCCGGAATAAGGAAATAGGTTTCGTTTTTCAGACGTTCAACTTGCTGCCCCGCGCCACCGCGCTGCACAACGTCGAGCTGCCGTTGATTTACAACGGCACGCCGGTCGAGGAACGTCTCGCCAAGGCGAAAGGCGCGCTTGCGTCGGTTGACCTCACCGAGAGAATGCACCACAAACCGAACGAGCTCTCCGGAGGCCAGCGGCAACGCGTCGCGGTCGCGCGCGCGCTGGTCAATTCGCCCTCTATCGTGCTCGCCGATGAACCTACCGGAAACCTGGACACGAAGACCGGCGATGAGATCATGGGCTTGTTTGCTCGGCTGCACAAAGAGGGGAACACGATCATCCTGGTTACGCACGAGAACGACGTCGCGCAGCGAGCCGACCGCATCATCCACGTCCGCGACGGCAAAGTCGAATCCGACGAGCGGGTAAGACACTAGGAAGAGGCTGCAGGACCTGTCCCACGCGGCTCGACTTGGATTTCGTTTGAAAATCATGTTGTGGTGACTTACTCCGGGGAACCATTCGCTTGCGACGCAGAATTGCGGTCTTCGTCATCATCGTGCAATCGATTCTCTTCCTGGTTCACTTTTTCCTCTACGAGACGTGGGCGGCGTTCTGGAGTAAGCCCGGCCCGCCGGAAAACTCGAAGCTGCAACTCGCGATTGCGTTATTGTCCGTGAGCTTTATCTCGGCGTCCTTCCTGGCCTATCGCTATACAAACGTCCTGGTCCGGATGTACTACACGATTTCAGCCGTCTGGCTTGGATTCGTGAATTTCGGCGTTATTGCCGCGTGCGTGTGCTGGGTTTTTTACGGTGGGCTCAGGATTCTTGGTTTGCATCCGGACCGGCGCCTGCTGGCAGGCGTATTCCTGAGTCTCGCTATTCTGGCGACGCTGTATGGGATGGCGAATGCTTCCTGGACTCGCGTAAAGAAAATCACCGTCAAGCTTCCGGGTCTTCCCGAATCCTGGCGGGGCCGGGTTGCCGCGCTGGTGAGCGACCTTCATCTTGGGCATGTCCGAAACCTCGGATTCATCCGGCGCGTTATTACGATTCTCACGCGGCTGCGGCCGGACGTCGTGTTTATCACGGGTGACCTGTATGACGGCCTGGCCGTGGATCTTGACCGGCTCTCTAAACCTTGGGCGGAGATCACGGCGCCGCTGGGCGCGTATTTTATTACGGGGAATCACGAAGAATTTTCCGATCGCACGAAGTACCTGGACGCTTTGAAGCGCTTCGGCATTCGCATACTGAGCAACGAAAAAATCATCGTGGACGGTCTGCAGATTGTGGGCGTGCATTATCGGGATGCGGTGCCCGGTCCGCGATTCCGGTCGCTTCTGAAGCAGGCCACGTTGGACCGTGAGCGGGCCAGCGTACTGCTGGTCCACGAGCCGCGCCACCTCCTCGTCGCCGAGGAAGCGGGGATTTCCTTGCAGCTTTCCGGGCATACGCATCAGGGGCAATTTTTCCCCTTCACGCGAATCGTGTCTCGCATCTACAGGCAATATGCGTACGGGCTGCAGCGCTTGGGCAACCTCATCGTCTATACCACCTGCGGCGCCGGAACGTGGGGACCGCCGATACGCGTCGGGACGAATCCCGAGATCGTGCTGATTCAATTTGAGTAAGCGCGCCGCGAGCCTCCATTCTGTAGTCCGCGAAGAGTGGTATAACTCGATTGCTTATCCGTGGCACAACCCATGTTTGCATCGCGCACGAATTGGCGGCTGGACACGAACCCCTTAACGCAGGCGCTCGAAGAACATCGGCGCAGCGGCAAGGAGCTATTGGATCTGACGGTTTCGAACCCCACGGCTTGCGGTCTCGCGTATCCGGAAGAGGAAATCGTCGGAGCGCTTGCCGATCCGCGTGCTCTCGAATACTGTCCGGAAAGCAAGGGAGTGCGTGATGCGCGTGAGGCCGTCGCCGGCTACTACAGTGGGCGTTTGGGGTTTGCTGGGCCGGGAGATCGCGTCGATCCGGAACGCATCTTGCTCGCTTCGGGAACCAGCGAGTGCTACACCCACATTTTTCGGCTACTGTGTGAAGCGGGTGACGAGATTCTGGTTCCCGCACCCAGCTATCCGCTGTTTGAATTTCTCGCCGATCTCGCTGACATCCGGCTGGTTCCTTACCCGCTGGTCTACGATCATGGCTGGCAAATCGATCTCGCGTCGGTGCGCGCGGCGCTTACCCTGCGTAGCCGGGCGGTGCTGGTCGTGCACCCCAACAATCCGACGGGCTCGTTCGTCAAGCCGCGCGAGGCCGCCGAGCTTGCGGAGATTTGTGCTGCGCGCGAGATGGCGATTGTCGCCGACGAGGTTTTCCTCGATTACGCGGGAGGGCACGAGCCAGCGCGGACGTTTGCTTTTCACGATGCGGCGCTCACGTTCACGCTGAGCGGGCTTTCGAAGATTTCGCTCTTGCCGCAGATGAAGCTGGCCTGGCTGGTTGTGAGCGGCCCGTACGCGCTGGTTCATACTGCCGTCGAGCGCCTCGAAATCATCGCGGACACATATCTTTCACCAAGCACGCCGGTGCAACTCGCTCTGCCGAAGTTTCTCGCGTTGCGGACTGGGCTTCAGGCGCAATTGCAGCAGAGAATTTCCGCGAATCTTGCCGCCCTCGACGGCGCGCTACACGAATCGAAGCTCCTCACGCGCCTCGAACGGGAAGGCGGCTGGTATGCGGTTCTGCGCGTTCCGGCCACCGGCCCCGATGAAGCCTTAGCCGTTGACCTGCTCGAACGCTGCTCGGTTCTCGTGCATCCCGGGCACTTCTTTAATTTTTCAAGAGATGGTTTCCTGGTGCTCAGCCTGATTGCGCCCGAAAAGGAATTTCAAGAAGGATTGCGGCGCGTGCGGGAATTCTTTGGCGGATGAATGTATGCGTGTGCGGTTCGTCCCGAGACGGCTGCAACGCTTCAGCGATAAATCTCTTTACGGTGCCCAACCTGGAGAACGAGCACGACGAGGCGGTCGTCTTCAATTTTGCAGATAAGCCGGAAATCAGCCACGCGGTATCTCCAGAATTCCCCAAGGCGGGAGCCTTGCAGGGCTCTCCCGATGCTACGGGGATCGTCTAGCTTGGCCACACGTTCATGAAGAAACTTCAAAATGCGCCTGGAGTGCTGCGTGTCGAGTTTGCTCAGTTCCCGGTCTGCGGCGATGGAGAGTTCAATCTTCCATGCCATGTCGCTTCATGACGTCTTCAAGGGGAATGGTGTCATCTTCGCCATTGCGTATACGTTCCAGCGCGCGCTCAGCGAGATAGATGTCTTCTAGATCTTCCAGGTGTTGCAGGATCGCCTCACGGGCGTAGAAGCTTTTGGTACGCCCTGTGCGGCGGGCAAGCTTCTCAAGACGTTTTTCGACGGAGTGCGGAAGTCGGATAGCTAACATATGTTCCTCGCTATACAAGTATAGCACACTGCAGCCCTGTCGCGAGTCAGGCTTCGGCCTCCAGGACGACGACGGGCTGGTAGGTGCGCGGCACGACAGCCTCAGCGATCGCAATCAAGCGTTCCTGCTGGCTGAAGACTCGGAGGCGCGCGGGCTTCCATTCGCCGGAATTGAGCTCCGCCGTAGCACCCTGCGCGACACTGACGCGGCCGGGTTGAATCTGCGCAAGCTGCACACTGAATTTTGAGCCGTGGCGAACGCGCTGTTCGAGAAGTGGCGGCACCGTGGCGCTCGGCAATTCGGGCAGCAGGCGCTCGAGCGGAATGATGTACCGCGCCAGGTTTCCTTCCGCGGCGGCGCGCTCGAGATCTTGCAACTTCGCTGCCTGGTCCAGCGTGAATTCGCCGACCGCGGTGCGGACGATTTCCGCCAAGTGCGCGCCGCAGCCCAGGGTCGCGCCCATATCGTGAGCCAGAGAGCGAATGTAGCCGCCTGCCGCGCATTCGATGGAAAACCTGGCGAGGGCTCCCACAACTTCGTTGACATGAAAATCGTAAATTTCAATTTCAACCGCTTTCAGTTCGACGGGTTTTTTCTTCCGCGCCAGCTCGTGAGCCGGGCGTCCATGAATTTTTTTCGCGGAGTAGGGCGGCGGCGTCTGCGGAAAGAGGCCGACGCGCGCAGCCGCCAAGCGTTCGATTTCGGCCCTGTCGAGGACGGGATCGGTATCGGGGCCAAGCGGCGCGCCGTCTGCATCGTAGGTGTCGGTGGCGAAACCAAACCGGAATGTGGAGGTGTAGCGCTTGCGGCGCCCCGCATAAAACTGCGCAAGCCGCGTGGCGCGGCCCAGGAGCAGCACGAGCACGCCGGTCGCCAGCGGATCGAGCGTGCCAAGATGGCCGATCTGGTGGAATCCGAGAATGCGGCGGGCGGCATCCACGACGTCATGCGATGTCCCGCCCTGCGGCTTGTCAATGATCAGGGCGCCATCCAGCGGCGCGGGCTGAGGTTTTCGTGGCATGCAATCGGTTTCGTGCGCAAGCGGCCGCGGATCAGGGCGCGGGCTTCCTGGTCTGGCGCAGAAGCTCTTCGATCCGCTGGCTGTACTCCTCGGAATGATCGAGGATGAAATGGATTTCCGGGGCGCGGCGAAGCTGGATGCGTTCGGTCAGTTCGTGGCGAATGTAACCGACGGCAGCCGCGAGACCCCTGATCGTGCTCTTCTGCTCGGCCTCGTCTCCCATCACGCTGACGAACACGCGCGCGTGCTTAAGGTCGGGCGTGACGCGGACTTCGGTGATGGTGACCAGGGCTGCGATGCGCGGGTCTTTCAACTCACCGGCGACCATAGTGCCCAGCTCGTGGAGAATCTCCTCGGCGACGCGTTCATGCCGATGTCCCGGGATCGTCATCTTCGTCTCGCTCGATGATGGAATTCTGTTAATTTAGCCCTGCTTGCGTCATTATAGAACTTCCAATTCATGCCCGA
>WNFG01005068.1_pt1 | contig 11087 bp, 8 predicted proteins | sample 5400431 | NCBI WGS metagenome assembly WNFG01 (sample SAMN13153346, study PRJNA577476) | soil metagenome | isolation source: 120 cm saprolite under Douglas fir tree site 2 hole 3 replicate 2 | place: USA:California | collected 2015-04-18
TCTAGACTTTCATTGAATATTCAAGGATTGAGTCGTGCACCTGGCGGTGCCTTTCTTTCCTCCCCGTGGCTGAAGCCAGGGGCATCCAGAGAGGAAATTTAGGTGATGGATCTTAGTTTCTTTGTGCGAGGCCTGCTTATCGGCTTTTCAATTGCCGCCACCGTCGGTCCAATGTGCATCTTGTGCATTCAACGTACGCTCCATAAAGGTCAAATTTATGGCCTGGTATCGGGCCTGGGGATCGCTACAGCCGATGCAGTCTATGGTAGTATTGCTGCATTTGGGCTGACTTTGATCACTAACTTCCTCGTCAATCAACAAGGATGGGTTCGCTTGATTGGCGGCCTGTTCCTCATTTACCTGGGCCTCAAGACTGTGATTACCAAACCGGCCAAGCGAGCAGCCACCGCCAAAGCTAATGGCTACTTTGGAGCATATGCTTCCACACTCTTGCTTACGCTCACTAATCCTCTGACTATCCTCTCCTTTGCAGCCATTTTTGCTGGAATAGGGGTCGGAGGAGCTAATAAAAGCTCTATCTCAGCAAGCACTGTAGTGCTTGGGGTGTTTGTTGGTTCGACCTTATGGTGGTGTATTCTGACAAGTGGAATCAGCCTGTCGCGGCGGAAATTTACTCCTCAATGGTTGCTATGGATCAATCGAATATCAGGCATCATTCTCATTCTCTTCGGGGTATTTGCCTTGATCAGTCTCAAACGATAAGAAGGGCATCCAGAGTCCCGTCACATACATTTGCAACCACATTCACTACACAACGTAAATTTGATTGGTGATGTATACTCTGATCACGCAAAGAATTGTGCTTTAGACCAACTTGCTATTGGAGTTGCGTAATGATTGAGAACGAAGATATGGCTACTGAGCCACACCCTATTGCTAATGACAATATCGCCTCTTCGCCCACCACTATCCAGGTACCCGCAGCACAGGTGTCAGCATCACCACCAGCAAATCCCTTTGTCAATATCGATGACCTGCTGGCCCTGCAACTGGCAAGCGATCCGCAAATCTCACCTGACGGTTCACTCATCGCTTTTACCGTTCACCAATGCATTGGTGAAGCTAATACCACAAGTAGCGCCATCTGGCTGGTACAAAGCAAAGGTGGAAAAACGCAAATTCCACGGCAGGTAACAGGTTTAGGGACCGGAAACCATCATGATTTTGCGCCACGCTGGTCGCCTGACGGGCAGTTTCTTGCATTTTTGAGTGACCGGAGCGGCTCAATACAAATTTATTTACTGCCTCTGCAAGGTGGAGAAGCTCTACAAGTGAGCAACCTCAAGCAGGGCGTAACCGAGTATAGTTGGCGACCAGGTGGTACAGCCTTACTGGCACACAGCGTATGGAAATCCACCGATGATTATGACGTGACGGACACCAGCGCGATCTCGATCGTTTACACACGGCTGGATGAACAATGGGATGGCCTGGGATATAAGCAGGGACGTCATCAACAACTCTGGCTGCTCTCTCTTGATGGCGTAGCTACTCGCCTTACTTCAGAACCGCTAGACCTGGTTCAATCAAGCTGGTCCCCTGATGGCTCCGAGGTAGCTTTCTGCGCTAATCGACGCCCTGATCCAGATCTCAGCGTCAGCATGGCTCTCTGGGTACTTACATTATCAACAGGCCAGATGCGACGTCTTACACCCGAGGAGGGATTAGCACAAATGCCCGCGTGGTCACCCGATGGACAAACTATTGCATACTACTACTCTGTTGATCAGACCGAGGCAAGTAATACATCCCCTTGGATTGTAAATGCTCACGGCGAAAGTGCTCCCCGCCCGGCTACTTCCAGCACACAGGAACTTACTTGCCTGGAACTCGTTATCGACGAGATACACTTTAACATCTTGGGTCGCCCTCATTGGTTTCCCGATAGCCAGTCATTGCTCATCACTGTACAGGAGCGAGGTCAGGTTCATTTATACCGCGTTGATTTAGAGCATGACCAGGTCATAAAGTTGACCAGCGGCAACGGCTGCTATATTAACCCCCAGGTAAGCAAAGATGGGCAAATAATCGCGATGATTCGTACAGATTGGTTCACTCCTGGCGATATCTGGATCATGGACAACAACGGCGGAAATCAACACAAGCTGACAGGGGTGAACGATGCGCTCTTACGGAGCCGCCAACTGGTTCGTCCCAGACGAATCACCTGGCAAAGTCTCGATGGATTGGAGATCGAAGGATGGCTCTATCTCCCCTCACTATCTCAGGGTGTAAAGGCTCCTTTGATTCTGGAGATACATGGAGGCCCGACGCTGGCCTGGGGTGATAGTTATGTCCACGAATTCCAGGTCCTAGCAGGAAAAGGTTATGCAGTACTGGCGGCCAATCCACGAGGTAGCGCTGGGTACGGTGAAGATTTTTGTAAGAAAATCTTACATGATTGGGGAGGCAACGATTTCGGCGACTTGATGGCAGGTATAGATTTCGTCCTGGCTACCGAGCCGGTTGACGGAACACGATTGGGCATTGGCGGACTCAGCTACGGCGGCTACATGACCAACTGGGCTATCACACAAACCAATCGCTTTAAAGCAGCAGTCAGTCGCAATGGTATCAGCTCTCTTTCCACTGTCAGTCTGCTATCAGATCAGACACTCTGGTTCGACTATGCGATGAATGAGGCGGGGTCGGAGGGCAGTGATCCTTTACGTCAAAGTCGCTCTGCTCTAACATTTGCTGACCGTATTTCGACCCCTCTCTTGCTGCTCCATGCAGATAATGATTTACGTTGCCCGTTTAGTGAATCCTTCCAACTTTTCGTCGCTCTACGTAAACGCAAGCATACAGTAGAGTTGGTACGCTACCCAGGGGCAAGCCATTTGATGGACTGGCCGGAATATGGCACACCTGAGCAACGTGTTGATCGATTGCAACGCACAGTAGCCTGGATCGAGCGTTTTGTATAATGCAGACAATGTTACAACGACACCCATCAATTCACATTGTCAGAACTTAATGTTTATGGTATGCTTTGCAAACAGACCGGATAATCTAGCACTCGCAAGGAGTACCAGGCAGGACGAGCTTCACAGATCTTAAACGTTAAGTATTCGATACATTGAGTGAGACATTGGGAAACGAAAGGCAACAACCACCCCAGCCACACCAGGGACCACCAGGACAACAGCAACTACAACCTTATTTTGGTTGGCAATACGACCAGGATCAATCAGATCCATTGGTACAGCGACCTCCTGCTCCTGCTGCACCCCCTCAGCCTATCTACCCTCCGCAGCAGCAGCCCCCTATCAATCCGCAGCAGCAGCAGATCCAGGGGCAAATGCCAGTAACGCAATTCCCACCCCAGTACCAGCAGCCAGTCCAGGATATGGGTACTTCATTGGGCTATGGGCAAGGTATGGAATACCAATACTTTAATGTGCCTCAACCCTCCCAACCTATTCCACAATTGCGCCAGGCACGTCTGCAACAACTGCGCGAGGAGCGTATGCGTCGTCAACAACGTCGCATGAATCCAGACATTACTAGTATCATACAACGTAAAGGGACGAAGCAACCTCCCGATCTTGTGCCTCCACCTGGCATGCGGTCCTCAACCCATTCCTGGAGTCAGGACACACCACAACCACAGGTACCAATGCAAATGTCGCCTGTCATACCGTTGCCGTCAGGTGAAGTATCACCCGTCCCACCATCCAGGATACCACCGATCCCACAACGTAGTCCATCAGGCGTGCTTAGTGGAGCGAGCGAGGACCTGCAATCCGCCGCTGGTGCCGCTCAAGATACCGGCATGATTCAGAAGGCACGTATTGGTCGAGCAACGCTCATCCTCACCGGGGCCCTCATTGCCAGCCGCATACTTGGCTTGCTTCGCACCTCGATATTCGCCTACGTATTTGGTACAACCAATACCTCGGATGCATTCATACAAGCATTTCTTGTACCCGACCTTATTTTCAATATGGTAGCTGGAGGAGCCCTTAGTTCAGCTTTCATACCGGTTTTCACCCAATATATGATTGGCGAACGCGATGAAAAAACGGCATGGCATATAGCTAGTTCTGCACTCAACCTTGCCATCGCCATTATGATGTGCCTCGCCTTGCTCGCGATTATTTTTGCTCCCTGGATAGTACCGCTCTATAATCCCGGCCTGCACGACCAGCAGGAACTCAATCTTATCATTTCGCTCTCCCGCATTATGTTCCTGCAGTCCATCGTACTTGGCGGGGGTGTCATTATCAACTCAGTGCTCAATGCGAAACAACACTTTCTCTCGCCTGCCATTGGCACCGTCCTTTACAACGTAGGTCTGATCATAGGACTTATACCAGGCATTATCCTTGTAATGCATCGCACATCTACTACCGAGACTACCGCCGTTTATTTTGCTACCTTTGGAGTCGTTCTCGGAGCAATCTTGCAGGTTGGCGTCCAGGTTCCCGGTATCATTAAACTAGGAATGCGCTATACATTTTCGTTCGATTGGCATCACCCCGGCATCATTCAGATTGGCCGGCAGATGGTGCCGCGCGTCATCAATGCGGCAATGCTCTACTTCTCTTTCTTTGTTGACCGCAGTCTCATTCTCCTTATGGCTGTAGGAGTTGGGTTGACAGCCGCTAACGGCCTCATTACCCAGTACTATCAAGCCTTCCAACTGATGCTGCTGCCGTTCGGCATCTTTGGTATGGCTCTTTCTACTGCTGCCTTCCCAACTTTAGCTGAAAATGTCACGCGAGGACGTATAGACCGCTTCCGCAATATCGTTCAGGATACCTTGCGTACCATCCTGTTTATGTCGATACCTTCTGCCGTAGGATTGATTGTGCTGGGTCTGCCTATCATACAGGTGTTGCTCGAACATGGCGCTTATAGCTTGGATAACGCGACAAATACTGCGGTTCCGCTCGCATTCTTCGCGGCCGGCCTGCCAGGTCTGGCAGCGGTCGAGATACTCACACGCTCGTTCTACGCCTTCCGGGACAGCAAAACACCAGTAATTATTAGTGTGACTCAATTTATCTTCAAAATTGCCCTCAGCCTGCTGCTTATCCAGGCGGCAGCGTGGGGCTTACAATGGGGATTGGGTGGATTGGCTCTCTCAACCTCCATAGCGGGAATGCTTGAAGCGTTTGCCCTTCTATGGATTCTCCAACAACGCATTGAAGGCTTTGAACTACGTAAACTTGCCTTCTTTGGATCCCGCGTCTTGCTTGCCTCTCTCGCCATGGGTCTTGGCGTGCTGCTCGTTCGTGTCCTACTCGACCTCGTCCTGGTGACTACCGATACGCAGCGGCTGGGAGTTATCGGCACCATTCTTGCCATGATTAAGCTGCTCATAGAGCTGGCCGTTGGCCTCATCATCTACTTCCGAGCTACGCACCTGCTCGGCATTGAAGAATTTTGGAAACAAGGCCCCGTCAAGCGCGTACTCGATCGTCTCAAGCTATCCTGGATATAAGCTGGCGGTAACAGTGTTCACCCCTGTTTATCTCCCAAAACAGGCACATCCTTCATCCTGGGCACCTTAAATGCCATGCGTATCGAGTGTTTCTTCTAGCATTTGCTGTCCCCTCATCCCGCCTATCGTTTGTACTTGCAAGCATCAAATATACAATTGTTGGCTTATATAATCCTTAATTGCTTGCCAGTCATCATTCCTCGGTAACAGAATAGACTGACCATCGTTCGATCTTGCACCCACCAAAACATTTGAAAAGTTCAATCCCACTCGATGCGCGTTGTTCAAATCCATCTTCATAGCAAATGATGCCAGGTCAGCCAGGGACAAATTCGAATAGATAGTATTTTTCAGCGCATCCATCGCACTGAAGAAACTGGGCCAGGTATGCCAATCTTTCAACCTGCTTAATGCAGCTTTCATGATGAGTTGCTGCCGAGCCGATCTCGCAAAATCGGTCCCTTCCGCAGGATTATCAATCACATAACGGGCGCGAGCATATTCAATAGCTGTCGCGCCGTTCATATGCTGTAACCCCTTAGCAAAGTGAACCTTTGTCCAGCTTGCGTCAATACTCGGATCATCATTTTTGGGATAATTTGAGGTGAAAGCATCAGGTACATCCACATCAACACCGCCAATAGCATTAATGAAATCGCGAAATCCCGTGAAATTGATGGTCATCCAATATTTGATATTCAGGCCGGTTACCAGCGATACCTTCTGTGCAGCCGCATCACCACCGGCAACAGGATTCGCATTATTTTTGGAAGCTATGGGATAAACAGCATTAATCTTATAATAATTTCCAGAAGTCGGGGGATACTGTATCCACAGATCGCGTGGAACAGAAATCAGTGTAGTGTGATGGCTTTGTGGCATCAGGCTCATCACAACCATCGAATCCGTCAGGTACGCCCCATCGTGACCACTACCACCGTACCCCATCATCAGTATGTTTACACGATCACTCGTACCTATAAAGTTTGTTTGAGAGCTGAGTGGCGATTGCGTGGAGATGGCTGATCCGAAAGCCATCACCTTTTGTGCCGTTGGAATGGCAATGCTGAACAAAATGATGAGCAGTAATAGGACAACGCCGAGGCTAATCAAACACCCCATACGTCTGCGCCGGGGTCGTGGCAAATTTGCACGTTGTCCCTGACCCGGCCCAAATCCTCCCACATAGAGAGGCGGTTGTGCCTGGGGATAGGGATATTGCTGCGGGTTGGAACGTGCTGTCGCGGTAGGCGGAGTATAAGCCGCTTGCTGAGGCGGAGAGGACACAGGCGTACGCGGTGTATATTTTACAGTTGGCTCTTCCCCCTGTTGCCAGTTCTGATATTGTTGAGGTGTTGATGGAGCATACTGATAGGGCCTGCGAGTAGATCGTTTTTGAGAGCCTGGTACATTTACATTGTTTGCAGAGGCAGGAAAACTTTCATTCGATGGGGAATAGCTCCCATTCCCTCTCGCTGTCGACAGCGGCGTCTCAGATACCCGCCCACAAATCCCACAGAATTTGGCATCCTCAGGTAATTCAGTGCCACAAAATTCACAGGATCGCATTATAATTCCTCTCTCAAAGAACAGTCACATCAACATTATAGAAGCTCTAAACGATGTAGATAGCAATGCACAAAATCATAACCCACCGTCCTCATCCCTTATTACATTTCCCGTACCCAAAATATCCTATATACCCCCTGTCCCATTTGAAACGTAACTGAACATATTGCTCTATCTTACAAAACGAATCAGTGCACAGGAAGTTACAACTTTGACTTCTTGCTCCAATCAAGGACCGAGGAGGCATCCTTCCCATGCCGTGTCGCCACAATTTCAGCCATAATCGCCAGGGCCATTTCTTCCGGTGATTCTGCCCCTATATTTAGCCCGATTGGCCCGTGAATACGGCGAATCTGCTCCTCCGTCAGCCCCTGTTTTCTTAGACGCTCATCGCGCTCTTCCTTCGTCTTGCGGCTGCCGACTGCGCCTACATAGCCCACATCACGAGACAATACCATCTTTAGAGTCGGCTCATCGAATTTAGGATCATGTGTCAGCACCGCGACCGCTGTAGACGGGTACAGGTCCATTTTCTCCAGGGCTTCATCGGGCCACTCAACGATCAGCTCATCGGCATGAGGGAAACGCTCTCGGGTAGCGAAAGCAGCACGAGCATCAATAACCACCACCCGGTAATTCAACGTCTTGGCAAAGGTAGTCAGCGGAATAGCGATATGCCCCGCGCCAACGATCACCAGCGTAGGCGGAGGGGGAAAACCCTCGATGAAGATATCAAAAGCAAGCGCCCCCGTCGGTTCCTCGACAGCATAGGTATGTGTCCCTGCATCGCCAGTCCAGATAGCGCGCACTGCGTCCTCAACCACCAGGTCATTAAGCGCCTCGCTGCCCAGCGTGCCATGCGTACGCTTATCCGGAAACACGAGTAGCTTAGCCCCGACATGCTCCTCCCCACGCACCACCGTAGCCAGCGCCGCACCTTTTTCCTTGTTCAGCAGATCTTTTAATTCTTCATAGAGTTCGCTCATGATGCTCTCACCAATCTAACCGTTCAACAAAAACGTGTATCGTGCCACCGCAAGACAGCCCGATCTTCTCGAAATTCTCCTCTTCGCTGATGCCAAATTCAAGCATCTGCGGTTCACCCGTCTTGATCACTTCCATTGCGGATTCCACAACCGCTGGCTCAACACAACCGCCGCTGACCGAACCCGTCAATTCCCCGCTTTCACTTACCGCCAGTTTCGCGCCCGGCCTGCGCGGAGCCGAGCCATACATCGTTACCACTGTGGCAACAGCCACACGCTCGCCGCGCTCACGCCAGCGCTCTACATCAGGCAATATATCACGCATCGAAAAACCTCCTTCTTACTGAAATCTGGGCTTACTCCATTCAGCCACGGCCTTGCGTCGCGCCGCAGTACTCCGCATAGGCCGGCTATCGTCAATTGTCCCTAAAAGATTTCCCAGGCTAATCAGGCTATCCAGATTATGCGCCGGCAAAAAATCATCGATATACGGTAATGCCGTCTTCATGCCAATAGTCAAAGGCCGGTAATCGGGCGATCCTAACAACGGATTCAGCCAGATCAGCCGGTGACAACTATGCTGCAAACGATCCATCTCCACTTCCAAAACGCTCGCATCGCCACGATCCCAACCATCGCTAATAACCAGAACCACGGCACCACGTCCCAACACCCGTTTGGCCCATTTTTGATTGAAGAAGTGCAGCGCATCGCCTATCCGTGTTCCACCCGACCAGTCTTGCACCGACTTTGCAACATCGCCCACCGCATCATCCACATCGCGCCTTTTGAGCTGGCGCGTAATACGCGTCAACCGCGTCCCAAAGACAAACGCCTCGACATTCATCAAACCATTCGAGATGGTATGAATAAAATGCAGCAAGAGCCGCGAATACAGGCTCATCGAACCACTTATATCACAAATGATCACCAGCGGGCGCGGCTTTAGCTTCATCTCCCGCCACGTCAGTTCAATCAATTCCGCTCCATACTTGAGATTTCGCCGCACGATACGCCGCATGTCGGGATACGAGCCACGCCTGGCTGGCCTCTTACGACGCGTTTGACGCTGCCCCAGGCGCCAGCGCATCTCGGCCATCAGTTTCTTGGCTTCCTGCACCTCATCCCACGAAAATGACTCGAAATCCTTCTTCCTCAACACCTCAATCGCGCTGTAGGCCGTACCTTGTGGAGTAGACGTATCATCATCTTCATCCTCGTCCAGGTACTCTTCGACCCGCCGGCGCCGCTCGCTCTCCCGCATCTCGGCACGCAGATCCTTACGCTGCTCATTTGGAGCATTGAGATGCTCTGCCAACCGTTTAAGCTCAGATGGAGGCAAGCGCATCTTCTTCTCATCGCGTTTGGCCGCCCCCGGCGCACCATCCGTCTTCTTATCCTGGCCATCTCGCATATACCAGTAATACAGGTACATTTGGTTAAAGAGTGGTTCCTGTTCGTGTTTCGCCAGCAAGCTGCTTTTGAGCGTGTTGTAAAAGTCTTCCTTATTTGTTAAGTCAATATAATCCAGCGTCTCGGCGAGGTCGAGCGTCTTGCGCGGCCCCACGTCGATACCTACTTCCCACAGTAGACGCCCAAATTCGGTCAAGCGGTACAGTAGTCGCTCACCACGCTCAATCTCTAGTGGCCGTAATGGCTCCAAAGCAAAGTAATCACCATTCTCCTGGGACCGTGCGTTCATTTTCAGGAGACTCCCTGCGCCTTCTTCAACATCTTATACATATCGCTCCCGCCGACTTTCAGTACATCGTCCTGGTACTTGAGCAAGGCGCCCAACGTGTCGCGCACCGGCCCCTCGACGAGCTCCATTTGATTGAGTGCCAGCAGAGAACTGATCCAATCAAGCGTCTCAGCGACACCTGGAGCTTTGAAAAGGTCCACGCTTCGTAACTCGCGCACAAAGGCGCACACCTGCTTGGCAAGACGCTCAGGTACTTCTGGCATACGGGCCAGTACAATCGAATATTCCTTATCCAGTGTCGGAAAATCGATCCAATAATACAGGCAGCGGCGGCGCAAAGCATCGTGAATCTCGCGTGTGCGATTCGAGGTAATAATCACTACCGGCGGTTCCTTGGCCTCAATCGTACCAATTTCTGGAATGGTTATCTGGAAGTCAGAAAGCAACTCCAGCAGATAAGCCTCAAATTCCTCGTCGCTGCGATCCAGCTCATCAATAAGCAATACTGGAGCTTGTTTATTCGCCGGATCAATAGCCTGCAGGAGAGGGCGCTGTATCAGGAAATCAGGGCCAAAAATCTCCTTGAGTTCCTCTTGCCTGCTAATGCCTCCCACTTCCATCAAGCGTATGTGCAGCATCTGGCGCGTATAGTTCCACTCATAGACCGCGGTGCTCACATCGATCCCTTCGTAGCACTGCAAACGAATCAACTTGGTATCAAGAATAGCGGATAGTACCTTGGCGATTTCAGTTTTGCCTACCCCTGGCTCACCCTCTAACAAGAGCGGCTTACGTCGTTTGAGCGCCAGGAACACCGCCGTTGCCAGGCTGCGATCGGCTATGTAACGTTGGGCAAACATCGCCCGCTGAACATCTTCAATTGTGGTCAACTGTTCCTGGTCCAACAAGGCCTCCAATAATAAAACTAGTGCCTTCCAGCACGAATAAGTTAGATACTAGTATTCTATGCTATATTTAGGGAAGTTAGCAAGTTGGCGTAGTAACGTATCCCTTTACGTAGGTGCTACAATAATCCTATGAGCGACTCATAGTAACTTTCATTTTCTGGCACCATACATATCCTTGTTAAAGGCGAGGATGCCGCAAAGAGGATAAAATCACATGATCTCATTTCCAACAATCCTCTTACGCTTAGGAGTGGCAATAGTACTTGGTGCAGTGATAGGGTTTGAGCGCGAGCTAAAAGATCATCCGGCTGGCATGCGCACCCTCGCGCTCGTCTCGCTTGGCTCAGCACTCTTTACCCTCGTCTCAGCATACGGCTTTCTGAGTCTCCTCAGTATCCCCCATCTGACACTCGATCCCACACGTATTGCATCTTATATCGTAGTCGGTATCG
>WNFG01005070.1_pt1 | contig 11085 bp, 9 predicted proteins | sample 5400431 | NCBI WGS metagenome assembly WNFG01 (sample SAMN13153346, study PRJNA577476) | soil metagenome | isolation source: 120 cm saprolite under Douglas fir tree site 2 hole 3 replicate 2 | place: USA:California | collected 2015-04-18
GATCGTTATCGCGTTCTGTTCGAGCGGAACGTAGCCGGGATCATACTGACAAACGCTGAGGGCCGCATCATCGACTGCAATGAGCCATGTGCGCGGATCTTTGGCTTTGATTCCAGAAAACAAATGCTCGCGCACAGTGCGTGGGATTTCTATTTCGACAGGGCAGATCGTCAAGCTATGATCGAGCAGCTTCGAAAGCGAAGAAATTGCCATGCTGAGGAAGTTTGTTTGCGAGGTCGGAATGGCGTGCCGGTATGGGTCTTGGCAACCCGAACCGTGGTGAGCTTTGCAGAAGGCCGACCAGAGTTGTTTCAGGGTACGCTTATAGACATCACCGCCCGGAAAACAGCTCAAGCAAGCCTTCGGCAGAATGAAAACGCGGAGCCTTCGGTGAGAATGCCAACTGGGGAAGGCGCTCGAATGGCTGAGTTATCGAAACGAATCGGAAATATCCTACGACGTGTAAGCAAATCCCTTCAGCCAGAGAATCTGTCACAGATTGATAGAGCAGAAGTGCAGGAGTGCTTCCTCGCTCTCGAACAAATCAAAATGCTCATATCCGAATTGGAGATCTTGCACCTTCTTCGAGGGTGACAGGTAGTTAAGGCTTGGTGACAATTTTGGCGAGGAACAACGCGGGCTCCGCACTGTGTGCAATACCAAAATCACTCGGATCACGGGTTGGCGCCTGCACCACTGCGTTCCCCGTGTGATGGGTGGTTCGCAAAGCGCCGCGAACCGCGTTCTACTTCATCCAGAGTGCCATGACCGGGTTCATCGCCAGCGCATTCCTGTCTCGAAACCGCGTCTCCCTGAAAGAGGCGTTCGAAGGGCTTGAGCTGTGTGAGAGGAAACTTTCATGCACAGTTCTTAGAGGGCTGGACGGGAGCAATCCCGTCCAGCTACTCGGTAACCTCCCGCAGTCGGCGACAGTGCAGCTACTGGTACGAAACGTTCAATTCCGATGACTATTTTCGATACGCTGTCATCGCTTGCCACGATGACTACGCTCAGCTGCGTTCTTTAGCAGCCTTGCGGGCAATCAACAGAAAGCCTTTGCTGGTGACGGCTTTTTGGAGAGCGTCGAGATGGGCACGGCCGGAGGCGGTCTTGCCGGACTTCATCTCAATCTTGCCCAGCTCCAGGCGAGCCTCGAATTGACACTCGAGGAGACCAGTCTGCTTGGACTCCGCAAGTATCGCTATGAGGTTTCGTTTCGCTTCCTCGATCCGGTTTTGCGCCGCGTGGAGTTGCGCCGCCGCAATGCTGAGTTGAAACTGGTTGGCACGATTTTGGCTCTTTGCCACGAAACTCTTTCCGGCCTCGATTTCTTTCTGGGCTTCTTCGTATTTGTGTTGCGCCATCAACGCGCGGGCAAGAACTGTATCGGCTAACATTTCGTCATCAATCTGCTTCTCCTTTCGGAATTCTTCCCGTGCCTCACGGATTCTGGTTTCGGTTTCAGAGGGTTGTCCCCGTTCAAGCGCCAAAATTGCGAGAGCGAGTTGGCTTTCGGCAATCGTCCCCTTCTCGCCGATCTCGGTTCTAACGGATAGGGCCTCGTTATAGTCGCGACTGGCATCGTCCAGTTTTCCCTCGACGAGGTCGAGGTCACCGAGGCCGGCGAGTCCCCACGCAGCCTCAGACTTGACGCCTTGCTTGCGATCGATCGCGAGTGCCTCCTCAAGCATTTTTCGTGCAGACGTTAGGTCTCCCAGGGCTGAAACAGGTGCCGCCAGATTCTCCAATGCATTGGCTACACTGGTCTTACTGCCGACCTCTCGAAAGCCGGTCAGCGCTTCCTGGAACAAGTCTTGCGAAACTTTCAGATCGCCCTTCAAATAGTGGATGCTACTGAGGTTATCTTTCGCAGCGGCTACGTTAAGCCTGTCCCCTACTTCCTGGAAGTTTGCCAGCGCGGCAGCGTAACCTTTGAGGGCGCTGTCCAGATCACCTTCCTGCCAGGTCACGTTGGCCAGGTGCGACAGCGCGGTCCCCATCCGCCGGCGATTTCCTGTTTGGCTAAAAATGCCCAAAGCCTCTTGATCGAGTCTTTTCGATTCAGCGAGATTGCCATCGCCGAAAAGGGTTTGGGCGATGAAGTCGGTCGCGATCGCCATGCCATTTCGATCCCCACAGAGGCGTAAGTTCTCTTCGCATTCTCGCATTGTGGCCGCGCTTCCTTGTTGGTGCCGAGGGCTGCCAGGCTATAACACTTGCCAAGCTGGGCGGATGCGACCAGCAGCCTCGCGCCACGGACCTCTGCTTTCTGCACCGTTGTGCTCGCGGCTGCGAGCTGCTGTTTGTAGTCGCCGAGGAAATTGAAGGCTTGACTCTCTTCCCGGTCAATTCGCGGGTCGTCTCCCAAAGGCGATGGCAATTTACGCAGGCTTGTAAGCGTACTCAGAGCATCTTGAGGTTTCCCTCCGGAGGACTGAGCCGCCGCAAGTCGTAGGCCATATTCCAGATTGTCAGGAAAGAAACCAAAGACCGTACGGTAGATGTCGATGGCTAACGGCCACTGCTTGTTAAGCTCTCGATACTGGCCTTCCACCAGCAAGCGCTCTTCCCGGCTCAGGTTTCCGGAAAGCTCGAATGCAGTTTTGGCTTCGTCCGCAGCTCTTTTGTCATACCCTAAAGCGGCCCATGCCATGGCTAGCGCGGAATGTGCGAGTGGATACTTAGGATCGAGCGCAACAGCTTTTTCCAACAGGGCCTTCGCAGCAATCGCATCATATAAGCGCAGTTTTTCCGAACCCTCAGCATAGATGCGTGCTGCCTGAGGAGTGGAGGGATAGGAAGCCCGAACACTAGCCTGTTCCATCGGCGAGATCTCGCCGACCCCGATTCTTGCTCGCAAGTCGGATCCGGCGTGGGCGATCAACTGAAACAGCTCATTTTCGGTGCCAACCTCTGCAATGGAAGCAATGGTCTCCCCGCTTGCGGCATCCTGAACGCGAAAATCAATCCGGACCTGTCCTCCCGATCTGCTGCCAAGATCGGTGTAGCTACCGGCAAGCACCAGATCCGTTCCCAGATTTTGTCGCACCCGCTGGAGCGTGTCGCGGGCAAAGACATCTGTATCCACGAGGGAAAGATCGTTCTTGGCGCGAGCGACGTTTTCTTCAGAGATCGTCCGCAGCTTTTCTCCCGCACCCAGTTCTGTGGTCAGCATCTCCGCCAGCGCGGTCGAGAGCCAAGCCGCGTCCCGGCGCTGTGACAGGTTCTTGAACCCCAAAACAGCAACTGAGCGTCGCACATTGACCGGTGGGTCGGAGGGAGCCTGGTGGGCGCGGCCACTGAGTTTCAACCTTTCCCGTACCCCACCAATATTCAGGGCGAAGAGCGACCCGACCACGACCGCGCAGGACAAAGCGGAAATCCAGATAATTCGCCCGTAAGGTCGGGTGCCGGAAACCGGTGGCATATCAGCAACTACTGGTCCTACAAAGCGATAGCCTCGCTTGGGAATGGTCTCAACGTAGAGAGGTCGTTCGGCATCATCGCCGAGCGCACTTCGAATCTGCCTTATGGCGAAGTTCAGACCCCCTTCGTAATCGACAAAGGTGTCCGAACCCCAAACCTCTTCAATAATCTTGTCCCGGGTGACGGTTTCGCCCCGACGGCGGACCAGCAAAGCGAGAATTTTGGCGGGTTGTGGCTGGAGCTTGACTGAGATCCCGTTGATGCGCAGTTCACCACTCCGGAGATCGATCTCGAACTCCGCGAAGCGAACCACAACGTCTTGTCCGGTAACGACAGACACCGCCCACCCCGAGGTCGAACCGGTATGTCCCTAATGGCGGCCTATTGTAGCAGTCTCCTAGCCTATTGACTCTGAATAAGTTACACAACTCACAAAATCCTCATGTACCGCTCATTGACGGAAATATGGGCCGTGCGCTATTGCCTTGTGCGGGCTCGCCCCAGACTGGGTCGAGAAGTTTGGGACGGAGGAATTTATGTCACGGATACTGCAAGTTCGACAATACCGAGTACATGAAAGCCACAGCCACCGGACAAGAGAAGGCCGAGACTGCGGTGAAGGAACCCCTCTCTTTCGACCAGGAAAAGACGTGCGTCGATTTTCTGGACCAGAAGGGAAACCGGCCTTCAGCATCCCTTATGACAAGACCCTGCTGTAGAGCAGGCTGCAAAACCCCATTTCACCGAGGCGGTGCTGATCTCACCCATGTTCCTGCTGGCGCACTCCAAGACGCACTATCTGACGATCCAGTACACGGATGCAACGGGTCGCGGTCCATCTAGACAAGAAGAACGCGCAGCGAGTGGTGTCCACTGCCGAGGCTGAAACTGGCATGAAAGTCGAGCGGGTCAAGGAGAAATAGGGGGAAATAAGAGATGGGAAGAGAGATCCTTGACCTTGGCGCATCCGGGGCTGCAGTGCGAGTGCGCACGAGAAAGAAACACCCAGGCATGTTTGCACGTCCTGGGCGGTTCCGTGCTGACAGTCTTAGAAGTGAGGAAACAAGCACATGAAAAGAATTATTTCCATTCTTCTGGTGATTTTCGTGGTAATCAATCTCAGCCGCGCAGAGGGAACCGCCTTTCGCGGCGTGAGGCAGGCGGATGCAAAAGTGAAACAGGCGAGCCTGATCTCCACTGACAGCAACAAGAACGTAGTGGTCCGTGTCGCCAATCGCGATTTCGTCACAATCCCGCACGACCAACTCGCCGCCGCTTCTTATTGCCCTGGCTGTAAAGCTGGAATCATCGGAGCGGCAGTTGGCGTTGGATCGGCAGTCGGCATCGGCATTTACCTGATACATCGTCACCAGACCTCACTAACGGGTTGTGTCCAACAGACCGACAATGGCCTCAATCTGACTGCGAAAGATGGCAACACATATGAGTTGGAGAATGTGCCGAGTGAAGTGAAGGCTCGTAAACATTTGTTGCTGCGCGGTCACAAAATCAAGGCAACTTCCGGCCGTGCCTTTCGGGTGGACCACGTTTCCCGAGACTACGGTGCGTGCGGGGTATGAGCCGCCGCGCGGAACAATTTCTTGAGCCGAAATTGCATTTCAGTGAAGAGGTAGATGTCGGCGCACCGACCACCTCACAAACCCCGTACGTATTCTGGAAGGTGTTTACTACTCGTCAAACCGATCGATGGCGCTCTGCATTCTAAGGAGGATTTCGTGCAAAGTATTTCCAAGCTGTTACAACTCGTCGCTTTGGTCGCGTACTTACTGCTGACTTCTGTGGCTCCAGCGCAGACGTCAGTCGCTCCGTCCACTCCGAACTCAAAATCGGGTTTCACTTCCTTCGATTTTCCAGGCTCAACGAATACGCAAGCAACCGCGATTACTCCTTCGGGAGAAATCGTAGGGCGGTATTTCAGCCCAGACGGAAGACAACATGGCTTTGTTCTAAGTAAGGGTGCCTTCACATCCCTTGACGTACCGGGCGCGAGTTTCACCGACGCGGCCTGGGTCAATGCTCGCGGAGATATTGCGGGGACCTACACCCTTGAGGGCGAAACCCAAGGTCATGCCTACGTGTTGAGCGGCGGTACGTTTACCACAATCGATTTCCCTCCCGGCAATGTCAATACTGCTGGCTTTGGCATTAGCAATGCAGGCGATGTCGTAGGTGTGGGTTTCATCGGTAGTGATTTCTCTGACGGTCAGGGGTATTTATTCAGGCATAACGAATTCACCGTAATCGATTTGCCGGGCGCCAAAGGAACATTCCCAACGATGGTTATCGATTCCCGCCGCATTGTCGGCGACTACGCGGATACAAACTCAATGTACCACGGGTTCTTCCTGGATAAGGGTGTCCTCACGACGATCGACTTTCCCGGCTCTACTTTCACCTGGATCACGGGCATAAATCCCGACGGCGAGATGGTTGGATTTTACTTTGAGCAAAGCGGAAGCCAGCATGGATTTGTCCTCCGAAAGGGAAAGTACATTTCCTTTGATATCCCGGGTGCAATCGCCACCGAGGGCAACGGAATCGACCCCCAAGGAGATGTGGTCGGACGTTATATAACGCCCGATGGCAATTCTCACGGATATCTCTTGGCAAGAGTCAAGTAGCCATATGCCGCGCGGGAACCGGACCAGACGGAATCCAGCGTTGGCTGCCGGTCAGAGATGGAGCGTCGACAAGAAAAAAGAGTTGGGGAGGCGTAACTGCGGGATGTGCCTTTGCGCGCGAGGAGGAAAGAGTGGACACGATAGTGAAAAAGCGCTATCGCAGGAGTTCAGTGGTTTTGGTGCTGTTCTGTATCACAACTATCGCCTCCGCAGGCGACGAAGTGTTCCGTTCGTTTCATTTCCCAGGGGCTAAGATTACTATGCCCGGGAGCATCACTCCCGACGGCAAAATTGCGGGACTAAACGTAGCCCCGGACGGAAGCCAACATGGCTTTCTGTTGACCAAGGGTAAATTTCACACAATCGATGTCCCTGGCGGTACACAAACTGCTGCGAGGTGGATCAACGCTCGCGGGCAAATGGTGGGGGAGTACATCGGCAGCGATCGCAAATACCATGGCTTTCTGCTAAGTGGCGGTCAGTTCACGACTATAAATTTCCCGGGTGCCGAGGCGACCAATCCCGACGGGATCGGACTTAACGGGGACATTGTAGGAACCCACGTGGATACGCCGGGCGGAAAGATACAGGGCTTTCTTCTGAGAAAGGGCACATTTAGCAGTATCGATTTCCCGGGTGCTATGTGGACGCTGCCAGCCATGATTATGGGCGACCGTATTGTTGCCGGCTATTTCGACAACAATTTTACGGCTCACGGATTTCTGCTTAGCGAGGGGCAGTTCCAACAGATCGATTGCCCAGGCTCGACGTTCACGTTCACGAGCGGCCTCGACGTCCATGGACAATTGCTCGGCGGATACGGCAGTCCCGATGGAACTCAGCACGGCGTTCTGGTGAGAAACGGCAATTGCATCACAGTCGACTTCCCCGGGGAACCATGTCCTATGCCGATGCGGCCACGCCTGAGGGAGACATCGTAGGCCGATATACAAGCAGCGATGGCAAGGTTCACGGTTTCCTGCGTACCGAGGACCAATGATCTCTACCGCTGTTCAGTTTGCGATGGTGACCGTGTTGCGCGAATTAGAAGTAGCAAGAGAGGGACCCGTGCGTGGGGCTGGCCTCGATGTCACTGGCGGTATATGAGGAGACGCATCGTGAACACAAAACTAGCACGATGGGCAACCATTATTGCTCTGGCACTCGTAATTTCATTGAGCCTCGCCGGCTGCGGCGTCGGTAAAGTCTCGATATCAAAGTCCTGTTTGGGCCCCTGCACTGTTTCCACCCCGGCCGAATTTCTCTACGCTACCAGCACCGACCATATCTCAGCCTTCACTATTAACCAATCGACGGGGGCATTGAGTGCACCACTGACGATGACAGGACCGAATCAAAGTCTCGGCATGGTGGCCACCGTCAGCTTGGGCCATCTTTACGTCTCCGATTTCTTGAACAATGCGGTGGATGGTTTCTCGATTAACGCAAATTCGGGTGGACTGACCGCGATTACTGGCTCACCGTTTGCCTTGGGCGGCACGCCTCCGGGTGCGGGAGGTTTAGCTGCGATCGCCTCCGCCAGTCCTTATCTGTATGCCACCGACCTCAACGCCGGCACAGTGGCTGGGTTTGCGTTCGACTCGACTAGCGGGAAGCTTACGCCAGTTCCAGGCTCACCATTTTCCGCAGGCAACACTCCAAAGCACGCGGTACGAGCAGGCTCCCAGGGAAAGTTCCTATATGTCGGCAATCTGAACGATTCAGCAGGCGGGATTTCTGCTTTCAACGTCGATTTCAACACGGGAGCGCTCTCCCCTATTTCCGGCTCGCCGTTTCCCACCGGCTCCGCCGGATCTTACCCCGGGCCGTCGGAGATGGTGGTAAACAACAATTTCCTCTACATTGCCATGGCCGGAACGAGCAACCCAAATAACAAGATCGTTGCATTCGCGATTGATCCAAACACGGGCGTCCTTAGCTCAGTGCCTGGGTCCCCGTTCACTACGGGTAGTGACCCGTTGTACATCGCACTTGTGCCAGTGTCGCTTGTCGGCTTTCAAGCATTTCTTTACACAGCTAACGTTCAGGACGGCACGATTTCCGCTTTCACCGCAGACGACAATACCGGAGTCTTGAAGCCGCTAAATGGCTCCCCCTATGCTTCCGGCACTTCGGTGGCCGGCTTGGCGGTGGCTCCATACACAACCTCTAACGGAACGTTTTTTCTATACGCAGCAGACCCTCAGGCGCTGGCCGTCAGAGCCTACATCGTTGACGGCACCACGGGAGCGCTCTCACCCATTTCTGGATCGCCAGTCCTCGCAGGGAATGCGCCCATGCTGCTGACAGTGGCGCAAGGCCCCTAAAACAGACTAACGAACGGCTCGTCTTTCTGAATGAGAAACAACAAATGCGAAATTTCTAAAACAGAAATTTCCCGTCATGAACCAAAACTCGATCACACGCCTGCAAAACAGTGAGACCTAAGCTCGATTACGTGGGATTCGATTCACAGGAGGAAGGAAATGGCAGCTAGGTGTTCCGCTGGGACCCTTGTCGTGCTTTCCGCCATGAGTTTGTTGGGCTGCGGTGGCAGCAGCAGCAGTTCTGGGCCCATTTCCAATCCTGTTCCCATGATTACCACCATCTCTCCGAAAACCGCCACGCGCGGAGACCCAGCTTTCACTCTGACTGTCAGTGGCTCGAATTTTGTTTCAGGAGCGGCAGTGCGGTGGAACGGCAGTAGTCGGTCCACAACGTTTGTCAATGACGGCCAAGTGACGGCTCAAATTGGTGCGGATGATATCTCAGTGGCCGGAACAGACACGGTTACGGTCTTCAATCCGTCACCGGGAGGTGGCAGTTCGACCTCCGCGATGTTCACGGTACCTTGCGTACTCGCAAGCGCCGGACTGGCTTCGGGACAGACTCGCGCTCGCCTCGGCGCATATTACTTTGATGGCTGGGCCGGACCGCTCACTAACTTCCACTTCAAGGGAATGCCCAATGGTCCCTACCAGGATCGCGAACCCCTTTCGGGTTGGCAGGACAACAACAACTGTGCTGTCGAACAACAACTGGCATGGGCCCGCAGCTTCGGTATCGATTTTTTCGTCTTTGATTGGTACTTCAACACTGCGGTTACCGATCCCGGCGAGGATCTCAATTCCGCTCTCAAAATAACCCATGCGCTTCCCGACCGCCACGGCATGCAGTACGCCATCCTTTATGTTGACTCGGGACCGTTTGTTATCGGCCCTGCGGATTGGGCCGGAGCGATCGATGAGTGGATTGGTTACATGACCGATCCCGCGTACATTCAGGTGAATGGAAAGCCGCTCTTCCACATCATCGATATGGGGCAGATGCGGCAAGCTTTTGGTTCCCCATTGGCCGTTAGCGCAGCTCTCAACCAGTTACGTGCGGCAGCGCAGGCGCATAGAATGGCTGGTGTGTACATTGTCGGCGGTTTCGGAGTTCAGGACGGTTCGTCTGGGCAGGACGGGGTCTTTCCCGATCTAAGCATGGCATTCGTCGATGGATATGATGCCGTCAGCATGTACGGTTACCCCTATGCGCCTCCGGCGATCAACGGAATGCTGCCTTTCTCCAGCCTCTCCAGCGCCGGGGAGTGGATCTGGAGTCAAGCCGCGCTGAAGAGTCCGGTGCCGTTCATCTCCGTCTCCATGACCGGTTGGGACCCGCGCCCTTGGGACGAGCGTGAGTTCATGACCAATGACCTCATGTGGTTTAGCCGCAGTCCTCAAGAAGTGACCACCTTCGTGAGCGACGCGATCACTTGGGCAGAGTCTAATCCATCCACCAGCGCCCAAAATTGGTGGGTCGAGGGGTTGACAACACGGGTGCATCCGGTTTATGGTATGAGTTAGTTACATAACTAACTACTCCGAGTCGGACAATATGCGAACGGCACAACCGGACAAGCGAACGCGGCTGATTGAAACTGCGACGAAGCTGGCGTATGGACGCGGTTTCCGAGAGACGAGTCTGGCGGACATCGCCGAGGCGGCTCGGGTGCCGGTAGGCAATGTCTACTACTACTTCAAAACCAAGGAAGAACTCGCCGAAGCCGTGGTGGAGCGGCGCCTCGAGGAGTTTCGCGCAGACCGGGCGGAGTGGGACCGCTTGAGTTCTCCGAAGGAGCGGCTGTTAGCTTTCGTGGGTAGCGTCCAAGCGAACCGGGAGCAACTTGCGCGCGGAGGGTGCGCTCTTGGCGGACTGTGCGCGGAGTTGCACAAGGAGGGCGGCGCTCTCGCGAAGAGATCCGCGGCGCTCTTCAATGAGCCCATGCGTTGGCTTGAGGAGCAGTTCCGGGCCGTTGGCCATGAAAAGGATTCACGAGAACTCGCGGTCCACTTGTTCTCCGCCTTTCAGGGCATGGCGGCTGTTGCGCTCGGCACCAACGACCGCGAGGTGGTGGTGATGGAGGCAAAGAGGCTTAAAGACTGGATCGGGACCTTGTGACACGCAATCATCGAGCAACCAGGGAGGATCGGCACCATGAAGAAGCTTGAGGAAAGGTCGCGCTCGTTACGGAATCGGCGCGGGGAATCGGCGCGGCGATTGCAGAGCGCCTTGCGGACTTGATCGCGTTCGGACGACCCTCCATCGCCAATCCCGACCTGGCCGAGCGGCTCGCGACCGGCCCTCCCCCTGCCGAGGTCAGCTGGGAAACCGTCTACGGGTCGGGACCACGCGGCGATTTCGTCTATCCGGCTATCCATTCAATAGTGTCCGAAGTGTTCGGAAGCCGGGCGTCTTTGATCAGAGCGGGGTATTTAATTATGAAACTCACGAACAATACGATTTTGATCACCGGCGGTGGCAGCGGCATCGGTTACGAACTCACCAAACAACTCATGGCACTTGGTAACACGATTCTTATCACGGGCCGCGATCAAGCTAAGCTGGACCGAGCGAAAGCGGCCTTTCCAACAATTCACACCTTTCGAAGCGACGTTTCCGATCCGAAAGCGATCGGCACTCTTTACGAACAGGTCACCAAACAATTTCCTGAGCTCAACATTTTGATCAA
>WNFG01020952.1_pt1 | contig 11085 bp, 11 predicted proteins | sample 5400431 | NCBI WGS metagenome assembly WNFG01 (sample SAMN13153346, study PRJNA577476) | soil metagenome | isolation source: 120 cm saprolite under Douglas fir tree site 2 hole 3 replicate 2 | place: USA:California | collected 2015-04-18
CTGCATCCTGAGCGGCGGCGGAAGCCTTCGCCCCGGGGAGCAGATTCGAAGCATGGATGCTGGCGCCGGTTCCCGCGAGCAAGCCCGCGATCGCCGCACCGGTTAGAAGAAAGCGATTCGACTTTGTCATTTCCCCAGCCACCTCCTGATTGAGTTTGGACTGCGTACCCTTCCGGCAAAATTTATTTGCCGTAAGACCGTTAAGCCCCACAGGGCGCAATGGTCGGGACGTGACCATCACGAAGCAGTGGTTAGGCCAGGACCTCGGCCGAGTGGGCTCAACGGCCTCTAACGATACGCCCAAACTGGCCTCAGCCGCCACCAAAACTTACAGCGCATCTTGCAATAAGTTTGGGGCCTGTCCCGGACTCGATTTCCACGCTTCGCATGGCGGACCATGCAGAGGGTCCTGCAGGAGTTCCCAAGGAACAAGAAGCCGACATTCTCTCAAAGCGAACTTAGAATCCTTCTGCCCCGGGCCGGTCGGCCCAAGCCATGCGCGCTTCCTAACCGTGTAAGACGACGGGAGTTGATGAAATGGCGCAGGGTCACGCGCTCGACGTGACCCTGCGGATGCCTCGCTGCAGCGCCGGCTCTTCTTGCGATTAGAACTTGTAGCCGAAGCCCAACGAAAGCACCGGGAAAACTTTGAAGGGTGAAACGTCGTGGTTGAGCTTCGCTTGCTCCGCCTGAACATCACTTTGGACCTTTGGGTTGGAGCTCGCGCTCGCGCAAATACCGAATGAATCGCAGGCATTTCCGCTCAGGTTCAGCGTCGTGCTTGGGGCTCCGGTGAAGGCTGCGCCGATCTCGAAGGAAACACTGAAGTGACCACGCCGCGGCGCCAGGTTGCCAAAGCCAAAAAGAAACATAGGCGCAGCCTTGTGGCCCATCAGAAGTTTCCCGGTTCCGGTGATTGGATTCGACGGGTCGCTGGTGTAGGTAGTGCTATTGAGGGTGAAAGTTTGTCCGCCCGGAACAGACGCGTTGGCCTTCACCTGGTTGCCGTTGTAAGCCAACAACCCGGGGCTGAGGTGGAAGCTTCCACCAAAAGGGAACCAATCATAAAGCACGTCGAGGGAGCGGAAGTCGAATTTCCCGCCGTACGTGATGCCATTACTGTCGAAGGTGCGGCTGTAATTGAATTGATTGTAGCCGACGCGAAGGTTGGTCCGGCGAGTAACGGGAGCTGCGGCCTCCACGCCAATGCCCAGCAACGAGGCCTTGACGCCAACGCCGATAGCAAATGGCGTGTGCTGTTTGGGATTCTGTGCTGGCTGAATGGCCGACGCGGAAGTGTCCGAACCAGACACGTTCGCTGAGTTTTCCTGGGCCTGTGCGGCGGCTTGCTGGTTCTGCGCAGGCTGTGTCGCCGCCGTTTGGGCGCCAGCGTCCTGCGCGCGCAAACCGGGGCCGCCAACGAAGCCATAAGCAACGAGTGAAGTCAGCACCATTCCTTCGACCGCGACCCGCTTCCATTTCGATTTCTCGTTCTTGGCCATTCTTCGTGACATTTTCCCTGCTCCTTTGTTGTTAGTCTGAGAAGCTTCGCCCGCCGGGCGGCTTGCAACGAAATCGCACACACGTAAACACGAACTAAAAGAAGCCGCCCACGCCGGGAGTTCCGGCGTGGGCGGCGGTTGTTGTTATTGTTCGAGAACGCCGAATATTACTTCGTTCGCCGACGTACCAAGCATCAGCAGTTGCGTGCTGCTGATCTGATAGTAAGTGACGCTGATCTGGCCGGTATTCCCACCGGTGTTGTCCAGGCTGAAGGGAAAGCCATTGGACGGCGGAGGAGTTGTGAGCGTGCCGGTAGAACGGCCGGGATTGCTGGCATCCGCGGTCAGGCTAGACGCCGTCGTCGCTATTCCTGTGGCGGGGAAATAGCCGACGACGCTATAGTCCCCAAGGCCGCTGGCCCCAGAGGAATTCGTCGTCAAATTTCCCACCAGCTCGGTGCCATCCTGGCTGGGGACCAAACCTGCATGTTGCAACGGCAGGTTCACCAGATTGAGAGAGTAGTTTCCCTGGAACGTGGACGTAGCCGGGCTGACCTGCGGGATAACCTCGCCCATTCGCGATGAAATGGTGTCGGTCTCCAGAAGCAGCGCGCCGCCACCGCCGTTGGCGTTGTTCGGATCGTGGATGTTGATTTTCGGGTCGACTAAGTAAACGTTGAAGGTTGCGCCACCGAAAAATGTAACGGTGCCGCGCGGGCTGCCGGCAATCGAGTACGTCGCGCCGGCCAGATTGATGATGGAACTGGTCCCACCGGCATTCGCGTCCTCTACTCCGGAAGTGATGTTGCCGTTGCCGTCAGTCGTGAACTGGCCGGCGACGGCGCGGGCGGTCCGTGTATTGTCGAAGCCTTCGTCGTGAAACACGAAGCTACCCGATAGCGAGGCGTTGGTGAAGATTGTGGCCGTGCCCTGTCCGAATGCGGTTCCACCGGCGACGACCATCGCGTCGGTCTCCACGAGGCGCAGCACCGCGGGTGTCACGATGTAATAGGCGAAGCTGGCGCCTCCCGGCGTTGTGAAGGTGCCCCGGCCATTACTATCCGGCGCGCTAGCGGTTCCGCTGAAGGATGAAGTGCTGAACGTGCCGCCGTCGTTGGTATCGATCGTGCCGTTGGTAAGATTTCCCGCGGCGTTCAGACTGACGATTCCGCCCTCCACCTCGTTACTAGCATTAGCTAGGGTGAGGTCTTCGCCGGAAAGTGTGAAGGAGTAATTGCCGGCGATTTGCGCCAGTGTGAAGGTCGGTCCGGCACTTTGCAGGTCGAGTGAACCGCTGCCCGCATTGCTGCCGTCAGTCTCGGTGATCACCGCATGAGAGCTTGACGTGGCGCCGAAGCTGAAATTCTCGAAGTAGAGAGTATTCTGAAACGTAAAGTTGAGCGTCATGACGCCGCGCCCATTCGCATAGATGGCGTACGTCCCGGTGACCGGCACGTTCAACTGGGCGTTGGCCGCTACCGCGTCCACAAAATCCTGGATCCCGCCCGTGACGTTTCCGTTTCCGTCCAGAGTCACGCTGCCCGCGACCGCAGAGCGTCCGGTGATATCCAAGCCGGTGATCAGGAAAGCGTACTGTCCTTTTAATAAGCCGTTTTGCGTACCAGGAGCATAGACTGTTACGAAAATGCTCGCCGACTTGGTACTGTCTGCGACCGAGGTCGCGGTAATCGTTAATAGATTGGTCTGAGGTACGGTAGCGGGCGCCGTGTATGTAGCCGTGTAGGTGGCCCCGCCATTAGGTAGTGCCGGATTGAACGAACCACACGAGCCGGTGGGAGAACAACTCCAGGTGACTCCTGCGTTGGTGGAATCATTGGACACCGTGGCGGCGTACACTGCGGTTGCCCCGGTCTGAATGGATTCGCCAGAAGGCACCGTCGTGAATCGAACTGCGATTGCCGGAGCCGTGGTGATGATGGCGACATTGGCGCTTGCGGTCTTGGTGCCATCAGAGACGGAGGCTGCGGTGATGGTGACGCTCCCGCCTTGAGGCGCGCTGGCGGGGGCAGTGTAAGTCGTTGTTGCGCCGCTCGCGGTTTGTGTGGGATTGAAGGAGCCGCAAGCACTGATGGGGGCGCAGCTCCACGTCACTCCCTTGTTCGCCGAGTCGTTTGTTACCGTTGCCGCGATCGTTGCCGCCGCGCTGGTGTTCAACGAAACTGGCGGGGGGGTGGAAAGTGTGATGGAGATCGGCGGTGCGATGACACTCACCGTGGCAGTTGCGGTCTTGGTGGCATCGGAGACGGAGGCTGCGGTGATGGTGACGCTCCCGCCTTGGGGCGCGCTGGCGGGGGCGGTGTAAGTCGTGGTTGCACCGCTCGCCGTTTGTGTGGGAGTGAACGAACCGCAAGCGTTGCTGGGGGCGCAGCTCCAAGTCACGCCCTTATTTGCGGAATCGTTCGAGACCGTCGCCGCAATCGTGGCGGTTGCGCCTGTCTGCAGCGAGGATGGGGGAGCCGTACTCAAGGAAACAGAGATCGAGGCGGTTACGCTGACCGAGGCGCTCGCGGTCTTGGTGTTGTCGGAGACGGAGGTTGCAGTGATGGTGACCGTGCCGCCCTGCGGCGCATTCGCGGGTGCGGTGTAAGTCGTAGTGGCAGCGCTCGCAGTTTGAAACTGTCGCCGCTATGGTGGCGGTTGCGCCTGTTTGAAGGGACGTCGGCGGCGCTGTGCTCAGCTTGACTGAGATGGCCACGCTGTTACCGCCGCCATTCGAGCTGCTGCTGGCACCGCCACAACCTATCATCGCCAAGCTGAACGCCAGGCCGATGACAAGCAGATGCTTGCGGCTCATCGCGTTCAAACGGGCGAAAAAAACAAAGTGCTGTCGAACATCCGCGAATCGCGGGCAGGCCAAGCCGGGCAATTGCCCCAGGCCCCGTAAAGTTTCTCTCATGTCTTGCCTCCAAAATTTGGTCTTCGCTTTTAGTTGAAGAACAGCGCAACTGGGCTCTGCTCGACAATCGTGTGCGAGAACCATCTTCAGAGAAGCTGAAAAAGCAGGCATCCCTCAGATGAGTGATTAGCTGTTTGCGGTTTGGGCAAGTACGAAAGTACTACGCTCGCGCGAAAGACTGATGTGCGGAAATCTTCAATCTTTCAGCGGGGATTACGCAGTCCGGAAAATGCTCGAGACGAAGTACCGTCCCTATGTATTATTTACAAGTCGGGCACAGTTACAATTCTTATCATTATCACCATCAGCGGCCAGTTACGCCATACTCTCCCCGCGTCTTAGGCTTGATGACGCTGCGCGCGTGGGGGCGCCTTCTCCCGGTAATTACCTGTATTCCGCGTGTCTTTACCATTCCACTGTCAGGAGGCGGGGGACCGGGTATGTCCATTCAAGAGAACCAGGAAAATGAACTCTTAGACGTTCTTTACTCAGCCGTGGGAGAGCCTGCGCTTTGGAACGAGTTTTTGGCGCGGGTCACGGGGCATCTGGATGCGCGGATGGCTGCGTTCCTGTCTGTTGATCCGGGCTCACAGCGGAGTTCCGTGCATTTGCACGCCGGATGGCCCTCCGATGCTCTACGCCAGTACGAGGCCTATTACGGTGCTATCGATTCTTGGTATCTCGGTTACAAGAACAGGAATCTGCGCTCGTGGACGGGGACTGGCAGCAGCCTCTGCCTGCCCTCTGAGCTTAAGAAAAGTGAGTTCTACAACGATTTCTTGCGATTGCATGACACCTATCACCAATGCGGCCTGATCCTTGAGAATGGCCGGGGGAAAGTGTTGGCGCTCAGCGCTGTGCGATCCCAACAACAGGTGAAATTCGACACGAGCCACGTGCAATTCATGGAGAGGCTGGCTCCCCATTTGACAGGAGCCATGCATTTGCACAGGAAGATGCTTGATCTCAAACACGCGGCCTCGGTCACTGCCGGTGTCCTCGACACTCTTGACGTTGCCCTAATTGGCCTGGATGCGGATGGCAGGGTTTGCTTCCGCCGAAGTCCTGCGCATCCACGACGGGAGAATTGTTGCTCAGGATTCGCGTGAAGCCGCGGCGTTGGATCGCCTGCTGAAGGCGGCGTCCGCTCTCGATATGAGCACGGGAGCAGCGGGAGCGCTCACGGTTCACAAAGGCGATCGTTTGCTCCATCTCACGGTGGTCCCATTTCGCGCGAGCGCTCATTTCTTCCCCGAGCGTCTGAAGGTGTTCCTCACCATCACCGATCCGGACGCGGCTCCCAAATCGCGTGCGCAACTCCTCACGAAATTGTTTCGCCTGACGCCAGCCGAGACGCGCGTGGCGATGCTCCTTGTAGCCGGAATGGAGCTGAATGAAATTGCCACGCGCACGCGCACAACAAGTCACACGGTGCGCTCCCATTTGAAATCCATCTATCACAAAACTGGCGCAACGCGGCAGAGCCAGTTGATGCGGCTTATTTCCCGTCTGCCCGGCCAGCCTTAACCAGTAATCGATTTCTTCACAATATGGGGAGACGATCCGGCGGGCAAGGGTGCTTGGTTTTGCATGGCTTCTTACCCGTGTTTGCTACGCAATATCTACAAGCGCAAAGGTGATTGTCGGCTTCAGGAACTGATGCGGCGCTCCGAGTGAAAAGTGACGCTGGGCGAGGACGCTCAGGCTCTGACGCCGGCAAAGCGGGAAGTCCTAAAGCTGGTTGGATTGATTCAGCGACGGGCGGAAATAACAGTTGTTCGCTTGCACGGTGAACTAGCGGTCGTCGTAAGTGATTCAATTTATGGAGCGGCCTATCGGAATCGAACCGACACCTGAACCTTGGCAAGGTTCCGTACTACCACTATACTAAGGCCGCTCAACGACCCTCTTTTTATAACATGACCGCACGGCAGCGACAAGCCTTCCCCGCCCTACCGGCCTAAAGCCAAACACGCTACAGGCAAGAAGGATCAGGAGACCTGGGTAATCCGGGCGGACTTCACCACCGGAGAGCGTCGCTGGCGCTCCGCGAAGCGCGTGGCTTTATCCTTGTCCGTGTAGACGCGGCCGAACTTTTCCCCGTCGGCATAGTAGACACTGACGAGGAAATGATGATGTTTGCGACGGCGATCTTTGCCAAAAGAAGTCTTGCCTCGATTCGAGCTTTTTTTCGTCACACCTTTTGTCACGTTGGCCACCCTATCCGAAAAGAATACGCACAGCACTATCTCAAGGGAGCGAGCGCCGCACAAGTACCAGAGAAGATAGTAACATGCGCCCTATTACAACAGAAAGGCGCATAAACGGGAACCGGGATCTTCCCGGAAAGGCAAAATGAACCGAATGGCCGGCGACTTTCATCAAAGAAAGGTGAGCGAGCGTCCATCGGCCGGAAAGGCGCGTTCCCTGATGAATGCAGGCGACTCTTTCCCGGCTTCAAAGAATGTTCATGTAACCGGCTTTGTTAACGGAGTGTTACCAGCCACGGGGATGACGCAACTCGCAGGCCAATTTGTCTCGAGAAATTGTTGCGCCCTATGAAACATTTTTCGATTTTCTACGTCTTTACTAGTGAGGAGAAGCTAAGCTGAATGTGGCGGAGAAACAAAATGATGATAAGCGTCGCTAAAAAACCGCCCCTCGTGGAAGATCTGCGAAACCATTCGCAGGAACAGATCGATGAATTGCGTCAACTTCTCGCTCTGGGTGCGCCTTCCCGGCCAGATCCGCGCCGGCCTGGTTTTTACGAAGTGGAAGGCCTCTCGAACACATACTACGTGTTCAAATATCCGACAGGCACGAAAGTGCTGCTGCTTGGCGCGTGGGAACGCGAGAGCGATCCGGTAGCCGCCATTGTGGCGTGTTCCTGCCCAGCGGCATGATTGCATTTCCACTCTTTTTCTGAGAACAAGCAACCAAACAAAGTGTCCCGGCGACAACCGTGACGCTTTTCCTTAGTCTTCATCCAGCTCTAATGCGACGGAGTTGACGCAATAGCGCATCCCGGTGGGTTGCGGTCCATCGTCGAAGACGTGCCCGAGGTGGGCATCGCACCGGCTGCACTTCACCTCCGTCCGTCGCATCCCCTGGCTGGTGTCGCTCTCTGCCTCGACGGCCTCTTCGCTGGCCGGAGCATAGAAACTTGGCCACCCGGAGCCTGAGTGGTATTTTGTTTCAGAACGAAACAAGGGCTGGCCGCAACAGACGCATTTGTAAGTTCCCGCCGTTTCGGTGTCCTCGTACTCGCCGGTAAAGGGCGGCTCCGTACCCTTCTTCCTGGTCACAAAGTACTGATTCTCCGTCAGTTGCTTCTTCCATGCCGAGTCATCCTTGCGAAGCTTCTCATCCATGGCCTCTCCCTCTAATGGTTTCAGTTCTGGCACATCACACGCTCGCTCTATAGGATTCAGCGCACTGGCTTGACGATTCAAGCGCTATCCCTCAATGTCGTCTTGGTCAGGGCTTGTTGCGAAAACTACCATGCCAGACGCTCTCGCCAAAGAATAACCGATTAAATGGAGGAGCCGCAGGGCGAAAATCGCCCGGCCGGTCCGTGTGTGGCTATCCGATCCACGAGATGAGCACTTCGAGGACCTGCCATCCAGCATGAATGCCTCCAAAGAAGGCCTCCACTTCACCTCGGGACGGAATCGTGTTAGAAGGGCAGCGCGTTTTCGTGACTTTTCCGGTCAGTTCACCACACGACCCGATGAACCGCGAGTATGTGGCGGAGGTCGTCCGTGTGGAGGAATTGCCCAATAGCAAGTTTGGCGTGGCCGTACAGCCGAAGATGTCCATGAATTACGGCGGCAGATCAACCCCAGGATGAGTCGCGCGTTCGTGATCCTGCCGTTGACATGGGGCGAATAGTCCTTTATCTTGGTTCTTCGGGATGATTGGCACACTCACAGTCCAGGCGCACCATCGTCATCACGGCCACACGCCGCGGCTCATGAGGTGTGCATAGCGATTCGCTAAAAAGAGCACTCTTCAGCCCGCTGGCGCAACAAGCCCCAGCGGGATTTTTATTTTCGCGTGCATTTTATACAGGAGACGACCCGGTGGAGATCGACTTTCAGAAAAGCGGCGGCCTAGTGCCGGCCATCATCCAGGACGAGCGTACCGGCGAAGTGTTGATGCTCGGCTTCATGAATCCGGAGTCGCTCGCGGAGACGCAACGCACTGGAGAAGTCGTGTTCTTCAGCCGCTCGCGAAACAAGCTCTGGAAGAAAGGCGAATCGAGCGGCCACGTTTTGCGGGTTCGCGATATACGCCTGGATTGCGATGCGGATGCGCTCCTCGTGCGCGTCGAAGCCGTGGGCCCCGGCGTCTGCCATCAAGGCTACCGAAGCTGTTTCTTCCGCGCGATGGGCGCCGATGGAAACCCAAAAATCATCTCCGAACCTACCTTCGTCCCGGAAAAAGTTTACGGGAAGGAGAAATCCCGATGAGCCGGCTGAAGCTGGGAATTCCCAAAGGGAGCCTGCAGGACGCAACGCTCGAACTTTTTTCGCGTGCGGGCTGGAAAATTACACTCGGCTCGCGAAGCTACGTTCCGGCAATTGACGACGCCGAAATCGAGTGCTTACTGGTACGCGCGCAGGAGATGGCGCGTTACGTCGAGTCCGGCGCGCTGGATGCAGGGATCACGGGTCACGACTGGGTAGTGGAAACTGGCGCGGCCGTGGACGAATTGTCGGAGCTGGTTTATGCAAAACAGCGGCTGGCGCGCGTCCGTTGGGTCCTGGCGGTGCCAGAAGACTCCGTGATCCGGGAACCACGCCACCTGGAAGGAAGAGTTATCGCGACCGAGGTCGTACACATCACGGAAAACTACCTCGCCAAGCACGGTGTAAAAGCCCGAGTGGAGTTTTCGTGGGGCGCCACCGAAGTAAAAGTGCCGCAACTTGCGGACGCGATTGTGGAGGTAACGGAGACGGGCTCGTCCCTCCGCGCGAATCGTTTACGCATCGTCGATACCGTGTTGGAATCCGCGACCGTGTTCATTATGAACCGTGCCGCCGCGGCCGATTCCTGGAAGCGCGAAAAAGCGGAAAATCTGATTCTAATGCTGCAGGGCGCTATCGCCGCCGCGAGCAAAGTGGGCCTGCTCCTCAACGTCCATCGCGATGATCTCCAGGCTGTTCTCGGTGTTCTCCCTGCCCTCAAGAAGCCAACGATTTCCACTTTGAGTGACCCGGATTGGGTCGCTGTAAATACCATCGTCGAGGAAGCCGTGGTCCGGCAGATTCTGCCAAAGCTTAAAGCCGCCAAGGCCCAAGGGATCGTCGAGTATCCCTTGAACAAGATCGTGCTCTGATGCGAATAGTGAAACTTACGCCAGCGGTCGAGAAGAAACTTCTGCGTGCACGCCTGGAACGTGACGCGGAGGCTGAACGAGTCGCGTCGGAGATAGTCGGCGATGTTCGCCGCCGGGGAGATGCGGCACTCTCCGCCTGGGTAAAGAAACTCGACGGCATCGACCTCCAGCGGGAAAGCTTGTGGATCCCTGATGGCGAAATTCGCTCTGCACGCAAGCAAGCGAGCCGCGAGTTTCTTCGCGCGCTAGAACACGCCGCCCACAATGTCCGCCGCGTTGCGGAAAAACAGCTGCCGCAGCCATGGACGGTGGAAGTCGAACCCGGTGTGAAAATCGGCCAGTTGGTGCGCCCGATTGATGCCATCGGCTGCTATATCCCGGGCGGACGGTTTGCACTGGTTTCCAGCATGGTGATGACGGTGGTGCCCGCCACAGTGGCCGGCGTCCGGCATATCCTGGTGGTATGCCCGCGGCCGAACGACGCACTTCTCGCCGCCGCCGGCATTCTCGGAGTCACACGCATCGCCCGAATGGGTGGCGCGCAAGCCATCGCGGCTCTTGCCTACGGCACGAAGCGCGTGGCCCGCGTTGAGAAAATCTTTGGACCGGGCAATCGTTTTGTAACTGCCGCCAAGCAACTCGTCAGCAGCGATTGCGCGATCGATCTGCCCGCGGGGCCAACCGAAGCAATTGTCTTGGCCGCAACAGGAGACCCGCGCTGGATCGCCGCGGACCTGCTCGCGCAGGCTGAACATGCTCCCGATGCAGGCAGCTACCTCGTGACGACTTCAACCCGTCTTGCGCGGCAGGTGCAAACCGAAGTGGCCCGGCAACTGCAACAATTGCCGTCGACGAGCCCCGCGCAGATTTCTATGAAGCGCACGGGCGCGATTCTGGTCGCGCCGTCCGTCCATTCCGCCTGCGAATTCATAAATCGATTCGCGCCGGAACACCTCAGCTTGCCCGGCACCGGCAGTGCCCTCTTGAATCGCATTCACGCGACGGGCACTGTCTTTCTCGGTCCTTGGGGCGCGCAACCGCTTGGCGATTACGCCAGCGGAAGTAATCATGTGCTGCCAACCGCCGGTTGGGCGCGCAAGAGAGGTGGACTCTCAACGGCGGATTTTGTGAAATGCATCTCCGTTCAAACGATCGGCCGGCAGGGCTTCGAGGGTCTCGCTGGGACTGTTGAAACGCTCGCTATCGCTGAGGGGCTCATGGCACACCGCAACGCAGTGAGGGTCCGCCGATGAAAGCTCACTTGCCCGTTCGCGAAGCGATTCTGAATCGCCGCACGTACGAGGCGCCCGCCGAAGGGCGATCCG
>WNFG01039494.1_pt1 | contig 11085 bp, 8 predicted proteins | sample 5400431 | NCBI WGS metagenome assembly WNFG01 (sample SAMN13153346, study PRJNA577476) | soil metagenome | isolation source: 120 cm saprolite under Douglas fir tree site 2 hole 3 replicate 2 | place: USA:California | collected 2015-04-18
GAGCGCGGTGATCCGGGTCACCGCGTCGCCGAGCGAGACCCCAGGCTTCAGGTTGAAGGAGATCGTGAAGGCGGGCAGGACGCCCAGATGGTTCACCGTGAGGGGCCCGGTGCCGCGCGTGATCCGCGCGACCGTGCTCAGCGGCACCAGCCGCCCACCGGCGGAGCGAACGTAGAGCATCGACATCGCGGCGGGGTCCCGCTGGTAGCGGGGCTCCAGCTCCAGGATCACCCAGTACTCGTTGGCCGAGGTGTAGATCGTCGAGACCTGCCGGGCGCCGTAGGCGTCGTAGAGCGCGTTCTCGATCTGGTCCGCCGTGAGCCCGAGCGTCGAGGCCCGGTCCCGGTCGATGTCGACGACGACCTGCGGGCTCGCGGTCTGGAAATCGGTGTTGACGTCCTCGAGCCCGGGCAGCTCGCGGATCCTCTCGAAGAGGACGGGGGCCCATTGGGTCAGCTCCTGGAAGTCCGTGCTCTGCATGGTGTACTGGTAGGGCGCCTTGGTGATGGCGCCCCCGATGGTCACCGGCGGCGGGATCTGCAGGTATACGTTCATGCCGAGCACGCCCGACAGGTCACGCCGAAGCTGCGCGACCACCCTCTCGGCGGCGGGACGGGACCACCGGGGCCGGAGGCGAATAAAGAGCCGCCCCGTGTTGGGCACGACGTTCCCCGTCTGCTGGTCGACCCCGACCGACGACATGAGCGCCTCGACCGCCGGATTGTGCCGGACGATGTCGGCGATCTCCTGCTGATGCCGAACCATCGAGTCGAAGGAGATGTCCTGGCTCGCCTCGGTGAACCCAATGATCTGCCCGGTGTCCTCCGTCGCCAGAAAGCCCTTGGGGATGATCCAGAAGAAGACGCCGGTGACCACGAACGTGAGGGCGAGCACGCCCATCGTCCCCGGCTTGTGTCGGAAGACCCACTGGAGGGTCCGGTCGTAGACGTCCAGCATCCCCGCGAAGACGCGCTCGGAGGCGGCGTAGAGCCGACTCCCGCCGTGGCCGGGCTGGCGCAGGAAGCGACTGCTCGCCATCGGGGTCAGGGTGAGCGATACGAAGCCGGAGACGAGCACGGCCACCCCGATCGTGACGGCGAACTCGTGGAGCAGCCGCCCGGCCACCCCGCCCATGAAGAGCACCGGGATGAACACCGCGGCAAGCGAGAGCGTCATGGAGAGAATGGTGAAGCCGATCTCACCGGCCCCCGCGAGGGCGGCCGCCATCCGGTCCTGTCCCCTCTCCATGTGCCGCACGATGTTCTCGAGCATGACGATCGCGTCGTCGACGACGAACCCGACCGACAGGGTGAGGGCCATGAGCGAGAGGTTGTCCAGCGTGTAGCCGAGCAGGTACATCACGGCGAAGGTGCCGATGATCGACATCGGTACCGCGAGGCTCGGGATGATCGTGGCGGACACGTTCCGGAGGAAGAGGAAGATGACCATCACGACCAGGGCGATCGTCAGGAGCAGCGTGAACTGCATGTCCGTGATCGATTCCCGGATCGAATCCGACTGGTCGTAGAGGACCCTGAGCTGCACCGACGAGGGGAGCTGGGGCTCGAGGGCCGGCAGCAGCCTCCGGATCGCGTCGACCACCTTGATCGTGTTGGTTCCGGGCTGCCGCTGGACGGCGAGGATCACCGCCCGGTCCGTGTTGTACCAGCTCGCGACCTTGTCGAGCTGCACGCCGTCGATGACCTGTCCGAGCTCCTGGAGAAGGACCGGGTTGCCCCTGCGGTAGGCCACGATGAGCGGCCGGTACGCGGCCGCGTCCGTGAGCTGTCCCGTGGCCTGCACGGTGAACGCCCGGTGGGTGCCGTAGAGCGTGCCCGTCGGCAGGTTCACGTTCGCCTGCGCGATCGCCCGCTCGACCTCGTCGATTCCGATTCCCCGCGACGCCAAGGCGTTGGGGTCGACCTGGACCCGTACCGCGAACTTCTGGGCGCCGAAGACCAGCACCTGGGCCACGCCGCTGACCGTCGAGATCCGCTGGGCGAGCAGGGTCTCAGCGTACTCGTCGACCTGATAGAGCGGCAGCGTCGGCGAGCTCAGCGACAGGTAGAGCACGGGCTGGTCGGCCGGGTTCACCTTCTGGTACGTCGGGGGCGCCGGCATTTGGGGGGGCAGAAGCTTCTGGGCCTGGGTGAATCGTCGTGAACTGGCGCTCGAGCGGGGTCGCCACGGCCGACGCCATGGTCTCCGGGCTCGCGCCCGGCACCGTGGCCGTCACGAGAACCGTCGGCAGGTCGACGTTCGGAAGATCGCTGACCGGGAGCAGCTGGTAGGCCATCAGGCCGAAGATCACGATGCCGAGCATGATGAGCGTCGTCATCACGGGGCGTCGGATGAAGAGCTCTGTGGTCATCTCCAGGGCTCCGCCACACTCGTCGGGTCGCCGCTCATCGTCACGGCCGAGAGGCGGGCGCCAGGGGCTCGCCCGGCTCCAGCGCTGCCGGCGCCGCCGCGCCCCTGGGCAGCCCGTGGCCGAACCGGCCCAGACGCCGCCACCGCGGGGAGCCGACGAGCCGCTGGAACGAGTCCATGTAGAGGTAGACGACCGGCGTGATGAACAGCGTCAGGAGCTGGGAGACCAGCAGGCCGCCGACCACGGCGAGGCCGAGGGTGCGCCGCGAGGAGGACCCGGCGCCGAGGCCGACCGCGATGGGCAGCGTTCCCATGAGGGCCGCCATGGTCGTCATCATGATCGGCCGGAAGCGCAGCACACAGCCTTCGTAGATCGCCGAAGCGGGGCTCTTTCCCGACCGCTCGGCCTCGAGGGCGAAGTCGATCATCATGATCGCGTTCTTCTTCACGATCCCGATCAGCATCACGATGCCGACATAGGCATAGACGTTGAGCTCGGCGTGGAAGATGAGTAGCGTGAGCAGGGCGCCGGCGCCGGCGGCGGGCAGTCCGGACAAGATCGTGAGCGGGTGGATGAAGCTCTCGTAGAGGATGCCGAGCACGAGGTAGATCACGAGCACGGCCACGAGGAGGAGGAGCCCCAGGCCCTTCAGCGACGACTCGAACGCCTGCGCCGTGCCCTGGAACCGCCCGCTGAGCGTGGCCGGCAGGCGCAGCTCCCGCTGCATCTTCTGGATCACGGCCACGGCGTCGCCGAGGGACACCCCAGGCTTCAGGTTGAAGGACATCGTGACCGCGGGGAGTTGACCGAGGTGGCTCACCGTGAGCGGGCCGACCCCCTGAGTCAGCGTCGCCACCGCGTTCAGGGGAACGAGTGATCCCCTGTTTGACCTGATGTAGAGCATCGACAGAGCCGCAGGGTCCAGCTGGTACCGGGGCTCCACCTCCAGGATCACCCAGTACTCGTTCTGGGCGGTATAGATGGTCGATACCTGCCGGGACCCGTACGCGTCATAGAGCGCGTTCTCGATTTGGGCCACGGTGACGCCGTGGGTCGAGGCCTGGTTGCGGTCGATGTTCACGAGGACCTGGGGGCTCGTGATCATGAGGTCGGTGTTGACGTCGACCAAGCCGGGGAGCTCCCGCATCTTCGCCTCGACGATCGGCACCCAGGAGTAGAGTTCCTGGAGGTCCGTGTCCTGCAGCGTGTACTGGTAGAGGGCCTTGCTCAGCGTGCCCCCGATGCGGATCGTCGGGATGTTCTGCAGGAACACCCGCATCCCCAGGACCTTCGCGAGCCGGGGGCGAAAGTGTTGGATGACCTGCTCGACGTCGGGTCGCTCGGACCGCGGCTTGAGGTGGAAGAAGACGCGGCCCTGGTTGGGGAGGATCGCCACCGTACTGCCGCCGATCGCCGAGTACCAGTCCTGGACGTACGGATCCGTGGCCACGATCTCGGCGACTTGCTTCTGGTGCTGCACGAGCGACTCGAAGGAGATGTCCTGGGGCCCCTCGGTCACGCCGAAGATCTGGCCCGTGTCCTCGTTCGGGACGAACCCCTTGGGGACGACCGTGAACAGATAGCCCGTCGCTACGACGGTCAGGAGAAGCACCCCCAGGGTGAGGCGCCGGTGGCGGAGGGTCCACCGCAGGGTCCGTTCGTAGAGGTGGAGCGCGCCGGTGAACACGCGCTCTGACGCGTTGTACAACCGGCCGTGTGACGCTTGGGGCGACCGCAGGAAGCGGCTGCAGACCATCGGGGTCAGCGTCAAAGACACGACGCCCGACACCAGCACGGCAACGCCGATCGTGACGGCGAACTCGTGGAGGAGGCGGCCCACCACCCCGCCCATGAAGAACACCGGGATGAAGACCGCGGCCAGCGACAGCGTCATCGAGAGGATCGTGAAGGCGATCTCCTTCGAGCCTCGGAGCGCGGCCTCGAACCGCGGCACCCCCGCCTCGATGTGCCGGGAGATGTTCTCGAGCATGACGATCGCGTCGTCGACCACGAAGCCCACCGAGAGCGTCAGCGCCATGAGGGACAGGATGTCGATCATGTAGCCGAACACGTACATCGCGCTGAAGGTCCCGAGGATCGACATCGGCACTGCCAGGCTCGGGATGACGGTCGCGGGGAGGTTCCGCAGGAACACGAAGATCACGAGCACGACCAGCACGATCGCGAGGAGCAGCGTCAGCTCGACGTCCCGGACCGACTCGCGGATGGCCACCGAGCGGTCATACAGGATGTGGAGCCCGACCGAGGGATGCATCTTCTCTTTGAAGGTTGGGAACAGCCGCATGATCGCGTCGATGATCTCGATCGTGTTGGTGCCCGGCTGGCGCTGGATGGCGAGGAGGACCGTGCGGGACCCGTTGTACCAGGCCGCCGCCTTGTCGAGCTGCACGCTGTCGAGCACCCGTCCGACCTGCTCGAGCCGGACGGGCGCCCCGTTTCGGTACATCACGATGAGCGGGCGGTAGGCCGCCGCGTTCATCAGCTGGCCGCTGGCCTGCACCGTGAAGGCTTGGTGGGCACCGTAGAGGGTCCCGGTCGGATTGTTCACGTTCCCCTGCTCGACCGCGCGCTGCACCTCGTCGATGCCAATCCCCCGCGACGCGAGGGCGTTGGGGTCGAGCTGGACGCGGACCGCGTACTTCTGGGCGCCGAGGACCTGGACCTGGGCTACCCCGCTGACGGTCGAGATCTTCTGCGCGACGAGCGTCTCCGCGTACTCGTCGACCTCGTAGAGCGGGAGCTCCGGCGAGGTCAGGCCCATATAGAGGATTGGCTGGTCAGCCGGGTTGACCTTCTGGTAGGTCGGAGGCGTGGGCATCCCCGACGGCAGGAGGCCCGCGGCCTTGGCGATGGCGGCGCGGACGTCCTGGGCGGCGGAGTCGATGCCCCGATCGAGGGTGAACTGTAGCGTGATCTGGGTGATCCCGAGCGCGCTCGTCGACGTCATCGAGTCGAGGCCCTGGATCGTCGTGAACTGCCGCTCGAGCGGCGTCGCCACCGTGGCCGCCATCGTCTCCGGGCTGGCGCCGGGCAGGCCCGCCGACACCGTGATGGTCGGGAAGTCGACGTTCGGCAGATCGTTCACGGGGAGCTGCCGATAGGCCATGATGCCGAAGAGGACGATGCCCAGCATGACGAGCGTCGTCATGACGGGCCGCCGGATGAAGAGCTCGGGGGTCATCCCTCTTTGGGGGCGGGGCTCGCGCTCCTGATCACGACCTTGCCGCCGGGGAGCAGTCGTGCCTGCCCGTCGGTCACCACGCGCTCCCCCGGCTTGACGCCATGCGTGACGACGGTCTCGCGCTGCTCGAGGGCCCGGCCCACCGTCACCGGACGCGACTCGACCGTCAGGTCGGGCTTGACCACGAAGACGAAGGACCCCTTCTGCCCGTTCTGGATCGCCTGGGAGGGGACCACGAGCGCGTCGGGCTCGTCCGTCAGCGTCAGCACGACGTCCACGAACTGTCCCGGCCAGAAGGCGTTATCCCCGTTGGCGAAGGTCCCCTTGAGCTGGATGGTGCCCGTGGTCATGTCGACGGTGTTGTTGACGAACGTCAGCGTGCCCTGCGGCCGCACGCCGGAGGTCTTGGGGACCACCGCCTCGACCCGCAGGGTGCCGGCCGCCCGGTATTGTTTGATGGCCTCGAGGTTCTGCTCGGGGACGGCGAAGTTGACGTAGATCGGGCGGATCTGGTTGATCACCAGGAGTGGGTTGTCGGGGTTGGCCTTGACGACGTTGCCCGCGTGAACGAGGAGGTCGCCCGCGCGCCCGTCGATGGGCGACCGGATCTGGCGTTCTCGACCGCGGCCTGGTCGGCCCGGATGACGGCCTCGGCGTTGGTCACCGCGGCCTCGCCCGCGATCACCCCGGCCTTGGCGTCCTCGACGGCCGCCTGAACGGCCTGCACGGTGGCTTCGAGCGCGCGCTCGTTGGTACGGATCTGGTCGTACTGCTCCTTGGCGACGAACTCCTTCTTCACGAGCTCCGCGTAGCGGTGTGTTTGGGTTCGGGCGTTCTCGAGCTGGGCTTCGTCGCGCGCCACGTTGGCCTCGGCTTGCTTCTGCGCTGCCTTCTTTTCTGACAGGGCCGCCTTCGTCTGGCTCAGCCCCGCCCGGTCCCGGGCCAGGTTCGCCTCCGCCTGTCGGAGCGACGCTTCAAACGGCCGGGGGTCGATGCTGAACAGGAGAGCCCCCTTCCGGACCTCCTCGCCCGGATGGATGGAAACCCGGAAGATCTCGCCGTTGATCTGAGGCTTGACCGAGACCACGGAGTAGGCCTCGACGTTGCCGATCACCCGCAGCTGCACGGGGACGGTCTTGGCCACCACCTCGGCGACGGTGACCGGCACGGCCGGGAGCGCCGGCTTCTGTTGGGCGGCACTGCTCTTCTCGTTGCTGCAGCCAGCCGCCAACAGGAGCAGGCCTGCCAGTGCGGCCCGCGACCGAGCGCCGAAGAGGCGCTTCACGGGACGCGGCCCTGCGGCAGCCGCACGCGCCGCGCCGACCGCGCGGGCCCAGGCTTCGCCGCCCCGGACGCGGCGTCTACCAGGGCCTCAAGCCCCTCGATGAGTCCGGCTCGGGTGCGAGCCGAGATCTTCACCAGCACCCGCCCCAGGCCGTCGCGCTGAAGCGCGCGGAGCTCGGCCACGAGATCCTTGCCTTCCCGTGTTGGCGTCAAGATGTATACTCGGCGGTCCTCCGGATCATCGCCGCGGATCAGGAGCCGCTTTTGCTCGAGCCGGTCGACGACCTGGGTCACCGCGGCCAGGGTGACGCCGAAGGCGCGGGCCACGTCCCCCATATGGCACCCGGGGTTCTGCTCGACGTAAAAGAGGATTTGCGACTGCGAGTAGGTCAGCTCAAGCTCCAGCGCTCGGCGCCACAGAATCTGCCTGAAGGTCGAGCCGAGCAACCTGTTCAGCAGATCGAGCAGGCGCTCGGTGTCCGAGACCGATCGGTCCCGGCGGCTCGATTTCGCGACCGCGAGCTTTGGTGTCATCCTGGCCTCGTGCTTCATGAAGGACTCAATACACTAAATCGCCTTTACTATTTAGTCAACCGGTATCGGGCGGTATTGTGAGGGTCCATCGTGCGGCCGCGTTCGCGCGGAAATCGGGCCCTATCTCGGTGCGGCACCGATCCCACAGGCAGGACTCTTTCCCCCCCTGACTCCATGGTTCACCTGATAGCCGCCTCCCGATCCGGGGTCTGACAATGGGCGCGAGGAGGGTTGAGTCAATGCGAGGCCAACGTTGTCCCCTGTGCGGTGAAATAACGGCGGAGTTCAACAAGCGCCTGGGATGCTGGGCCTGTCGGTGTGGGTGGACGGATCGGCGTCCCGCGACCTCGCTGGCGCCGCGGCGACTCGTCTTCGAGGACAGAGAGGAACACGACGCGTGGAGTGGCATGTACGACGCCAGCCTGGGAGAAGAGGAGGGGGTTGCGAGCCCATTGAGAATCCGACGACCAGGGACCTAGTCGCTCCCCCGCGGGTGAGGCTGCTCGTCGACCTTCGTCCGCCACGCCCTGGCCGCCGCCACAGTGGAAGTCGATGGCCGTCTCGAAGGGCTTCCCGGTCGCGGAGGCCGTGGGCTAGTGCCGTGACGCTCGAGATCGTGGAGTCAAGGCCCTCACTGACCGCGTTCGCGATGCGGCGGTCGACAAACGTCAGGACGAGGGCAGGCGGCGCTGGATCATGCGGGGCGGTTTCGATCACGGCGTGAGGCAGGAGTGGATCGCCCAGGGGGCCCACCGTGTCCGATGACGTGTGGCGCAGCCGACCCGGGTGTCCTGCCACGGCTCGCGCACGACGATCTCCGCTTGGTCACGTTTGGCAAGGCGATACCCACCGTTGCGTTCGTGGGGTTCCCATGGGAAATTCGGCCACGCCCATGGACTCGCCGCTGGTCTGCAGTCTGCGACCCGCGATGCGCACGTTAGCGCGGGTGCCGACCCTGCTCGGGCTCGGCATCATCGCGCTGTTTGTTGTGTCCGCGTTCACGCCGATGGCAAACGTCCTCGCCCAATCGGTCGCGGTGCGTCCAGAGATTGCACCGGCCGATGCCATCGTCGTGCTCGCTGCTGGTGGCGCGTCCTCGAGCGGTGCGCTGAGTGACAATTCGCTGCGTCGGGCCATCTCTGGCATCGATCTCTACCTCAAAGGGCTCGCCCCGCTCTTGGTCTTCTCCGGCAACGATCCCGGGGCATCGCGCGCCGAGAGCCGCATCCGGGCTCATCTGGCGAGGAAGCCGCCCAGGTCAAGGGCCTGCTGTGGCCGCGGGGTGTCCGAAACATTCTCCTCGTCACGGACGCGGATCATATGATCCGCGCCGCGCCGCTCTTCACACACGCGGGCTTTCGGGTGTTCGCCGTGCCCGCGAACGAGCCGGAGTGGGACCTCGGACCCGGAGATCGTCTCGACCTGTTACGCGGAACCCTTCGCGAGATCGTGGCCCTCCTCTATTACAAGATCGCCGGATACCTGTGAACTCCGCCACGGAAATGACCCTCTGGATCGTCGGCGTCGTCGGGGCGACATCGCTGGCCTCGTATGTCGTGGGATCGAGATCGCTCGGGCTGTCGACGACTGACCTGAGCGCCGCGCTCAAAAGGATGCTCGACTGTATCGGGACGATCCTGATCTTCACCGTCTTGAACCTTGCCATTGGCGCCGCGGCGATTCTCGGCGCCCGTTTCCTGATCGGACGGTTTGTGTCCCTCTACTTTCTGAATGACGACACCTGGGTAGTGCTCTCCGCGCTTCAGGGTCTCACCTGGGCGCTGTGGAGACAAGCCGGGCGAAGCCGGCGCTCTATCTCGCGCCGGACGTGACGGGCGGACCCTTCACGGCCTCGAGCATGACGTGCAACTCGTCAATCCCCCCTACCACATAGCACGCGAATCGCTCACTGAAGGTGGGATGGCGATCGAGCAGCCATTGAACGGCCCGGGCCCACACGCGATAGGGCCCTCGCCACGCTTCCCCGCCGCCTTCGATGAAGTACTTCATGCGGACGTGGACGACTCGGAACCGTGCCGTGGTGTAGTAGGAGTACTCGTTTTCCCCGAAGTAGCGAAATGATTCCGTCGTAAAACAGCGACGATGGGTCGGATCCTTCCAGGCGTAGATCCCGGAGTAGTGCGGCGTCCGGATCGCGACCTTGCAGTTCGGGCGCGCAAGGCGCCACGCCTCCTCCATGATCGGCAATGGGGTCTCGAAGTGCTCCAGGACGTGGTTCAGGTGGATCTCGTCGGCGCAGTTTTCGGGGAAGGGATAGGGTCGATCGTTCAGATCATGCACGAGGTCCACGCCCGGTAACAGTCGGGCGTCGACCCCGAAGGCCCCCGGAACCTTTCTGAAGCCGCAGGCGAGGTCGAGAATAACCGGTTGTCCGGCAGTGCGTCGGGTCTGTTCATAGGCCGTAAAACTAGGGTTTGCAAGCTGGACCATGTATCCTTCCCTATCGTATTCTTCCTTATCGTATTCTTCCTTATCGTGCGGCGCAGCGGACGCGGTGAGCCTAGAGGGCCTACCCCGGCCCTTCCCTGTTGCCGCAGGCCGAGGATCTGCCAAAAGAAGACCTACGTCAAATGGAGCTCGGCGAGGAGTCGCCACGCTCCACGGAGGTGCCAGAATGCCCCCGAGCACGTCCGAACTGAGACACCGCTGTCAACTACCTGTCGCTTGCCGCTCCGTCAGGACTCTCTGATCATCCTTGGCACAGCTGCTCGAGTCCCCCGGGATTTCCAGATTTTCGGCGGCTCGACCCCACGGAAAGCGGTCGTGGCACCGTCTGTGCACTACGGTCTCCAGTAGGAGAGAGGCCATATGTCTTCGACAGCGTTCGGCACCCTCGCGACGGCTCTGAATGTCTCTCGTGTCCGGGGGACTTGGCTGGTGGTCACAGCGCTCGTCCTAATGACTCCGCTGCTCTCGGACGCGCAGTCGCCGCCAATGACCTACGGCGCGATTTCGGATCGCACCGTCCGTCCCTATCCGCCCCTCCCGTCGCTTGGTGGCGCTGGTTTTCAATTCACCGATCCTGCATTTGGCTCGAAGATGCTCCGCGTCACCGATCAGAATACTCGTCCCGATAGACCCGGACGAGCGTTCTTCTCGCCGGCGTCTGCGGAAACGAACGCGTGGAACACCGATAGCACTAAATTCTTTGTGACTGGCGAAGGCGGAGAGATGATCCCCTTCAGCTTTAACCCGACGACCATGGTCGCTTCAAGGATGGGCAATACGAGCAATGGAACCGGGGGTCTTCTGCTGAACGTCGACGGCGAGCCGGAGTTCAGCTACGTGGACTCAGACTTGATTTATGGACAGAGCGGCAGTCAGATCGTTTCGTATCGTTTCTCAAGTGGAGTGCAGACGGCACTTCATGATGTCCACAGCTGTCTCCCCGGAATCCAGACCCATGGAGTGGGTGTCTCGGGCACGAAAGACGACCAGCGCCTCCTCGTTTTCGTCGGTGCAACAGCGCAGAACCTCGATACGACGGTGTATGTGTACGACCGAACGTCAGGATGTCGCTGGCTCAACACGCAGACGGGGCAGGTGGGCGGCCAGTGGGGGCCAACCGGGGCCTACACGGGGGACAGTGGCTTCACGCTTCACAATGCTCGCCTGTCGAAAAATGGCAAATGGGCGAAGCTTACTGACGGGAGCGGCTCCCCGGCTGGAGTCT
>WNFG01005252.1_pt1 | contig 11084 bp, 5 predicted proteins | sample 5400431 | NCBI WGS metagenome assembly WNFG01 (sample SAMN13153346, study PRJNA577476) | soil metagenome | isolation source: 120 cm saprolite under Douglas fir tree site 2 hole 3 replicate 2 | place: USA:California | collected 2015-04-18
GGAATTATAGGTTTGTAGTTCTTTGAAAAATTTGCGCACGAGGTGCGCAAGGCCTGACTAACAAGGAAATCGCTTCGCACCGTCAAGAATCATTTGTACCGCATCATGAAACAAGTCGACGCCGGTACGCGTTACGAAGCCGTGGAGACCGTACGCGCGCAGCTTGATGAGGTTTGATTATTATTTTCGAGTTGAAGCTAAAGCACGTTTGAGAGGACGGATGGTTGAAGTCTTCTCAATTTTTTCAATTGAGCGCCGCGCCGCAACTCCAACCATCCGACGCACAATTTATGGCAGAGACGCTCGCTTGGTGTAACTGTCAAAATTGACAGATGGCTTCCGCAATCGCGGTTTCTCTATGAAGGGGAGCCTGCCGCCGCCCGGTTTGTGCCAACGCCCGGCGCTGAAGAAATCTTAAAGTCACCGCCCACTGCCCGCAAACGTTCCCGCATCCCCACTAATCCGATGCCGTCTGAATTCGCCGCGGGATCAAATCCCTGTCCGTTGTCAGAAATCACCAGTATCGCGTTCGTCTCCGAATATTGCAGCGCAATAGTTGCCTTTGTCGCCGAGCTATGCCGCAACACGTTGTTCAATGCTTCTTGCGCTACTCGATACAGGACCAGTGCCTCATCTTCCGTAACGAAATTCGACGCTTTCCCACAAATCAGCTCAACGAGCGTGCCCTGCTTGCTATTCATCCGATTGCAGAGCTCCCGCAAAGCTGATTCAAGTCCTAAATGTTTCAATTTCGAGCTATGCAAGGCATGGGAAAGAAGGTGCAGATCGGTTCCCAATTCGCTGGTCGAGGCTTGTAGCTGTTGCAGGCGTTCCCCTAGTGCTTCCTTGTCTTCACCAGCGAATTGCTGCCGCATGATATCCAATTCAATAGCCAGCAGCGCCACCCGTTGTCCAATGTCGTCGTGCAATTCGCGGCTGATTCGTTTCCGCTCTTCTTCTTGTGCTTCCATCAGTCGTTTTGCAAGTTGCTCGAGTTGAAACTGCGCTCGTTTCACTTCCGAAACGTCAACCGTTACCCCCAGGATTCTCGGAACACTCTCTCCGGTCCTGTTCAGCAATTCGCCTTTTCCCAGCATCCACCGGATTGTGCCGTCTTTGGCAATCATTCTAAATTCTGCCGAGAATGCTCCGCCGGTTTGCAATATGTTGTCGGCATAGCTGCGTAGCTTATCGCGGTCGTCCGCGACTACATGCGAAAGCACGTTATTGACCAAGTCTGTCGCCGGGATCTTTTCGCGCAACCTATTTCTGTCCAGCCAGGAGATCGTGCCGGTAAGCGAATCATATTCCCATGCGATCGTCCTTGAAGATTCCAGCGCCAGCGTCAACAGCTGCGTGATTCGTTGCAATTGTTCCCTGGCTACATTTGTTTCGGTCACGTCCTCGATCATGCCTAGCAGATACGGGCCATCGTGAGATTCCGTGCCCGCAAGCGAGAGCGTCATTCGGCCCCAGATGACAGACCCATCGCTCCGTAAAAATCTCTTTTCCGTCTGCGCTGTTTCCCGGACTCCAGCAACCACTTCCTGAATTTGCAGCCAGGTCTGCGGCATGTCTCCGGGGTACGCCACGTCCAAGATATTCTTCAGTTTCAGTTCTTCTCGGCTGTAGCCTAGCAGGTGCGCCAATTTCTCATTGGACATGCGCATTTGTCCACCGGAATCCAACAGCGCAATCCCAATAGGCGAATCTTCGAACAAATGCCGGAATTTCAATTCGCTTGCGTGCACCGCATCTGAAGCCGCTTTTTTCGCATAGGCGCTCGCGAATACGGAAGCCATCACGGACATCTGCGCGATCACTTCCTCGTCCCAGTCCGTTTCTTTCGTGAACGACGTCAGCACCAGTGCGTTGACCCCTTCGTCGCCGCCACTCGAAGGAATCATGGCCAGCGATTTAACTCCACACGCCTTCAACGCCTTGCGGTCCGCCTCGGCCTCCGGCGGCAAATCCTGCAGCCGCCGCAGCCGTACCGGCGCGCCGCCCAGAAGCGCGTCAGAAATCCATGGAAGCTGGCTTAGCGGAGATTCAACGGCAGACGGTATTTCTTCGCTGACTTTCGATGTCTGCATGCGCGCATAAGGTGCTCCATCCCTGCATTGCTGAAACCAGGATATTTGATCGACTTGCAGCATTTCGCCGATCGCGTAGAGCTCGTTGCGCAGCCCCTGCTCAAGTTCCTCACTCTTCAAGCTTACGATTCTTCCAGAAGCCCTGGAAATTGCCCGCTGCACTGAATGCATCTTTTTGAGCGCGGTTTCGGCTTTGCGCCTTCTCGGCATTTCCAGCCACAGCCATATCAGCAAAAATGCTTCCAATGACAGAATGATCGTCAGCGCATCGCCAAGCGGGATGGATCTGGTACTCCCGAGAGACCATCGATCTGGGGAAGGCGCGAAGAACAGCAGCGGATAGAACGCAAAAAATAGTACAGCGGCCGTGACAACATACAGCACAAACCAATCAAACTGCGCGAGCCACAAGAATGGACGCGACCACAACCCCAATCTAGGACCGACTGATCGTGACATTCGCCACCTTCATCCGGCAGTCTTCACTCGGCGGCAGCCCTGGGCAAGTTGGCTGCATTATGCTGCTGTTTTTCTTGAGGCACGGAGTCTACAGCCAGTGCCTTTGCAAATACAACCTCGTTATGTGCTCATTTCTCCAGCGTACATAGTCCGCCGCCTTTCTTTTCCGGCCGCTCAACTGATAACCCTTTCTCTAATCGCAAATCGCAACAAATCTGAATTGGTCTTCAACTCGAATTCCTCCATGATCTTATATTTATGGAACGCCACCGTCCGCGCCGTAACCTGCAGGACGTTGGCAGCCTCCTTCATGGTGCGGCCTTCCGCAAGCAGTTGCAGCACTTCCCGCTGGCGCGGCGTCAGCGTCTTGTTTTTCTGCGCATCCGCATCGCGGACGAATCTATCCAGGAGGTTTTGCGTCATGTGCGAAGTAACAAACGTCTTGCCTTTCAGCACCTGTTGAATGGCTTTCACCAATTCCGCACTCGCGGATTTTTTTAACAGGAATCCCGATGCCCACCTGCGCAGCACATCGGCCGCGATTTCTGTGTCCTCGCTCATTGTCAAAACGATCAATTTTGCCTGCGGCAGTATTTTCTTTAAGCGTGCCCCGGCTTCAAATCCGTTTAGCACTGGCATGCTCAGGTCCAGCAAGATTACGTCGGGTTTCAATTGTAGGGCTTTTTCCAGCAGCGCACGTCCATCAGACGCGGTGCCGACAACTTCAAATTGCGGCTCCAGCAGTCTGCTGAAGGCCTCAGCAACTAAAGTGTGATCGTCGGCCAGAAGGATTCGCGGCTTTCCCATTCCGTACCCCAATCGACTTCTATTCGAAAGTATATATACCACGGAGACTAGACGCCAGCGTTAGCCATAATAACTGTCAAAACTAACAGGTTGGGTTCGCAGGCCAGCGCGCCAGGTTGTACCAATTCTTGCGGCGGAAACGTCCTATTTGGGAGGCCAGGGGGTAGTGTCCGCATAGAGCCGCAACAGGCTTCCCCAGCAGCGCAAACTACCATAAAGTAAGGATTACCATGCGTTTTCGCAGCAATTGGATTCACCTGATTTGCTACTCTCTGGTGTCGATTTCATTGCTTGCTGGCAATGAACTCGCCAGCGCGCAACAGGCCGCGACGGGCACGGTCCGGGTGGTGGGCACCGTCCAATCCATTTCCGGCAAATCCCTTACTGTTATTTCCGACAGCGGCTCGCCTTCCCATGTTCTGGTCGAGGATGCTACCAAATTCCTGCAAATCGAGCCGGGCAAAATCGATCTTAAGGAGGCTACTCCCTTTACTTTTGTGGATCTGCAGCAGGGCGATCGCGTGCTTGTCCGCGGCGTGCTCGCGGATGATGGAAAGACCATTCACGCCGCTTCGCTTATTGCGGTCAAGAAAGCGGCGCTTGCCGAAAAACAGGCGAAAGATCGTGCCGAATGGCAACGCGGAGTGGGCGGCCTGGTCAAGTCGGTTGATCCCTCGGCATCAACAATTTCCGTTACCACCAACGCACTGGCTGCGAAAAAAGAAGTCGTCGTACATTTTACAAAGGACACTATTTTTCGCCGTTATGCATCCGATTCAACACGCTTTGACGCGGCAAAACTTGCTCCACTTGCGGACATCCAGGCTGGCGATCAACTCCGCGCCAGGGGCACGCGCACCGAAGGCACAGCCGACTTTAATGCTTCTGAGATTGTGTCTGGCAGTTTCCGCAACATCGCCGGCACGGTGATCAGTAGCGACGCCTCGAACAACATTCTGCTGGTCCAGGATATTGCTTCCAAGACGGCTGTAACGCTTAAGATCAATTCCGAATCGCAAATGCGCAAGCTGCCGCCGCAATTTGCGGAAGGTCTTGCGGCACGCCTCAGGAACCAATCGGCTGGAGTGGGACAGTCGCAAACTCCGGCGCAAACTTCGCCAGCGCAGCAGCCCGTGCAACCGCCCCAGCAGGCCGCGACTCCGGGCGCTGCTCAGGGCCAGCGCGGCGCGGGAGGCGATTTTCAACAAATGATTGCCCGCATGCCCGCCGCCAATCTTTCTGACTTACAAAAAGGTGAAGCCGTCATGGTTGTGACCACCCAAGGGAACGGTACCGATCCACTCACCGTCATAACCCTTCTCGGGGGCGTCGAACCCATTCTTCGCTCCTCGCCAAAAGGCAGTCAGGACATGATCCTCTCTCCGTGGAGCCTGGGCGGCGGGGAGCCTTCCGGAAATTGAAACATTTTGCCGTCTGAAGCGTTTGAGGAGATCGAATGAATTTGAAGTTCAGGCTCAGCCCGTTAAAAATTGTGTCCTTGCTCGCGTTCCTGCTCATTTTTCTCGGTGCTGTCTGCGCACAAGTGCCGGTCGGCAGTTTGCGCGGTCAGGTCACCGATCCTTCCGGTGCTGCAGTTGCTGGCGCAACGGTCGCAGTACTTCCCGCAGAAGGAACGTCAAGTACAGCGACCACGAATCGCGATGGAATTTTTGAAGTCAAGCCGCTCGCTCCCGGAAAATACACGGTACAAGTATTCGCGCCAGGTTTTGCGCAATTTTCCGTGAAGGACGTGGCGATTGCCGCAGGCTCGCCGATGGTTCTGAATGTTCATCTGGCAATACAGGAACAACAGGAAAGAGTCATTGTCTCGGACTCTACAACGCAACTCGATACCAGTGGCGGCAGCAACGCCAACTCCCTTACTTTGAAGGGCAAGGATCTGGAGGCTCTGTCTGATGATCCGGACGAATTGCAGGACGAGCTTACCGCTCTTGCTGGCCCGTCTGCCGGACCGAACGGCGGGCAAATTTACATCGATGGTTTTACCGCTGGACAGCTTCCTCCGAAATCTTCCATCCGAGAAATTCGCCTGAATCAGAATCCTTTTTCGGCCGAATATGACAAACTGGGTTACGGTCGAATTGAAATCCTTACCAAGCCCGGCACCGATAAGTTCCACGGCCAGTTACTGATTAATGGCAACGATTCCGCGTTTAACTCGCGAAACCCGTTCGAAGGCGATGCCGTCCAGCCCGGCTATCATTCCGTTTTGTATAGCGGCAACATCGGCGGTCCAATCAGCAAGAAAGCTTCTTTCTTTTTCAATCTCGACCGCCGCAACCTGGACGAAATTTCCATCGTAAGCGCTCCGGCACTCGATGCAAATCTTAACCCTATTCAGTTCACGGACGCTATTCCCAATCCGCGTACCCGCACCAACCTGACGCCTCGCGTCGACTATCAACTCTCTTCCAGCAACACGCTCACTGCGCGCTATCAATACTTCCGGGAAAATGAAATCAATAATGGCGTCAGTCAATTCAGCCTGCCCACGCAGGGCTTCAATGAGCTCAACACCGAGCACACTCTGCAAATCAGCGACACGAAAACGCTTAACGAACGCACCATTAATGAAACCCGCTTTCAATATGTTCGCTCCAGTAGCTCCGAAGCTGTCCTCAACACCGCTCCTACTGTAAACGTGGGCGGTGCTTTCACAGGTGGTGGAAATTATCAGGGGAATTTGCTGCAGACGACCAACGGATACGAAATTCAGAATTACACCTCCATTGCCGCCAGCAAGCACTTCATCAAGTTCGGTGTACGCGCGCGCGTTGATAACGACTCGACGGACAAGTTGACCGGTTTCAATGGGTCATTCACTTTCAATTCGCTCACGAATTATCAAATCACCCAGCAGGACCTGCAGGCGGGCTTCACTCCCGGTCAGATTCGCGCGGACTGCAGGAGCACGGACATCACCGGGAAACCCGTATCTCCGCCGGTTTGCGGCGGAGCCAGCCAGTTTGCCCTCACCACGGGAAATTCGTTGTTGCAAAATAATTATGCCGATCTCGGCTTCTACGCCCAGGACGAATGGCGTCTCCGCCCAAACATCACCGTCAATTACGGCCTTCGCTACGAGTGGCAGAACCAACTGAACGACAAAGGTGGCCTTGCGCCGCGCCTGGGAGTTGCGTGGGGGATCGGAAAAACTAAACAAGGCTCGCCCAAGGCCGTACTCCGGGCCGGATTTGGCGTCTTTTATGATCGCTTTAAACAACAATATCTGGAGCAAGCGCAGCTGTTGAATGGCATCACGCAACAGAGCTTCATTGTCACCAATCCTGATTTCTATCCGAATCTGCCGACGCCGGCGCAGCTCGCCGCGGCGCAAACTTCTCCCACCGTTTATCAGGTTGATCCCAATCTAAAGAATCCGTACACCATTCAGTCTGGTGTCACTCTCGAGAAGCAACTTGGCAAAATCGCGAATGTTGCGTTTACTTACCTTAATTCGCGCGGTGTACACGCTCTGCTCCTGCGCAATATCAACGCACCGCTGCCTCCCAATTATGTTCTGGCGGATCGTCCGCTAGGCAGCGACACGAATATTTATCAGTACGAATCCGGTGGCGACTTCAAGCAGAATCAGTTCATCGTAAATGGCACCGTGCGCGCCGGCGCCCGGCTTTCGCTTTTCGGCTACTACACTCTTAATTATGCGAACAGTGATACCACCGGCGTTTCCGGCGGCTTTTCGAATCAGGCCGTGATTGGCTTTCCGTCCAACCAGTACGACCTGGCCCTGGATTACGGCCGCGCTATTTACGATATACGTCAGCGTCTCTTTTTTGGAGGCTCGATCGCTCTTCCGTACCGCTTCCGCTTCAGTCCGTTCTTAATTGCAAGTTCTGGCGTTCCCTTTAACATCACCTCCGGCAGTGACTCCAACAATGATTCGCTTTTTAGCGATCGCCCAACGTATGCAGAATTCCAGACCGCACTCGCGAGCGCAGTTGCGAACGGCACGATTCCAGGAAACATCAGTTTTCACTGTCAGACCGCCGCCGCAGCGCCAGAGATTCCCATTAACTGCGGACTAGGCCCGCCGCGTTTCTCCTTGAATGTGCGGTTGAGCAAAACTTTTGGATTCGGAAAAAAAGCCGGCACTACCGCCAGCAATGGAGGTGGCCCGATGTCTGGCGGCACATTCGGCCGCGGGCCGGGCGGCCCGGGCGGAGGAGGCAGAGGCAATCGGGGTGGCGGCGGAATGTTTGGCGGCGGCGATTCGTCCGGACAGCGTTACAGTCTTACGTTGGGCATTTCCGCGCGCAATATTTTCAATAGCGTCAACGAAGGAACGCCCATCGGCGTGATCAGCTCGCCAATTTTTGGCCAGGCCAATTCTCTTGCCGGCGGTCCCTTTGGCAACCAGGCCTCCAACCGCCGCGTGGACCTGCAAATCGCTTTTAGCTTCTAGTTTCGGCCGCTTTCAGTCCAGGTCTTTTTCTTTCGCCTTGCGTCCGGATTTTGCTTCTGGCGAACTGGCAAAAACATTGTGCTGTGGCGCGGGCATGGGCGTCGCGCCCATGCGGTCCTGCCATAAAACTTGATTCAGCACAGCGGAGTCTACTGCGTCCGCGTGGCTGAAGTCCATATTCTTGCCGGCTTTCCATTCCTTTTCATTCATACGGTAGATCAGTCCATTGTCGCGGTTGCGGTAGTCCGCTGAAAATGCGGGTTGCTTTCCGTTTCCGGCAAAGAGCGGGGCCATCACTGCCGCGCGCGCATCGTTGGAATTCATCGGTGGCACGCCGAGCAGTGCCTCAATTGTCCGCACGACGTTGATGGTGGTGTAAAAGTTGTGATCAACAATAGGTTCCGTTTCTCCGTTATTGTTCTTGGATATCGGCGCATACTTGCTGATTAGCAGCGCGATGCTGCGGTGGGCGTCAACGTGGTCCGGGCCATCCTGCGCGTCGTCCTCCAGAATCAGAAATGCGGTGTCATCCCAGTAGGGGCTGTGCGAAATCGCATCTACTGCGCGCCCAACTGCCAGGTCATTGTCCGCAACGGAAGCCGACGGTGTAGGTTTGCCCTTGGTAAGCCCAGCAGTATGATCGTCGGGCAGCCGCAGAAGAATAAATTGCGGCATTTCGTCCTTGCCGGCTTTCCGCGACTCCGCGAATTTGCTGAACTCATTTAGAAATTCATCGACGCGAAGTTGATCTGGGTAAGAAACCTCAAAATCGGGAAACAACGGATCGAAATGCCCGCGCAATTCTGATTCCGCTGCAATGTTTTTCGCCAGAACGGGAATTTCCCACGGGTAGGGGCTTGGACCGCCCCGTAGATCACCGACATTTTTCTCGAGCGGCTCGCCTTTCTTGATGACCGCACGGGTGCACTTCACGCCCGCTATTTTCGGTGGTCCGGACGACGACATGCTCTCTTCGCCATTCGCGTTGCACCACCGCGATACGATGAATTCTCCATAGTGGCGATAGGTGACTCCGTGCGTGGCGAAATTCTTCCAGAGATAGCCTCCGGTTGGCTCCGCAGCGTCTGGCAGTTCGTCTTCCACCGAAATTCCCTCCAGAAATTCGCCTTCCGAATCATAAGTATGTTCACGGCTGCGATAAGCGATGGGAATGGTCTTTGCGATGTAGTCTGAAACGGAAGCCGCAGTGGACCACACATGCCCGTCGCCGGAGACATCGCCGCTGTCATAGAAATTATCGAGCACTCCAAATTGTTTCGCGAGGGCATGCTGGTTCGGAGTGATTTCCGCTCCGTACATGGTGATGGCTGGATCGCCGTTGCCGACCCCGAGATCGCCAAAAACCTGATCGAACGTGCGGTTTTCCTTGATGATGTAAATCACGTGGCGAATGTTGTTTTCACCGGAAGCGAACGGAACATGGTCCATGTTGCCGCGGATGGCGTTGCGATCCGCAGTGTCCTTCGTGTAAGCAGGCAAATTCGCTGGAATGTCCTGCAAGGGGAAGCGCGCCAGTGAGCCGCGAATTAATCCAAGAACGTAAGGATATTCGGGACGGCCATCCTGCGCGGTGCCACTGGATTTGTTGTTCGGCCCAGCACCGCGTCCTTTGGCGCTGGCGATCAGAAGCTCTTTGGAGGTGACAACAACCACGGTCGGGTACCACTCGGTGGGAATGAAACCTAAAGCTTGCTGTGCGACGAGATCGAACACCGAGACCGAATCGGAAATTGCATTCGCCGAAAAAAGAGTCTTTTCGTCCAGCGAAAGCGCCAGCGATTGCGGATCGCTGCCACCGTAAGACTGACCTGCAGGCTTCGTGGACAGGGCATAAAGCGTTTTTCCACTGTGTGGATCTAAGGCAACGATTTGATCGCGGTTGGTGAGCGCAACAAACAACACCGAATTATCACGGTTCAGCAAGAGCGCAGTTGGGTGAGAACCGCCAGCGAGAGGAGTGCCCGGCTTGCCGAGTTCGATCTTGCGCAGCACTTTTCCGTGTGCGAGATCGAGTTCCGCAACTGTGGAGGCATTCCACAAAGATACAAAAGCCCTTTTGCCATCGTTGGTGATTACCGTGGTGTAAGGCAGGGAAGCGGGGATGCGCTTGTATGTTGAGAGATCGAAACGGTGAATTATTTTTCCGTCGGAAGCATTGAGAAGTACGGCTTCGTCGGAGTTGTTACATGCCACGAGAATTCTTTCTTCACCCGCAACATTTCCGACGCTCAGTCCAGCCGGATAGGTAACGTCCTTGAATTGCGCGCGCCGCTTTTTGCTGGGCGGCAGGGAAGTGCGCGGCGGAAGTTTTAGAAATCGCTCCGGGGCAATTTGCCCGTTTCCGAAGCTGTATATTGCGATGCCATTGCCGGTACTACCTTGCTTTTTTCCGAGCGGATCGGTGTAGGAGGCGATCGAAGCGTACAAATGTTTTCCATCGAGCGAAAAAGCGAGTCCCAGAAAATAAGTTTGCCGGGCATTTCGACCAAGACGATGGTCGGGAAAATCTGTAAGCACGTTGGTTTCAAGATTCAGAACGGAGAGCGACTGCTTGTTGCCTTCGGCGTAGGCTCCGAATCCGCTGTGGAGAAATACCACGAAGCGGCCATCGGGAGAGACCGCCGCAGCCGTAGGCAGGTTGTTGATCTCGCGCGGGTTACCGGGAACTTGTCCGAGCAGACGGCCATTCGGCAACTGCGTCGGCGTGGCGGAGTCCTGAGCCGCGAGCTGAATTGGAGAGAGCATAAAAAATGCAGAAGCGAGCGACAATAGTTTCAAGCAATCGTTTTTGAACATAGGGGAGAGTCTACAACGGTCAGCGTGAAGGAACGAAGAATCGTACTGCGGGGATGGGTCGAGCGCCCCCCCCACTTTTTTGTAATTGCAGATGATAGAGGACTTAGCCGGGAGAATTCCTGTAACTGCAGAAATAAAGCACTTAGGGACCCGCGGGATGAATAATTTGGTTTTCAAAGAGCCAAAAGAGCTAATCCCGCTAGCTTGTGCACAACGCTGTGTATGATCGCATAAATTAACTATGCAAAACCGGGGATCGAGTACGGCCAGACGTAAGCCTGGTTAATTCTGCTTCGCGGCGCGCAGCTCGCTGATGTGAGCCTCGTCCCTATTGCTGTAGGATGCAAAGACGGTGGGGGAACGAACGGGATGCGAAAGAAGAAAAATCGGCTCGATAAAGGCAAAGAGGCCCGGCGGCTGGCGCGCAGCGCAGCAGCGGCGCCTGCCGCGACGAAAGTAGTTCC